>SXGT01187002.1_pt1 | contig 50769 bp, 45 predicted proteins | sample 3176221 | NCBI WGS metagenome assembly SXGT01 (sample SAMN11356862, study PRJNA531348) | freshwater metagenome | isolation source: freshwater sample F1-120 | place: China: Fuxian Lake, Yuxi | collected 2017-12-25
CCCGCCGCACAATCTGACGGAAATCGTCGACGCGCTCATCGCCCTCATCGACGAGCCTTCGTTGAAGCCCGAAGACGTGCTGAAGTACGTGCCGGGCCCCGATTTCCCGACCGGCGGCACAATTTACGGCCGTCGCGGCATCGAGGAGGCCTACCTGACCGGCCGCGGCCGCGTCCTCATGCGTGGCAACACGCGCTTTGAGGACCTCGCGAACGGGCGGGTCGCGATCGTGGTCGACGAGATTCCCTACCAGGTCAACAAGGCCCGGCTCGTCGAGCAGATCGCCGAACTCGTGCGCGAGAAGCGGATCGAGGGCATCCACGCGCTGCGCGACGAGTCGGACCGCCAAGGCATGCGCGTCGTCATCGAGCTCAAGCACGACGCGCTCGCCGAAATCGTCCTCAACCACCTCTACAAGCACACGGCCCTGCAATCGACGTTCGGCATCATCCTGCTGTCGATCGTGCATCAGCGGCCGCGCGTTCTGTCGCTGCTGGAAATGCTGCAACACTACCTGTCGCATCGGCGGGAAGTGACGCTTCGCCGCCTCCGCTACGAGCTTCGCAAGGCGCGGGAGCGGGCGCACATCCTCGAGGGCTACCGGATTGCCCTCGATCACCTCGACGCGGTGATCGCGCTGATTCGGGCCTCGGCGGACGCTGAGGAGGCGCGTCGGGGTCTCGTCAGCCGATTCGGAATGTCGCCGATCCAGGCCGACGCCGTCCTCGACCTGCGCCTGCAGCGCCTCACGGGGCTGGAGCGCGCGAAGATCGAGGCCGAGCACGCGGAGGTCTTGGCCGCCATCGCCCGCATCGAAGAGATTCTCGGAAGCGAGACGCTGCTCATGGGCGTCGTGCGCGACGAACTCGTCGACATCCGGGCGCGCTTCGGCGACGCGCGGCGCACCCAGATCGTCGACGCCCGTGGTGAGCTGAGCCTGCTCGACCTCGTGGCCGAAGAGCACCAGGTCGTGACCCTCAGTCACCTCGGCTACATCAAGCGGTGTTCGACCGACGAATGGCGGCGCCAGCGCCGCGGTGGCGCCGGCAAGCGCGGGATGGACACGCGGGCCGAGGACTGGGTGTCGAGCCTGTTCATCGCCCACACCCATGGCAAGCTGCTCGTCTTCACATCGGACGGGACGGCCTTCCCCCTCGACGTCGTCGAGGTCCCCGAGGCGGGCCGAAGCGCGCGCGGGCGCCCGATCGTCAACCTCGTTCCCGTGCCGGAGGGCGCGCGCGTCGCAGCGGTGGTCCAAGTGCGTCCCGCCGAGTCCGACGCCGACGAGGAGCCGCCGCCCGAGGACGGGCCGCAGCTGCTATTTGTCTCCCGTCAGGGCATGATCAAGCGGACGCCTCTGGCGAGCTTCCGGCATTTGCGCACGTCCGGCATGATCGCGTGTGACGTCGCTTCGGGCGATCAGCTCGTCATGGTGCTCCTCGTGGAAGCGCCCCAGTGCACGGTGCTGCTCCTTTCGCGCGCCGGAAAGTGCATCCGGTTCCCGTGGTCGGAGGTCCCCTTGCGCGGCCGCGACGCTCGCGGAAATCGCGGCATGGCGCTGGCCGACGGCGACGCGATCGTCGACGCGGTCATCCTGCCCCCGTCGGAGTCCGACGAGGGCGAGGAGACCGAAGACGAGGCCCCCGACGATGCCGAGCGCGCGGACGTCGGGCCCTCGCTGCTGACGGTCACGCGACTGGGAATCGGGAAGCGGACGCCGCTGTCTGAATACCGGGGCCAGGGCCGCTACGGCAAAGGCGTCAAGTCGATGGACATCACCGCGAAGAACGGTGAGGTCGTGCGTGGAATCGTCGTCGAGCGGTCGGATCAGCTCATGATTGCGACGGATCGCGGCCGGGTCATCCGCATCGGCGCAGGCGAGATCCGGCTCTGCGGTCGCGTCAGCCAGGGCGTGCGCCTGCTTCGGCTCGCCGCTGGTGAAAACCTCGTCGACATCGCGCGTGTCGAGGAAGATGACGAGGTGGAGGAGGACGTCGTAGACGACGACGAAACGTCGGTGGACGCGACGCCGCCCGAAGAACCTTAGCAGCCTGCTGGGGGTCTGACGCCGCCACCACTCTGAGATAGGCTCCCTCGGTCGGGGGCCGTTTGCGGGTTCCGTGGAAACCGATCGTGGGCGTTCTGGGAGCCGCTTGGCTCGCTCACGTCGTGCCCGTGTCCCCAGCCGCCATCTGGCGAGCCGACGCATGGGTCGTGGCCGGCGATACGGCTGCGGCGCTCGATGTCTACGACGACGTCGCGACCTGGTGCCCGATCCCGGCGGTTCGGCGCATCGCCTTGGCTCGGGCCGCGAGCGTGTTGGCCGTCGAGCTCAAGGAGCCCGCGGCGGCCGCGGAGCGCTGGAAACGGGTGGCCGCGCTGACCGAAGGCGCCGATCGTGCCGAAGCCCTCGCCCGTGCCGGCGAGCAACTCGCGGCGCAGGCCCTCGACAGCCGCTTTGATCGGGCCGCCGAGATCGCCGAGTTGTTCGAGCGCGCTGGCCTCTTGGCTGGCGAGACGGGGGCCGACTGGTTGGCCCAGGCCGCGACGTGGCAAGAGCGAGCCGGCGACCTCCCTGCCGCCGAGGCGTTGTGGGAGCGCGTTCGGGGCTTGGGCGAAGGCGGCCGCGCGGAGCTCGGTTTGGGCAAGATGTGGTTGGCCGCGGGCCGGGTGGAACTCGCCTTGGAAGCCTTTGACCGCGCGAGCACCGACGCCGACGTGGGCGTGGCCGCGGCGCTCGGCCTCGAAGCCTGCCGGGAACGGTTGGGCAAACTCGAAGACGCGCTCGCCGATCGGGGCGCAGGCCCGCGGATGGGGAATCGTTGACCGCTGGACGGCGATCCGAGGATCTGCTCGAGCGTGCCAAGCGGGTGATTCCCGGTGGCGTGAACTCGCCGGTACGGGCGTTTCGGGCCGTTGGCGGCGCCCCGCCGTTCGTAGCTCGGGGGGAAGGGGCCGAGATCGTCGATGCCGACGGCCGCCGCTACCTCGATCTTGTGGGCAGTTGGGGCGCACTCTTGCTCGGGCACGCGCCCCAGGGTGTCGTTGCCGCAGTCGTCGAGGCCCTTTCCCGCGGCGCGACCTTCGGGGCGCCCACCGAGGGGGAGGTCGTCTTCGCAGAGCGGCTGACCGCGCGCCTGCCCTGGATTCAGAAGGTCAGGCTCTGCTCGTCGGGATCCGAGGCGACGGGCCACGCGATCCGGCTCGCTCGCGGCGTGACGGGCCGCGACCTCATCGTCAAATTCGACGGCTGCTACCACGGGGCCCACGACGCTGTTCTCGTCGGCGCGGGTTCGGGCGGCGAGACCTTTGGCGTCCCCGACTCCGCCGGAGTTCCGGCCGCGGTGGCAGCGCTGACGCGTGTCGTGCCGTACAACGACGTCGCCGCCATCGAGGCGCTGTTTGCGCGAGAAGGCGACCGCGTGGCGGCCGTCATCGTCGAACCGGTGGCCGGCAATATGGGCTGCGTCGCGCCGGTCGACGGCTACCTCCAGCGCCTTCGGGCGTTGTGCACCGAGCACGGCGCAGGGCTGATCTTCGACGAGGTCATGTCGGGCTTCCGTGCCGGTCCTCGGGGTGCCAGTGGCCGTTACGGCGTCACCGGCGACCTGACGTGCCTCGGCAAAATCGTCGGCGGAGGCCTGCCGTTGGCGGCGTTTGGCGGGCGGGCCGACTGGATGGACCACCTCGCGCCGCTCGGGCCTGTGTACCAGGCTGGAACGCTGTCGGGGAACCCCGCTGCGGTCGCGGCCGGGCTCGCGACGCTCGAGCGCCTCGATGAGGCCACCTACGTGCGCCTTGAGGCGATTGGCGAAGCGATGGAGGCCGGCCTGCGGGCGTCGTTGGCGGCGGCCGGGGCGAGCATGAGCCGGGTTGGGGGCATGTGGACGATTTGGTTCCGCAGCCAGCCTCCGCGCAACCTTGCCGAGGCGCGCACCTGCAACACGACGGCCTTCAGCGTCTTCTTCCAGGCCGCTCTGGCAGCCGGCGTCTGGTTGCCCCCAAGCCAGTTCGAGGCCGCGTTCATCAATGTGGCGCTCACCGATGCTCAGGTGGCGGCGCTCGTGGATCGTCTCACCCGTGCGTTGGCCGCGACGAAGGCCGGCTGAGCGGCGCCACAACCGGTTGCATGGCGGTTGCTCGGACCTGGGCCCGTCGATAGCCGCGCGGGCCTGCGTGGAGGACGCCAACTGCATCGAACCGCGCTTTCTGCTGGCCTTGTGACCGCCCTCGCCGTCGGAGCGATTGGGGGGACGCTCGCGGGGCGATGGGTGGATGAGCGTTGGGGGACCTCTCCCCTGGGCCTTCTCCTCGGAGGCGGATTGGGTTTCGGTGCGGGGATGGTGCCCCTGCTGCGCGTGAAGGAGCCATGAACACCGGCACGCTGACGTCCTCCCTGATGATTGCGGCGATCTGCACGGTCGCCGCCTTCGCTGGGATGCGCTTGCTTGCTTGGGGCAGTGCGGCACTCACCCGCGGCGCGTCCACAGGGAAGTGGTCTCCGGCCATCGCCGTGCTTCCGCTGCATCTGCCGGTCGCTGGTGGCGGTCTGATCTTCGCGCTTTCGCGCTGGCCGGATGTGCCGGTTCTCGCTGGTAGCTTCACCGGCTTCGTCGTCGGCTTGGCCGCGTTCGCTCGCCGCCCGTTGGGGGTCGCATGATCGCATCGGGCTTCTCCTGGTTCCACCTCATCCCGGCGGTCGACGAAGGCACGTTGCTCGCGCCGCTCGGCCTGCACGAGGACGTCTACGTCCACCTGCATGCATGGATGGCGGCCCTCGGCATTCTCGCGTTCGCCCTCGTGGCGCGACGCGGCCTCGATCGCGTCACCGCCGCCGAAGGGTGGCGCGCGTGGGAAGCCGACGAGCGTCCGTCCGCCCGCTCGATCGCCGAGGCGCTCGCCGACTGGATGCGGGGCGAGATGAACAAGCTGATGCCCGGCGGGGAGACCAAGACCTTCTTCCCGCTGATCGCTAGCTTGTTCCTCTACATCTTCCTGTGCAACATCATGGCCATTGTGCCGGGTCTGTTGCCGCCGACGGACAACATCAACGCCAACGTCGGCATGGCGGTCATCAGCTTCCTTACGTTCAACATCGTGGGACTGAGCCGGGATCCGGTGGGCTACATCAAGCACTTGATGGGCCCAATGTTGGCGCTGGCGCCGGTGCTCTTCGTCCTCGAAGTGCTCAGCCTCTGCATCCGTCCGCTTTCGCTCACGCTGCGACTCACCGCGAATATGTTCGGCGACCACACGGTGTTCGGCGTGATGTCGGACCTCGTACCGATCTGGTTCCCCGTCCCGTGGCTGGTGCCGCTGTTGATGCTGGCGATCCTCGTGTCGGCGGTCCAGGCCTTCGTGTTTTCGATCTTGTCGGCCACTTACATCGCCCTCGCGTTGCCGCATCATGCAGCGGCCGACGGCGACCATCACTGACGAAACCCCCGCATTGCGGGAGAGGAGAGGAGCCATGAACCAGACCATTCGCGTGCTCGGCACGTCTGCCGCGCTGCTCGCGGTGAGCACCCCCGCGTTTGCCCAAGACGGCAGCGGCGACGCTGCGCTCGGCAAGGGCCTCGCCATGGGCCTCGCCGTCGTCGGCGCGTCGATCGGCCAAGGCATGGCGGCCAAGGGCGCCTTCGAGGCGATCAGCCGGAACCCGGGCGCCGTCGACAAGATGCCGAACCTGCTCGTGGCGCTCGCGTTCCCCGAGTCGCTCGTGCTGTTCGCGCTCGCGGCCGTCTTCACCGCGATGTGATCCGCGCGCGCAGCGATGCGCGCGTTGGAGCTGAGCCCACCCACGGCGTCCGGTCATGGACGCTGCGGGTGGACCTATGGGTTCATGCGACGCCGCGTGGCGCACGATACGCCATCGCTGGTGGAGGCTGACATGTTGTCCCTTTGGCTCGCGCTCGTTCCCTTGGCTGACGCCAAGAAGAAGGCGCCGCCTCCGCCGCCCCCGGTCGGTTGGCACAGTGAAGTGGGTTGGAAGGCCGCTTGTTGGCACCCGCCGTCGTTCGCCGGCATGCCGGCGGGGCCACTCAAGGAAGCCCGCCAGCAGACGCTGGAGGCGGTCGTCAGCCAGTGGCGTGGTGACAAGGAAGACGGAATTTCGTTCCCGGTCGTCGTCTACGAGAACCTGGAGACCGTGGTCCTCGCCGACATGACTCGGCTCGAGCGCGTCGCCAAAGAGAACCTTGAGCAGTGCAAGGTCGCGATGGCGGCCGGCGGCGACGCCAGCAAGTGGCTGTCGTGGATGGAGGCCCTTCCGGGCACGTTGACCGTGGGCGAGTGCAATTGGCCCCCGCTCGACTACACGATGTACGACTACCTGAACGTCAACCAGGACTGGCAGATCACGGGCCACGTCTGCAAGGGCGACCGGATTCGCATCAAAGCTGCGGCAATGGACTACTTCCGCCTCGAGGCGAAGGGCGAGTTCTTCAACCTCTCTGGCGACCCCGCGCGGCCGACCCACGGCGACTACCCTTGCAACATCGAGGGTTGTCTCGCGGGCATGCTGATCCTCCGCTTCACGAGCGAAACGGGCACCCAGACGGTCGTCCCCATCGGGCTTGAGGGCGAGTTCCTCGTCCCCGAGCACGGCAAGATCCAGGTCATGGCCAACGACACGGACCTGACCGACAATGCCTACAAGGTGGAGAACCGCCTCGTCCACCACGCGAGTATTGAGTACTCGGCCGCGAAGAAGTGATCGTGTCGGGCGCGCTTCTGCTGGCCGCGCTGGCGTTTGCCCAGAACGGTCTTGTCGATGACGACGGCGACGGCTGCCCGGTGGAGAGCGAGGCCTGCTCGGACTGCGACGACGCGGATGAGAACGCACGTCCTGGTAACGAGGAGACGTGCTTCGACGGCGCCGACAACAATTGTGACGGCTTCGTCGACGAGGCCTGCGACCAGGGTGTCCTGCAGGGCCAGCTCTCAGGGGGCGGCGGCTGCACGGGTGGCGGATCGGTGGCCGCGATGGCGCTGATCTGGCCCAGGCGGCGGCGGACGTGATCTTCTGGGCCGCGGCCATTGCGGGCGCCCAGGAATCCACGCCCTACCCGATCGACGTCGAGCGCTTCAGGCCGTCGGGTGACACCTACGGCTACGCCGTCGTGGAGTCGTCGACGACGCTGTACAACCTGCAGGCCCATGTCGGGATGTGGGGGAACTACAGCCAAGACAGCCTCGTGTTGCTGTGGGACGGCCAGCGTGTACAGGGGCCCGCGCCGCGCTTCCGCGACGCGATGCTCGACGAGCGCAGCATCGTCGATTTCCAGGCCGGCTTCGGCCTTGGCGACGTCTTCGCGCTCACGGTCGACGCGCCCATCGTCACCTGGCAGGATGGTTTTGAACCCGCGCTCGTCGGCGCCGCGGACCCGTTTGCGGAAGTGGAGACGAGTGCGATCGGCGACCTACGAATCACGCCGAAATTCGTGCTCGTCGACATCCACAAGGGCTACCCGGTCGGTGTCGCTCTCTTGCTGCGTGGCTCGCTGCCAACGGGGTCCACGCGGTCATTCATCGGCGAGGGCACGCCAACACTCACGCCCATCGGCGTCTTCGAGGTGGCGGACGGCGGCATCCACGAACGCGACTACAACTTCCGTCTCGCGCTCAATGCGGGCGCGCGCATCAAGGAGGCCGACACCTTCCGCGGCTTGAAACTCGGCACGGAATTCGTGTACGGCGGCGCGATCGCGGCCCGGCCGGGCCCGCTGGAGATCGGTGCGGACGTGATCGGCTCGGCGGGTGGGGAGCGGCTGGCCCAGGTTCCGGTCGAAATCCTGCCCTGGCTCAAGATCATGCCGCTGCACTTCGTCACGATCCAGGCGGGAGCGGGCTTCGGCTTGACGACGGGCGTCGGCTCGCCCGACTTGCGGGTATTCGGCGGGGCCACGTTGGCGCCAAGCTTCGACCCGTTGCGGCTCGACCGCGACAAGGACGGCATTCCGAACAAGCTGGACCGGTGCATCAACATTCCAGAGGACATCGACGGCTTCGAGGACGACGACGGGTGCCCCGACGACGACAACGACAAGGACACCATCCTCGATGTTTCCGACCGGTGCCCGGACAATCCCGAGGATTTCGACGATTTCCAGGACAGCGACGGATGTCCGGAAGAGGACAACGACCGAGACACTGTCGTCGACGTGATCGACGGCTGCCCCAACGATCCTGAGGACTTCGACTCCTGGCAGGACCTGGACGGCTGCCCCGAGCCCGACAACGACAGCGACGGGATTCTCGATCGAAAAGACGCCTGCCCGAACATCGCGGAAACGGTCAACGGCTTCGACGACACCGACGGGTGCCCCGACGAGAAACCCTACAGCGATCGTGATGGCGATGGCGTCGAGGACGAGGTCGACAACTGCCCCGACGACCCTGAAGACGTCGACACTTGGCAGGACACCGATGGCTGTCCCGACCCGGACAACGATCAGGACGGCATCTTCGACACGATGGACCAGTGCCCCTTCGATCCCGAAACGGCCAACGGCTACCTCGACGAGGACGGTTGTCCCGACGACGCGCCCGCCCGGGTGGTTGTCGAGCGCAATCGCATCCGTATCGACGACCGGATCTACTTCGAGGTCGACAAGGCCGTCATTCAGCCGCTCTCGTTCGAGCTGCTCAATGAGATCGTGGCGGCCATCGCCGAAAATCCGGACGTCACGCGAATTCGCGTCGAAGGGCACACGGATTCCGATGGGCCTGATGGCTACAACCAGCGTCTGAGCCAGGCGCGGGCCGAGGCCGTCGTGGCCTTCCTCGTGGCCGCGGGTATCGAGGCGAGCCGATTGGAATCCGTGGGCGTGGGCGAAGCGTCGCCCATCGACACGAACAAGACGCCCGAGGGGCGCCAGCGCAACCGCCGAGTCGAATTCGACATTGTGGAGCGCACCGGCGACCCGTGATGCGGAGTGCCCGGGGGGGGTTGCGGGTTACCGTCGCGCACTCCGGGAGGAACGATGATTGCCGCTTTGGCCCTGGTGTCCGTTGCCTACGCTGGCTTCGACGTATCGTCGATGCGCAAGGACTCCCGGTCTGGCCCCTCGCCTTGGGGCGCGGGCGCGGCGCTGGATTCGGACCCCGCCACATGCTGGATGATTGACGGCGAGCAGGACAACGAGGGCAGCTGGATCGCGCTCGACGTCCCCGCGTCCGAGGTCGACAAGATCTCGATCGTGTCAGGCTGGGACAAGAGCGAGGACAGCTTCTTCGACTACGCGCGAATCAAGTTGGCGCGCGTCGAAGTCCTCGACATGAACAACGGCGAAACGGTGGTCGTCGACCAGCAGATCACCCTCGAAGACAAGCGCGGCTGGCAGCACATCGACCTGACCAACGGCAAGGTGGGCGGCGAAGTCAAGGGCGGCCGCGTCCGCGTGACCGTGCTCGAGGTGTACCCGGGCAAGGACTACGCGAACGTCGCGGTGTCCGAGGTGCGCGTCGGCCTCAAGGAGTTCCCCGCGGAGACGGGCAAATTGACGTCGCCGCCGGAGTCCATCGAGGCCGGGCACGCCGCCGAACTCCTCCTGGACGGCAAGGACACGACGTTCTGGGCGAGCGAGCCGAGCCCCGAGGGCAACCCCACCTTCAAGGTGGCGGCGCCCGGCTACGGCCTCGCGAGCATCGGCATTCGGCCCGGTCCGGCGCCCTATGGCCGCCCGAAGACGCTGGTGCTGACGGCCAACGACGCCAAGGTCACCGTTACGGTCGAAGACAAGGCTGTCGTGCAGTGGTTCACGTTGCCCGTCATCGTCGGGTACACCGGCGGCGCCTGGGGCAACGTCAGCGTTGAGATCACCGAGACGTACCCAGGGACCAACAAGGGCGTCGCGATCGCCGAGGTGAAACTCAACGCCGCGACGATCGAGGAATTCTAGCAGGCCACTGGAGCCTGCTAGGTCTACGGGGCAGCGCCGCTCCCCAGCTTGGGGAGCGGCAGCCAGGCTCGCTCAGAGTATGTCGAGGGTGACAAGCACGGGCGAGCCGGCAAGCAGACCGTCTGATGGGATGTAGGTGAAGCTGTCGGCGCCGACGAAGGCGGCGTCCGGCGTGTAGGTGAATGCCCCGTCGAATGCGAGCGACAGGAGGCCGTGGCTTGGAGGCGTGCCGACGCTGACGGTCATGGGGTCACCTTCGGGGTCGCCGTCGTTGTCGAGGACGCCCGGGGCGCCTACAACGATGACCTCGTCGACCAAGCCGGCGAAGAAGAAGTCGGGATTGCCGCGCGGCGCGTCGTTGACCTGGGCGAGGACCATGTCGACGGTGGTCACGCTCGTGCCCCCGTCGTTCGTCGCCGCATAGGACCAGGTGTCGGTGCCGGCGAAGTCCTCGGGACCCGGCAGCGGCCGGGGGCCGTAGGTGAACGAGCCGTCCGCGTTGAGCGTCACCACGCCGTGGCTGGGTTGGGTGATGAGGATGGCGGTGAGATCGTCGCCGAGGTCGTTGGCGAGGACACCGTCGTCGACGGCCACCACAATCGTGCTGTCCTCGTTGCCGGCGTACGTGTCGGGCACGGCGGTCGGCGGCGGCACGGGCGAGCCCGTGACGACGACGCAGACGATGGCGAGCTCAGAGGTCGCGCCCTCGGGGTCGACGGCCACGTAGTCGAACATGACTTGGCCCGTGTACCCGTCCGGCGGGGTGTACTCGAAGCTGCCGTCGGCGTGGAAGGCGAGGTCTCCGTGGTCCGCGTCGATGACCAACTCGGCGATGAGGGGGGCGTCTTCGGGGTCCGTGTCGTTGGACAGCACGCCATCGGCGCCCGTGACGAACAGCGGGACGCCCTGTTCGGTGTCGTAGAAGTCGGCGGCGGCGAAGGGCGCCTCGTTTTCCGGGACGACGATGAGGGTGACCGTCGCTGGGGCCGACAACGCGATGCCGTCGGACACCGCGTAGGTGAACGTGACGAGCCCCGCGTACCCGTCGGCGGCGATGTACGTGAAGGAGCCGTTGGCATTGAGCAGCAGCGTGCCGAAGCCTGGCGGCGTCGACAGCACCGCGGTCAGGTCGTCGCCATCGATGTCGATGTCGTTGCCGAGAACGCCGGGGGCGAGGACGAGGCGGGCGCCGCCGTCGACGTCGTAGGCGTCGGCCACGGCGGTAGGTGCGTCGTTCGTCGGGAGGATGGTCAAGGTAACGGTGGCGGTGTCTGAGGTGGTGCCGTCGGACACCGTGTAGGTGAACGTGTCGACCCCGTGGACGTTCGTCATCGGCGCGTACGTGAACGTGCCGTCGGCCGCGAAGGTCAGGACGCCATTCGTTGTGGTACTCAACAGGGCCGCCGTGATTTCGTCCCCGTCGGGATCGACGTCGTTGAGCATGACGCTCGGCGCAGCGAGGAACCCGTCTTCATCGACCGCGTACGCGTCGTCGCCAGCGATGGGGCCATCGGCCGAAGCTTCGACGGTGAGCGAGACCACGACCGGTGCCGAGGAGCCGCTCGTTGCACGAGCCACGTAGGTGAACGACGTCGGCGACGTGTTGTTGAGGCCGGGCGTCCAGGTGAAGCTGCCGTCCTCGTCCAGCGCGAGGAGGCCGTGGGCCGGCGGAGTCACGACGTCGGCCGAGAGATCATCGCCTTCGGCGTCCGAGTCGTTGGCGAGAACGCCCGGGGCGGCGACCACAAGCGGGACGTCTTCGCCGGTCGTGTAGGCTTCTTGTTCCGCGATGGGGGCGTCATCGACGGGGCGCACGTCGATCGTGACGACGGCAAGCTCCGACGGGCCGGTGGCGTCTTCGGCGACGTAGGCAAAGCTGTCGATGCCGGAGAACTCCTCATCCGGGGTGTACGAGAACGCGCCATCGGGCAGAAGATCGACGCTTCCGTGTTCGGGCGCGTCGACGAGCGTTGCCGTGAGGGGGTCGCCGTCGGGGTCCACGTCGTTGTCGAGGACACCGGGGTCGGCGACCACCAGGGTGTCGTCTTCGTCGAGCTCATAGTCGTCATCATTCGCGATGGGCAGCTCGTCGGCGTCGACGACCTCGAAGACGAGGGTGGCTCCGTCCGTTTGGACGCCGTCAGAGATCTCGTACGGGATCTCGATCGTCCCGATGAAGCCAGGCGGCGGCGCGTAGGTACGGTGATCGGCGAAGGTGGACAATGAGCCGGTAGGAGCAGGCCCGACGCCGGCGACCGTGAGCGCATCGCCGTCGGGGTCGCCGTCATTCGCCAACAGGTCCTCGTCGGTGAACGACCAGACGCTGTTCTGCGGGATCGTGAACTCGTCGTCCTTGGCGAACGGGGCATCGTTGGCGGGCTGAACGTCGATGGTGACCGTGGCGATGATCGACGCCAGGCCGTCGGAGACCTCGATCGTGAATTGGTCGGTCCCCACGAAGTCGGGAGCCGGCGCGTAGAGCACTGCGGGCGGTGAGCCGGAGACAGCGCCGTTGTTCGGGGAAGTCACCGTTGTGTGGGTCAGGGCGTCGCCGTCGATGTCCGTGCCCGGAAGCGTGATCGGCAGCGGCGTGTCTTCCTGGGTGGTGACAACGAGGTCCTCGGCCACGGGGGCGTCGTTGACGGCCAAGATCGTGAGCGTGACCTGGGTCGACACGGTGGCGACGCCGTCGGATACCTCGACGCTCAGCTGGTCGATGCCGGCGACGTCGGGATGCGGTGTATACGTAAGCTGGTCACCCGCGAGCGCTGCGGTTCCAAGCGCCGGCGCGCTGGTGAGTGCAAAGGTCAGCGGGTCGCCGTCGGTGTCCGTCGCCAGCAACGTGAAGGTGAGCGCGACGTCCTCGGACGTCTGGAAGGCCAACGTTCCAATGTTGGGCGGGACGTTGTTCGTCGTGCTGCTGGTCGTCGTGTCGGTTGTCGTCGGGCTGCCGCCGACGGGACCGCAGGCTGCGAGGCCTGCCAGGGCAAGGCTCAGGGTGGAGCGCATGGATTCTCCGTGATGCGCCCCAAGGTACAGCCTTGGGCTTGGAAGGGAAAGCGGATCGGAAGGAGGCGTCCGAAGTTGAGTCAATCTTCGAGGCGAATCGTGACTTCCATCCCCTTCTTCGGCGTCACCCGCACGGGGACGACCTCCTTGCTGACGCCGGTATCTGCGCCGAGACCAAACCAAGTCTGCGCTTGGGCGGCCGTCGCGAGGGCGAGCGAGAAGATGTAGTACCGGGCCCGCCACCACCAAGCGCCACCGTCGATGACGATGGCCTCTTTGCCCATCACGATGGTCCAGCGCGAACTGTGGATGCGGATGCGCTTGTCATGGCGCAACTGCCAAAGGGCGCGGCGGACGTTGGGGCTCTCCATGTAGCCGATGAACATTCGCACGCTGACGATGTGCTCGCCGAATTCGTGCGTTTCGTAGCGCTCGCCCGTCCAGTACGGCCGATCCTCGACGAACACGACGTTGAACACGGTGAGGTGCTTGGGCAGCGAGCCGTACCGATCCATGAACTTGAGGAGGAGGACGGGGACGGGGTCGTCGATCTCATCGATGCGCTCGGACGTGAGGAAGACCATCGCGCGAGGCAGTTCGGTCAGGCGCGACTTGCGCGCCACGAGTTCGCGGACCGTGATCCGGTCGACAGCCCGGTAGGCGGCACCCAGCTCAGACCGGGTCGACCGCCACGTGCGCATGAACGTGTACAGGCCGATGCCGAAGGCGGCGCTCATCCAGGCTCCGTCGAAGAACTTGAGGCTCGTCGACGTGAGGTACGCCAATTCCAGCAGCAAGAAGGGGCCGAATGTCGCCGCCAGGCGCGGCAGGGACCACCCCCAACCGTAGCGGGCGAGCATGGCCATCCCGGACGTGGTGGCCACCATCGTACCGCTCATCGTGAAGCCGTAGGCCGCGGCGAGACCCGTGCTGCTTCCAAAGGTGATCACGAGCAGCGAGCAACCGGCCCATAGCAGCAGGTTGATCGCAGGCATGTAGATCTGGCCTTCGACGGCCTCGTTCGTGTGGACGATGGTGACCCTCGGCAACAGGCCCAAGTTGATGGCGCTGCGCGCAAGGCTGAAGGCACCGCTGATGAGCGCCTGGCTTGCAATGATCGCCGCGAGCGTGGCGAGGCCGACCATGGGGTAAACGGCCCACTCTGGCACGAGACTGAAGAAGACGTTGTTCGCGACGATGGGACCGCCCGACGCCAAGCGCGCCCCTTGGCCCATATACGACAACATCAGGCACGGGTACGCGAGCACAAGCCACGCGCGGCGAATGGCCTGCGCGCCGAAGTGGCCGAGGTCGGCGTACAGCGCCTCGCCGCCCGTGATGCAGAGGATGACGCTCGCGAGCGCAATGGCCGTGCCATGGGGGCCATGGGTCACGACGTAGGTGAACGCATAGTACGGGTTGAAGGCGCCCAGAATCTCGGGGTGCCCGAGGACTTCGCGGAGCCCCAGCGCGCCGATCGCGAGGAACCAAGCGATCATGATCGTTCCGAACGTGCCGCCTACGCGTGCGGTACCCAACGACTGAACGCGAAACACGAAGGCCAGGATGGCAAGCGTGAGCGGCACGACGACCGGCGCCAGGGCGGGGTTTCGGACCGTGAGACCCTCCACCGCCGAAAGGACCGAGATGGCCGGCGTCAACAGGCCCTCGCCGAACAGCAGGCAGCTGCCCATGACCAACGCCGACGAAAACAGGGCCGTGCGCGGGATTCGGAGGGCCTGTAGGAGGCCCATCAGCGCGAACGTGCCGCCCTCCCCGTTGTTGTCGGCTCGGAGGACGAAGGTCACGTACTTCGCCGTGATCGTCACACTGAGGACCCACAGGATGAGACTCGTGACGCCCATCGCGTCTGCCGTGGTTTCGACGCCCCCGTGGTTCCGGATTTCGTTCCACGTGTACAGGGGGCTCGTGCCGATGTCGCCGAAAACGACACCGGTTGCTGCCAGAGTGAGAGTCCACAGCGGCACGTTGGTGTGCCCGTGCGGCGCCGCCGGAGTGCCGCCCGGCGGGTGGGAGTGTGCCGAAACGCTTGTTTCGGCCTGCGGTTCGTGACTCAGGGTGCGCCTCAGGGACGCGTCGGGACTCGGCGCGTGGGGTGCCTATCACTGGTCCCAGACACGACAACGCGGCCCTGCGATGGGGCCGCGTTGGGCGAAAAAGTCGACTCAGGTGCGTCGCGTACGCGGGGTGCGCGGCTGGCGCGAGCGCGCGGTTGTCGCCGTCGTCACCATGGGCTCGACGATCGTCGATACGGGCGCCTCGGCCGCCTCGAGGACTTCTGCAACGCGGCGGCGACGCCAGGCCATTCCGCCGACCGCGAACAGACCGAGTGCGGCCATGGTCGCGACTTGGGTCCCGCCGAGGTTGTCCGTCGTGTTCTCGACCGCGCGCCGCCCGATGGCGACCGTCGTCGGCTGGAGGTCGTCGCGGGCGACGACGGCCCAACGTTGGCCCATGAGGTTCACGGGGCGGACGGCAACGTGGCGGCCCTCGGGATCGCGACCCCAGGCGGTGTGGCCGTCGAGGCCGACGAAGACGGGGTCATTGCTGTGGCGCGACGGCGGCATGGCGCGCTGCAGCGCGGCCAGGCCATCAGGGCGCAGCAGGGTCACGTCGGAGCCCATTGCGGCGACCTCGTCGGCGAGGTTGTCGAGGGCCGACCACGCCAGAATGGTGCCACCGTTGGCCGTCGCGGAGACCGACAGGGCATGCGGCCCTTCGACGCCGGGGGGCACCATGATGGTCCCCTTGTTGCGGGCATTTTCGGCCGCTTCGGCGAGCGGACCGCTGAGGCGAGCGCCAAGCAGGCCCGAACGGCGGCTGCTGTAGACGACGCGACCGTCGGGTCCGGCGAGCGCGAGCTCGAGAATGTTGTTTTCCTCTGCCTTCGAGCGCAGGCGCGGGTCCCACCAGGTCATCGCCGCGCCGTACCGGCTGCGGTCGTGGCCCATCGTCGGCCGCTCGGCGGCGGCCGCGCGGTGGAAGTACTGAATGAGCACGCCGTCGGTGTCGACCTTGGCGCGCGCATCCTGAGGGATGGCCGTGCGCAGCGCCTCGGCGGCGCTCCCGCGGATGAAGTTGTCGGTGCGCACCAGCATCGCGAGCGGGCCGAGCTCGGCGATGGCGGCGACCGTCATCGGGTCAGAAGCGAGCCGGGCGGCGGCCTCCTCGGCCTTCGCATTCCAAGAGGCGACGGCCATCGTCCCTTGTTCGGCCGACGCGTCCAGACGGGCGATGGCTTCGACGCGGAGACTACGCTCGGCGTCGTTCCACCAGTTCCAGCCGGATGCGACGGCGGCCAGGGCGAGCACGGCGGTCAACGCGCCAGCGATTCGGAGCCACCGGGGGGTGTGCTTAAACGGATTGGGCATGGGGCCTCCGCGGGCGCCATCGGCTCACGCCGCCCAAACTTGAGGGTGCGATTTCACGGCCCCACGGTCGCCGCTCAGCGCTTGGTCCAGAGCCCCGCACTGGCGGTCTCGTCCCGGTAGTCGCAGACGACAATGGCGCTGCAGACGGTGCGCACATGCTCCATCACGCGCTTGGTTGCCGTGTGCGTCGTGAAGGAAGAGTAGGCGGCGTAGTCGTCGAAACGGCAAACCCAGGCGATGTCGTACGAGTCGGGGGTGCCAGCGCGGTCGGTGCCGACCTCTACTGCGCGCAGCTCCGGCACGCGGCCTACGAGGTTCGCGAGCAGATCCACCGTTTGTTGCTTGTCGACGATCTTGCGCAGCTTGAGCAGCGCGATGTGTGTGAACAACGATCCCCCGGGCGTCCCGCTAGCTGGATGCCGCGAAAGAGCCACTCGCGGGCGCGACTACCCCCGTCCACGGCGGGCCGCGTGCAGAGGATGCAAATTTTTTTGGTGAGCGAAGAGACGAGTAAGAACCTCTGCTTTTCGTCACGATCCGCATGGGTACGCGATCGTGGGGGGCACGTGCCACTTGTGCGGCTTCCGGAGCGGGCTATCCTCACGGCGCCTCTCCCAACCCCATTGGAGGTTTACGATGAACAAGGGCGAAATGGCGGCCAAGCTGGCCTCCAAGACTGGCATCTCGAAGGCGAAGGCCCTCGAGGTCCTCAACACGATCTTCAGCGCCGAGAAGGGCGAGGGCATCATTGCCATCGAGCTCGACGCTGGCGGCAAGGTCGTCGTTCCGGGCTTCGGCACGTTCGGCACGCGCAAGCGCGCCGCGCGCACGGGCACCAACCCGGCAAACGGCAAGAAGCTCAGCATCCCGTCGCGGTCCTACGCCTACTTCAAGGCCGGCAAGACCCTTCGCGAGCGCGTCGAGAAGTAGTCGCTCCGCTGACGGCTGCGGTCACCCCGACCGCGGCCGGCTGCTGGCTTGTAGGGCGTCGTCAAGACGCGCTGCAAGCTGTTCGGGGTCCCCCGAGATGGCGATGCGCTTGGTACGCGCACTTGCCCCGCTGACCACGGTGACGTCGGCGATAGGCACGCCAAACACCTCTCGGGCGAGAAATCGGCAAAGGACGTCGTTGGCGCGTCCGTCGGTGGGCTCCGCGGCCACGTCGACGCGAAGCGGCCAAGCGGAGGCACGAAATCCGGTCGTGCGGGCGCCCGGGCGGACGCGAACGTCGACGACGAACGCCTTCATAGGCGGCGAAGGGTGAGGAGGGCCGACGCGATGGCCCGCCGCCCGCCGTCTTCAGCTTCCTGTTCCACGGTGACGGTGACGGTTGCGAAGCGGCGCCCCGAGTGGACGAGATGCGCCTGTGCAAACGTCGGCCAATCGGCGCGGCCGGGTCGCAAGTAGCTGACGGTCGCGGAGACGACGCGTGCGTCGCCCGCCAAGGCGCGGCGACCTGCCGCTACGGCCAGCGCGCCGACCGCGCCGCCGTGGAGCGACGGCAGCAGGGGGTTTCCAATGTGGGCCGGGCGAGGCTTGCTGCCGTCGCCGGCCATGGCGAACCACGCGTCAAAGGGGGTGCTCATGTGAGCCGACCCGGGGCGTCACGGACGAACGTGGCGATGGCGCGACCGAGCGCTTCCCCAGACGGGGCAGTGACGTCACAAAGGACGCGGACGACTCCGTCGCTTGGCGCCTCGCAATGTGCCGTGGCGCAGACATCGTCACCGACGGGGGGGCTCGCGAGGGCATCGTAGCGAAGATCGACGGTGGCGACCGCGCCCCGCTCCTCCAAGGTCGAAAACACGGCGGCGCCACAGGTGGCATCGGCGAGCGCAATGAGGGCTTCGACGGCCAAGGCGCCGCCCCCTTCGGACAGATCGTCTCGATAGGGCAGGCGCATGACGGCCGTCCCCCCTTCGAAACGCTCGACCTTCAGCCCGAGGGCGTCGTTGAATGGAATGACGATGGTCATGAACGGGCCATTTCCTCGATCTGGCCGCTGAGCGACCGCGATTCTGCTTCGGTGATGCGGCCGTCGCGGAGGGCGGCGTCAAACCTGGTCTCGAAGCTCGAGAATTCCCACAAACCTACTTTGCCCGCACGTGCGGCGAGACCGCCCCGTTTGAGGGCTCCGCGGAGGCGGTCTCGAGGTGCCGACGGGGCGGCGAGATCGAGGCGGTCGGCCATCTCGACGAAACCGTCCTCAAGCGTAGAGGCCATCACCGAGTTCCAGCCCACGAACAGGGCGCCAAGCGATGCGGCCCCGACCAGCCCACCGAAGCCGAGGACAACACAACCGACGAGGGCGACGGGGCCCAAGCAGCCGCGCCGGGGTGGGGTGCGGCGGACCGCAGGGTCGTCCTCGGCGACGAAGGTCGCGCCAACGTCCAGCGCGGATTCTTCCTCGAGCAGGGTACCGGTCAGCCCGTCCGGCTCCGGGTCGCGCTGCGCCATGGCCTCGGGGACGGCCGCCACGGCCCAGGCGCGAAGGGTGGGTTCTCCTATCGATGCTCGAAACGTTCGCGCAGACGCCGCGACCTTGGCGGCCGACGGGCGCGATTCCGGGTCCCACGCCAAACACGAGGCCACCCAGGCGACGACTTCGTCGTCCATGGCCCTTTCCGCGAACGGCTGCATCAGGCTCTCGACGCGGCGCGCGTGCACCGTGGCGTCGCCGCGTGCGGGGACGTCCACAGGCCCACAGACGAGCTCGACGAGCGTGACGGCGAGCGCGAACACGTCGCCTTCGTGGCGCTCGACGAGGTGGAACCGCTCCGGCGCCATGTAGGCCGGCGTCCCCACAAGGACGGCGCGGCTCTGAACCTCGCGAGCCGCAAAGTCGGCGCGGGCCACGCCGAAATCGAGCAGCGTGACGGTGCCGTCCGAGGAGACGTGGATGTTGGACGGTTTGACGTCGCGGTGCAAGAGCCGGAGCGGCTTGCCGTCGCGAACCGGGCGGTCGTAGGCGACATCCAGCGCCTCGGCGACCTCGGCGACGATTTCGAGCGCGGCGCTCAGTGGCATCGGGCGCTTGAGCACGTCGAGGCTGACGCCCTCGTGGTACTCCATGACGACGGCCCATCGGCCGCCCACGCGGACGAGGTCGTCGACCTGGACGATGGCCCGGTGGCGTAAGAGGCCCAACATCCGGGCTTCGTCGCGCAGGCGGGCGAGGAACTCGCGATTTTCTGTCGCGAGCATCTTGAGGGCCACGGATTTGACGAAGCCGCCGGCGCCGCGCATCTCCGCCCGGTAGACGGTCCCGAAGCCCCCGCGGCCGATCACCTCGGCGAGGTGGTATGACCGGGTGGTCGGGACGAGGGAATCGTCGCTCACGCGCGATGCCGAACGTCGAGCGCGAGGTGCTTGAGGTACCGGGTTTCGGGGACGGCGGGACGCACGGGGTGGTCGGGGGCCTGCTCTCCTCGACGGATCACCCGAAGCGTCGCACCCCGGGCGTGCGCCGCGGCGGCCACGACCTCGACGAAGCGGTCCTCCTCGATGTGCCACGAGCACGAACTCGTGAAAAGGAGGCCGGCAGGGCGAAGCAAGGCCATGCCGAGCGCGTTGATTTCGCCGTAGGCGCGGAGCGCGTTGCCGGCGACCTTGCGGGACTTCGCGAACGCCGGCGGGTCGAGGCAGACGACATCGAAGCGGCGCCCTTCGGCCGCGAGCGCCCTCAGGGCGTCCCGCCCATCGGCCACTCGGACCTCGTGGCGTTCGGAGGCGCCGAGGAGCCCGGCGTTGACGGCGGCCGCGTTCAGAGCCTCGGCGCTTCGGTCGATGCTGAGCACGTGGCGAGCGCCATGGGCCAACGCGTGTTGCCCGAAGCCGCCGGTGTGGCTGTAGACGTCGAGCACGTCCGCGCCGTCGCAACGACGGCCCGCAAAGTCCCGGTTCAGGGCTTGGTCGAAGAAGTGACCGGTCTTGGCCCCTTTGCCGAGCGTCACGCGAAACGGGACGCCGCCTTCGTCGATGTCCACGGTCTCAGGCACGGTGCCGGCGATCGGGCCACGGACGTCGGGCAGCCCCTCCAGTTCGCGTGCGCGGCCCTCCGAGCGCTCGGTGATGCCCGTCGGATTCCACACGCGTTGCAAGGCGGCCACAATCACGTCGCGGCGACGGTCCGTCCCCTGGGTCGTGAGCTGCACGACCAGTTGGTCCCCGTACCGATCCACGACGAGCCCCGGCAGGCCGTCCCCCTCGGCGTGGACGAGCCGAAGGGCGTTTTGGCCGGGACATGCGAGGCGGCGAACGTCCTTGGCTTCGGCAAGGCGCTCGACCCAGAAATCCTCGCTGTCGATGTCGTCTTGGCCCGTCGTGAGCAGGCGGACGGAGATGAGACTCGACGGATTCGCGGTCCCCCGTCCAAGGAAGGCGCCGCGTGCGTCCACGACGTCCACGGTGCCTCCCGCGGGCAGGTTCGCGACGTCGCCGTCGATCTCGTTGGAGAAGATCCACGGGTGGCCCGCGCGGACGCGCCGGTCGGACCGAGGCCGGAGGCGGACGATGAGGCGGCTCATCGAGCGACGAGTTGGATGCGGCTGGCGGCCAGCTTGGCGATCCGGAGGGCTTCGGCGGGGTCGGGGTGGCGCAACAAGAGGTAGCCGTCTCCGACAAAGGTCTGGCGCCAGTCCCGTCGAGGGGCACCGACAGGGAGCAGCGCATTGTCGACGACGTGGTCGCCGAAGGCCTGGAGGAAGGCCTCGAGGCCGTGGTGCGCGACGATGTGGCCCTCGCCTTCGGCCCGCTTGAAGACGGCTGCGGCAGCAAAGGGGGGCGGACCGATCGATGAGACGGGGTGACCAAGCGCAACGCGGGCCCAGTCGACACAGAGGTCGCGGTCAAATGCGGCGCACATCAGCTCGATCATCGCGGCGCCGGGGGTGCGGGCACCCGCCTCACCGAACGTGGCGGAACCGTCTTCGGCGCGGAACCACTCCAAGTGCGTCGCGCCGGACGCCAACCCGAGCGCACGGTTGACGGCGCGCCCAAGGTGGACGCCGGAGGCCGTGGCGGGCCCGTGTGGCTGGGCGTGCGTGAAAATGATGGGCGAGATCCATGCGTTTCGTCGCGCCGTCAGCGCGTTGGGAAAGTACTGGCTGACGCTCTCGAAGACGGGTTCGCCGTCGACGAGCATCGCCTCGTAGGTCAGCTCGTCGCCGGTGACGAAGGCCTCGACGAGGACTTCGGGCACATGGCGCATGGCGCGCAGGGCGCCGTGGAGATCGCCTGGCGAGTCGACAATGTGGGTATCGGCGCCACCCGCGCCGTCGACGGGTTTGACGACGAGGGGGAACCCGATGTGTTCGGCTGCGCGCCAGGCGTCGGCCAACGTGGTGACCCGGACGGCCGGGGCCGTGGGGAGGCCGGCTGCGCGTACCGCCGCCTTCATCTTGTCCTTGTCCCGGTATCGGAGCGCGACATCGAGCGACGTGCCGGGAACGCCAAGGCGACCGCGCAGGCGCGCGGCGAGGAGGGTGACCGCCTCCCAGTTCGTTTCGATGCGGTCGGGGACGCGGCCTCCGAGCCAGTTCAGGACGCGCTCGATGACGTCGTCCTCGCGCATCATCGACGGGACGCGGAGGTACGAGCTCAGCGAACGCGCGAGGTCGGCGGGCAAGTCGCCGCTGTCCCCGACGCCGTGCACGCGGGCACCCTGGTGGGCGAGGGCTACGGCAAAGCGCGCCATCTCCGGCGGCCAGGCCGGGCTGAGGAAGACGACGTCCACGTGCGCGCCTATCTCGCGGGCGGACCGCGTCCGGTGGGGTAGTTCGGGCGACGGGGGCCCCACTGGACGGCGATGGACGGCGCAGCCTGCTCGCGATCGTCGCTCTGTCGGCTGGCGTGGCCGTGCTCGAACTTGCGATGGCCCGCGTTCTGGCGCTGATGTTGTTCGCGGCCTTTGCCCAAGTCGTGTTGACGGTCGCGGTGATGGGCAGCGGTCTGGGAGCGCTCGTGGCGAGCCTCCGGCCGGCGCGCGGCGCGCGTGGCCGCGCCGCTGCAGCGGTGGCCTTTGGGGTGCTTGGCTGGGGGGCGGTCGCGCTGGTGGCGCGTGTCCCGTGGACCCGGCCAGGGGCCGTCGAGGACTACGCCCAGCGCACGATCGTCGCCTGGGATCTCGTGGACTTCGGGGTCATGGCCTGGGCGCTGCCGATGCTGGCCATCCCGTATGCCGTCGCCGGATGGGTCGTGTCGTCGGCGCTGATGGACGGGACCGCGACGGGTCCTCGGGTGGCCGCGGACCGCTTCGGATTCGGTCTGGCGGCGGCCTTTGCAGGCCTCTGGGTGGCGGTGATCCCGCCTCCCGACCAAGGCGCCTTGACCTGCGCATTGGCGGGTGTGGCGGCGGCGCTCTGGTCGAGGACGGCGCTGTCATGGGCGGCGCTCGGCGCGGGCGGGGTTGGCGTTTCGGCTGCGGCTGCAGGCGTAGGGCTCACCTTGTCGGGGCTCGCAGGCGTCCCCGATGAGCACGTGGTTTGGACGCGCTGGACGCCGCTTGCCCGGCTCGCGCTGCATGAGGGTCCCGAGCGGACGATCGTGATGCTGGACAACACGTCGGCGAGCGAGGTCGTGCGGACGCAGGCGACGCTCGATCGGCTCGCGCGCGACGCGCCCGCGCGCAGCCTCGTCTACGAGTTGGGCCCACCCCCTGGACCCACCGCCATCCTGGCGGCGGGCGCCGGCCCGGAGGTTGCGGTTGCCCAGGTTTGGGGGGTCCGCGACATCGAAGCCATCGACCTCGCCGACGGCATCGGAGCGATGTTGGCCGAGCGCTACCCGCACGATGCCCTCAATCCATGGAGGGTCCCCGGGGTGCGCGCGGTCGTCGGCGACGGGCGACGCGCCGTGGCGGGCGGCCGCTACGGCGCGATCCAACTCGTCCACGCCAATCTTCACTCGGCGTCGGGCCTGCTCGCTGCGGCGTGGTCCCCGGCGCTGCTGACGACGCGCGAGGGATTTGGCGAGCTGCTGGACGCGCTCGCCCCCGATGGCGTGCTTTCGGTGGCGTCTGGACCTCTGACCATGCGGCTCGGCCCGTCGCTGGCCGCGGCGTTGGCGGCGCGCGGCTGCGACCCCGTCGAAGCCTGTGTGGCGGGAATCGGCGGAACCCAACCCACCCTGCTTGCGCGTCCTAGGGCGTGGACGGAGGCCGAGGGGGTGGCGCTGCGGCGTGCCGTCGGCCGGCACCACGGCCACAAGATCGAGTGGGGTGGTCCTGACCTGGTTGTCGGGACGCGTTGGCTTGGAGCGGCCGTCGCAACCGATGACCGGCCTTTTGTCGACCCGCCCGCCACGGTCATGGCGGCCGCCTTGGAGGGTCTGCGAGGCCTGGGTCCGGGGACGCCGTTGCCCGCGTATGCCTTGGGTTGGCGAGCCTGGTGGGTGGCCACGGGGGCCGTCGGACTTGGCGCGCTTGTCGCCTTCGCGGTCGCCTCCAAGCGCGGGCCCAGGGACCGCCGCGGGGCCTGGGCGGCGTCCTCCATCGGCGCGGTGGCGGCAGGCCAGGCGGTCGTGTTTGGCGTTCGGTTCGTCGGGTACGGGGCGACACTCGGCCTCGTCGGCCTTGGGTTCTTTGGCGTGGCTTGGCTGTCGAGGCGGCCGCGAGTCTGACGGGATTGCGGCCTGGGGGCCGGCGCCTTGCTAGGAAGCCAGGACGGGTGGGGCGCTTGGTCGAGTTTCACTATGTTCGACACGCGGGGCGAGAGGGCGGCGTCGCGCGCGGCCGTGGACCCGCCGCAGGCGTCGAGCTGGAAACGATCCTCGCCGACGGTGTGCCCCCGTGGCGGTCCGCGCTGGACCTTCTCGCGGCTGTTTTGGAGATCCTCGCCGTCGCGGAAAAGGACGGGGCGGCCCACGGCGCGTTGGCGGTCGACCGAGTGGTCGTCGAAGAGGGCGGCGCCGTGGCCGTCGATGGATTTCTGGGGCCGGCCGACGGGGTGCGCACGGCGTCCGTCGACGCCTACGGCGTTGGGTTGCTCGCCTTCCGGGTGTTGGCGGGACGCGACCTCCCGGAGACGGGAGACGATCACGACGACGACATCGCCAGACTCGTTCAACGCATCGACGCGGCGGGCCTTCCGGGTCCGTCTGCGCCGATCTTGGCGGGCTTGCTCGCATCGCTTTTGGCGGGGGATCCCGCACATCGGCCGGCGCTGGCGGAGGCGTGGCGTGAGGCGGTTGGGCTCGCCGAGGCGGCCGGAGGGGACCGACTCGAGCGCTGGTTGGCTGCGGCGTTGGAGGGCGGTGGCGCACGCCGCGCAGCCGGCCTGAGGCCCGACGACTCGGAGGTCCTGTCGGACGCGTCAGGACGCGCGGGACCCCTGCCGCCCGGCGCGACGCTTGGCGGCGCTTCGGGCGCGTCCACGAGTTTCTGGAATCGCCCGGACGCCGCGCGGCACGCGCAAAAGCCACGCCGGCACGGCGCCGCCCTCGCGCGCGAACCCCTCGGCACCGCCGACGCGATCGCGTTGCCGGAAGAGTTGTCGTCGCCGCCGGTTGCACGTCGGCCGACCCCGATTCCGCCCCCTGTCCGCCCTGAAGGCGGCGGCATGGACGCGAAGATCGAATACCGAACCGCCCGCCCGGTGCGAACGGCGACCCCCACGGCGCGGCAGTCCGTCGGCGAATCCCGCAGGACGGCGTCGCCCGGCCGCTTCGCGATTCCGATCGTCCTCGCGTTGGGCCTCGGAATGGCGGTCTGTGCGGGCGTGGTGGTCGTCGCTGGCGTCGTTGCGGCCACGATCGGCGACGCGCCGGACCTCGACGCGGCGGCCGACGCCCTGCCGGTCGCAGCACCGAGCCCCGCGCCACCCTCACCGCCTCCGGTTTCGGCCGTCGAGGTCCCAGAGCCGCCGCCCGAACCCGAACCCGAACCCGAGGTCGCGTCCGCTCCCGCGCCCGCCGCAATGCCGAGCGCGCCGCCTCCGCCTCCGCCGAGCGCTCAGCCCGCGGCGCGCCCCCCCCAGGCGCCTGTGACGCGGCCCCGACCCGCGGCGGCCCCGCCCCCGCCTCCGCCTCCGGCGCCGAGCGAAGGCCCGGCGAAGGTCACCTTCCGGTCCAACCACCGCGGTCAGATTCGCTGTGTGGGCGTGACCACGGCCTTCGACGGCGCCGCGACGCTGCAGGTGGAGTCCTACCAACTGCCGGCAACCTGTCTCGTGGAGATGGACCGCAAGCGTGGCGTTTTCCAGATCCTCGGCTCGGGCGCGATCGGCTGTGACCTGACGAACGGCGCTGTCGTGTGCGACCGCGCGACGGTGCCCTGACGGTGAAGGTCGTCGTCTCCCGCGTCTCCCGCGCCAGCGTGTCCGTTGACGGCGCCTGCGTCGGCGCGATCGGCCCCGGCCTCCTGCTCCTCGTGGCGGCCGCTGCCGGCGATCGTGACGAGACGGCCGCGTGGATGGCCGATCGCGTCGCCGGGATGCGCATCTTTCCCGACGACCGCGGCCGCATGGACCGCAGCCTCCTCGACGTCGGTGGCGAAGCGCTCGTGATCAGCCAGTTCACGTTGGTAGGCGATGTGTCCAAAGGCCGTCGACCATCCTTCATCGGGGCTGAGGCCCCGGCCCGTGCGAACCTGCTCGTCGACGCCGTCGCGGCCGGGTTGCGCCGACTCGGCGTGGCAAAGGTGGACCAAGGCCGGTTTGGCGCCGACATGAAGATCGACGCGCTGCACGACGGGCCCGTGACGATCTTGCTGGACCGGGCATGACCGACCTCGAGGTGGCGTTGGCGGCGGCAGCGGCCGGCGCGGCCGCCATTGTGGGGCGTCGTCCGGGCCGGGTGGAACAGAAGGGACCGCGCGACCTCGTGACGGAGGTCGACTTGGCTGCCGAGGCCGCCATCGTTGCGGTGCTGAGGTCCCATCGGCCCGACATTCCCATCCTCGCTGAGGAGGGGGGCGGCGCCTGGGATGCGGGGACGCGTTGGGTCGTCGATCCGCTGGACGGAACGATGAACTTCGTCCACGGCGTGCCCTGGTACGCGGTGTCCATCGCGCTGGAGCGCGACGGCGTGGCGCGCGTTGGCGTCGTCTGGGAGGTCGAACGGGGTGTGGCCTGGATGGCGGACGATCGAGGCGCGCGGAAACGACAAGGTGGCGCGGAGGTCCCCATCGCCGTGTCGACCACGGCTGACCTTGGCTCCGCCCTCGTCGCGACGGGCTTCGCGACGGACCATGCCGAGCGTGCGGCGTTCTACGCGGGTCGGGTGGAACGCATGTTGGCCGAGGCGCGGTGTGTGCGCCGCCTTGGCAGCGCGGCGCTGGACCTCGCGCTCGTGGCCGAAGGGACCTTTGACGTGTACCTCGAGTCTTCGCTGCGCCCCTGGGACGTCGCCGCTGGCGCGCTCATCGTGGCTCGCGCTGGGGGCCGGGTCACGGACGACCGTGGCGACGTGTTGGGGGGAGCGCGCCCGTCCCCACTCGCGTCGAACGGTCTGCTGCATGAGGCGGCGCTGCGGGCCTTTGTGTCCGATGCGCTATGACAGGGCATGCGGGTCGACCTGAACGAGGCCATTCGGCTGCTCGCCGGGGGCGGGGTGGTCGCATTTCCGACGGAGACCGTCTACGGCTTGGGCGCGCGCGCGGCGGACGTCGCTGCGGTGGCCGAGGTCTTTCGCCTCAAGGCCCGTCCGACGTTCGACCCTCTGATCGTGCACGTGGCTGACGCCGATTGCGCCTGGTCGCTGGCGGCCGAGGTACCGGACGCCGCGCGGCGGCTGGCGGCGACGTTTTGGCCGGGGCCGCTGACCCTTGTGTTGCCAAAACGATCGACGGTCCCCGATCTCGTGACGGCGGGGCTGGACGGCGTGGGCCTCCGCGTCCCTGTCCACCCGCTCGCTCGCGCCTTGGTCGAGGCCGTCGGACCGCTGGCGGCGCCGTCGGCCAACCCGTTTGGCGGGGTGAGCCCCACCGCGGCCGAACACGTCGAGGCAAGCTTGGGCGACGCGGTCGCCGTGCTCGACGGCGGGCCGTGCGAGGTCGGTGTGGAGTCGACGGTGCTCGCGGTCGATGGCGACGTCGTGACTTGGCTTCGGCCTGGCGGCGTCCCCCTCGAGGCGATCGAGGCCGTTGTCGGCCCTGTCTCCGAAGCCGTCGACAGCGGTGTCCCGCGGGCGCCGGGCCGTCTGCTGCGACACTATGCACCCCGGACGCCACTGTGGCTCGATGTGCCGGTGCCCGTGGAGGGACGATTTGGTTGGATGGGCCTTGGGACGCCGCCGCCGGGACCGTGGGTGACCTGCGAAAGCCTTGGCGAGAACGACGTCCGAGCGGCCCAGCGGCTGTTTGCGTGCCTGCGGTCGCTCGACGGTCGGTCGCTCGACGGCATCATCGCCCATCGGCTGCCCCCCTCGGGGCTGGGCCGTGCGGTCAACGACCGACTGGAGCGCGCGTCGTGGCGTTGATCAGCTTGTGGCTGGCTTGTGGTCCGCCGGCGACGTCGGGCCCGACGGTCGTCGCCACCGACCCCGATTCCGAGGGGGGGGCGTGGTCGCTGACGTGTTGGACGGAACCCCACGCGTCGCCCATCCTGTGTACGCTTCAGGCGCCTCGGCTCGTTGCGCCCACCTTTGTATGGGGACCGGCCGACGACCCGGGGCGCTTTTCGGCTTCGGGTACCGAAGGGGCGGTGGCGCATGCGGCCTCGCTCTGGCGCACGGTCGCTGGCGAAGACCATCGCGTCGCCGTCGTCGTGGACGGAGTGGAGGTCGTCGAGGCCACGGTGCCTGCCACGGAGGTCCCGCCTACGCTGGAGGTGACGGCGGTGGTCGACGGAGAGGCGCTTGGCGTCGACGCGCTGTTGCTGCCCTTCGCGTGCGGTGGGTCGGGGACGCTGTCCGTGATGGAGGTCGACGGCACCGTCGTTTGGTGGGCCGACCTACCGGACCTGATGGGGTTGGTCAGCGGGTCCGTGAACGCCGTTGCCAAGGTGACTCGGCCATCGTTCGTGGCCCTGGTTGGCCGATCGAATGTGGTCGAGATCGGCTTCGACGGGCAAATTCAAGCCACCGTGGGGTCGGACGTGCTCCTCGCAGCCGTTCACCACCACGTGGAGGCCGTCGACGACGAGGTTCTCGCGCTTCAGTCGCGGCTCGGGGTGGACCCGTCCGGTCGGTCGATCGTGTCGGATGGCGTGCGGACCTTCGATGCTGGGCTCAACCCGACCCACGAGTTCACCCTCATAGACGCGCTCGATCCGTCGGGCTTCGTCCCTGAACCCGTCGGGTACTGGGCTTTCGACTTCGTCGGCGCCATCGACGTTTTCCACACCAACAGCGTGACCCTGGCGCCCGACGACAGTTGGCTGTTGTCCTTGTATTCGCAAAACACCCTGGTCTGGATCGGTGCTCCGGCCGCGGCCGACGCCGGCGCGTTGCGCTGGGCGGTGGCGGGCCAGCCCGGAATGCCGTTGTCGGACCACCTCGCACTCGTGTCGACGATGGGCATCGAACCGGTGTCCTTCTTGCATCCCCACCACGCCACCATGGGCGAGGACGGGCGTGTCCTGTTGCTCGACAGCGGTGATTCGGAACCGACCCGGGTGCTCGAAATGGTGCCGGACTTCGAGGCGGGCATCGTCGACGTCGTGGCTGCTTGGGATTTGGGCGTCTCCTGCCCCCATCAGGGAGGGGTCGTCCGACTGCCGGACGGTGCGCTTCTCGCGACGTGTTCGGGCGAGCGGACGGTGTTCCGCTTGGAGCCGGACCAACCGACGCCGGTGGGCTCCCTCGAGTTGCGGTGCGAGGAGGGCTTCATCGAGAGCGGCCTGCCGCGTGCCGTGCCGCATACCTGGTCCGCGGACGGCGAGGTCGAGGCGCTCACGGGTTCGTGAACACCTTGCCTCGCTTGGCGAACGCTTCGTCCAGGTCGGGAACGTCGATGCCCTCGGCTTTGGCGATGGTGGTCCAGGTGGCGGCCTGAGTCCAGCGACGAGCGCGCACGAGGGCGCGCGCGGTGTCGGCGGCGAACGCGCCCCGTGTTTGGCCGGGCCCCAGTTTCGCGACGATGGAGCTCACTTGGCCGCGGTCGCCCATCGTTGTGCCGATTTCGCGGAGCCAGGCGCCCGCCGTCGGGTCGTGCAGCGCGGCGAGTCGGTCGGCTTGGGCCGCGTGCTCGAGCCAGCCGTCGTCATCGGTCGCGAGTCGTCCTTCGCCCGCGATTTCGGCGATCTGCTCGTTGGACAGCAGGAAGCGGGCGAGCAGGTCGAAGCCGTTGGACACGTTGGCGCGGGACAGCCAGGCGCGTGCCTCGGTAGGGACGGCGAAGCGTCCGATGCGGTCGGGAGGCAGACGTTCGGCGCCGGGGCCGCCGATGAGGAGCAGATCCGAAGGGCTCAGGCGCCATGCCGTCGCTCCCGGAATCTCGTGGTGAAAGGTCCGTAAGACCGTGTACAAGGTCTCTGGGGAGAGTTCGTAGGCTTGGACCCATTGGGCGAGGAGGCCGTCTTTGGACAAGCGGCTTGCGGCAAGCGCGTAGAACTCTTGGTGGAAGAGGTCGGCCACCCCCGCGACCCACGGGTTGGGCGGCTCACTGACGATGAGGTCCCACGTCTGCCGGCTCGCGGTCAGAACGTGCCGGCCGTCGCCGACGAGGCGGGTGACTTTGGCGTCGGCTTCGGGCCGGCCGTTGAACATGCCAAACGTGGCGTCAGCAGCCCGGTAAACCTCAGGTTCGAGCTCGGCGACCGTGACGGATCGAACCGACGGCAGCGCGGCGAGCGCCCCGACCGTCATCCCCGAGCCGTAGCCGATGACGAGGATGTCCAGGCCCGTGTCACCCCGGATCATCGCCGGCAGCAGTCCGAGCAACGCCTGGGTGTCGGCGTCGAGCACGCTGGTCGCGTCCGGTTTGCCGTTGTTGTAGAGCGTGAGATTTTCGACGGTCCCGCGTTGGTGGCGGGCCACGGTCACCGTGCTCGCGACGCCGTCGGCGTGGAAGACAACCTCCCCCTCCAGCGTGGCGGCGCGGCGTTCGGCCGTGGTCTGGCGCATGAGCCCGAAGGCGAGCGGACGGACGTCCCAGGTGGGGGCCGCGACGATGGGCACGAGCGCAACGGCTGAGAGCCAGCGGGCGCGGCCAGGGCCGGAGATGGCGACGGCCGTGATCCCGAAGGTGGCTGCGGCGACCCGGAGAGCGGTGGCCAGCCCGAGGAAAGGCAGCAGCACAAAGCCAGCGAGCAGGCTTCCCACGAGGGAGCCGAGCGTGTTGGCCACCATGGCCCGGCCCGCGTTCGCAGCCGGCGACCCAGGTAGGGCCGAGACGGCGAGGGTCCAGACGGTGCCCGACGCGACCCCGACAACGGCGATGGGCAGCGTCGTGGCGGCACGGAGGGCCTGGCCGCCAACCGTGTGGGGCGCCCAGCCCGTGAACTGGGTGGCCGCGAACAACAGATCCGGCAGCGCGGGCAGCACTAGACGCGCGGCTACGACGCCGGCGCCGGCGCCGGCGAGCCACAACGTCAGCGAGGCCCGCACGTCGGTGGTCGTGGCGAGGACCCGACGTCCGACGGGCCCGGCGCCAGCTGCTGTGCCAAGCAACACGGCGGCCAGGACGAAGGAAAACGACTCGCCCGCGCTGCCGAGCAGGAGGCTCCATCCACGCGCAGCCAGGACCTCGAGCGCGATCATCGCGGCGCCGGACGCGGCCAGAACGGCGTGTTCGACGCGCCAAGGGGCTGGGGTGGCGCGCGTGATCGCGGGCGCGGCGGAGCTGCGATCGATGTGGAGGCCCCAGCCAGCGATGGCGGCCGCAACGAGCGCTGCGAGCAGCGCCGTGTGTCGATGGCCCACGGCGGGGACGAGAACGAGACCCGTCGAAAGCGTTCCGACGACGGCCCCAGCGGTGTTGGACGCGTAGAGGCGCGCGAGATCCGACGCGTCAGGGCTGGCGCGCGCGAGCAGCGGAAGCGACGCCCCCATCGCGACCGTGGGTGCTGCAAGCAGGGTGAAGGCCAGGGCGGCCCGGGCGACGGCGAGGCCGGACGGCGACGCCTCGAAGGTGGCCCAGAGGTCCCCGAGCGGCAAGGCCGCGAGCACCGGTTGCATGCCGACGGCTGCGGCCGCGATCGCCACCTCGCAGGCTGCCCAATCGCGCAAGGGGCGTCCCTTGCGCCGATCGACCCACCAGGCGCCCAACGCCATGCCGCCCATGAAGGCGCCGACGACGGTGGCGACAGCCAATGTGGTCGAGCCGAAGATGCGGGAAAAGGCCCGCACCCACACGCTTTGCAGCGTCAGTGCGACCGCTCCACTCCCGGCGAAGGCGATCGAGAGACCCAGCCGGAGCGATCGGTCCATGAAAGTCCCTTTCAGAGGGCGACGTCGTACGCGCCCCGCGGTTCAACCTTGTATTCGCCGAAGGAGTAGTACAGCGGTCCCGTCAGCGAGGAGATCGGATCGCCGACGTCCAGGTCAGCGACCTCGTAGATGAGGTCGTCGACGGCCAACTGCAGGTCGTTGTCGACAGCGTCCGCAATGCGCCACTCGCCGTAGGTGTCGGCGGTGTCGACCACCTCGACGTCTACGACGGTGAGCAACATCGACTCGTAGGGCTCGGGGTCGGCCAAGAGGTCGGCAAGTCCGATGGACAGCGGCGTGATGGCGTCGCCTCCGGGGCTGGCGAGGATGAAGCCCCCGAGCGCGCTGGCGTCGATCTCCGTCAGGCCGTTGAAGTCCGTCACAGTGCCCATGGCGGTGATGGCATCGCCCACGGATGGGGGCGAAAGGTCGATGAAGGAGGCACCCGTGTACACCCAAACCCCGGACCAGAGGTCGGCCCCCGGCTCTTGGATGAAGAGCCCGTAGGGGGCGATGCCTGTCGCGGTGCCGGTCACGATCACGTTGGCGCCGATGGCGACGTCGCCCTGGCGGACGGCGCGAATCGAACTCTCGCTTGGTTCCGTCGGCTCCACCGTTCCGCCGCCGCTCCAACTGCCGGGGGACGCGGCGCTTGTGCCGGCCGAGATGGTCCACTCGCTGGCGACCCAGGTGGCTTGCGGTGCGGTGGCTGTGGTCTGGCGGACGGCAATGGCGTCCGTGTAGTCCCAGTCCGAACCCAGCCCGTCAACGCCGACTTCTCCGAAGGTGTCGACGGTTTCCCCGGCGTAGGCCAGGACCCAGGCATCGTTGCCGTTGCCGTTGCATTCGTCGGACGCCAGGTCCGCGGGACCGCCGAAGGCGGACTCGTAGTCGGCGGCGCCATCGAGGTTGGCGACGACGAAGGCGGCTCCGGCGGCCAGGTCGCCCTCGCCAAGCGGAATCGCGACGCCTTCCGTGCCGCCATTGCTGTACCGGACGATGGACCAACCCGAAAGCCCTACGGGTTGAGATCCGGGGTTGACGACCTCTACGTACTTGACCTGCGAGAGCGACGCGTGATCACCCACTTCGGTCAACAGCAACGTGCCGTCCGCCGGGCCGGTGCCGCCACCGCCACCGCCACCGCCACCAGTGGGCGTGTCGGTGTCTGTTTCGGACGTAGGCTCGGGCGTGTCGTCTGGCGTTTCGTCAGGAGGCGGGGCGCCGCGAGAGCAGGCCAGCCACAGGGTCAGGGTCATCATCGAGCCTCCGGGAGCATTGAGGGCGCCCCAGGTCACACCGGAGCGCCCGTCATGCAACCCAGATCAGCCCGCGGGGGTCGCCGGCGGCGCGAGGTACTCGAGCGTGATCTTGACGGCAGGCGCCTTGTCTGCGGCCTTCGGATCCTCGGGGTCCGGCTGCGTGACTTTGAGCACGATCGGCTTGAGGCGCTTGCCAACGCACCGGATCAGGTCGAGGTCGGCGAGCTTCGACTTCTCGTCGAGCAGCGTGTCGAAGATCTCGCCAGTCTTGCCGAGGGCGAGGTTCATCGTCATGATGCCGACGACGGGCTCGACCACGGGCGGAGGCGCCGCGGGGTCCGACCCCGGGGGGGGCAGCAGGCGCCGTTCGGCGCACCAAGCAAAGGCGCCCTGCTCGCGCTTGATGAGATCGTCGGCGTGCGCGGTGTCGACGCCGTTCTTGTACTCGATCGACATCTTCATGTTCGGCGTCTCGGGGTAGTCCCAGAGAGCTGCAGCTTCGACGCGGATGGGCTCGGGCTCGTCCATCGTGAGGCGGCACCAGCGATCGGTCGCCTCCAGCTTCGTGCTGTCTTCGGACAGGTCCGTGATGTAGCGCATGCAGGAGATCGCGAGATCGCCAGTCTTGCGCTCGAAGCCGAGGGTCAGCAGGCCGGGGCCCTTCGTCGCCTCGATGGCAGCGCGAGCGTAGGCGAAGGGATCGGTCGTGTCGTCGCCGGGACCGTACCAGGAGGTGGGTCCCCAGTAGACGTCGAAGGCGCCAGCGAGCTGCCAGATTTCGGTCTTCAGGTCGCGCGAGGATGCGAGCTCGACGGGGAGGAAGGTCACCTGCTCGCGACCCAGCTCGGGCGGAACTTCGGTGCCGGCCTTGGCTTCTGCGGCGCGAAGGAGCATGAGCACCTTCTTCTCGGGGCTGGCGTCGAGAAGGGTGACCAGCGCCTCCATGTCTTCGTTCTTGCTGATCGCGGCGAGCGGCGTACGTCCGGTGAACATGTTCGACACGGCGTCGAGCGGCGTGTTGTCGTGTTGCCAGGTGTAGCCGTCCCAGCGGTAGGTACGAACCCACTTGTCGCGCTGGAACTGGAAGACGTCGCCGTAGCCGCCGTTGACCGGACGGACGAAGAGCGTGGCCTCGCCGACAACCAAGGTGGAGCCGGGCAGATCGCTCGTCATCTCCTTGTAGGTCTGGGCGGCGGGGAAGGAGGTGCCGACGTTGTAGAGGGCGCCGACCCGGTTGAGTTCCACGAAGCGAGCCGCGCCCGCGACGAGCAGGAGCAAGGCAACGACGAGGCCGTCGCGCATCGTGAACCGATCCACCGCCTCGCCGATTTCGCCGATGAAGGCGATCGCGCCGATGGTGATGGCGAGGAGGAAGGCCAACAGCCCGGCGTACTGGGCGGGGAGCGCGGCGTCGTGCCACGCGACCACCTTGGCAGGAAGGTCGGGGGCCTGAGAGACGAGGCCGCCGACGCCGAAGATCGACGATTGCAAACCAATGTCCAGCGCGCGCGCGGCGTGGAAGACGCCGATCACGAAGCTGAAGGCCCCGACGAGGCGGGCCGCGGCCACGCGGAACATCTCTTCATCGGTGGCCCGCCGCAGCGCGCTGGCGCTGACGCCGAGGCCGCCGATCAGGAAGACACCGACCAGCGCGCCACCCTGCGAGCCGAGGCCGTTGGCGCCGGTGTACCAGGCCAACGCGCCCGTGCCGACCAGCGTGATCGCGCCTGTGCTGAGCGCGGCGACCGGGGTCATCTTGGCGTCCGAGCCAGCGGCGATGCCGCTCGCGACGGCGCAAACCCAGCAGGCCAGGGCCAAGACGAATGCGGCTGCCCAGCGGGACAGCGCGTCGACAGCCTGGCTGTTGAACACGCCGTTGAGCGCGAGGTCGTGCATCTCGCCCGGCGTTGCCGCGCGCATGGCCTCAAAGGCATCGCCGGCGGCCGCCCAGGTCGCCAAAGCGCCCAGAATCAAGGTCAAAATGGGCAGCAAGGCGAGCGCCACCAGAGGAATGCGTCGCTTGCCCATGGCCATACCGGCCAGAGCGAGGACGACGAGGCCACCGAGACCGCCCAAACCGAGCAGCAAGGCAGACCAGGAACCGGCAGCGGACATCACGTCCGACATGGCTTCTCCGCGGGAACGCGCGGGTCTAACGCCCGGGAAGCGTTCGGTAGCCCGGCGTTCGTCGAAGGTCGGTCAACGGTCGGCCCAGGGATCCAAACCAACGGTACGGGGGAATCATGATCCTCTTCCTTTCTTGGCTTGCCTTTGCCTCCGAGGGGGTCGTCGTCCCTGGAACCGGGGCGGCGATTGAATTCGATGCCTCCGCGGAAGCGGAGGTGGCTGCTGCGCTCGCCCTGATGAACAAGGGCGATTTCGACGAGGCCTCTCGGCGCCTGGGGGCGCTGGCAGACGCGAGCTCGGGAACGGGGCTGCGGACACTCGAGGCCATTGCGTGCCTGGAAGCTGCTTGGATGGTGTGTGCAGAGCGCGCCACGCGGCTCGGATTGGCCGCCGCACCCGCGGATCGAGGCTTGTTGGCCGCCCGTGGCGCTGTGCTCGTGGAGTTGGGGCGCGGTGACGAGGCCCGTCCGCTGCTGGATCGCGTGGCCCAAACCGGACCGGACGACGGCGTTCGCGCTGCGGCGATCGTGGATCGCGGCGCGTTTCACCTCGATTCGGGCAACGCAGACGCGGCAGAGCGCGACCTCGTGGCGGGCCGCGACCTCGCGCGACGGTTGGGCCTGAACGCGCTCGCCGCTCGTGCCGAGGCCGATCTTGGACTCGTGGCGTCGCTCCGCGCGGGGGCCGGGGCGTCCGACATGGTTGGACGCGTGTCTGAGGCCGTCGCGCGCGGCGACCTGATGGCGGCCAAGTTGGCGCTGCCCCCCGATGCCGCGGATGCGCGGAGCAAGATTCAGCGATCGATCGCGCTCGGCGTGTTGGCGCGGGCCGAAGGGCGCCTGGATGAGTCGGGTCGCTGGATCGAACAGGCCGGGGCCGACGCGCGTTCGCGGGGTCTCGTTCGCGAACGGGCCCTGGCGCTCGGCCAGGCGGCCGTCACCTACACGGTCACCGGCAATTGGCCCGTCGCGCGCGACCGCCTCGAAGAGGCGCTCAACCTCGTTGGCGGCGGCTCGATGCGCGTGATGGAACTGTCGCTCCGGACCGTCGCCGGGCGCGTTTCGGCCCGGTTGGGCGACCTCGAAGGGGCGCGTCGGCATGCGGCGTCGGCCCAGACCCTCGCGGCTGGGATCGGGGACCCGAGCGGTCGGGCGGGCGCGAAGGAGTTGGCGGGTTTGGTCCATGCCGTTGCGGGGGACACAGCGGCGGCCGTCGCCGCGTACGACGCGGCCATCGCGCTGTACCAGGAGGTGGGCGCCGTCGCGGACGCGGGCCGCGTCGCTGTCGAGCGCGTCGAAGCGGTGGCCGCCGGGGCGCCGGGTCAGATCGATGCGGCGGCGGCCGATGCTCGCGCGCTGCTCGCCGCAGCCAAGGACCCCCTGGCCGCGGTCCATGTCTATCAAGCGGAAGGGCTCGGTCGGGCCCGCGCCGGCGACCTCGAGGGCGCACTCCGGGCGTTCGGCGCCGCCGGGGACGCCGCGGAGGCGATCGGGGGACCTGCGGCCAAGCGCCTTGGCGAATTGGCGCGCCAAAATGCGGCCTCGGCCTTGGCCAACTTGACGGGCTCTGCCACGCTGATGGAGGCCGCCAAGGGCTGGGGCCTCGAGGAACTCGTCGCCCGACATGGCAAGTACGAAGCGGCGCGCGCGGCGTACGATGGCGCGGTCGCGGCGTTCGGCGCTGGCGACTTTGATGCAGCCTACGACGGCTTTGATCGCGCGATGCGCGATCTCGACGCCATCGGCGAGGCGACGGCGGCGACGCGCGCCCGTCGGTCGCGCGCGTGGAGCGAGTACAACTTGTCCGTTGGCTACGCTTCCGAAGACGGCCTGCCGATCTGGCAGCGGCTCGTAGAGGAGGGCGTCTTCGTGTCCGATCCCGAATTGCGCGTTCGGGCGATGGGGTCGGCTGCGGTGGCCAAAGGCGAGCTGGGCCGATCCGATGCGCTGCCTGCGCTGCGCGCAGCTGCGAACGAGTCGGAGCGGATGGGCCTGCGCGCCGTCGCCGGGTCGTGCCAGGCAAGCCTCGCAGAGCTGGAACCCACGCTTGGGGCACGGGTCGCGGCGGCGAGGCGGGCGTTCGCGTTGCGCGACGGCGACCGTACGGGCGTCTACGCGATGTACGCGGCGGCGGTGTCAGCCGTCAACGAAGGCGATCCGGCCACGGCCCGAGCGCTCGCCGAAGCCGCGTTGCCGAAGGCCGGAGAGCTCAAAGGGGCCCTCAACGAGGTGTTGGCGGCCGCGCGCTGAGGTTCGTCGCTCCCGCGCGTCGACACGGCGTAGGTGTGAAGCGGTGCGGGTCCGTAGGAGCCTGCTGGCCTGAAACGACGAAGCCCCGGCCGAGCGGCCGAGGCTTCGAAAGTGACGGCCGCGACCGCCTACCCCGGCGAGAAGATGAAGGGGTAGCTGACGATGACGATGCCGCCTCCCTTGGGCTCGGGGAACTGCATGCGGAGGAAGCGCCCGACGATGCAGGTCTCGACCGCGCTGTTGTTCATCGTCGTGGTCTTCGCGCTGGCCGAAGAGACCGTGCCGTCCTTGGCGATGGTGAACTTGATGACGATCTTGCCGCCGAGCGCGGGGTTCTTCGTGAGTTCGCGCTGGTAGCAGTACCGGATCTGGTTCATGTGGCGCTTGACGACTTCGTCGATGAGGCTGCGGTCAAGGCTGCCGACGATGATGGGGTCGCCGCCGACGCCGCCGATCCCGCCTTCGCCCTTCGCGCCGAAGTTGCCACCGCCCGAGCCGTAGCCGCTGGCGCCCGAGCCGATGCCTTTCGTGCCGAGGCCACCGAGACCTTCCGCCGTGCCGCCGCCGCCGAGGCCGCCGCCGCGGGCGCCGAGGCCGCCGGACCCGAATTGGGTGCCGTTGGCGCCGATGAGGCCGCCGATGCCGCCCTTGAGGTCCTGCGAGAGGCCGGAGGCGCCGAAGATCTGGTCCATGCTGCTGTCGTTCATGGCACCGAGGACGCCGGCGTTCTCGGCAACCTTGCGGTCGATCTCGAGTTTCTTGAGTTCGACCTTGTTGCCCTTCGCCTTGTCGATCTTGGCTTCCTTCTTGCCGACTTTGCCCTCTTCCTTCTTCGCCTTGGCGCCTTCGCCCGCGTCAGGGTTCGCTTCGGGCTTCTTCGTCTTCTCTTCGGGCGGCTTTTCCAGGAGCAGCTCGACCATGCGGTCGGACAGCTCCACGGTGTCGTTCTCGAGCGTCGGCCCGATGTACGTCATCAGCAGCGCGAACATGAGGAAGAGGAAGGTTCCGAAGCCGACCATGCCGTTGAACGCGCCGTCGTTGTCCGACGTGGTGCGGGCGACGAGGCGACGCACCGGGTGGGCAAGGTGGGCGAAGAAGACGATGCCGTCGTTGTCGACCATCAGGCGCATGCCGTCGATGACCGGAATCTTCCAGCCTTCACCTTCGGCGGTGGCTTTCCCATCCGCAGCGAGTTCGGCAAAGGTGTACCGCTTCTCGCCGATGTCCGCGAAACCGTCCCAGCCCTTGGGAACGTGGGCGACGTAGCCCTCCTTGTCGGACCGGAAGAGCGTGTATTCGGCCTCGTTGGGGAGGCTGCCGTAGGGCACGTAGAAGTCGTTTTTGCGCTCGGCGACGATGTCCGACCACAGGGGCAGGGCGTAGGGCAGCACATGCCGGACGGGGCCCGAGACCCAGCCCATGTCGACGCCGAGGAAGTGCCACTTGAAGCCGCTCGATTCCCCGAGCTTGATCTCATGGCTTTCCCGGGCGTACTGCCGCGTTTCCACGAGCAGCTGGCCCCAGATCTGGGTGACCTCGAGGAGGGGCGCACGGTCCTTGAACTTGGTTCCCTGATTCGTGCGCATCATGAATGCGACGCTGTCTTCGAACGGGCCGTGGTCGTCGTGGCTTGGTGCGGCCGAACCCGGGTCCGTGGCCGGGTCGGCGTCCTCGGACACCGTCGCCGCGGTCGAAGCCGCGACGTCGGCGGCGGCCGGTGCATCGACGGTGACCGCGATCTCAAGGTCGCCGATCGCGAAACGGCTGCCCGAGGCCAACTCGGCGTTGGCCACCTTCTCGCCGCCGACGCGGATGCCGCCTTCGGCGCCAAGGTCCAGGACCGTCACCGAGCCGCCCTCGACGTTGAGCACAGCGTGCAGTTCGGCCACGCCTTCGCCGGAAACGGGCAACATGGCCGCGCCGCCCGATCCGATCGTGACGCTGGGTTCCGTGAACGACACACGGGCCAACGACGTGTCGCCACGAAACACCTCGACGGTGATCGAGGCGGGGGTGTTGGTACTTGCCATATCGGCCTCCGAAGCTCGTTTCGAGCGGCTTGGCTGGTCCCCTGACGGGGCCGGTGGGCAAAGCCCGACCAAACGGCCGGTACTCTCACCGGATCGACGGAAGACCGCCAAGAAGATCGAGTCAGCTTCCCGTCAATCCGGATGACCGCCGGGCGCCCTCACCGGTTCCTCTCCAACGGTCAAGGGGTTGCCAAAGGGTGTGACGGGCTCCGGTCTTTCCGGAGGGGCCACCGGGGACTATGGGTCGTGTTCGGGGGCCGACCGTGTGGCGTGATCAGGTGCGCAGGACGTTTCTGGCTGGGTTGTTGGCCCTGCTACCTCTCTACATCACCTACGCAGTCCTCCACATCGTCTTCGACATCGTGGACAAGCCCTTGGGCGGCCGGATCGATGCGATTCTGAGCGAAGCGCTCGGTCAACCCATTCACGTCCCGGGCTTGGGCCTGCTTTTGACGGTCGTGGCCGTCTTCGTGATCGGCGTACTCACGCGGCTCGTCCTGTTCCGACAGATCCTGTCCGCAGTCGACGGCCTGCTCGACCGCGTGCCCATCGTTCGGTCGCTCTACAACGCGAGTCGCCAGATCGTGCGTCCGTTCACGGACGAACACGCGCTGCCCTTCAGTGAGGTCGTGATCTGCGAGTACCCGATGGTGGGCCGGTACACGTTGGGCTTTGTGGCCTCGGCCAACGTCACCGACGATCCCACCGACGATCGGTTGGTCGTGTTCTTTCCAAGCAACCACCTCCACCTTGGCTACCCGGTGATGTTGCGGCGCGCGGACGTCGTCCGCGTCGACATGACCGTCGAGGACGCCATCAAGTTCTTCGTGAGTTGCGGCGTGATTTCGTCGACGGACCTCGTCCGGTGGCAAGGACAGGTGCTCGACGTAGGCCGCGCGACGCCACCCGCCTCGAGCTGACAGTTGCGGGTTCGACGGCGGCGGGCGATGAACCGCGCGGTGGAGGCGGCGTGGATCTGTTGATGCCGGCCCAGATCGAGCGCATCTACGCGGTGACGGCCGCCCAGGGGTGCAATCGCAACTTCGTGGTCGTTCCGCTGGCCACGGGCCCGGTGGAGGCGTTGATGATCCTTCCCGACGGGAAGGTCTACCTGCGCAGCCCGCCCCTCACGCAGTTCGAGGACTGGTTGGCCGGCCTTCCTGCTCGGGTGGCGAAGCTCGACCTCGCGCGGTCGCGCCGCCCGGACGCCTAGGTGAGCGGCCGCTTCCTCGACATGGACCGCCGGCAATGGCTGGTCCTGTTTGCGGCTTGGCTGGGTTGGGGTTTCGACGTCTTCGACGGGTTGCTGTTCAACTACGTGGCGCCGGCCTGTGTGCCGACATTGCTCGGCCTCGAGTTGGGGACGCCGGAGGCCAAGTCGGCCACCTTGTGGTGGGGCGGCGCGCTGACGAGTCTGTTGCTCGTGGGTTGGGCGATCGGCGGCATCATCTTCGGCCGCGTCGCGGACCGCATCGGCCGCAAGCGCACCCTGATGCTGACGATGGCGCTGTACTCGATCGGGACGGCCGCGTGCGCATTTGCGCCAAACATCTGGGTGTTGGCGGTCTGCCGCCTGGTCGCGAGCCTCGGTATCGGCGGTGAGTGGGCCGCCGGCGCGAGCATGGTCGCCGAGGTCGTCCCCGAAAAGCGCAGAGTCGAGGCTGGGGCCCTGCTCTACACGTCGGCGCCCGCCGGGCTCTTCCTTGCGAGCTTCGTCAACTGGCAGATCGCGGGCGTCGCGTTTGCGTCCGACCCCGAGACGTCGTGGCGCTACGTCTTCCTCTGCGGTCTGGCCCCTTCGTTCGTGGCCTTCGCCGTCCGGTTCATGATCGATGAGCCCGAGCGCTGGAAGGCCGCGGGCCCGGCAGTCGACGTGGGCCTGGCGGACTTGTTCACGCCTGCGATGCGGCGTGCGACGTTCAGCGGCCTGTCGATGGCGCTCGTTTGCCTCGTGATGTGGTGGAGCTGCAACGCGTTCATCCCGACCATCGCGGCCGGGCTCGCCCAGGTCGAGGCGTCGGCCAAGGGCCTGGACAAGCTGGCGACGACCGAGCTCATCGAGTCTTTCAAGGCGACGTCGACGAACCTGTTCAACCTCGGCGGGCTGATCGGCACCCTGCTGACGGTGCCTGCGGCCAAGTACCTGGGGCGCCGCGCGATGTTCGGCGTGTACTTTGTGGCTTCCGCGGCCGCGATCTACGGCGCCTTCGGCCTCGACGTGCCCCCGTCTTGGCGGTTGTCGATGTACTTCCCCATCGGCCTTACGGTCTTCGGCGTCTTCGGCAGCTTCACCTACGACTTGCCGGAGCTGTACCCCACGCGCTTGAGAGCGACGGGGGCGGGCTTCTGCTACAACGCCGGCCGCGTCATCGCGGCGGCAGGGCCCTTTCTCGTGGGCTCGATCGCGAGCCGTGGCGCGGACGCGCTGCAGGCGGCGACGTCGGTCCTCGTTTTGGTGGCTGTGGTGCCTCTGTTGGGCGTGCTGCTGTTGCCTTGGGTGATCGAGACGAAGGGGCGAGCGCTCGAAGACTGAGGCAGAAACGGCCACCGACCGGGCCGATACTGTGACACAACGCTGGCACTGGGGTCATGGCGGGGTCGGGCCCTCGTGATACACGCGCCGCCCTTTGGAGGCCACGTGGTGTGGGCTCAGGTTGCCGTGTACGCCGCCGCTGTGGTCGTGCTTGGTGCGGCCTTCCTCGTGATCTCCTCCTTGGTCCGACCGAGTCGCTTCAAGGCCGAGAAATTCGAGCCCTACGAGTGCGGCGTGCCGCTCATCGGCGACAACCGCGACCGCTTCTCGGTGCGGTTCTACCTCGTCGCCATCATGTTCATCTTGTTCGACATCGAGACGGTCTTCATGATTCCATGGGCCGTTCTCTACAAGCCGCTGGGTGTGGCGGGTCTCGTGGAGGTCGGCATCTTCTTCGCCGTCCTCGGCTTCGGCCTGATCTACCTGTGGCGCCGGGGAGGCCTCGAATGGGACTAGATTCCTGGATGGCAGAAGGCGCGATGACGACGCGCGTCACGGACCTGGTGTCGTGGTCGCGCAAAAACAGCATGTGGCCGATGCCGTTCGGCGTCGCTTGTTGCGCCATCGAGATGATGGCGACGCTGAGCAGCCGCTACGATCTGGCCCGGTTTGGCGCCGAGGCGATTCGGTTCTCGCCCCGGCAGTCGGACCTCATGATCGTGTCGGGCCGCATCAGCCTGAAGATGATGCCCGTTCTCGGCAAGATCTGGGAACAGATGCCCGAGCCGAAATGGTGCATCTCCATGGGGGCCTGCGCCTCCTGTGGCGGCGTCTTCGACACCTACGCGATGATCCAGGGCATCGACCGGTTCATGCCGGTTCACGTCTACGTGCCCGGCTGCCCGCCTCGGCCCGAGAGCCTGATCGACGCCGTCATCAAAATTCAAGAGATCATCACCACGGAACGGGCGAACCGCGCCGTGTCGGCCTGAGCGACCCATGAGCCTGCAAGACGACGTCATCGCCGACCTCAAGGCGCGCTTCGCCGACCGCGTGCTCGGTGAAGGGTCCCACGTGGGTCAGCGTTGGCTGGATGTGAAGCGCGAAGGGATCCTGGACCTGTTGCGCGCTTGTCGTGACGACCACGGCTGCGACGTCCTCATGGACCTTTGTGGGGTCGACTGGCTCGACAAGGGCATGCCCGAGCGCTTCTGCGTGGTCTACGAGCTCGTGAACCTCAAGAAGGCCGAGCACGTCCGCATCAAGGCCTGGGTTCCCGAAGACGACCCCGAGATCGATACGGCGTCGGACCTGTGGAAGGCCGCCCCGTGGGCGGAGCGCGAGGTCTACGACATGTACGGCCTGACCTTCCGCGGCCATGGCGACCTGCGCCGAATCCTGCTTCCCGACGCCTACCAGGGCCACCCGCTACGCAAGGACTACCCGCTGGTGGGTCACGGCGAGCGTCAGAACTTCCCCCGCTACGGGCTGTAGAGGCAACGATGGACCGCCCGACGCGCATTCCGATGGAGATCGAGGAGCAGGTCGAGGGCGACCTCGGCAGCAAACGTATGGTCGTCAACTTCGGGCCTCAACACCCGGCGACCCACGGCACGCTGCGCGCCATCCTCGAGATCGAAGGCGAAACCGTCACGGGGATCGACCTCGAGATCGGGTACCTGCACAGCGGCTTCGAGAAGATCGGCGAATACCGGACCTGGAATCAGGGCGTCGTGATCAGCGACAGGATGAACTACCTGTCGCCGCTCTGCAACAACGTCGGCCTCTCCTGCGCCATCGAGAAGTTGATGGGCATCGAGGTGACGCCGCGCTGCGCCGCCATCCGCGTCATCCTCTACGAATTGAGCCGGATTTCGGACCACATCATCAGTGTCGGCCTGCAGGCGATGGACCTCGGCGCCTTCTCCGTGATGTTGTGGAGCTTCATCGAGCGCGAGAAGCTCTACGACATCTTCGAGAACGTGACCGGGGCGCGGCTGACGACCAGCTACACGCGCGTTGGCGGGCTCCTCAAGGACGTGCCCGACGACTTTGAAGACCAAGTCCGCGCGTTCATGGTCAGCGGACTCAAGACCCTTCGCGAGATGGAGGGCATGCTCAATACGAACCGGATCTTCATCGACCGGTGCAAGGGCGTCAACGCGATCAGTGCCGAAGACGCGGTCAGCTACGGCGTCACCGGCCCGCTCCTCCGCGCGTGCGGCATCGCCTACGACGTCCGCAAGGCCCATCCATACCTTGGCTACGAACAGTACGATTTCGAGGTTCCGACCGAGACCGGCGGCGACGTCTGGGCGCGGTACCGCGTGCGCGTCCGCGAACTCTACGAGTCCTTCAAGATCGTCGATCAGGCGCTGACGCGGCTGCCAAAGGGCCCCGTCGGCGTTCCCGTCCCCGAGGTTGTCATCCCGACCAAGGACCAAGGGAACAAGCCCAACGGCGGCATGGAAGGCCTGATCTACCACTTCAAGAACTACATGTACGGCCACGGCCTGCCGGTTCCGGTCGGCGAGGTCTACATGGCGACCGAAGCGCCCAATGGCGAGCTCGGGTACTACTTGATCTCGGACGGTGGCCCCAAGCCGTGGCGCTGGCGCGTTCGCCCGCCCAGCCTCTACAACTACCAGGGCTTCCCGGGTATGTGCCGCGGCGGGCTCGTTTCCGACGTCGTCGCCGGCCTGTCGAGCCTCAACATCATCGCCGGGGAGTTGGACCGGTGAGTGCCCAAGCGACCTCCGCCTACGTTCCCGACACACCCGCATCGCGGACGTTCCGTCCGGAGGTCTCCGACGAGTTGGAGGCCATCTGCGCGCGCTACCCGAAGCGGGAAGCGGCGCTGTTGCCGGCGCTGCGCCTGCTCGAGCGCGAGTTTGGATGTGTCGACCGCCCGGGCATGATCCACGTCGCCGAGCGGCTTGGCGTGTCGCCGGCCAAGGTGTTCGGCGTCTTCACGTTCTACACGCACTACCGCCGGCCGACGGACGGGCGGTACAGTCTGCAGGTCTGCTCGACGTTGTCGTGCGCGATGGCCGGCAGCGAGCGCATCCACGACCGCCTCTGCCACGCGCTCGGCATCGAGGGTGGCGGCACGACGCCCGACGGCCGGTTCACGGTGAAGAAGGTCGAGTGCCTCGCCAACTGCGACATGGCGCCGTGCCTGCAGGTCAACGAGGACTTCGTCGACCGCGTCACAGAGGCCGACTGCGACCGGATGCTCGGCGAGATGCGCGCATCGGATGACTGGCACCCGCCGGCGCAGACGTACCACCTGCCTCCGAATCCCAAACACCCGCCCGTCCTGCTTGCGCACGTGCTTGAGAACGGCGCGGACCGGATCGAGCACTACGCGGCGCGCGGTGGCTACCAGGTGGCTGCGGAGATCTTTCGTTCGGGTCGCAACCCCGACGAGATCATCGACACGGTCTTCCAGGCCGGCCTTCGCGGCCGTGGAGGCGCCGGGTTCCCGACAGGCCAGAAGTGGAAGTTCCTGGCCAAGAATGACAAGCCACGCTACCTCGTCGTCAACGCGGACGAGTCGGAGCCAGGGACGTTCAAGGACAAGCTCCTGATGGACCGGGACCCGCATCTCCTCATCGAGGGCATCTTGATCGCCGCATACGCGATCAAGGCGCGGGTCGCCTACATCTATATTCGCGGCGAATTGCCGTTTGGTGCTCGGCAGCTTGAGCGCGCGATTCGCGAGGCGGAAGCCCGCGGTTTCGTGGGACCCAACGCCTTCGGCTCCGGCATCGATCTCATGATCACGGTGCACCGCGGCGCGGGAGCCTACATCTGCGGTGAAGAGACGGGCCTGCTCAGCAGCCTCGAAGGGGAACGGGGTCACCCCAAGATCAAGCCGCCGTTCCCGGCCGTGGAAGGCCTTTTCCGCTGCCCCACGATCGTCAACAACGTCGAGACGTTGTGCTGCCTTCCGTCCATCCTCAAGCACGGGCCCGCGTGGTTCCGGAGCCAAGGGACGGAGAAGAGCCCCGGCACGAAGATCTTCAGCGTCTCTGGCCACGTCGTCCGCCCTGGCAACTACGAGTTGCCGCTCGGTGTGCCACTCAAAGAGCTCATCTACGACATCTGTGGTGGCATCCCGAACGGCCGGTCGCTCAAGGCCGTGATTCCCGGCGGCAGTTCGTCGCCCTTTTTGACGGCCGCCGAGGTGCTCGCAACCGACCCCCTGATCCGGCTCGACTTCGAGTCGCTGGCCGCGGCGGGCTCCATGTTGGGCTCGGGCGCCATCGTCGTCCTCGACGACACCGTCGACATGGCCGACATCCTGTGGAACGTCCTGCGTTTTTATGCTCACGAGTCCTGCGGTCAATGTACGCCTTGCCGCGAAGGCACGGGGTGGATTGCCAAACTCGCGGGACGGATGGCGCAGGGCACGGCGCAGGTGGCGGACATCGACAAGCTCGACGAGGTCGCCTGGGGCATGGTCGGGCGTACGATCTGCGTGCTGGCCGACGCCGCAGCGATGCCGGCGCGGTCGGTCGTCCGCAAGTTCCGCGGTGAGTTCGAAGCGAAGCTCGCGCGCGGCCAGGGGGCCTGACGATGGCGACCTACAAAGTCAACGGCAAGGTCGCGGAGGCGCCGGCGGGCGACAAGCTGCTGCCGCACCTGATCGACGGGGGCACCCACGTCCCGCACTACTGTTGGCACCGCGGCCTGACGCCGGCGGGCAATTGCCGCATGTGCCTCGTCAAGGTGAGCAACAGCCGCAAGCTCGAAGTCGCGTGCATGTACCCGGTGAGCGAGGGCCTCGAAGTCACGACCGAAGGGCCGGACGTCGACGCCGGCCGCCAGGCCGTCCTCGAGTACATGCTGATCAACCACCCGCTGGACTGTCCCGTGTGCGACAAGGCCGGCGAGTGCGACCTGCAGGACAACACCTTCAAGTACCGCAACGGCCACAGCCGCTTCGACGAGAACAAGGTCATCCGGCACACGAAGGACCTGGGCCCCAACGTCAAGATCTGGGGCAACCGCTGCATCAGTTGCACCCGTTGCGTGCGGTTCACCGAGGAGATCACCGGGACCGGTGAGCTGTCGATCGTCAACCGTGGCGACCACAGTGTGGCCGACGTTCACCCCGACGTGCCGCTCGACAATCCGATGTCGCTCAATGTGGTCGACATCTGCCCCGTCGGCGCGCTCATCGACAAGAACTTCCTGTACCAGGCCCGCGTGTGGTTCTCGAAGAAGGTGCCGAGCGTCTGCACGGGCTGTTCGCGCGGCTGCAACATCACGGGAACCGTGCTTCACAATCAGGTCAAGCGGTTGCAGCCTCGCGAGAACCACGACGTCAACGGCTTCTGGATGTGCGACGCCGGCCGCCTCGATCACGAATGGCTCAGTGGAACTGACCGATTGCGCGTCACGAAGGGCGACGCGGGCGACCTCGCACGCCGCTTGGTCGCCGTCCGCGACCGCAACGGCGCCGGGTCGGTGGCCATGCTCATCTCCACCGCGGCGACCGTCGAAGAGCTGCACCTGGCCGCCAAGCTGGCGCAGCGTGTGCAAGCCGAGGTCTACTTCCTCGGCAAGGTGCGGGGAGCGCGCTGGGTGAGCCCAAGCGGCTTCGCCATCGAAACCGACAAGACGCCCAACACGCGCGGCGCCCTTCGCGTCTTTGAGCTCGACGCCCTGCCCCCAGCCAGCGGAGTGGTCGACGCGATTCGCGCGGGCCGAATCAAGGCCGTCCTTTCGATCAACGGTATTCACGACGCCGACTGGCCCGAGGGACTTGTGGACCTGGCGCCGCGCCTCGAGTTGGCCGCTGCCTTGGACGTTTGCGAGAACGACTGGACGAAGGTCTGCGGGTCGGTCCTGCCCTCGGCCGCTTGGGCCGAGAAGTCGGGCACGTTCGTCAACCGGGACGGCCGCTTGCAGCGCATTCAGCCGATCGTGGCAGCGACGGGGACGGCGCAGCCCGATGTCGTCTGGCTCCAACAGATGTTGATCGAATTGGGCGAACGTCGCACCGCGATCAGTGCTGAGGGCGTGTTGCGGGAAGCGCTGAGGGGGATCGACTACCGCCAGATTGGGCAGACCGGGGTTGTCCTCGACGCACCGTCGGCGCCCGCCGGGGTGGGCAAGTGACGCCCTGGCTTTGGCTTGCCGCGAAGATTGGTTTCGCGTTCGCGTACCTCGTGGGCGCCGTCCCGGTGCTCATCATGATGGAGCGGCGCATCAGCGCCTTCATCCAGGGCCGCCAAGGGCCCAATCGCGTAGGGCCGATGGGCTCGCTGCAGCCGTTGGCCGACATCATCAAGTTCCTGACGAAGGAGTTCGTCGTCCCGCTGCGGGCCGACCGCTGGCTCTTCGTTCTCAGCCCGTTGCTCGTGTTCGTTCCCCCCATGCTCGGGTTCGCCGTGGTGCCGTTCGGCAACCAGTACGGCGACGAGTTGCTCCAGATCGCGAACCTGGACATCGGTGTCCTGTTCTCCATGAGCGTGTTGTCCCTCGGCGTCTACGGCATCACCCTCGGCGGCTGGGCCTCGAACAACAAGTACTCGCTGCTCGGCAGCCTCCGCGCGTCGGCGCAGCTCATCAGCTACGAATTGTCGCTTGGGCTGACGATCCTGCTCGCCGTGATGATTGCCGGCACGGTCGACCCGGTCCGGATCGTCCAGTGGCAGATCGAACACGGCTGGAACCTCTTCGGCGGCGGTTCGTTGTGGCGCCTCCCGCTCGGCCTCATGGGTGGCCTGCTCATGTTCATCTGCGCCCTGGCCGAGAACAACCGGCTGCCCTTCGACCTCGCCGAGTGTGAGGCCGAACTCGTGGGTGGGTACCACACCGAGTACTCGTCGATGTCCTTCGCGATGTTCTTCATGGGCGAGTACATCGCGATGGTCGTGATGTCGGGCCTGATCACGACGCTGTACCTTGGCGGCTGGCACTTCCCCGGCATCACGGACCCGACCGACCACAGCTGGGTGGGCGCGTTGCTGTCCATCGGGGTGTTCACGGCCAAGGTCTACGTCCTGCTCTTCACCTATGTGTGGGTGCGCTGGACGCTGCCGCGGTTCAAGTACAACCAGCTGATGGATCTTGGCTGGAAGGTCTTCCTGCCGATCGCCTTGTTCAACCTCGCCGCGATGGCCATCGTCGGCGTGATTCTGGAGGGCTGATGGAGTCGATGGAATCGACCTACCGCTCGCCCGAGACGCCTCGCGGGGCGGGTGTTGGCTTGCGCCTGCGCTCCTGGCTCGCGCGCCTTTCCATCCGCGTCTACCTGCCCTCCATCGCCGCTGGCCTCGCCAAGACGATGGAGTGGATGGTCCGGCCGAAGGCGACGCTCGAGTACCCCGAAGTGCAGCGCGTCAGCCGCAAGGGCTACCGCGGTGAACACCGGCTGAAGAAGGACGACCAGGGGCGGCCCAACTGTGTGGCTTGCTTCATGTGTGCAACGGCCTGCCCGGCCGAGTGCATCGAGATTGTCGCGATGCCGGCGCCTTGGCCCGACCGGGACAAGGTGCCCGTGTCGTTCCGCATCGACATGCTCAAGTGCATCTACTGTGGGATGTGCGAAGAGGCGTGCCCCTGCGACGCCATCGAATTGACGCCGACCTACACGCGCGTGGCGACCAGCCGCGACGAGAAGGTCTACGACCTCGTGAAACTGCTGAGCAACTGATGGACCCCGTCGCAACGATCACAGCCGCGGTGGGAACTGCGGCCGCCCTCATGATGGTGACGCGGCGCAACCCCGTGTACAGCGCGGTGTGGCTGCTGATCACCTTCCTGTCGGTCGCCGTCGCCTTCCTGCACCTGTCGGCGACCTTCCTCGCCGCCATCCACGTCCTCGTCTACACGGGCGCCATCCTCGTTCTGTTCGTGTTCGTCATCATGCTGCTCAACCTGCAGGAAGATGAGCTTGGTGACGAGCACCCGCTGCCCGTGCGCGCCTTGACGGCGATTGGCGCGACGGCCCTGTTCGGGCTGCTCGTGGCGCCGATTTTGGCCACGCCGGAGTTTGCGGCGCCTTTGCCGCCGGCCCCCGAGGGCTTCGGCAGCGTCGAGAGCGTCGGCATGATGTTGTTCACGAAGTTCGCGCTCCCGTTCGAGCTCGTCAGCGTGCTCATCATCGTCGCGATGTTCGGCTCCCTCATCCTGGCCCGCAAGCGGCCTTTGGGAAGCGACACATGACGACGTACCTCGTGTTCGCGTCCGCGCTGTTCGCCATCGGCGCCTACGGCGTACTTGGCCGGCGCAATCTGCTGATCATGCTGATGTCGCTCGAGCTCATGCTCAACGGCGTCAACGTGGCGCTCGTCGCCTTCTCGCGCGGCTTGCCCGGCGGGTCGGAACAGGGCCAGATCTTCGTGCTCATGGTCATGGCCGTTGCGGCGGCCGAGGTGGCGGTCGGCTTGGCGATCGTCATCGCCGTCTTCCGCAACCGCCGGACGGTCGACACTTCGGATCTGGCAGGGCTTTCGGGATGACGACCTCGACGCTGGGTGAATGGGTCTGGTTGATTCCGGTGCTTCCGGTGCTTGGCTTCGTGCTCAACGGGGTGTTCGGGGGCCGTTGGTCGGCGCCCGTCGTCGCGGCCGTAGGCCTCGCCGGTCCGTTGGCCGCGCTTGGCTTGTCCGTCGCGCTCTTCGCGGAGGTCGCTGCGGGCAACGTCATTCAGCACACGGTGGCCACCTGGTTCGAGACGGGCGGCGTCTCCGTCTCGCTCGGGTTCACGGTCGACGCCTTGTCCGGTGTCATGTTGCTCGTGGTCACGGGCATCGGGTCGCTGATCCACCTGTACAGCTACGGCTACATGAAGGATGACCCGTCCGTCGGGCGCTTCTTCGCCTACCTCAACCTCTTCATGGGCTCGATGTTGACGCTCGTGTTGGGCGACAACCTCCTCATGTTGTTCGTCGGTTGGGCCAATGCTTGCACAGATTGCTCTAAACAAGGTTTCTGAAAAATCAATTCAGACAATTGTTGATTTTATTTTTGGTAAAAAAACCGAGTTAAAATATTTTTTGAAAGA
>SXGT01328313.1_pt1 | contig 50696 bp, 38 predicted proteins | sample 3176221 | NCBI WGS metagenome assembly SXGT01 (sample SAMN11356862, study PRJNA531348) | freshwater metagenome | isolation source: freshwater sample F1-120 | place: China: Fuxian Lake, Yuxi | collected 2017-12-25
GAATTCGACGGCCGCCGGTCAAAACGAGTGCTCGTGAAAATCATCGGCGAGTGATTCGCCTGCGCGATTCGTCCTTCGGATTTCGTCATTCCCCCGCTAGTAGTCCCTCACCGCTCCATCCGATAGAGTTGGTGCCGGCCACTTAAAGACGCGATTCGGATCGGCATTGACTTTGGCGAACATCGATTCATCAATCTCCACACCCAGGCCGGGGCCTTGGGGGAGAGTGGCGTGCCCCGTGTCGTCCACGGTGAAGCTCTTCTTGGCCACGCCGGCAGGCATCAGATGGCCATCGAGGTACATCTCATGAATCAATAGGAACGGGACGGCGAAGCTGGCGTGGAGGCTGGCGGAAACGCCGAGCTCGCTGCATGTGCAGTGCGGGGCGAGAGGGACAAAGTAGGCTTCGGCCAGCGTGGCGATTTTTTTCATCTGCGTGATGCCGCCGGTGTGGGCACAATCCGGCTGGAGGATGTCGATGCACCGCTCGTGCAAGTACGGCAGCATCCCCCAGATCGTCCGGTCCCGCTCGCCGGTCGCCAGCGGAATTTTGATGTGCTGCTTGAGCCGCTTGAAAACTTCGATGTTGCCGGGGACGGCCGGCTCTTCGAGGAAGAGGATGTTGTAGGGCTCGATGGCGGCGGCGAGCTGGATGAGCATGGCTGGAGGGACGGCACAGTGGGCGTCGAACATGACTGTGCCGTCCTTGCCGACACGCTCGCGGGTCTCCTTGACCGCCTTCACAAGGTTTTCGATATCCTGCGGGTTGCCGGAATAGGGGTGCGGCCCGCCGGTGCCAGTCTTATGGGCCTTCGGCGTGGAATAGACGCGGACCTTGTCGCGTGTCGGCCCACCGAGCAAGCGGTAGACGGGAACGCCCCACGCTTTGCCGGTGATGTCCCACAGGGCCATGTCGATGGCGGAGATGACGTGCGTCATGAACGGGCCGCCGCGCATGTCGCGATGCGAGCGATAAAGCTTCTGCCACAGATGCTCAATCCGCGTCGGGTTCTCGCCATTGAGCAACTCAAACAACGATTGCGCGAGCTGTACCGCCACGTTGGGTTCGAGCCCCGTCACTTCCCCCCAGCCGACGATTCCCTTGTTGGTCTCTATTTTGAGATACGCTTTGGTCCCGACTCGATAGCCGCGGAGCGCACTGATTTTGATGTCGGCCCCCTTATCGGCCACATTGGCGGCTGGGTTGTCCTGGCCGCGAACCGCTTCGTGCAGGAGCGCCGCGCCGGCTGCGATGGCGACGGAGGAAGTAAGGAGATGTCGGCGAGAGAGGGAAGCGGGCATGAGGTGGCTCCGAGGTCAATGATGTGGCAAGTACAGCAGCCAAAGTATAAGGGAGGTATAAATCTCGTTGGTGGTGAGGAATAGCGCAAAAAAAATCCCAGCCGTTTCTTGGCTGGGATCAAGACACAAAGCATTGCACGAAGCGATTAGCCCACCTTGCTCGCAGTGCTGGATGCCGCCACGGCTCGCGGGTCGCGGAGGATGCGGGTGAGCTTGTCGACGCCGTCCTGTTCTTCCTCCAGGATGTTTTCGAGGAACACTTCCAGGGCCCGGTCCCCTTCGGCCAGAAGCAAAGCTTCGTTGTAGAGCTTTACCGCCTTGGACTCGAAATCCATCGCGTGGTTCAAGAGTTCCTGGAGGTCGTCGGTCTGCTTAACGGGGTTCCGCTCGACCGTGGGGACGCCGCCGAGGGCGACTATTTTCTCGCCAACCAAAGTAGCGTGGCCGAAGGACTCTTTGGCGCTATCGAAAAACATGACCGAATAGACTTCCCGCCACAGGCCGGCAACTACAAATCCCGCCTGGGCGTATTGGGCAACCCCGGTCCATTCGTGGCGAAGGCAGTCGTTGAGTTTATCGATGATCTTGCTTTTTTCCATGTTTCAGGTCCTTTACGAGAGAATTGGCGTGTTCATCGAAATCATAGGGAGGCATCGGAGTCTCGTCCAGAGCGCACTAACTCTTTTTGGGCAAATAGTTTGCGTCGATTCTTAGCGATACAAAGTCTCAGGGAAATCGACCTGCGCCTGGGTCATCCCCTGAGAGCCGGTATCAAGTGAGCCGGCTCTGTTATGGGCGTTTCATGAGGCGGAGTTTCCTGGAGTGGGGACAAAAAACATGACAAATCCCCTGATTCTCACGTGATTTGGTTGACAATTCGGCCGTCGTCGTTAAACTCTGGTGCGGACCATGTTAAGAAACATGAACGTCCGTGGATGGATCCGGGCGGGCCGCCAACATGGCACCCCCAACCGGAGTTTCACCCCTTGAGGGACGCGCTCCTGTATTTACCAGGCTGTAGCGACCTTCGCAGCCACGATGGACTGCCCTATGAAACTCTCTCGCACTGTCGCTTACGCTGTTCGGGCCACGTTGCAACTGGCCCAGTTGGAAGCCGAAGGACCGGTTCCGTGCAGCAAGTTGGCCAACGAAGGAAAAATGCCGGAACGGTTCCTGTTGCAGATTCTGCGGAATCTGGTCACGCACGGAATCTTGCGGTCCACCCGCGGAGTCGACGGCGGCTATGCCTTGACCAAACCACCGAACCAGATTTCTCTGTTGGAAGTCATTGAAGCGATTGAAGGCCCCTACGACAGCAGCCTGGAAATGGGAGAAGGGCTCAGTCTCGATTCTCAGAACAAACTCCAGAAGGCACTGGAAGATGTGACCGGCTCCACGCGCCGCCAGCTCGAGGCGATCAAGCTTTCGCAATTGCTGAAGCCGCCGGCGCTGCACGACCGCCCATGATGACCGCGGCACTCCCTCCCGGCGTTTCGGCCCAAGACTTGGCGCTGCGATTGGAATTGGCACTGACCGCGGGCAAAGAAGCGGGCCGCCAGACGCTGCGGTATTTTCAGCAAGACAATTACTCTGTCCAGCGGAAGGCCGACGAATCCCCCGTCACCATTGCCGACCGTTCCACCGAAGAATTGCTTCGCAGCCACATTGCCGCCACTTTTCCCACGGACGCCATCATCGGCGAGGAGCTCGGCCGCTCCGCGGGCACTTCCGGCTTCACGTGGATTCTCGATCCGATTGACGGAACCAAGAGTTTCATCAGCGGCGTGCCCCTCTATGGAACAATGGTAGGCATCGAGCACTCCGGGCGAAGCCTGGTTGGCTTTGTCTACATGCCTGGATTGGATGAAGGAGTCTACGCGTCAACCGGCAGCGGAGCCTGGCACTTTCGCGGCAACCAGCCGCCGCAGCCGGCCCGAGTTTCCCAGCGGAGGCTCAACGAAGGACTGTTTGTCACTTCGCAATTGGACTCGTACGCGAAGCGCGGTGCAATGGATGTATTTCATCGCCTGGAAAAAGCCGCCTACGTTACGCGGACTTGGGGAGACTGCTACGGCTATCTGCTTGTCGCGACGGGGCGCGCCGAGCTGATGGTGGACCCGATTCTGAACGTCTGGGACGCCGCCGCCGTGCAGCCGATCGTGGAAGAAGCGGGTGGGACGTTCACCGATTGGCAAGGAAACCCCACGATTCACGCCGGCGAAGCGCTGGCGACGAATGGCCTGGTGCTGGCGGAAGTGCTGGGGATCACGAAGAAGTGCGAGCCAAGCAGCTCGTTCACTCCGTGAGCGTGACATTTTTGCTTACCGAGTAAGCTGCTTCTAGATCTCCCAGTCAAGCGCCACATCCAAACACACCGCCGAATGGGTCAGCGCTCCGACGCTGATTCGGTCAACGCCAGTCTCGGCGATGGCGCGGACCGTTTCCAGATTCACGCCGCCGCTGGCTTCCAGTTCGATTGGCAAGGTTGAGAGATTCCGACGAAAGACGGCTTCGCGGAGTTGCTTGGGTTTCATGTTGTCGAGCAGGATGATGTCGGGCGCGGTGGGAAGAACGGCGTCGAGCTGGATGAGCGTATCGACTTCCACTTCCAACATCATCGCGGCCATCCGCGGGTCGCCGGCAAAATGCTCGGCGAGGAATTGCCGGGCCAGCAGCACGGCTTCGGCTGGCTTGTAGCGGGGGCCCTTGATCCGTTGACGGCCGAGCGCCAGGTGGTTGTCCTTGATGAGGATGCCGTCATACAGGCCGCCGCGGTGGTTGTTTCCGCCGCCGCAGCGAACCGCGTATTTCTCAAGCCGCCGCCAGCCGGGAGTGGTCTTGCGGGTGTCGTAGATGCGGGCGGAAGTGCCGGCGATGGCTGAGACGTACTGACGCGTTAGCGTCGCTATTCCCGAGAGCCGTCCGATAAAATTGAGCAGGATTCGCTCGGCAGTCAGCAAGTCCCGGGCAGATCCGGCAATGCGAGCGGCGAAATCCCCTTCTTTCAACTCGTCTCCGTCCTTTGCCAGGGGATGCCACTCCGCCTGAGCGGACATTTCGTGCAGCGTGGTCCTGGCCGCCTCCAGCCCACAGATGACTCCCTGTTTGCGAACCACCACATGGGCAGCTGCGGTTGCGTCGGCGGGCGCTAGTGCCAGCGTGGTCCAGTCGTGCCCGCGGTCCAGATCTTCGGCCACCGCCAGGCGCACCAGCCGGCGGCAGTCCTCTTCCACCTGAGGTGACCATTCAAACTGGGTGTACTCTTTTCGCATCGCGGACTAATGGGTGTAAGGGATTGCACCATCCATGCTAGCAACTATCGATGGTTATGGCGAACCTATTGACCGCAATCGCCGGGCCGGCGTACCATCCCGCGCCGATTTTGCGCGCTACCTTATGACAACCAATCGATCAACCTGGTGGATGTGGGCGGGAATTCTCGCCTTGGCGCTGGGGGTGCGCGTCGGCTCGGGGATCTGGTGGCAGAGCCGGCTGCCCGCCGAAACCCGGTTTCGCTTTGGCGACAGCGAGTCCTACTGGGACATGGGAAAGGGACTGGCACAGGGAAAACCCCTTCAATACGGCAAGGTTCGCAACTTTCGCATTTTTCGTACGCCCGGCTATCCATTCTTGCTCGCGGGGCTCTTCAAAATCTGCGGCGACGGACGGGATGCAGCCCATGAGCCGAATGTGCTGTGCGGTCGGTTGCTGAGCGCCCTTTTGGGGACGATCGCGGTGGGAGGCGTTGGCATACTGGGGTACTTGCTCTTTGGTGCCAGAACAGCCGCTGTCGCAGGCGTCGTGGTTTCGCTCTATCCAGAGGCCATCGCGCTTTCCACTTTTGTGCTCAGCGAAGCTCCCTTCTGCCCGCTGATGGTGTTGCACTTGGTGGCCTGGACGCTTGCCTGGCAAGCGCCGGATGCAAAGCAACGCACTTCTTGGAGCATTGCCGCTGGAGTCGCTGCTGGACTGGCGACGTTGATGCGGCCGAGTTGGCTTCTGTTTCTGCCGTTCGCGGTTCCGCTGGGACTGGTCTTCTATCGCGAGCGGCCCAAGCAGCTCATGATTGCGGCAGTCATGCTCGGCGGACTCTGCGTCACCATGCTCCCTTGGTGGATTCGCAACTATCAAATCGCCGGCCGCTTTGTGCCAACGACTTTGCAAGTCGGCGCGAGCCTGTACGATGGCATCGGCCCGCAGGCCACCGGCACCAGCGAAATGAGCTTTGTTCTTCCCTTTGTGCGGGAACAGGTCGCGGCGGATGAAGCCGCGACGAATGCCGGCGAGCCGCTGGTCGGCATCTTTGAAGATCGTTTGGATCGCCGGATGCACGTCGCCTCGGTCGCCTGGGCCAAGCAGAATCCAAGCCGAGTAGTGGAGTTGGCGGGAATCAAGTTCCTGCGGATGTGGAGCCCGCTCCCCAATACGGCGGAGTTTCAAAGCACGGCTCTCCGATTGGCGCTGGCGATTACCTACACGCCCGTGATTCTGCTGGCCCTCTTGGGACTATGGAAGTTCGCCCGGCGCGGGTGGCCCTATCTGCTCTGTTTTCTCCCTGCCGTTTACTTCACCTGTTTGCACTGCGTCTTTGTCAGCTCGCTCCGCTATCGTCAGCCAGCGATGCTCGTGCTGATTGTCCTGGCCGCGGGAGTCGTTATGAATTTCGTCCCGGCATTTCGCGAAAAGCCCCTCCGCAAGTCGACCTCATGACTCCGATCAAACCGAGCCTGGCTGTCCGTCTGCAGCGCGCCGTCACGCGTCTGGCGACGCTTGCGCTGCTGGTGGCGGCCGGGATCATCGCGGCCAAGTATGTCATCTCCGAGCGGCTGGATGAGGGAATTCGCGCCCGCGTGGAAACGGAGTTGCGGAAGAACTATCCGAATCTCGACGTGCGCGTTAAATCCGCTCGCCGCGTGCAAGGGAAAGGGATCGAAATCCGTGGTCTCACCATCGCTCAGCCGGCAGCCCAAGGAGGGCAGATGCTGCTGCAGGTGAGCGAAGTGCTGGCGGAATGCGACACCGGCTTTCCCGATTTCGTGGCCAAGGATCCCCAGTTCCGGCGGTTCCAAATCCGTGGGATGAAGGTGCGGGCCGAGCGGACCGCCAGTGGAAGCTGGAACCTGCGCGATCTCCTGCCGCTTCCTCAGCGGGATGGTCCCTCTCCGCCCGCCGTGATCCAGGGGGCGACCCTGGAGCTCATCGACGCGCATGCCGGCGGCAGTGGAAACTATGTCCTGCGCGACATCGAATTGTCGGTCAATCCGCAGTCGCGGCTCAAAGCGGACGGGGATCCGCTGCTCCGCATCAAGGGCTCGCTCGGCGGCGACCATCTGGAGCGGATTGAAATCGACGCCCTGCTGGACCCGGTGAACGGCCAGTGGGATCTGAAAGGCAGAGTAGAGGGGCTGGAATTCAATCCCCGCATGCGGGCCGCGCTCCCGCGCGAGCTCAGCGCACTTCTGCAGCCGTTGGCTTCGGTGCGAGGGCGAACGCAGTTTGGCTTTCACGTGAGTCGCGGCGCGAGCAGCAAGAATGCCAAGGTGCCACCCGAGGTTCAATTCTCAATCGACGGCCAGATTGCCGAAGGGCGCATCGACGACTCTCGCTTGCCCGACCCCCTGACCGACGTCGCCGCATCCATCCACTGCGACAACCGGGTGATTCGGATTAAAGATCTCTCGGCTCGCTGCGGACAGACCATCGTCGAGAACCTCTCCGCCGAGCTGCGCGGTTATGGGCCCAACAGCCCGGTGAGCATCCGCATGATTGCCAAGAACATCGACCTCAGCCGCGTCCCCATCGCTTCCTTGCCGGCCGCAGCGCGCGAGGCTTGGGGAAAATTCTCGCCGCGGGGCAGGATCAACCTCTCCGGAACCATTGCGTTTGACGGCCGCGACTGGCATCCGGCGCTGGAAGCAGAATGTCTGGACCTGTCGCTGCTCTACAGTCACTTTCCTTACCGCGTGGGCGAGGGAAGGGGAATAATCAAGCTAGCCCAAAATCGCCTTACTGCCGACCTCCGCCTGGTGGGAGGTAGCCAAAAGCTGTACTGCACTGCCGACATCTTCAATCCCGGCGATGACTATCTGGGCTGGCTGGAACTCAAATCCGCCGGGCCAATGATACTGGAAGAGGGAGTCATTGCCGCCCTGGAAGAAAAGTCCCAGAGCATCGTGCGAGACTTCAATCCTCGCGGGCACATCTCCTTTGCCGGCCGCGTCGAGAGGCGGCTCGAACAGGGAACGGCCCCGCCGCGCACCGTCGAGCATCGGCAGTTGACGGTGCAGCTTCACGACATGGCGGTTCAGCATGAGAGATTTGCGTATCCCATTGAGAGAGTGAGCGGCAAACTAGAGTACCTTGACGGTGATTGGACATTCCAGGAGCTTGCCGGGCACAACGATAGCGCCACCATTACCGGCAGTGGTTATTGGGTTTCCCAGGCTCGCGACGGCAATCAATTGGCGCTCGAGTTTCGAGCTAGCGACGTGGCTTTGGAGGAGGAATTGCGGCTGGCCCTATCGACCGAAGTACAAACCTTGTGGACCAACCTGCGGCCGCGAGGAACTGTGGACCAGCTTCGTGTGGGAATGAAGTTCAATCCATCCACGGCTAAGCTTGGCTTGGAGCTGGATGCCCACAAGCGCCGCGGCGCGCCGGGCGGTCCGGTTTCCATCGAGCCTGCCTGGTTTCGCTATCGGCTCGAGGACCTGAGCGGAGACATTTACTATCGCGACGGCGTCGTCACGCTGGAGAATATCGAGGGCGTCCATGGCAAGACCAAGATTGCCGCTGCGGGGCTTTGTCGCATGGCCAAAAACTCGGCCAACCTGCAGCTCAAGAATCTCTCCGTGGACCGCATTGAGTTTGACCAGGAACTGTTGTCCGCGCTTCCGCAGTCCCTCGGCAGTGCGCTGGCCAGGCTCAGTCCGGCGGGAACCATCAATATGGACGGCAATCTCAGTTTCGCATTGCCGAGTGGTGCCGGGGTCGGTCCGCAACTTGACTGGAATCTGCGATTTGCATTCTCGGGAGGAAGCCTGCAAGCCGGCCTGAAGGTAGAGCACCTCGATGGCGAGGTCCGTTTCGTCGGTCACAGCGACAGCCGCAATCTGCTTTGCCGGGGGGAGCTGGATATTGCCTCGGCCATGCTGAACGACATCCAGGTCACCAGCATCAAGGGTCCGCTGCTGATTGATTCCGAGCAGCTCCTGGCCGGCATGTGGGCGGAAAGAAACCTGCGCAACAAGGCACCGCGATTCATCACGGCCCGACTATTCGGGGACGGTGAGCTCTTCCTCGACGGCCAACTGAAATTCAGCCCGGCCGGCGACTTTCAAATTCAAACCAGCATGGACCACGCCGACCTGGCCACCATCGTTGCGGACCTGCAACCGGGCGTGCGAGGAGTCACGGGAAAGGTCTTTGGTGCGGTCAACCTCGCGGGCACGACCGAAGGAGTCCACACCTGGCACGGCGATGGCCAGGTCAAGCTTACGGATGCCTATCTCTATGAGCTGCCGACGATGGTTTCCGTGCTGCAAGTTCTCAGCATCCAGCGGCCGGACCGCAATGCGTTCTCCGAAAGTAACATGGAATTCAAAATCGAAGGGGACGATTTGGAATTCACGCATCTCGACCTTAACGGCGGCGTCATCAGCCTGAAAGGGAAAGGGCGACTGACCGGTCGCCGCGATCTGGACCTGAAGTTCTACACCCAGATTGGCCGGGACGAGTTTCAGATTTTTCGGCCACTAGTCGGCGACATGAACCGGCAGTTCATGCTGATTGAAGTGACCGGCCCGCTGGAACATCCAATCTCGCGCAAGACCGCGTTCCCCAGGCTTAACGAAAACCTGCAACAGATTTTCCCCGAGTTGGCCCAAGGGGATCGACTCGTCCCTTCTCCCCGCAGCATCCTTTCCGCGCCGCGCGAGGTGCTGGAACGGAGCGGGCTGCTTCCGAAACGAAATTAGCTGCGAGGTGTGCGATGAGCATTGGCTCCTTGGGAATCATTGGCAGTCTGGCAGGAACCTCCCTGACGCAGAAGTCCGCCGAGGTTGACAAGACCCAGCGGGATGCGGCTGATGCGGCCCGTCAGTCGGACGCAGCCGATCGAGCGGAGAGTGCCGAAGGGATTGGTCAAACGGAGGAGGAATCGCAAGCCGGCGAGCGCGACGCCGACGGCAGGCGACTATGGGAACGGCAGCCAAAAAAGACCGCGGAGAATGATGCTGAATTGGCCGCTAGCACCGCGGAGGCGGTTCCCGCCAAAGATCCCGCTGGAGTTTCCGGTGGGATACTCGACCTGACAGGATAATGCCACGATTTAAGCTCAAGAATTGCGTCAATTCTGCCGATAAACCGGCCTGTGACGATTAGGTAGACTGCGAAAACTTTGCCGGTTAGCACGACTAGGAATCAAGCCATGCGTCTGAATATCCCCGCACTTTCGATCTGTCTCATCGTCACCACAATGACCGGTTGTGCGGGACTGGGTTCGCCAAAGTCCGCTGTGCGGGCTGAACTTTCGCAGACTGGAATCACTACCACCAGCGCGGACGGAGCGGGCAAAATGGTTGTCATCTTTCAGCCCGATCAAGGCCAGCCAGAACGCCTGGAATTGCCCCTGACGGAGCCGACGACGGTTCAACAAACGCTGGTTCAAACCGGCGCCCTCAAGAAGTTTGGCCGCATCGAGGTCGAAATCCACCGGCAGCGACCGGGCGGCGGCGGCTACTTTGTCATTCCCTGCGAGTACGACCGCTCGACCCGGCAAATCGACCCCGTAAATGACTACGCCCTGATGCCGGGGGACCGAGTCGTTGTCAAGGAAGACCCTTCGGGCGTCATCGACGACATCCTGCAATCGGCCAGCGGCAATCTCGGCAAACGCTTCACCACCGGCGGCAAGCACAAGGCGTCCAGCAAGTACCGGATAGAAGGTTAGTCACTCTCGTGGGGTAGGCTTCCAGCCTGCCCAGTTATCTCTTTCCCTTAAGGCCCCGGCATGCCATCCGCTGCCGCTTCGCCTTATAGGCAGCTTGTCACTTGGCTTTATTCACAGATTCACGACAACTGTTTTGATACATTTCTGTATCAGAATCATGCCAGAACTCCTTGCACGTCCAGCACTTCCGGCAACCAGGCGCGCTCCGTTTTGGCCTGAATCACCCGTTTCTTGATTCATGAATAACGCCACCATTCCGGTGGTATTATAAGTGACTTTATAATCTATTTTTAAGCCACTTCGACACACTCCACCAACCTCTTAACGGCACAATCCCTTCCCTTACCACCCGATTGTCAAAGAGCCATCGCGGAGTCCCTCGCTGGAGTCCCGCCTTCAGGCGGTCCCCCGTGTATTCCAATCTCAAATCCCCCTCCCGCGTTTCCTTCCCTCCGGGCGCAGCCCGCCCTGACTACTGTACTTAAGTGTACATTCCCCGGTTGGCACATTCAAGCCCTGGCCTCTCGGAATTCCGGAAATTCCTTCCGCCCCCCCAAGCGACCTAAAACCCCGCAACAGTCGCCCCGCGACTCCGAAGCCTAGGTCAAACTCCTGCACGGTGGACGTCCCTTACCACCCGTGCTGCTCGAGGTGTGCTATCCGTCAATTGACGCTCATTGCTTGCGTTAATCTGGGCGGATACCATGCGGTAATCAGGGAAGAGGTTTTCCCTCTGAAAGCGAGGCCGCTGCTTCTCTCTTGCACAACGTGTTGATGGATACTGATCGAAATCTACTGTTCGGCGTACTCGCACTTCAAGCCGATCTGATTAACACTCAGCAGTTCATAGAGTCCTGCACTTTGTGGACCGCGAGAAAGCACGTTTCTTTGGCCGACCTGCTCATCGAACGGGGTTGGATTCTTCCTGACGACAAGGCCCATGTGGACTATTTGTTGGAACGCAAGCTACAAAGGCACGGCGGCGATCCACGCGCCAGCTTGGCATCTGTGAACGATGACATCAAGCGCTCGCTCGCCGCCTTGGGAGACGAGGGAATCCACCACTCGTTGGCCAGCTTATTACGACCGGACGCGTCGGAGGCTGCCGCAACTGTGGATTTTGTGCCGGAAGGTAAAGAGCGCTACTCCTTGCTTCGCTTGCACGCATCTGGCGGAATTGGTCGCATCTGGCTTGCTCGGGATAGTCATTTGGAACGTGACATCGCGCTCAAGGAACTCCGGCCGGAGCGGGCCGGCGATTCCCGCCTGTGGGCGCGATTTCTCCAGGAGGCCCAAATCACCGGACAGCTGGAGCATCCGGGGATTGTGCCAGTCTATGAGTTAGCCCGACGACCAGGTAGCAAACAGCCCTTCTACACCATGCGGTTCGTCAGGGGCCGGACTTTGAGCGAGGCGACGCTGGCGTTCCATGCAAAGCGGGCCGTCGGTGATAACGATTCGTTCGAGTTACTAGCGCTGCTGAACGCCTATGTGACGGTTTGTAACACAATCGCCTACGCACACTCCCGCGGGGTGCTGCACCGTGACCTCAAGGGCCAGAACGTGGTTCTCGGCGACTTCGGCGAAGTGGTTGTGCTGGACTGGGGCCTGGCCAAGCGCGTGGATCACGACGAGCTACTGGAGCAGATAGCGGGTGGCACACAGGGAGGCAACGGTGAGCCGGTTTTGACGCTCCAGGGTCAGGCTCTGGGCACGCCGGCCTACATGGCGCCGGAGCAGGCGGCCGGGCGGCTGGACGAAATCGACTTCCGCACGGATGTGTACGGCCTGGGGGCCATGCTCTATGAAATCCTCACCGGTCAACCGCCGTTTACGGGTTCTGACACACGCGAAGTATTGCGGAGAGTCAGGGAGGAGGAGCCGCCGCCACCCCGGCAGCATTGGCCCGCAGTGCCAATGGAATTGGAGGCCGTTTGCCTGCGCGCATTGTGCAAGCGACGGGAGGACCGTCAAACCGCCGCCGGCGAGTTAGGCCAGCACGTGCAGCACTGGATCGCCGAGTTAGCGGAGCGGAAGCAGGCCGAGCAGCAACGAGCCCGGTTCTTTGCCCTTTCTGTCGACCTCATGTGTATCGGCGGCTTCGACGGCTTTCTCAAGCAGCTCAACCCCGCCTGGGAGAAAACCCTCGGTTGGACAATCGAAGAACTCCAGGCCAAGCCCTGGTCCGAATTCCTCCACCCTGACGATGTCGCGCCGACGGCCGCGGCAGTCCAGAAAATCATCGCGGGCGACACGATGTTATTGCATGAGAACCGTTACCGTTGCAAAGACGGTTCATATCGCTGGCTACATTGGACCGCCCAGGAGATTGTCGGCCAACAGCTCATATACGGCGCGGCCCGGGACGTTACGGATCGCAAGCATGCCGCAGAAGCTCTCCGGGAGAGCGAAGAGCGCTACCGTTCGGTGATCGCTGCAATGCAGGATGGGATCGTACTGCTCGACTCAGACGGCAGCATCCGCTCCTGCAATGCCAGTGCCGAGCGCATCCTGGGACTCTCAGCGGACCAGATGATGGGCCGCACCCCTCTCGACCCTCGGTGGGGCGCAATCTGCGCGGATAGCTCTCCCTTCCCCGAGGAGGCCCGCCCGCCCGTGGTGACCTTGCGTACGGGACAGCCATGCTCGAACGTGATCATGGGGGTGCGGAGACCGGACGGCACCAAGACCTGGCTGTCCGTCAATTCACAACCGCTGTTCCACTCGGATGGGGCCACTCTTGCCGGAGTGGTGGCATGTTTTGCCGACATCACCGACCGCAGGCGCACCGAAGAGGCTTTGCGGCAATCGGAAGCGCTCTATCATTCGCTTGTGGAAACGCTGCCGTTACAGGTATGGCGGAAGGATCGGGAAAGCAGGTTTACGTTTGGAAATCAGAGGTTTTGCGAAGCCCTGGGGCACCCGCTACTGGAAGTAATAGGCAAAACTGACTTCGATTTTTATCCTTCCAAGCTGGCGGAGAAATACCGCGGAGACGACGCAGGTGTCTTGGCGACTGGGATGACCTTAGACACCACGGAAGATCATGTGACCCTCAAAGGTGAGCAACTCCATGTGCAAGTCGTCAAAGTGCCCCTCTTTGATGCCCACGGGGAGATTGTCGGAATACAGGGTATTTTTTGGGATGTGACGGAACGCCTGCGCCTTCAGGAAGCCTTGCGGCAATCGGAAGCCCTCTACCACTCGCTCGTGGAAACCGTGCCGCTAGGTCTGTGGCGCAAAGATCGGGACGGCAGGTTTACGTTTGCGAATCAAAGGATTTGCGAACTGTTCGGAAGTCCGCTTTCGGAAATTATCGGCAAGACAGACTTTGATTTCTTTGCGGCCGAGCTTGCGGAAATTTACCGCAGCAACGACGCAACCGTCCTGGCGACCGGGAAGGCCTTGAACACTACCGAAGAGACCGTCACCGCCCTGGGCGAGCGACTTCAAATACACGTCATTAAAGCGCCCCTCATTGACGCCCACGAGAAGATCGTCGGGACGCAGGGCATCTTTTGGGACGTAACCGAACGCAGGCGACTGCAAGACGCCTTGGACCAAACCACCGCTGAGTTGGCTCGTGTTCGGCAGCGGTTGCAGTAAATGGAATAGGAAAAGTGGACAGGACAACTCCCAACGACGTATCGCGGGACTCAAGAAGAGTCGGAAAGTCTTTGTGACAACCTGTTGACAGTGCCAACCGGGGTGAGATCTGAGATTTGAGACAGGAAAAGCGGAAGTCCCTCACCCGGCCACACCCAGGGGAAGAGAGGATTTGGTTGGGAGGCGGATAGGGAACATTCTGAATGAACTTACTCACTCCTTTTCCATCACTTCCGCCTGCAACTCGCACCACCGCTCCTCGGCGGTCGTCAGTTCCTTCGTGAGAGCCGTCACTTCATCGTGTAGTCGCATGGCTTCGGCGGGGTCAGTCGCGGTCATGAGCTGGCTGCTGGTCTGCTTTTTTTCCCCGTCGAGGCGGGCGATGGTCCGCTCCAGGTTGGTCATTTCCTTGCGGATTTCCCGTTCGCTCCGGCGGGCGGCCCGATGGTCGGGTTTGGCGGGCTTGGAAGTCTTTAGCGCGCTCGGTGGCGGTTTGGCCATGCCTTTGGCCAACTCGCGTTCGCCGTCCTCGATTTCCTTGTTGACGGAATAGAGATAGGACTCGTAATCGCCGCGGTAGTTCGTCACGTGGCCATCGCGGACCTCGATGATGCAAGTCGCCACGCGCTTCATGAAGTGCCGGTCGTGGCTGGTGAAGATGACGGTCCCTTGATAGGCCAATAGCGCTTCGGCCAGGGCTTCCACGGTGTCGACGTCGAGATGGTTTCCCGGTTCGTCCAGCACCAGCACGTTGTATTGACTGAGCAGGAGCCCCGCCAGGCAGAGCCGGGCCCGCTCGCCGCCGGAGAGGACGGAAATCTTTTTCTTGACGGCATCGCCGCGAAAGAGGAGAGCCCCGGCGAGGTCGAGAATATGCTGCGTCTTGGTGCCCGTGGCCGCGTTGTATTCCAGATACTCCAGCACTGTCTGCTTGTCGGGGAGGCTGGTGTAGACGTGCTGGGCGTAGATGCCGACCTGGCAGCCGTGCCCCCATCGGACTTCTCCGGCGAGGGGCTCGAGCGAATCGACGACGGTGCGGAGAAACGTCGTTTTCCCCTGGCCGTTATCCCCCACGATGGCCGCCCGCGAGCCGTGGTCGATTTCCAGGTTGATGTCGGTGGCGATTTGCCGGTCCTCATACCCCATCGCCAAATCGCGGCAGCGGACGGCGGCCCCCTTGCGAGGTTCGACTCGAGGAGCCTGAATGTTGGCGGTCGGCTCCTCGCTGGCGATTTCGATCACTTCCAGCTTCTCGAGCTGCTTGCTCTTGGAGCGAGCGCGAGTGGCGGTGCTGGCTCGGGCCTTATTCTTGGCGATGAATTCTTCGAGATGGCGGCGCTTCGCCAGCACGCCAGCATTCGCCCGCTCTTCATGGAGGCGGCGGTCAGCCTGGAATTCGAGGAATGCGTCGATCTTGCCGGGGAACATCGTCAACTTGCCGCGGCTGAGGTCGAGCGTGGCGCTGCAAGTCGCGCCGAGGAACGCCCGGTCGTGCGAGACGATGAGGCAGGCCTGATCATAGTGGCGAAGAAAATGCTCCAGCAGAATTTGCGTGCGGAGATCCAGGAAGTTCGTCGGTTCGTCGAGAAGCAGCAAGTTGGGCTCGTGGAGCAGCAGCGCGGCGAGCTTCACACGCGTTTGCCAGCCACCGGAAAGCTTAGCGAGCGGCCCTTCCAGGTAGGCTCCCTTGAGCTCGAACTCCCCCGCGACTTCGCCGCACTTCCAATCCGGCTGGCCGCTGTCGCGCATCAGGAATTCGAGAGCCGTTTCGCCGGGCTGAAATGGGTCATGCTGCCGCAGATAACCGATTTGCAGCTTGGGATGGCGGCTGATCTCTCCGCGGTCCAGCTCCTCCTCGCCGAGCAACACTTTCAGCAGCGTGCTTTTGCCCGCGCCATTGCGGCCGACAAAGCCGACCTTCACGTCGTCGGTCAGCGTCGCTTCCGCGCCGTCGAGCAGAATCTGGTCGCCGTAGCGCTTGTGAGCGTTTTTGATTTGCAACAATACAGCCATGCCAATCCTCGAGGGTTTCACGTTGGAGTCCCGGCATTTGCCGGTTTTCTGCCGGCAACACCGGCTAAAGCCGGGACTCCAACTTGTCGTTATTTCATCAATTCTTCCAAGGCAATCCACCGCTCCATCGCAGCAGACAGGTCTTCTTCCATTTTTTTGAGCCGGCGGTTCTCGTCCGCAATCTTCTCGCCCGGCTGCTGATAAAACTGAGGCTGGGCCATCTCGGCATGCAGCGACTGGACATCCAATTCGAGCTGTTCGATGGCCGCGGGAAGGGAGTCGAGCTCCTGGCGCTCTTTGAAGGTGAGCTTGCGGGAAGCGGCGGCGGATAAAGGACTTTTCGCGGATGGAGCAGCTTTTCCCTCGCTTGCGCGTCGGGCTGGTGTCCGATCCGCTGGAGTCGCTCGCTGGCGCAGCCAATCGTCGTAACCGCCGACGTATTCGCGCATGCCGCTGTCTTCGAACACGATTGTGCTGGTGGCGACATTGTTGAGAAATGCCCGGTCGTGGCTCACGAGCAGCACGGTGCCATCAAACTCCACCAACCGCTCTTCCAAAAGTTCCAACGTTTCCGCGTCCAGGTCGTTGGTCGGCTCGTCGAGCACAATCACGTTGGCCGGCTTGGCGAAGAGCCGGGCCAGCAAGATGCGGTTGCGTTCTCCGCCGGAGAGGAATCTTACCTTCGTTCTGGCCCGCTCCGCGCTGAACAGAAAATCCCGCAGGTAGCCGATCACGTGTCGCGAATTGCCGCCGACGTTGACTGTGTCGTAGCCATCCGCCACGTTGTCCTGTACCGATTTCTCGTCATCGAGCTGCTGGCGGAGCTGATCGAAATAAGCAATCTGCAGATTCGTCCCCAGCCGGACCTTTCCCGATTGTGGCTCTAACTTCCCTAACAACACACGCAGGAGTGTTGTCTTGCCGGCTCCGTTGGGACCGATGACGCCAATCTTGTCTCCCCGCATGATGCTCGTGGAGAAATTCTGAAAGATGGGCCGCTCGCCGTAGCTAAACGTCACATCCTTCACCTCGGCGACCAGCATGCCGCTCCGCTCCCCTTCCTGGATGGCCATCTGCACTTTGCCTGTGTCCTCCCGCCGCGCGCCGCGGATCAGCCGCAGTTTTTCGAGGGCCCGCACCCGCCCTTCGTTCCGGGTGCGGCGGGCTTTGATGCCGGTGCGGACCCAGACTTCTTCCTCCGCCAGCTTTTTGTCGAACAGGGCATTCTGCGTCTCCTCCGCGGCCAGAGCGGCTTCTTTCCGTTTGAGGAACGTGTCGTAATCGCACGACCAGTCAAACAACCGCCCCCGGTCGATTTCGAAGATGCGGGTGGCCAGCTTGCGGAGGAACATCCGATCGTGCGTGACGAACATCAGCGTCGTTCCCCAACGAGCCAGGAATTGTTCCAGCCACTCGATCGCCGCCAGGTCCAGATGGTTCGTCGGCTCATCGAGGAGCAGCAGATCGGGAGCGGCGACGACGGCCTGGGCGATGAGGACACGGCGCTTCATCCCCGACGAGAGCGACTGGCACTGGGCATCCCGCGGCAATTCCATTTCCGCCAGCACCCGCTCCACCCGCTGCTCGGCCTTCCAGGCGGTTTCGTGGTCACCCGTCAAATGCGGCAGCCCAGCGGCCACGACTTCGGCTACGCTCCCCGCGATCTGCTGGGGCACATCCTGTGGCAGGAGCGAGAATTTCGTTCCGGGCATGAACGTCACCTGGCCCCCGTCCGGCTCCACATGGCCGCTCAAGATCCGCATGAACGTCGTCTTGCCCGAGCCATTTCTCCCCAGGAGGCCAATCCGCTCTCCCGGCTCAATCTGGCACGAAACCCCATCGAGCAGCGGCGGCCCGCGATAGCCAATCCGCAAATCCTTGACACTGACGAGGGGCATGAAGCGACGACGAAAAGGGCTGGGGGGCGTAGCGGGAAAGGGGCGGGTTCGACTGTTCCCATTATGACCGACAAAGCCGTTTTTCGGCAGGCCGCTTGGCCGGTCAGCTTGGTCCCCGAGCCAGGGAGTCACGTATCTGTCGCCATCGGTTCTGCGGCGTAAACCGCAGCGTACGCCTGCCGCGCACCAGTCCCCAGGCGATCGGCCATTTGCCGATAAGCGGCCCGCCGATAATCCCAGCCGAATCTCGAACGGGGAGCTTGCTCCAGCCAATCGAAAAGGTGAACCGTGCAGAGATCGTTGTATTCGACGGCAGTGAGTGACATCGCTTCGCCGCTCTCGCGATTCCACAGCATGAACGGCTCCGCGGCTTGCGTGAGCAGTGCGTCGAGCGACGACCGATCCATCAAGCAGTTCCAATACGCCAGGTGTTCAGCCCGCGGGCCAATCAGGCTTACCAGCTCGGCCCGGCGGTCCAATGGAAGTTTGAAATTCTGGAACTTCTCGGTTCCGTAGATGGAATGAAACAGACCGCCGAGGCAGACCTCTTCGTCGAGCTCCTGGCTTTTCAGCAGGTTATAGACGTTGACCAGGTGTCCCAGATAGGTCTTGCGAGTATGCGGCACCTGGTCAATGCCCAGGGCCAGCAAAAAATCCATGTAGGGCTGAAGGGCGGCGCTCATGAGGGGTTCTCGTACCGATGCGGCTGCAAAATGGCAATATAACTACTCGCAGGCAGAGTGGTAAACTTGTGAGAAGCCAAGACGCAAGCAAGGTCGTTCCAGGGCTGCTAGAATTCACGTTGCCTCGGCACAATACTTTCCGGTGAACCGCTGTATGACTGCGCATCGCAACTACACCTTTCTTGGCACAACCCAGAGCCTGTGCCCGGAGTGCCTGGCACTTGTTCCGGCGAAGATTTTGGATCGCGGCGGGCGGGTTTATTTTCGCAAAACGTGTCCCACCCACGGCGTGCGCGAGGACTTTGTTTGCTCGGATCGAAAATGGTACGACCAGATGGAGTTCGCTCTCCCCGCCAAGTCGCCGGCGAAGTTTGGAGTTGAACCGGACCAAGGATGCCCCTTCGACTGCGGCCTGTGCACGGAGCATGAGCAGCATACGTGCGTGGGAGTGCTGGAAATCACCTCGTCCTGCAACCTCACCTGCCCGATGTGCTATGCCGGCAGCAGCCCGGGCGGTAAGCATCTCTCGCTCGCGGACTGCAAGAAGCAGATCGATCGGCTGGTCGAGGTGGAGGGGCGGGCCGAAGTCTGCCAGCTTTCCGGCGGAGAGCCGACGATTCACCCGCAGTTGCCTCAGATTCTGGAATATGCTCTGTCGCGGGAAATCGACTATGTGATGATCAATACCAACGGCATTCGGTTCGCCAAAGATCCGGCGCTGGTGGAACTGGTCGCCCGGTACAAGGATCGGATGGAAATCTACTTCCAGTTCGACGGCCTGAACGATGATGTCTATCAAGCCCTGCGCGGCGAGCCGCTGCTCGAGATCAAACTGGCGGCCCTCGATGCCCTGCAAACAGCCGGCATTCACGTCACATTGGTTGCCACGCTGCAAGGAGGCGTGAACGACGACCAAATGGGGCCGCTGGTGGAATTTGGATTGTCGCGCTCCAACATCACGGGCATCAGTTTCCAGCCGGCCACCTACAGCGGGCGGCACGTGCTACCGGAACAACTGGAGCGGCGGATTACCTATCCTGATGTCATCGCCGGAGTGGCGCGACAAACCAGCGGAAAATTCGCCGAAAGCGACTTCGTGCCACTGCCGTGCGCTCATCCGAACTGTCATCAGATTTCCATCGCGTATCGGCAAGGGACGACTGCGATTCCGATTACGCGGTTCATCGACGCGCGGGCCAATCTCGATCTACTGGCCAACGGCATCAGCTTCACGCGGAAAAAGTCGCGGGATTTGATCATGCAGTATCTGGGACGACAGGCGTGCTGCGCCGGCGGATGCGGGGAGGGACAGGAGTCAGAAGACAGGGGACAGGAGTCAGAAGACAGGGGACAGGAGTCAGAAGACAGGGGACAGGAGTCAGAAGACAGGGGACAGGAGTCAGGGGTCAGGAGACAGGAGACGGAGTTGCCTCATCATCTCTCCCCGTCTCTCCCTCTCTCCGTCTCCCCCTCTTCCTCCCCCGCCGATGACTTTTTCTCCAAAGTCCTCGCCCAGGAACTGGGAGCCGAAAGCCTTTTCCGCATCACGATTACCAGCTTTTTGGATGCCTACAACTTCGATGTCCGCCGGCTGATGAAGTGCTGCACGCACCATGTGCTGCCGAGCGGGCATGTGATTCCGTTTTGTGCGTATAACGTCCTTTATCGCGATGGTCATGTGCCGCTGCCGGAGTTGGTGGACACCATGGCCAAGGCCGCGCCGCCGCGAGTGGTTCGGCCGCTGCCGCTCACGGTCTAACCCTTTCGCGACTGCCCATGTCCGACAGCCCCTTTGCCGGCCCGCCACGATCGCCTCAGCACAAGCAATGCTTCGAGTGCGGTGCGGTCCTGAATCTCGTAGACAAGAGCTGCTGGATGTGCCACGCCGAGCAGCCGTTGCTGGGAAAACTCATTTCTGCAACTCCAATTCCTCCGCCAATGACGGCAAATCCCTGGGCGAAGAATGGGGTGATCTGGCTGGGAATCGTTGTGGCCGTCATCGTTTGCTACGGCGTACTCCGGGCCGGTGACTACGTGCTGGCGAGTGTGTTCCTGGTTTTCGCCGTCCCGACGCTTGCCATCGTGATGCTCGGCTCCGCCGTCTCGCGGGCCGCCGGCAGGCCGTGGGGGACGGGGACCAAAGTGGGGGTGGCGGCGGGAACCATGCTGACCACGGTTATTGTGTGCATCGTCGCCGCCGCGGTTTCCGTGCTGGTCCTCTTTGCGATGTTCATCGCCATGATTCAGGATTGTTTCAGGATGTTGGGCGGAAACTGATGACCCACGAATTCCGCTTCTCTTATTTCCTGCTCATGCTCGCCGCGCTCGGCACTTGCAGCCTGCTGCTTCGCAAGACGCAGGAGAAGTTGCCGCTCATGTGGTGGCAAAAACTGGGGATTGGCGTCGGGGCATTTTGCGGCGCGATGATCGGGGCCAAGTTGCCATTTCTGCTCATCGATTGGAATCGGTTTCTCGATGGCTCCGCGTGGCTTTCCGATGGCAAGACCATCATGTGCGGCATCATCGGGGGTTATTTTGGAGTGGAATTGGCCAAGTGGACGCTAGACATCCGGGTGAAAACGGGAGACACTTTTGCCGTCCCCTGCGCCGTGGCGGTGGCCATTGGCCGAGTCGCCTGTTTCGTCGGCGGGTGCTGTTTTGGGACGCCGACGAATCTTCCCTGGGGTGTGGTGTTTCAACAATCCGGTGACTCGCTTCCCCGGCATCCGACGCAGTTCTATGAAGCGGCGTTTCACCTGTCGATTGCGGGAATACTCCTCGTTCTTCAACAACGTGAACTGTTTCGGGGACAGCTCATCAAGTTCTATATCCTCTTCTATCTGGCTTATCGGTTCGTAACGGAGTTCATCCGCCCAGAGACAAAGCTGGAACTGGGCCTCACCGTTTATCAATGGGCCGCCCTGGCGATGACGCCCCTGTTCCTTTTCCTGTGGTGGAAAGACGCGCATGAGAACGCGCTGGCCAGTACCGGAAAAATCGCCACGATTCCGGAGCCCCCCGCATGAATCCTGCCATCCTCCCGCTCTCCCCGAGCGGCGAGTTCCATACGTCCGAAGGTTGCTACATCACGGAGCTTTGTAATTCGCCCACCGATGCGGAAGCGTCCATCGCTCGCGCCCGCGTCCCAAAGGGCATCACGACCCGCTGGCACCGCTTGAAAGGGACCAGCGAACGCTATGTCATCCTGGAGGGCCGCGGCCGGATGGAAGTCGGCGAACAGCCATCCACCGAAGTCGCCCCGGGTGATGTCGTCCTCATTCCGCCTTTCTGCCGCCAGCGGATCACGAACATCGGCGATTGCGACCTGGTTTTCCTCTGCTTCTGCGTTCCAGGCTTTCAGGCGGACGCCTACGAAGAGTGCTAGTGGCGTCTTTCGCACCGCGAAAGCACGCTACTTTCGCGGAGCGAAAGGCGACAGTGGCAAACTCTACCGGTTGCGTAAGACCTGCATCCCAGGCTGTCTTTGCCCGGCCTACAGATTCTCAGCCCCACGGCTTTTGACTCGCAGTCGGGAAAGTTCCTACATTCCATCTTCGCGGCGTGGGCAAGCAGTCAAGGTTGATTTCGCATGGTGCCGAAGGTGATGAAGGGGCCATTTATGCATGCTCGGTGGCCCCACCGCGCTTCCTCGCCCGCCCACCTCTTCCGCGCCAGAAGCCCATGTCCGCAAAGCCCACTTTTTTTGCTCGCCGCGCGATCATCGTTCTGATGATCATCTTCTTCCTGGTTCCCTTCGCCCTCCGGGGTGCCCGCATGTCGGTGCAGGGGATGAAGAACGACATCAAGGATTGGTTGCCCAAGGACTTTCCCGAGACGGCGGACCTGGACTGGTTCCGCCAGCACTTTGTCAGCGAGACGTTTGTCGTCGCCAGTTGGGACGGCTGTCACGGCGATGCCCAGGATGCCCGGTTTCAACTGTTTATGAAGAAGCTGGAACCGGAAGTTCCGCCCAGCCAGCAAATCGGACCTGTGACCGCGGACACGGGAATCGCCGCCGCAGGCGAAACCGTCAGCGAAGGTGCTACACCAGAATCAACAGGGACCAAGCCAGAGACCGCCATCCGCTATTTCCAGCGCGCCGATTTCATTGGGGACCAACTCGGCTTGTACCTAACGGCTGACCAGCATGAGAACTGGGGAGGCCAGGGAGAGAAATGGCTCCGTGGCCGTTCCTCAACCGACGCCACCAAAAACAGCGAATCCTGGTACTACATCACGCCCGCGGGTGACCTCTATCGCTGGAAAGCTGCGGACGCGCCCCTGATGGGGTTGTATCGCCTGGTAGAACGAAAAGTCAACGGTCCGAGCGTCGCCGGGGAACTCGTCGCCGCCTTCGGTCCCAAGGACGGCCCCTGGTACCACAAGGAACCTCGCCGCTTGCGGGCCCAGCTCTTCAAGTCGGTCACTTCCGGCCCCTCAGTGCTGGCGAGTCTTGTCCGACCCGGCGGCGAGCTGGCCGAACTGAAGAACCCCGACGAAGAAGCCTATCGCCGTTTGCAAGGGACGCTGTTTGGCCCCGCCGACGCCGCCAATCCGGCGGCACCTCGCCAGACCTGCGTCGTCCTCACCCTTACCGACGCCGCCCGGACTAATCTGCACCTGGTCGTGGGTCGCGGCATGCTCGGCAAGCCCTTTGGCAGGCTCTACGAGATTGCCGAGGATTGCAACGTCGCCAAGAAGGACCACACCGGAGAAGGGCTCTGGCTCGGCGGCCCGCCGGTGGACAACGTCGCCATCGATGAAGAAGGAACGATCACCCTGGTCCGGCTCATCGGGCTCACCGCCCTGCTGGGGACCTGCCTTTCGCTGGCCTGCTTCCGCAGCATCTCGGCCACGATCATGGTCTTCTTCATTGGCGGTATCAGTGCCGTCATGAGCCTGGCCTTTGTCGGGTGGTGCGGCTGCAGCATGGACGCCATTCTGATGACCATGCCCGCACTCGTGTATGTGCTGGGCCTCTCAGGGGCGGCCCACATTGTGAATTACTATCACGATGCCGTCACCGACCACGGCCATGCCGGTGCTCCCGAACGGGCCATCGCCCACGGCTGGAAACCGGCGACTTTTTGCACCATCACCACCGCCATCGGCCTTGTTTCCTTGATCACCAGCCAACTGGTCCCCATCCAGAAGTTCGGTGTTTTCTCGGCCCTCGGCGTCGCCGCCACGCTCCTTGTGACCTTCACTTACTTGCCGGCCGCTTTGCAAATCTGGCCGCAGAAGAAGCGGCCCAAACTGGCGGAAGGCCAAACCGACGCACCGTGGTTGGACAAATACCTGGGGGGTTTTTGGAACCTCATGGGCTCGTTCATTATCCGCCATCACGCCATGGTTGCCATTGGCTGCTTACTGGTCATTGGCTTCTTCTGCTACGGCATCAAGGACATGAAGACCACGGTCAACATGCTCAAGATGTTCCACGCCGAAGCCAAAATCATCCGCGACTATACGCATCTCGAGCAGAAGCTCGGCCCACTGATGCCGATGGAGGTCATCGTCTCGATTCCTAAGTCCTCGCTGCGGCCTGCCGATGCCGTGCTGGGAAAGGCCGCCAATCGCGATCTGATCGCCGAGCAAATCCAGATGCCGTTCATCGACCGAATGGAAGTCGCCACCCGCGTACAGCGGGTGATTGAGGACGAATTCGGCCCGCAAGGGCGCGGCATTGTCGGCAACTCGACCAGCGCCGCCACCTTCGTCCGCCCGCTGCCGGGGATCAAAAAGGGTTCCGTCCGCAACATGACCAGCGCGCGACTGGAAGCCCATAGGGAGGACCTGGACCACAGCGACTTCCTGAGAATCGATCAGGCGACCGGAGCCGAACTCTGGCGAATCAGCCTCCGCCTCCCCGCTACGCAAGGAACCGACTACGGCGCATTCAACGAGCAGCTCAAGGAAGCCATCGAGCCGGTGATGCTGGCGCAGCGCGAGAGGGATACGGTGCTGCGGGCTTTGGGCCAGCACAAAGTCGAGCTCGCGAAACAAGCGGCCCTGCAGAGTGGGTCCGAGTACAACCCCGCCTCGGTCAAACTCGCCGCTTCCAAGGTGCTGCTCCTCGGTGTGCCGGCGCAAGTCGCCGCGGAAGAAGCCGGAGGCAAGACTGCTGCCGATGCATCGGCCGCGCGGCCCGCGCAGAATTCTCCCGTCGAACAAACGCCGATCTTCGCTCGCACCTTGCGCGATCTGCTGAGAAACGCCCGAATGAAGGTGGCCCTTAGCACGCCCGATACGAGCACCACGCCCGACTGGGCCAAAGTCCTGTCTGTTTACGACTGCGTGGTGCTCGTCGATAAGCACAGCATCTATGACGTGGCTGAAATCCAAAAGCACGCCCGGGTCTTCATCGACGCCAGCGACAGCCGCTTCGCTCCGCCCGTCGGGGCCTCGATGGACGAGGTCGCCAATGCGGTCGCGTTCAAGCAGAACCCCAGCCAGATGGGCGCGGTCTACACGGGCGTCGTCCCCATCGTTTACAAAGCCCAGCGGGCTCTGCTCGACAGCCTGATTAGCAGCACCATCTGGTCATTCCTCACCATCACACCGCTGATGATGTTCATCTCCCGCAGTTTCTGGGCGGGCATCGTGGCCATGCTTCCCAACGTGCTGCCGGTGGTGATGGTCTTCGGCGGCATGGGCTGGCTGCAGATTGACGTGGACGTCGGAGCGATGATGACCGCCAGCATCGCGCTCGGAGTGGCAGTGGACGACACCATCCACTATCTTAACTGGTATCGCGAGGAGCTCGACCGTTTGGGGGATCGCAAGCTGGCCATCCTGGCCGCGTACAAGCACTGCGCCACCCCCACTTTGCAAGCCGCCATCATCAGCGGCCTGGGGCTCTCGATCTTTGCCCTGAGCACCTTCACGCCGACCCAGCGGTTTGGCTACCTGATGCTCACCATCCTCTGGATGGGAGTTGTCGCCGAACTCATCTTCTTCCCCGCCCTCCTTGCTGGACCTCTGGGACTGGTCTTCAAGCCGCGGAAGAAAAAGGACCAGGGGGTTCGTCCGATTCACCCCGAGCTGATCGGCGCGACCGATGCCGAACTGGCAACCGCCAAAGCCGATGCGGCAGCCAGCGATTTGATTCTGCCCACGGAAGGAACGCAGCGGACCGATCAGCCTCACGACGGCAGCGGCGTACCGGCTCCCAGCAAAACGGGCGTTCTGCGGTCGCTGAAGCAGGAGAAGAAGGGGTAAGCGAAGGGCATTCATCGCTCAGAAACTGGAAAGCTGCAGAGCTTAGCCGCCGCGTCCACGCGGCGAATCCCCGCGTGGACGCGGGGGCTAAGCTTACTCCCTGCCAAGGCACTGGAAAATGGTCTTTCTTCCCCGCTAGAATGGCCCCGTCGTGTCTGGGTATCCCGCGTTCTTACCCCGCATCGAGGCATGTCCACTAACCCCCAGAACCCTTACGCCCCCCCTCAGATGCCGAATGATCCCCAGGGCCCGCCGCCGGGGAGTGAAATGGTCGCGCCGTGCTACAAATGCGGCTGTCCGTATGCCAAGCGGATCAGCTTTACGTGGTGGGGCGGGTTGCTCGGCCCCCGGATGTTCAACCACGTCAAGTGCGTCCGCTGTTTCTCGACGTTCAATGCCAAGACCGGCCAGTCGAACAATACGGCCATCACGATCTACTGCGTGGTCGGCTTCGCAATCGCCGTCATCCTGGGGTTGATTATTGGGATTCTCCCGAATTTGTAACGGCGAAGCGCGAGCCGCCAGTGTATGCCCTGGGGAGTGGACGGCCACGGGACTCAAATCCTCGCTGAAATGGTTCTCACCGGCAGTTGCTCGCCTTCATGATTCGGAATTGCTTTCGGCGGCGGATGGTTTGGCCCGAATGGCGAAGCCGCAGGCGGAACCGGCTTTGGGGGCTGCATGCTGCGGTAGACGGCTAGCGATATCCAGCCTCCGAGGAAGGCCAGCACTACCGGGGCAAAGATGAAGAGAGAGCAAATCATGTTGATTAGCTGCGTTTCCCCAAACTCATAGCGCCCATAACCGCGACTCCATCGCCAGGGTCCATCCACGGCCATGACCAGGCTGCAGAACACCAGGGCGATGAACGGAACCGCGCCAGCGGCCAGCCCGCCGATGAAAAAAGCCCTTTTGGCCTCGCGGGCATAAATGACTCCCGCGATCCAGTACGCCGGGGTCAGCCAGACGAATGCACAAAACAGCGGAAAGGCAATGAACACGGGAGCATTCAAGATGCTGCAATAAACGCAAACAATGGCCGTGATGATGAACAGCGTGCGCAGGCGGAATTGCATGATGAACGTCACTTTCACACCAGCCTGAAGCGCCAGCGAAGGAAACCGTTGCTAACCGATGGTTCCGTGTCCTTCGCTCGCGCTTCAGGCTTGTGTTGTTAAACCAGCGCCTCTTTCACCAGCGGCGAGTCTTCGGCAATCAGCTTGATGGGCCGATTCGACGGCGTTTGCATGACGGTGGCGGGATCGATGCCGAGCAGGTGATAGAGCGTACTGCCGAAGCTTTCGACCTTGTAGAAGTTGTCCGTGACCTGCTCACCCAGCTTGTCGGTCGCCCCGACGACGCACCCTCGCTTGAATCCGCCGCCGGCGGCGAGGACGAACTGGGCGTAGTCCCAGTGATCGCGCCCGGCATTCTTTTCGGTGCCGCATTTGGGCTTGCGGCCCATTTCACCGAGGGCCAATACGATGGTCGTGTCGAGCAGGCCCCGCTCGTCGAGTTCCATAAGGAGCATCGACAAAGCGTTGTCGAACATCGGAATCTGCTGGCGGCCGGCGATGAAATTCTCGCCGTGCCAGTCCCAGTAGCCGAGACTGAAGTGGACGATGGGAGCGCCCGCTTCGATCAGCCGGCGGGCGAGTAAGAAATGAAGCGGATCGCCGGAGGGGTAACGGTATTTTTCCAGGTGCCCTGTCTTGTACTTTTTGATCGTCTCTTCGCTCTCTTTCGACAAATCGAGAGCCGCCCGCAGTTTGGGCGAGCGGAGCATGTCAAAGGCCGTTTGCTGGTACTTGTCGAGGCCGGCGATGAGCGGGTCGACGCTGTCCTGCCGGCGAAGGCGCTTGTCGAGAGCGGCGAGCAGTTCGGTCTGCTTGGCGAAGGCGGGCAACTCCATTTGCGGCGCGAGCATCTTGGCGATGTCGTCCTTGGAGGACTGCGGGTCGAAGATGAAAGGACTGTAAGCCGGGCCGAGATAGCTGCCGGAGATGGAATTGTTGATGTGGTGGTCGATTTTCCCCAGCACCGTGAACGACGGCAATTCAGGCGGCCCGGGGCGGACTTTGGAAATCACGCTCCCGTACATCGGAAATTTTTCGGTCCCGCTCGGCAGCCGCGGATTGCCGGTCAGCCAGTACATCGGGGCCCGGCTGTGGTCGCCGGGCTGGTTCATCGTGGTGATGGAGCGAATGATTGTGTACTTGTCGGCGATCTTGGCCAGATTAGGCATCAGCTCGCAGACGTCGAGCCCCGGCAGGTTCGATTTGATCGGTTTGAACTCACCCTTGTAGTCCGTCCCCGAGTCCGGCTTCATGTCGAACATGTCCGTATGCGGCGGCCCACCGGCCATCCAGCAGACAATCATCTGCTTGGCCTTCGGAGCCGGAGCCCCAGCGGCCTGGCTCTGAGCGCGAAGCACATCCAGTAAGCTGACGCCACACAGTGATGCACCGCCGATCCGGAGGAAGTCTCGACGAGGGAGAGTGGTCATAGGTGGTCCTTTAGTAGTCCGCTCACTTCGTGAGCGGACATGCCAGCACACGGAGTGTGCTGGCTACTAATGCTGCAAAATAAATTCTCGCGTGTTGAGGACGCTCCAAAGCACAGCCTGTAGCCCCTTCTCCGGTGATTCTGCCGCGCTCACGTGCGAGAGGCAAGTCTGTTTCTCGTTTTCATCCGGCAAGCGGCTGAGGGTGGACAGGTACAAGTCCTCAATCCGCTGGCCTGGGTCCGTGGTTTCTTTGACGAGGCGGGCGATACGGCCGCTGGGGTCGGCAATCTTCTGCCGCACGTGCGGGTGGTTGGCCAGGCTGAGGACTTGCAGCATCGACGGCTCGCTTTGCCGCTGGCAATCGCACTGCACTGCTGAATTCCGTTCGCTCCGCCCGAATTGCTCCAGCACGAAGGCCACAAACTCGTTTTTAGGCATATAAGGAATTTCGACCGCCCGCAGGCCGCTGGGCCACTGATAGTATTTCATATCCATGTCTTCGCGAGTGCCAGTGGTCTGATCGAGTGCATCCAGCAGTACTTCTGCCGGCAAGCGGCGGTAATAGAAGTACGCGAAGTTTGAGCGGTCGATCTCGTTCAGCGGGCCAGCCTGGCTGCTTTGCTGATACGTGCGGCTGGAGAGGATGGTGCGGTGCAGCCATTTCAGGTCATAGCCGCCGGCGATGAACTTTTTGCAAAGCTCGTCGAGCAGAGCCGGATGCGAGACAGGATTGTGCGGCGATAAATCATCGGGCGGGTCGACCAAACCGCGACCAAAGTAATGGGCCCAGACGCGACTGACGATGGCGCGGGCGAAGAACGGGTTGTCCGGCTTCCTCATCCACTCGACCACCTTCTGCCGCGGGTCTTCGCCAGTGGCAATCGTGATGGGTGCGGTCTCTCCCGGCAAGCGATACTGTTCCAGCGACTGCGTTCCCAGCGGACTAGTGACGCTGGCGAAGCTCTTGGCCGCATGTTCGTCCGTCCGGATGAAAATCTCCGCGTGCAGAATACGCTTGGAGACTTCCTCCCCCAGCATCCGTCCGCGGCGCTCCAGGTCCTGAATCTGCTTTTGCATCGCGTCGTTGTCGGCGATGGCTTTCTCATGCGTCGACAGCTCGGTCCTTTTGGCGGCGACGGATTCCCGCAGGGCCTTGAGCTTCTCTTCCATTCCGGCTGCTTCCTTTTGAAGCTGCTCATCCCGCTGAATTTCGTTCTTCAGACGATTGGCATCTTGCTGAGATTTTTTGGCCGCCTCGGCGAGTTGCTTACCGGTTCCCTCTTTGAGCTTCTTGGCCTCTTCGTTCAGCTTCTTCCCTTCCCCCTCAAACTTCTTGAAGAGCGTCCCCTGCTCCGCGTACTTCTTTTCGTTGTCTCCCTCAAAGCCGACACGGCGGACTCGCATGAAGAAATTGGCCAGGCCGAGGAGATCCTCTTGCTGCCAGACGTCGTGTGGGTGGCGGTGGCACTGGGCACATTCCAGTCGCAGGCCGAGAAAGGCGTGGGCGATTTGCATCGCGCCGGGCACCCCGTTGGAATCTTTCCGTTGCCAGTAGATGTCGAGCGTCTTCCTCTGGGCATAAAGCGCCAAATCCCGCCGCGGCAGCCGGGCGCCTTCTTGCAAAGCGATGACTTCCGCGGACCATTCGTCGAGCGACCGGCCGTCGCGGCTGGTGGCGAGCAGAATGCGGGCGGCCAATTCGTCGTAGGGAGTGTTCTCCCGCAAGCGGGCCTTGATCCAGGCTTGAAACCGCGGGGCCTCATTCTGCTCTCCCAAGTCGTCGGCATAGACGCCGTAATCGTGAGCCTTCAGCAGGTCGCAGAATTTGAGCGTCCACAGATCTGCGTATCCGGTTTCATTTAGCAATTCATCGATCTTGAGCTGTCGTTTGTCGGGGCGAACATCCGCCAGGAATTCTCGGACTTCATCCGGCGTCGGCAACAGGCCTGTCACATCCAGCCGCACACGGCGGAGGAACGTGGTATCGTCGGCCAAATCGGCAGCGGGGATTTTGAGCCGGCGGAGTTTGGCGAGGATGTGGTCGTCGATGAAGTTCTCGGACGCTTGCGATTGAACGACTTCGTCTCCTGGCCGAGTCACCAGTGCCATCACCATCACCGGCTCGTCGCGGAAGCGGACGGAAATCGCCACGTCGCCAACGCCGGCCGTAATTACTTTCCCTTGCAAATCAACGGTTGCAGTTCGCGGATCGAGCGACTTGTAAGCGCAAAGCCCGGTTACATCTTCCTTGGAACCGTCCACGAATTCCGCTTCGACCTTGAGTTGATAACTGCCGCCGGGAACCAGCAGTTGCTCACCCGGCGTTACGGTCAGTTTCTTGATCCGCGACGCTCCCACGTCGTCGAGCTTTGCGCCGACCGCCAACCAGCTCCGCAAAAGCTCATACTCGCGGCTGCCGGGCATTATCAGCCGGCCTCCGCCGTGGGGAACTTGCCCGCTGGCTTTGGCGAGCAGCAAGCTCCGCTCCGGCTCGACCAGATTCATCCGCCGCCCCGCCTGGTCCCTGCAAATCTGCTCCCAATCGAACTTTCCCTTCGCTCCAAACAGCGACAGCCGAAACCCATTCTTTCCCTGCACCGCTCCGTGACACGTCCCGCTATTGCAGCCGACTCGCGAGAAAACCGCCTCGACATGGCGGCTAAACAGCGGCGAAGCAACGGCAGTTGTGTTTTGCTGCCCGGACACCGAAGTCACGGCCAGCAGAGACGAAGCAAGAGCAGCAAGTATCGGGCGGGTGATATTCATCGGCCTTCGGTCGCCTGGTGGGAACTTCCATCAACATACACTGATGTTTGGATAGGGACAACAAAATTGGAAATAAACCCTAACCCGAATGCGACATAGAGAGCGATAGATTCGTGGGGGACAGAATGATGAAAGCAGAAGCACGTCTTCCGTCCCATTATTCTGTCCACCATTATTCTGTCACCGAAAACCCCGAATCCGTTCCTCCCCCACCGCCTCCGCGAACCGCTCTTCATACCGCTGGTGGTTGGTCCCCAGCAGCCGGTCCCAGTAGTTGAAGTAGAGGCTGAAGTTGGCCCGGTTGGATTCGTGGTGCTGGGCGTGGTGGGTGGCCGTGTTGAGGATGCGCCCGCACCAGGAGCGGACGAACCAGCGGGGGAAGAGCTCGTAGCCGCAGTGACCGAGGACGTTGAACGAGATTTGCCAGAGCATGAACATCGAGAACGCCAGGGGATGGATGGGGAGCGAGAAGATGACCAGCGGGGCGATGCCGGCCTGCACGAACGCCTCCCAGGTGCTGAACGAGTACGCGGCCCACGGGGACGGGTTGGTGGAAAGGTGGTGCGTGTGGTGCATCACGCGGAACAGCCGTGGGTGATGCATCAGGCGGTGGGTCCAGTAGAAATAAGCGTCGTGAATCAGGACCGTGATTCCGATGCTGAGGAAGAACCACGGCCAGCCGAGCCGCTCGATGCGAAAATACATCCGCGTCCAACCCGATGTGACCGCAAACACCATGAACCCGCCAACCAGGCCATACACAGCCAGGCTCCGGAGCGAATAGAGAAACTCCCAGCTCATCTGGCCGAAAGTCATCGGCTTATCACTGATGCGACGATTGGCGAGACTCTTCGCAAAGACCAGATGCAGCGCCAGCCACGCGAAGCCGGCAACCGTCAGATACCAGATGCCGCGCTCGATGGTCGCGCCGGGGATGGCGAGGAGGGCGTAGGTGAGGCGCTGAGAGAGGGACATGCGGAGAAAGCCCGAATTCCGAATTCCGAATGACGAATGTCATTGTCGCCGATGGCGGGGGCGAGTCAACTCTTTACGCCGCGACGATGAGGCGGTGGGACGCGGGCGTTGTGATGCGCTCCAGTTCGGCGGCGAGATCGGCGAGGAGATAGGGCTTGGCGAGGATGGCGGCTGCGCCCGCCTGGGAGGCTTGTTCGATATCGCTTTGCCGCGGGCAATTGAGGAGCAGGAGTGCGGGTGGCTTGTGCAGTTGCTCTCGTAATTCGTTGAGGTGAGCAAGTTCAGTCGGCAAGTCGAGCGTGGCGTCGGCAATGACGGCGTCGACGCGCTGCACGGGTGGCGGAAGGTTCGGCAGCAGCCAGACGGCGTCTTGGCCGAAGGAGTGGCAAGCGGCGGCGAGGGCGTCAAACATCGAGCGCTGGGCGGCGGCGATGCCGATGAGCTGGCGTTGGGACTTGTTCGACGGCCTAACGTTCATCAGCCGGTCGATTTCCGTGGCGGTGCGGGGCTGCCAGGTTTCTAGTTCTCGCGGCAGGCGGGCTTGCCACTGGTGGGCGTAGATGCGGGTGACCCCCGGCCAAGGACGTCCCGAGCGGACTTCCCCTTCGCACCAACTGCCGAGCAGAGCGACGAGCCTGGCCAGCGGAGCGCGGCGGTGGACCGCTTCGACTTCCGCCGCGGAGAAGCGGCCGGGGCGGGACGCGACGAGGAGGATGAGGTCTGGGTCGGGCCGGGGCCCTCCGTCTTTGGCGGAACATTCGTTCTGTCTTGAGGAATCGTCGTCGCCAAAGACACCCGACCCCCTGGAGTCGCTCAACGGCAGACTCAGCCTTACCTCGCGCCTCAGATACGCCACTGCTGGCGCAAACTCCGCTCGCTGCCAATCACCCACCATCCAAACAAGGGGCCTCTTCATGCCTCCCCTCCAGTTCGCCATGAGGGGGTCGGGAGTCTGTGGCGGCTGTGTCTTGTCGTATTGTTAAGTCGGGGATGCCAAAGACGGAGGGCCCCGGTGGGCTGCTTCATCCTCCCACCTCTTTCTCAAACCGCTCCAAGCAGTCCCTTGCAGCGCCGGCGTCGGTCGCGGCTCGCAGTGCCGGCAAGAAGCCCTCGGCCGTGATCAGCCGGCTAAGGCGGGCGAGGATGCGGAGATGGCTGGCGTCGTCAGTGGAACAGATCAGGAAGAAGACGTCGGTCAGGATGCCGTGGCTTTCGCCGAAGGGAAGTCCTTGATGGGTGATACCCAGCACTAAGAAAGGCTCCGCAAGGGTCTGCGGCAGTGGCCGCCGCGGATGCAGCAGGGCGACGCCGTTTTCCAAAGCTGTCGGATGCAGATTTTCCCGCTCCCGCACGGCAGCAGTCATTTTTTCGGCATCCCAAAGTAGGCCCGTTTCTGCAGCCAGTTCCACCATCGCGGTGATGACCGAACTTTTCGTCTTCGCCGCCAAGGGGGCGGCGATTCCTCCGTGAGGAATTAGCGCTGCAATACTTACGATGTCGCTAGCCTCATGCTGGCCGGCATGGCTGAGCACTTTTTCGACTTGGGCCAGATCTGCGTCATCCGCGGCCCCAATCCGCTCCTCCAGCCAGTGATGAATCTCGGCCTGGGGAAACTTCCAGGCTCCCCCCACCTTTCGCCCCGGCAGCGTCTGCCGCTCCGCCATCTTCTGCACCTGCGCGGGAGTGACGTGCAGATAGCGGGCGAGGGAATCGAGGTCGAAGTCGGCGGTGGCCATGGGTGGATTGTAGCGGGGCGGCGGGCGTGGAAGAACGGCAAAGGGGGAGGGAGTCGGCGGCAGGCACTTGGAGAACCATGTGCCGGCGTCGGACTTGTACGGTGAGTATCAGATTCAGCCGGTTCAATTCACCCCGAAAAAACTTTGCGAAAAACGTTCTTAATCTCCGAGTGCCGTCGTTTCCGCTACAATACCCCTCATGAAGTACGTCTTGCGGAGCCGGATCAGGTAACCGAATTTCGAACCGACACCAAACGCTCTGGCGCTGCGTCAACGATGGCTTTCTGGTGCCTGGTGCCGGTCGTGATTTCGCTGTTGCTGGCAATCGTGGCAGTCAACCGAGCGAACTCGCAATTGGGTTTGGTTGCGGCAATTCTATTTCTCGGTTCGATGGCACTGGGGCTGACGGTGTACCTGGTCCGATTCTTTCACTATCGGTGTCCGGTGTGTAAGCAGATTCTACGTTCGCCCACCACAAGCAAGGTCGGTACTGTCGCCTACTTGTGCCCCTCGTGTGACATCATGTGGGACATCGGAATCATCGACACCCATTTGGATTAAGAAATGGGCAGCAACAAATCTGGATTCATGTCCCTTGACTAAAAATAAACAAACGTATACTATTCTTTTGGAGGTCGGTATGCGCGCTGACTGCCCAACGTGACGTCGATCATTTCCAGGGTCGGGGCGGAAAAGGGAGTTTGAAAAGAGCTTATAATCCGTCCGTCAGCGGGTGAATCAAAAAGTGCCATTTTGGGACTGCGTGAATCAAGGTTACGGCAAGAGGATTTGGCGGAGTTGTTGGTTGGCAAACGAGTTGCAGTGATTCATAATGACGTAAGTATCTCGTGAACAGGTAGTCAAAAACATGAATCAAGTATCCCCCGGTCGAGGTATGATCAGGGCTTATAACCTCGGACTGTTTCGCGGCCCATTTTGGCCGTCGCTGGCGCTGGTGTGCCTGGCTCTGGCAGCGCCTCTAGCCCGGGCCGACGTGGGCGATCCCCAAGTGTCCACCAACCATCCTTGGTATCCGGGGGAACTCGCCTGCTCCACGTTTGAGCGGCTGCAGGAGACGCAAGCTCGAGTTTATGAGCTGGTCATTGGGGCCAGGCCGAAGAATGACCAAGAGAAGGCGCTGGCGGCGTGGCTGTGGCGGAATGCGCATTACGCTCATGGGGAGGAAGGTGCAGAGGATCTGTGGGGGCAAGGATTCACGAAGGGGATGGACCTGCGGACGCGCGAATATTGGACCGGGATGTTCGCCCACGGATTTGGCCTCTGCGGCACCACCCATTCCCAATGGACTGCCGAGATGGAGGCATTATTCGGCCACAACCGGGGCCGCGGCGTTGGAGTAACCGGGCACAATTCGTTCGAGGTCTTTTTGACAGGTGGCGCATACGGCAAAGGAAAGTGGTGCTTGCTGGACCATGACATTTCCACCGTCATTTTCGATGCCAAAGGGGATTCGCTGCTCTCGCTGGCCGAGGTGCAAAAGGACTGGAAGCGACTGACCAGCCGCGACTATCTGCCGCAAAAACAGCACGGCTGGCTGGTCTGCGGGCTGCATCCGGGGGACGGCGCGTCTTACGACAGCTACCAGGTGGCAGAGTACCTTTCCGGCTACAGTGGCCCGCCGCCGATGGTGCATCTCCGCCGCGGCGAACGGCTCCGCCGCTTTTCTCAGCCAGGGCTCGATGACGGCAAGACGTTCGTTTTCTGGGGCCGCAATTACAACACCGACGGAGTCCCTGGTCCGGAACGAAGCCAGACCTGGGTCAACCAACCGGAAAAGATGCAAGGCTCGAAAGATGGAACCGGCTACAAAGCGGGGCAAGCGCGGTACGCCAACGCGGTCTACTCCTACCAGCCAAACTTCAAAGACGGCACTTACCGCGAAGGAGTGATTTCCGAGGACGACAAGCACGTGACGTTCGAGTTCTATACTCCGTACATCATTGGCTCGACCCCCGCAAACGACCAGCCCTGGGGAGTTTACGACTCCGGAGGCAAGAATGGACTGGTAGTTTCTGGAGAAGCCGACTGCACCGTGGCAGTCTCTGTGGACCAAGGAGCGAACTGGCATAATGGCGGCAAACTGAAGAATGAAGTGGACTTAACGGATATGGTCAAAGGGAGGCGGCAGTACTTTCTGCGCCTAAGCACGAGCGCCAAGGCGCTTGAAGAGGCCAATCTCTCGATACGAACCGTCTGCCAGTGCAACGCAACCATCCTGCCCCGGCTCAAGGACGGTGGCACAGAAATCCGCTTCGCGGCATCGAACCAGGCGATAGTTTCGGCAGGTCCCAATCTGCCGCAGGCACAGGCACATGTGGTGGAGGGGAAATTCGATTCGCCGCGCGTGACGCTGGAGCTCAAAACGCCCCGCGGCGAAGAAGCGATCATGCTCTATGCCGCGGCTCACATGCAGTCGAGTAATCCCCCCAGTCCCGATGTTAAATACGACATAGAGTTCTCGCTCGACGGCGGCAAATCCTGGCGGAGTGTTGTGAAGGATTGGCAAATCACGCGTCGCGGCGATGAGCCGGCGGATTTCTGGTCGCAGAGCTTTTGTTGGGGCTCGGCCAGGTTGCCACAACCAGGTGACAAGCCAGTGCGGGTTCGCTTTCGCAATGATGGCGGCAAGAACGTTGCCCGAGCCGAAGCTCACTTGGTTTACCGCACCGAGCGGCGCGACTCGACGCGAGTCACCTTCCTGTGGAAAGACGATGACGGCGAACATGCCGATCGACGCACTTTCGAAGCAGCAGACATGGACCGTGACGTGGTTTGGCAGATTGCCACCGGCAAGGGCGTTGTCACCAAATGGGTCGAACTTGAGCCCCTCAGACCCCAATAGGTGTCCAACTCCCCCTCGGATTGCCCATTTTTGCAAATTCCAAAGGGCGTGCCGCAAGTTACTTCCCAGTAACGACTTGCGGCGTGTTAACTAATCTTGACGCGCTCCCACATGCCGCTATAATGCCCCCAGTTGTGAAGCTTGGTAAGCCTGGGAAGTATCGCGGGTAACGCCGAGTCTAACAGCTTCGCAAAGCCAGTAAGGTATGCGGGCTGCGTCCATAACGCAGCTTTTGGGTTTCAGGGAGTTTAGGACCAGCATCGACGTGGCAACACACGGAGGTCTGGGAGTTCCGTTGGCCGGAACTCCTGCTGGTCTAACCATCGTTTAGGAAGGATGGTTTGAGCCATGTCAACGAAGACAGTATTTACCACGGGCGAGGCAGCGAAAATCTGCAAGGTCAGCCAGCAGACCATCATCCGCTGTTTTGACAACGGCAGCCTCAAGGGATTTCGCGTCCCCGGCAGCCGCTTTCGCCGCATTCCCCGCCATGAGCTGTTCAGCTTCATGCGGGACAATGGCATTCCGACGGACGCTTTGGAAAGCGGCAAGCGGAAAGCCTTGATTGTGGACGACGACCAGGACCTGGTGGAGCTGCTCGCCGATGCCTTTTCGCGCGACGGCCGCTTCGACGTCAAAACGGCCAACAACGGCTTCGATGCCGGCATGCTGGTCAAGGAGTTCCGCCCCGACGTGGTGGTACTCGACATCATGCTGCCGGACATCAACGGCAAGGAAGTCTGCCAGCGGGTCCGCGGGGACAAAACGCTGGAGCAGGTGAAGATTATTTGCATCTCCGGCATGGTCGAGCAGGACAAGGTCGCCGACCTGCGTGCCGCTGGTGCCGACGACTTCCTGCAGAAGCCTTTCCAAGTGGACAAGCTGATGGAGCGGGCCTGCGATCTGCTTGAAATGGAGCGGCCGGTCGCAACTTAGAAAGTGGGGTAGGCTTCCAGCCTGCCCAGAAAAAAGTGGGGCTCGGCAGGCTAGAAGCCTACCCCACGGCCTATGGACGACGGGGACTTCCAGGCAGCTCTGCAGCGGGAAAAACTCGCGGCTCTCCGTGAGTTGGCCTACGGCCTCAGTCACGAGATCAACAATCCGCTGGCGAATATTGCCACCCGCGCCCAGACTTTGCTGCGGGACGAGACCGATCCGGATCGCCGCCGGGCGCTGGCCACCATCAACGTGCAGGCCTTCCGCGCCCACGAGATGATCGCGGACATGATGCTCTTCGCCAAGCCACCGGAAATGGTGCCCCGGCAAGTGGATGCCGTACAGATTGCGGATGCAGTCATCGCTGAAATGGCGGCAGAAGCCAAAGAACAAGGGACGGCTCTCGTCCGCAGCGGCTTGCGCGGGCCACTCGAATTCTCAGCCGATGCCGTGCAGCTCACGGTGGCGCTGCGGGCGGTAGTGCTGAACTCGCTGCAAGCCCTCGGTGCGGGCGGGCGGGTTGAAATCGCCGTGTCAGCCGCTGATAACGCCGTGACTTTCCGCGTGAGCGACAACGGCCCCGGCCTTTCCGACCAGGCGAAGCGGCACATGTTCGACCCGTATTACTCGGGACGCGAAGCGGGGCGGGGACTGGGGCTGGGCCTTTCCAAATGCTGGCGGATTGTGGAATTGCACGGCGGCCGGATCGAAGTGGAGTCCGAACTGGGCAATGGCGCGACGATTAGCCTGCATTTGCCGCTGGAACGGTAATGCACCCTATTTCTCCCGCTCGCTCGAATCCACGATATGCGAGTCGATCACCTGCGATCGCGCGGATGACGTGAACCCTTGCAGCTTGAACTTGGATTTGAACCAGCGGACGAGCGAGAATTTGTAAAGTTGCCGCAGCGGTGGAATCAGGATGGTTAGGCCCACGATGTCTGTCGTCACGCCCGGAAGAATGAGCAGCACGGCGGCGATAAAAATGAATAGACCGTCCAGCAACGAATCGGTCGGCATCCGTTTTTCCTGCAGGTCGCGCTGGATGTTGCGGATGGTCTGCATTCCCTGATACCGCAGGAGAATCGACCCGGCGAGCGCGGTGAGAATGACGAAGGCCAGCGTGAACCAGACGCTGATGTATCGACCCATCAAGAGCAGCAGCGCCAGCTCCAGGAGCGGCAGCAGCGTCATCAACAGGAACAGGCGGGCAAGCGTCATTCGGGTCTTCGGTCCCTCGCGAGCGCTGCGGGTTGGAAAGTCCTACGCTCCCGCTTTGAGCTCCGCCAGATGCTGGGCGGTGCCGACGAGGCGGTCCCAGTTCTTTTCGATGTATTCCGGCGGGCCCCCAATCTGGGCGACGTACTGGGCAACCTGCTCAGTGGGGACCATCTCGATGGCGTTCCAGGGGCAGACCGTCAGCTCGTAGGGGTTGCTGGATTTCTGCGGAATGTGAACGCAGACTTCGCAGCCCACGCACCGCTCCAGGTCGATTTCGCACCAGGCCTGGTTCCCCTTCACTCCCAGCTTCATCTCGATGAGGTTGATGCAATCGACCGGGCAAACCTCCAGGCACGACTCGCAGCCGGTGCAGTTGTCGGCATTGATGACCGCGAGCGTTTTGGGGAGCTTTTTGCGGGGGCCTGCTTTTGCCATGTCGATATTCCTTGACTCGCGAGCGGCATTGGGTGTTCATGCCGTCACGTGATTTTTTTCACAAAGTCTCGTCCAATTATAGGTGGCTATCGGCTGGTGGCCAATCGCGGGAGCAAAGAATTCGAGACCGATTCTGGCTGGCGGCTGGGGAGCAGCCCGTGGAGATAGATGTCTTCCCCCAGGGTCTGAAATTGCATGTTTTCGAGCATCAGAGCCGCGGAAATATCGCCAATTCCCGCGCCGCCGATGGGGGACGGGGCTTTGTCCCCGCCGAACAACTTGGGGGCGATGAAGACGTGGACTTCATTGATTTGTCGGGCGTCCAGCAGCGTACCGAAAAGCTGCGAGCCTCCTTCCACCAAAATGTTCGTCATCCGTCGGCTGCCAAGCGCGTCCAGGAGTTGCAAGGTCCGCTCAAAGCGAGTCTCGGCCAGAAGCGGCAGAACTTCGACCCCTTTTCCAGCCAGCCGTTTGATGTCCTGCTCCTGGGCTTCCGGGCCGCAAACCAGGAGCACGGGAAAATCTCTGGCGGATTTGATGAGCCGGCTGTCCGGTGCGAGCCGAGCCCGGGAGCTGACGATAACCCGCGTGGCGATGCGCGCGGGAGTGCCACCCTCGGGCCGCGCCGTTAGCAGCGGGTCATCCATTTCCGCCGTCCGCCGGCCGACGACGATGGCATCGACGCGGGAGCGGAGCGAATGCACCACCGCGCGGGCCGCGCTGCCGGAGATCCATTGGCTGTAGCCACTTCGCGTGGCGATCTTGCCGTCGAGCGTCATGGCCCACTTGGCGATCACCCACGGGTTGCCTGTGGCGAGGAGCTTGAGATACGGCCCATTGAGCCGGCGAGCCAGATCTTCGTGCAAGCCGACCTCCACTTCGAGTCCAGTTTCGCGAAGTTCATTCAGCCCCTGGCCGCTAACTTCGGGGAACGGGTCTTGCATCGCGGCAACGACGCGGCGAATGCCGGCGGGAAGAATGGCTTTGGTGCAAGGGCCACGCTTTCCTTGATGGCAGCAAGGCTCGAGAGTGCAGTAGAGAGTGGCACCCTGGGCATTGGCACCGGCAGCCTCCAAGGCCGCCACTTCCGCGTGCGGTCCCCCAAAGCGGGCATGAAATCCTTCGCCGACTACCGCGCCATCTTTCACGATCACGCAGCCCACCATGGGGTTGGGCTCCACGAACCCCCGGCCGCGCTCAGCCAGTTCGAGCGCCCGCAGCATGTGGCGGGAATCGGTGTCGGTGAAGGCCATAGATTGCCCCACTAATCCATTCCCGGCACCCACAGCTTGCTCTTGCCGCCGGCGGCTGGCGCGGCGGCAGCGGGAGCGCCTTGGTCGGGAGTCCACAGGCCGGAAGCAGGCGTGGCAGCGGCAGCGGGAGCGCCGGGCGCTGGTCCTGGGGCGGCCATGCTCCCATCGGGCCGCAGGATTCCGAGTTGATACAGAAGCTGTTGCAAAGCCTGGGCGACACCCGGCTCTTTGATGTGCTTGCTGCTGAGCCGTTCGAAGAGACGGCGGAACTCGTCCACTTCGCGCCGTTCCAGCCGCAGCGGGATTTCGGCCATCAGGTAACGGGCCGGAGATTCTCCGGCGGCGACAGCGACTTCCTGAGCCTTGCGGATGTAGTCAATGGCCTCGTCGCTGCTACCTGCCAGGCGGGACATCAACTCGTAAACGTCGGCAAAATCCACTTTCCCCTTGATGCCCGGCCGGCTGACGAGCTCGGGGCCAACCTTTCGCAGCAGCCGGCCTGCGGAATAGAGAATGGCCCGCTGATAGGCGATGAGCAAGTCGTCGTCGCTGAGCTTTTTCACATCCAGGCGGGTCAGACGGACCGGAGACAACAAAGTGATCCGAAGGCCGGCGGGATCGAGCGGCTCGACGGTGGGAAGGCCGAGCGACTTGCGAATCTGGTTGAATTCCGGCCGCTCTTCCGCTTCCGCCAGGTCCATCAGCAGAATGACCGCGAGCGCCCGCGCTTGCAGCGATGCATCTCCCGCCGCCTGCCGCAGCGATTTGCCGTCGAGCACTCCTTGCGGCAAGTCAGGAAAAACGCTCTGCAACACTCGGGTCTTGTGAGCTTCCAGCAACTGCTTCCTTGCCGGCAAAGGCATGGCGTCGGGCAGACGCCAATTGCTGGCGAGAGCCGCCCCCAGGCGCGTAATCTTGCCGGTGACTTCCTCCCCTTCGCGCGTGGTGCCGTCAGGCGCAAGGACCGCTTGCACGGCGGCGATCTTCGCGTCGAAGTCGGCCGTCTTGAGCGTGCTGAACTCAACCCGAGCCGGTCGGTCGGTCTGTTTGCCGAAGAGCTGCAACTCGCCGAGGATGAGCGGAATCTCCGCTTCGGTCATCCCCTCGGCATAAGCCGGCACTTCGCGGTCCACCACCAGAAATGCCGACAGCGGCGGCACTTCGTTCGCCTCGCGGAACTCCGCCGGATCGAACGGAACGGACTCCAGCCGCTTGTTCGACAGCAGCCGTTCTTGCAATGCCTGGGAGTCGTTGACCGCAAAGCTCGAAGTAATTTCCGGGATCACATCATCGTCGGTCAGGTCGCTGAGGAACTGCACTACTGCTTCGGCTTCTACGGCGTCGTCGCGGGGGACGGAAGCGAACGAGGCATACCGCCGCAGCGCCGCCCGAGCCTTGTCTTCTTGACCCAACCAGGATCGCAGAACGCCGATGTTCTTCCAGACCGCCGGCTCGTAAGGTTCCCGCTCGGCGATCGTGTCGAGCTTGTCGACCGCAGCGAGCCAGCAGCCCATGCCGGCCAACTTGAGTGCCACCGTTAGCTCGGCAATTCCCGCAGCGCTCAGCCGGCCATTGGCATCAGCCGAAGCGAGCCCTTCCAGCCCCAGCGCCGGCAGCGGAATATGGCCGCTGCCGTCAAGTTCGATGAGGGCCTGCACCACACGCTGGTCTTTTCCGCCGGTAACCGACGTTTGGAACAGCAAATGCCCGCGGGCACCGAGCAGAATTCCCCGCGATGCCAGCGAGCGGCCGACAAAACCAATGGCGTTGTAAACTTGCGGCTGGAGCTTGCCTTGCGAGGCTTCCAGCGCCGATTGGAGCGTATCGACCGCCTCGAAGACGTCCCCTTTGGCGGCTTCCAAGACAGCGAGCATCCCGAGTCCGGCCGGGTTGCTGGGCATGAGCTTTAGCAGCTCATTGATGGAACTCTGGGCCTGGTCAAGCTCCCGCAGTTCGATTTGCACCTGGGCCTTGAGCAGATACAGACAACCCCGATCCGGCTTCTGGGCGAGCGAACGATTGATCTGGTCCAGCGCCGCCAGACGCTGTTCACCGGTGATCAGCTCCTCGATCTTGTTGTAGTCGTGAATGAGGTCGTTGCCGCAACAGAACTTGACTTTCTTCTCGGTTCCGCAGGGGCAGGGTTGATAGGGATCCAGAGGCATGGCGAAGCCTTGAGTTGCAGTGGTAAGCGGCCGTGAAGGCCCAGAAATCGGGAATTCAGCATCGTACCAAAGCGAGGAGTCAGGAGTCAGGGGTCAGGGGTCAGGGGTCAGGGCGCAGAATTACACCGTCCTGTCGACTGACACCTGACTCCTAGAACTTATGCCCCCGTTGCGGGCCGGTCTTCGACAGCGTCAATACCTCGACGCCGGTCTCCGTGACCATGACGGTGTGCTCGAACTGAGCGGAGAGACCGCCATCCTGCGTTCGCACCGTCCAGCCATCTCGTTTGGAAAGAAGCGTTTCCTTGGTCCCCGTGTTGAGCATCGGCTCGATGGTGAAGCAGATGCCCGGTTCGAGTTTCTGGCGGCGGGCTTCCGCCGTGGGATAGTGCGGCACCGTCGGCGGCTGATGGTATTGCCGGCCCACTCCGTGCCCGACGTATTCCTCCACCACGGTAAAGCCGCTCCGCTTGGCGATGCGGACGATCGCCTCGCCAATCTCCGAGAGCCGGCTGTTGGGGCGGCAGGTATCGATGGCGGCCCACAATGCGTCGTGGGCACACTGCACCACCCGGCGGGCGAGGTCCGATGGCGTACCGACGATGAACGTCTCGGACGAGTCTCCGTGCCAGCCGTTGACGATCGTCGTTAAGTCCACGTTGATGATGTCCCCATCCTTGAGAGCATACGGCCCCGGCACTCCGTGACAGATGACGTCATTGACGCTGGTGCAGCAGCTCTTGGGGAATGGGCTGCTTTGCTGGCCGCAGTAACCCAGCGACGCCGACTTATGTCCGGCCTCGGCGGTGCGGCTGGCGATGAGTTGGTCAATCTCGTCGGTGGTCAGGCCTGGGCGAAGATTCTCACGGACCAAATCGAGCAAACTCGCGTTGAACTTGCAGGCATTGCGCATCGCCTGCCGCTCTCCATCCACGAGATTGAGGCGTTTCCGGTTGAACAGCATGATTGGCAAATCCCGCCACGGCGGGGAGAGGGCCTCAAATTCAAAGTCCCTCAGTTTACCATCCGCGCGTCCCACCGCCCATCGGTATTGCTGGGCAATTTCCGAAGTTCGTCCTGAGCTATGCCTTGGCGGCTGTTCCCGCGGCCATTGCCATTTGTCGCGGCGGCGGAGGAGAGCTTGCGGGAGGCATCGTATCGCTCACCGGTTCAAAGCCGGCGATCCAAAGCGCGTAGCCGCCCAGGCCGAATAGAAACACAACAAAGGCCAGAATGCCGCCGGCATAAGGGATGCTAAGTGCCAGCGCCACAACCGCCAGCCCCACCAAAAATGCTCCCAGCCGCGTCCCCAAGTTATCTTGCTTCAGGAAAATGCGACCCAGCGCCAAACCGACCACCGCCTGCGCCAGGAAAGCCCCAAACAGGATGAAGACGAAGAGCAGAATGCCAAACCCCAGCGCGCCGCCGAACAACACCGTGGGAATCAGTTCGTCAAGCGTTGCCATGCCGACACCAATGGCAATGATCACAGTAGCGATCACCAGTCCGATCAGCAGCACAAAGAATCCGATGCCGCCCGCGATGCCGCCGACCAAACTCGCCAGCGGCCGGGTGCGAACGTTGTCCGCCCAAGCCAGACTGGATTTGGGCAATACCAAGAACACCACCAGGCCAATCAGCGCCGCGCACGCAAAGTGACGGAGGCTGCTATAGACACGTTGCATCGTTTCCGACTGCGGCGGCGGTGCGTTCGGATCAGCGGGATCTTCCTTCGGAATTTCGTGACTGACGCCGCCGATCAGCTTGGCCGCTCCATCAATCTTGGCGTCTTGCTTCGAAGTGTACTTCAGCTTTCCGGCGACTTCTGCCGTGCTGTCAAATGTCAATCCTCCTGGAACCTGCGGCATCTTGATGCGAATGGGCTGGCCCCCCGTCATGGCATCCACGGGCGGTGCGTCCTTGTCGCTATCCGAATAGATTTCCGCATCGCCTCCGATTTTTCCGGCAACTTGCAAATTGGCAATCCCCGCAAGCAAGTCTTTGTCAATCTGCCCTGCCAGCAGGGCCTGATAACCGGCAAAAATGAAATCGCCACCGATCGTGCTTTCCTTTTCGGTTTCGAGACTCATACCGGCCGCAATGACATCGCCACTGACTTTGGCCTTGGGTCCTAGTTTGATCGCCATTCCCGCCACGCGCACATCATCCCCTAGCGTGCCGGTCGCCTCAATCGTTTGGCCAGCTCCGATCACGTCCCCGCGGACTTCGCCATTGATAATGATGTCCTTGGCAAAAGCAATCAGATCCCCTTCCAAGATGCCGTCGATGGTAATGGTTTCGCCAAACGCATAGAGGTCGTCCTTGATGGTCTCTTCGGCGGCGACTTTCACGTCCTTACCGGATCGGAACTCGGCCGCCAGCGCGGGAATGCTTGTGGCGATCAAAGCCAACACCAACAACAGGCGGGAAAACTGCGGCTTGGTCATCTTCGGATTCTCCAGGGAGAACGGAGCGAGGCGCAAGTTGCCTGGCTGCGCTGATTTCGTCTTTCGCGTCATTCGCAAGAATACACCAGTTCTTGCCCCGGCAGCCAAGACTTTTCTCGATTTGCTCCTCGAATCCCTTCAATTTGCCATTTTCAGCCTCCAAAATCTGCCCCCTGCTCCGATAATTCCGCCAGCGCAACATGAAAGCCGCCGCAAGTCAGGGGGGAGAGACTTGCGGCGGCCTTCGGCGGGCAGGAGGAATCTCCTGCCGCTGAACGATTTGGAAAGCGGACTACGACTCGGTGTTCAGGCCGAGCTTGGCTTCCTCTTCCTTCTGGATGATGATCCGAGGGGTGACCATCATCATCAGGCTCTGGGCGTCACGTCCGATGCCAACGTTGCGGAACAGGCGGCTGATGTAGGGAACCTTGGAAAGCATCGGCACGCCGCGCTCGTTGCGGCCTTCGCGAAGCCGCTTGATGCCACCCAGCAGCACCGTGCCGCCGTCCGGCACGCTGACCGTGGTGATCACCGAGGTGAACGCGAACGTCGGGAGCTGCACCGTGGTGCCCTGCACCGTCTTCGTCGAACCCTGCGTCACCGTCTTCTTGGCATCGGTCGGATCCTGCACCGTCGTTCCGGTGTTGGTGGTGACCGAGCCATTGAAGGTGAAGGTGTCCACATCGCCAATCTTGCTGAAGAACGGCACCAGCGTCAAGCGGCAGAACCGCCGGTCAGCCGAGATGACCGCCTGCACCGACAGCGAAGTCCCTTCGTTGAGCACGACGATGACCGGCTGGTGGGCCGCAGCAAAGTCGCCGACAACGGGAATCACGCTGATCACGAATGGCCGCTGCGAGGTATCGGAAACAAACGCCGTCTGGCCATTGAACAGCGTCACCTTGGGAGCTTGCAGCACATTCGTGCGGTCGTCTCCCTGGGCGGCTTCCAAGAGGAAGAACGCCTCGATGTCGCTGAGGATGGCAAACCCAAACGTCGCCGCCGTATTCGGATCAAAGCTGCCGAACTGCGGCCGCGTCGAGCCGAACGACCCTTGCTTGAACTCCAGGTCCAAGGTCGGAGTCGGCGTACCGTTGGGAGTAAGGCCAAAGGAGACGGCATGGCCGCCATCGTCCAGGGTTCCCACCGGCGGAATCAAGTTCTGGGCCAGGGCATTCAGGCCGCTGTTGTCGTCGATGTTGAAATCGAAGTCGATGCCGATCCGCTCAAAGAACCGGTCGCTCAGGGTGATGAACCGGCACTCAATGGTGACCTGTTCGTCCTGAATTTCGCGGAGCTGCGCGAGCAGACGGTCGATTTTCTCGTGCACTTCCTGCGTCTGGCTAATGACCAGGCTCAGGTTCGTGGCGAACTCGGCGATCGAGCCCGGTCCACCGACGTCATCCCAGCTATCCGGGTCAATCGTGGTAGTGATCAGCTCGATGAGGGAATCGAAGTCGGCAATGACGCCGCCACCCATTCCGCCCGGCCCGCCAATCGGCACCGTGCCACGGCCACCCTGGCCAGCCCCTTGAGGAGTACCGGCACCAGCTTGCTGGGCCAGCACCAGAGGATGCGTGGGCTGCGTTGACGGATTCTGCTGTTCATTTCCAGCCAGACCCAGCGGCACATTGCCACCGTTATTGGCCAGCATTCGTCCGCCGCCGTACCCCAGGGAGTTAAGGCTCTCCTTGAGCGCGCCCGGCAGACCCATGTTATAGCTGGGGATGAAGTTCGGAATCGGAATGACCAGGTCGGCTACGTAGTAGACCTGGGCATAGGTATTCGCGTCCTTCGAGTTTTTGCTCACCACGTCCAGAACTTCGTTCCGGACAACGTAACCCAGTTGCATCGGCTCGAGAATGAGCGTCAGCGCACTCTTGAGCGAGACAGGCTGCGTCAGGTTGAGCGTCACGGGGGTGTCGCTGGTGATCCCTTCCGAGTGCAGGGCATTCTGATTGAGGTTGATGTTCACGCCCGTCATTTTGCTGAGCGTATCCATCACCTGCGACAGCGTTTGCCCGTCGAATTTCACTTCCACTTGCTTGCTCAGGGCCTTTTGGATTTCCATCTCCTGGGGAGACAACTTTCGCATGTCGCCGAGCATCTTGCGGCGCATTTTGGAAATCTGATCCCACTTGGTGATGTCACCGTACCGATAGGGCTCGCGGTCATCAAAGGCCACTGCGGCATCGTCGAGAGCATTCGTTGTGCCGAGGTAACCAGCTTCCTTGCGGGCCTTAACGTCTTCGTTAAAGGCAATCTGCTTGGCGAATTTGGACTTCTCCACCAGCAGCGTCGTCACCGCGTTCTGCGGGGCGATTTCGTTGGCCTGCTTGGCGATGATTTCCGCTTCCGCGTAGCGCCGCTCGTCGATCAACTTGTTGAACTGCTCGACAAGCTGCGCCAGTTTGTTCTGCATTTCGACTGTCGATTCCCGGTCGCGGGCGACACCGTCCCGGACCCGGTCGTTGTTTTCCTTGTTCTCGAGTGTGGACTTGTTCGCCTCAATCCAGTTCGCCAGCTCGTTGATGCTCCGGTCCACTAGCGTCAGCAATTGCTTGCGGGCAGCCGGTTCCACTTCCGCGCCGGTGATCCGTTCGCGAACCTTCTTCAGGCTTTCCAAGGCCCCCTTGGGATCCTTGATGGCCATGGTTTCAGCGGCTTTCTGCTCGGTGGCGACTTCGCGCACCAGCTTCTGCCGCAGGACTTCCTGCTGGGAATTGACTTGTTCGAGGGGCGAAACCGCGCCCGGTGCGCCGACCGGAATGGGCCGGGCAATCGGGCCACTCAGATCCCGCAGCTTCCCCTTGAGGTCCTGCAAGGTTTCTGGATCGAGCTGTGCCTGAAATTTCCAGGCCTGGTTGAACTTGGCCAGGGCCGTGACGCGATCCCGGCTTTCCAGGGCCTTGATTCCCTCTTGATAGAGCACCACGCCGGGGCTGATCGGACCCGCGGGAGCGAGGCGCGAGCCTCCCTCTTCCTGCGAATACGCCGCCGGAACGTTACGCGAATTATCCGTGGCCGGATTGTACGAGCCCCGCGCGACCGGATAGCCCTCTGGCTCGTCATCGCTGACGCTGCCGGAAGCCTGGCGGGCGGCGTAGTTTCCATTGCGACCCGCGGCCGGAGCGGCTGGCGCGCCATAAATGCTCTCTTCGGCGGGCCGGGTCAGCGGATTGTTATCCGCCGGCAGTTGATTAGGACTGGCGATATCATCGCCAGCGACCGGCAAGCGAGCCGGGCCGTAAGCAGGAATGCCGTCACCCGCGCCGGGCCCCGCGTCTTGCGGCCGCTGGACAAGTCCAGCCGGTTCGAGACTGGCCGGCCGAAGCTGGCTGATCTCGACACCCACTTTGGACAACTCCGCGCCGAGCTTCTGGGGAGAGTAATCACTGGGGCCAAAGGTGGCCTTATGAGCGATCGCTCGCTGATAGAAGGCCTTGGCGCCGGGAATGTCTCCGCGAGTCAGGGCCTTGCGGCCTTGATCGGCAAAGCTCAGGGCTTTGACCTTGGACTCATCGGTGATGCGGTCCATGGCCGCTTCCCCGTTCCGGCCGCTGAACGGTCCGGCGGGAACCTGCGTTTGCGTTTCGGGCTTGGCGGCCGGAGTGGTGAACCGCGAGCTCGGGCGCTGCGGCGTTTCCGCCTTGGCCTTTTCGTCGGCCACCAGCTTGCGGAGCTTTTCCGGCGTGTCGGCCCAGCGATCCGTAAGGGAGCTGTATTTGACACCCAGCTTGTCGGCCTGGGCGATCAAGTCGCCGGCCTGGTCGAATTTGCCTTCCTTGATGGCCTGGCGGGCGCGTTTGAGCAGCTCGTCTGCTTCGCGCCGAGTTTCACTCTTACCGATGCCAAACTGCCCGACGGCGGCATTGGTCACGGCAAAGCTGCCGGCCAGCGGCGCGGCAGCTTGGGATAGGTTCGTCGGGAGCGTCAGCCCCAGCGCTACGCACCCAGTCAGCAAATGCACGCTCGCTTTCAAAGCGATTCTCCTGTAACAGATTTGGTCTTGGCAGTGTTCCACAAGCCGCGCTGGTTCGAACGAACCTTCTGACGCAGCTGGCGTTCCCATCCGCAGGGGCCCGACTGCTCCAAAAAGCAGCCGCGCTCTCGCGGAGGAGCTAGTTCCAAAATTGGCACAACCCTGGACAAGACGGGGGTAGATGAGAGGCGGGTAAATACCCGCGAAGAGAGTCTGGCGTCAAGAGCAGTTTGACGCCCGGCGTGAAAAATTCCAGAAAATCTTCCGCCCAACTAGCGCTACGCAAAAGCGAACTAGCGGTTATCGAAAAGTAGAGGAGGGGGACTTTAGCGAAAACCAGAAATGGGTGCAAGATTGGTTGGAAAAAGTGCGTAGGCCATCCGTTTCGGATTTCGAGCTTCGATTTTCGGATTTGATTCTATTCTCGCCCGAGTTCCTCCAAAATCTTCCGTATCCCCCGTGCGCACATCTCGCTCGGCAGCGTTGGCCAGTTCTGCCTTTCTCCCAAGACTTGCTGCGGGGCAAGTGGCAGGTGGATGAAGGTGCTGCGCGTTTTCAACTTCTTTTCCGCGGCGACATGCTGCGAGAGATACAGCACGGCGTTGCAGAGGTACGTTCCCGCGTGATACGAAACCTGGGCGGGGATTCCGTCCTCGCGAATCAGGCTGGCCCAGCGGGCGAGTGGCAGAGCGGTGCGATAGGCGGCGGGGCCGCCGGGAATAAGCGATTGAAACTGATCCGGCGATTGCCCCGGCTCACCGCCGACGTTCAGGCCGATGGCTTCCAGCTCGATGCGGCCCGTCTGCGACGACTGCCCCAGGTGCAAGGCAAAATCATAGTCCGCCGCCAGATCCTCGCTCAGCCGCTCCTTGGCTTTGGCGAAATGGACGGGATAACGCCGCGTCACCACCTTGGGAGCCTCCGGCAGCGAGCGGGTCAATTCCAGCAGGGCCAGCCAACTGGAGTTTTCGCTCCAGCGGTCGAAGGGCTCAAAGGCGGTGATAAGTACTCTCGTCATCACTATAATGTACCGTCGTCGGAACTGTTTTGCTCGTGACGAATGGAGGAACTTGCCGTGAAATTGGCCACCCTTTGCCTGTCGCTCCTGCTACTGATTGCCGTGTCTACCGTCGCACTCGGCGGCAAGTTCAACACCGTCCTTTCTCCCGGCGATGCAGCGCCGGATTGGAAGGACGTGCCGGGCATCGACGGCAAAAAGCATGCGCTGGCCGACTTCAAGGAAAAGGAGATCCTGGTCGTCGTCTTCACCTGCAATAGTTGCGACTACGCCCAGGATATCGAGGACCGGCTGGCGGCACTGGGGAAGAAGTTTGAGAAGGACGGAAAGTGCGCCCTGGTCGCCATCTGTCCCAATCCGCCGAAAATCGAGGCGGACGCGCCCGAGGAGCTTTTGAAGAAGGCCAAGGAGAAGGGGTTTAACTTTCCCTATCTGCTCGACCCCGCGCAGAAAATCGTCAAAGATTTTGGCGCGGTTCGGACGCCGGAGTTTTTTGTGTTCAACAAAGACCGCAAGCTGGTCTATCAAGGAAATCTGGACGACAGCCCCGAGGGGAAGAAAATTACCAAGCACTATGTCGAGGACGCCGTGGCCGCCGCTCTCGCGGGCAAAAAACCGGCGGTGGAAGAGACCGCGCCGATTGGCTGCATGGTCCGGTACGTGCGAATGAGGCCGGCGGAAAAGAAGTGAGCGAACACACCCTCACCCTGGCCCTCTCCC
>SXGT01367824.1_pt1 | contig 50639 bp, 36 predicted proteins | sample 3176221 | NCBI WGS metagenome assembly SXGT01 (sample SAMN11356862, study PRJNA531348) | freshwater metagenome | isolation source: freshwater sample F1-120 | place: China: Fuxian Lake, Yuxi | collected 2017-12-25
CAAGCGTGCTCCTTCAGCCGCTCGGACACCTCTCCGCGATGGTGAATCTATGATTTCCGTCTTGTGATTTCCGTCCTGGTATTCATGGCGGAGAGGCAGGGATTCGAACCCTGGAGACCCGTAAAGGCCTACTGGTTTTCGAAACCAGCCCGTTCGGCCACTCCGGCACCTCTCCGTACCTGGAACCTATCCCCAAATTCCGTCCTCGCTCCGGCCCGCCAGAAGGCCTCGGGCCGGCAGAGCGAACTTGGGGGTGGGTTCTTGTCTCTGATCCTGAAGATCCGTCATATTCTTGGCGGAGAGGGAGGGATTCGAACCCCCGGTGCCCTCACGAGCACGGCGGTTTTCAAAACCGCTCCGTTCGGCCGCTCCGGCACCTCTCCGCAATTGGTTTCCATGACTTCCGTCGTGTTTTCGCCTGAACTGATCAACCTCGGGGGTTTACCCCGGGGGACCCTTGCGTCCATTCGTCGGCGGCAATCTCTTCTTTCTGAAGAATTCTCTCAATAGCTCCCCGCTTTCGGCCGCCTTGATCCCCGCGAGCACCTCCGGCACATGATTATTCTTCGAATTCGCCAGGATCTCAAAGACGGAACGATAGGCCCCCGCCTTGGGATCGTCGGCGGAGTAGTAAACCTTGGGGATCCTGGCAAGAACAATGGCACCCGCGCACATGATGCAGGGCTCGAGGGTGACGAAGAGCGCCGCCTGGGTCAAGCGCCACGAGCCGTAATGCGCAGCTGCCTGGGTAATGGCGACCACCTCGGCATGCGCCGTGGGGTCCTGGAGCAGCTCTCGCTGGTTGTGCGCTCTTGCGATCACGCGCCCTGTGGGCATGTCCACTATGACCGCGCCGACGGGAACTTCGTCTGCTTCCAGTGCACGTTGAGCCTCTTTCAATGCAAGATCCAGGAAGTTCTCGGGGCTGCTCCTTTCGAGGAACGAAAATGAATTTGGGTCCAAAGCGCTTGCGCGGCTCCAGCTTGGAAAGGTGGGGAGTATACCCGCGCTCGCCGGCCTGATCAACGCCAGCTTCGGAGCATTTACTCGGGCACGCGCCTTGCCTCTTCCTCTCTCATCCCCGTCTCCAGCCTCGAGAAAACCACCACCCCTTACCCCCATGAGCGCAATGCAGAAGTCCAAACTCAAACCCCATCCACTTTCCTACCGGGGCCCGTTCAAGATCGATCGTACCCCTTCCTGCATTCGGAAACTCGTGACGTTTCGCGAAGCGGTGCCAGAGTTCATCACGCTCATGACCGCCCAGACTCGAGTCTCACTGGAACGCTTCGAGAGCAATTGTTTTTCCCGCTGGGTTGAAAAATGGTGCTCGATGCCTCTTTCCCACCTGAGCACCGAGGAGATCCGGGCATATTTTTCGGAGCTATAGTCGCAAGGTTTCTCCCGTATACATCTGGAGAGGGAAAAGCGGCTGCTGAGGTCCTTCTTCCGCCTCGCACGCAGGCGTGGCGCCTGTGACCGAGACCCGCTGGACAGCCTCGAGTCCTCTGTTCCACACGCCCCCACCTGCGTGTTCTGGAGCCAGGATGAGGAACAAAGAGTGCTCAATGCTTGTCGCGGGATCTATCCTCCCGGAACTTCGGGCACCGATTCCCTGCGGCGACCGCCGGTTCCTCCTCCTTACCTGCACCCACTCGTGCTCCTGGGCCTCCGCACCGGGCTGAAGCTGGATCACCTCATCGGGCTCGAGTGGGCGCAGGTCGATCTTGAGAGATCACTGATTCTCATTGGAGCCGAGGCCACCTGGAGTGGTCAAGCACTCGAGGTCTCGCTCGATGCGGACGCGAAGACGACACTGCTGGAATTGCTGCGGCAAGCGCAGGAAGCCCCTGTCATGCCTCGCCGCATCTTGGAGGCCGTTGGACTTCCAGTGTGGAAAGATCGGCCGGACGATTTCGCAGTCCTGCACGCATTTCTGCGGATCCTGAAAACGGCCTTGGTGGAGGAATGCGACTTCGATGTCGTCCGCCTCAGCTATGCCAGGCGCTGCGCAGAGCAAGGCCTGCCTCTCCTCCACCCGGCACGGCAGGGCGACTGGGAAGACGCGACCCTGGTGCAGGAAGTTTACCGCCGAGTTGCCGGCGACGCGTGAGGATCTCATGAAAAGCTAGCAACGGCCTGGAGAGATGCTCGCTGCCTTGACGATTACTCCGGAGCAAGGCCCCCGAGTTGCCGTAAGGCACTCGTGAGGGCGTCCAGCGTGAAGAACACGTCCTCCCTCGACGTCGAAGGGCCAAGGCTCAACCGGAGTGACCCACGGATTTCCCGATCACTCCGCCCCATGGAGCGCAGGACATGCGAAGGCTTTTGCGCTCGCGTGTTGCAGGCACTGCCCGTTGACGCGGCCACACCGTGCCAGTCCAGGAGCTTCAAGAGCGACTCACCCTCGACCCAGGGGAAGGAGACGTTGAGGATCGTGGGTAGGCTCTCGACCTCCAGGCCATTGACAATCGCGGCGGGCCACCTCCTCTCAATGTGGAACCGCAGCTCCTCTCGCAGGAATCCGAGTCGCTTCATGGAAGTCTCCCGCCCCCCCTCTGCCAGCTCCACGGCCCGTGCGAATCCGACCGCGAGCGCCACGTTCTCCGTGCCGGCCCTGAGGCCGCTCTCCTGTGCTCCGCCACGCAGGAGCGCTCCGAAGGGAATACCTCGCCGCAGAAACAAGCCTCCAATGCCCTTGGGCCCCTCAATCTTGTGGGCCGAAACCGTGACGAGGTCCAGGCTGGAGGCGCCCAAATCAAGAGGCAATTTGCCAAGTACCTGGACAGCGTCGGAATGAAAATATGCGCCCCGTGAGCGTGCAAGCGCGGCGGCCTCCTCCACGGGCTGTAACACACCCACCTCATTGTTGGCCCACTGGAGACTCACCAGCAATGTGTCGTCTCGGATCGAATCCCCAAGGGTACCGAGCTCGACGCGACCCGACCTTGTTGGCGCGACAACCCTCCACGCGCCGCCGAGCGCCTCGACGCAACCCCTCGAGGCAAGCACCGACGGGTGCTCCACTTCGCTGGTCACCACCACTCGGCGATGCCCCGGAAGAGCTTCTTCACCCCGCTCGATCGTGCCGAGTAGCAGGCCCATCAGTGCCGCGTTGTTTCCCTCTGTGCCGCCGGAACAGAAGAGCAGCTCGTGTTCCTTCGCCCCACAGGCGCTCCGAATTGTCTCACGGGCCTCTTCGAGTGCTTCCCGGGCTTCTCGGCCCTCCGCATGGAGCGAGCTGGGATTGCCGAACCTTTCGGAAAAGAAAGGCATCATGGCGTCGCGCACTTCCTCCCGCACCGACGTTGTAGCAGCGTGGTCAAGGTAGACCCGTCGGAGGCACGAAGAAGGTGGCGTCATTGACTCATTGTACCGGGACGTACGCCGCAACAACGCCCGCGTCGTTCCTTGGAGCTCGCGCGCGAGCTGTTGGCCCGTGTCGAACCAGGACCGTCCGCCTCAGGGCACGCCGGGCGTGATCCTGTATTGGGCGATGTGCCCGCTACGGCTTGATCTGAACCTCGGTGCCAAGGGTGACGAAGTCATAGAGGATCTCGATGTCCTCATTCCGCATGCGAATGCAACCCGCGGACGACTCCTTGCCGAGGCTCGAAGGATCCGTCGTGCCATGGATCCCAAAACCCGCGAAGTCCTGCGTCTCCTGAAAGCCTAGCCAGCGGGAACCCAAAATGTTCTTCGGGTCGCCCGCCGGGACAGGGGGCTCGCCGGAACGCCACCAGGCAGGATCCTTTTGACGAACACGAATGGTGAAGGATCCCACCGGCGTCCCATTGTCCCGCCCAATGCCAACGGGGAACTCGACAAAGATTCGACCATCGAGAGTTGCCCAGAGGAGGTAGTCACTCTTGTCGACAAAGATCTTGAATTTTCCGGGGAAGAGCCGAAGGCGCTGACGGGGCTGAATCACTTCGCTCTTGAGCCCATTGAGGCGGCGCATCGAATCCTGGGTGGTCTGAAATCTTGCCGCGATGAGGGAAAGGCTGTCCCCTGGCTGGATCTGGTAACTCTTGACGAGGGGAGTGAAACGCCCGGAAAAGACCATGCGTTCAATAAAAGGCTCCACCTGGCTCATGACCCGCTTCTTTTGCGATCGGTCCAGAGCGATGTCATAGGCAAGCGCCAACTCATCCCACGCCGCAATAGCCGCCTCGGAGCTATCCTCGGCCACGGCCGTTTTCTTGGCCGCACGGGCGAGCTGGTCATCGAGGACCCGGCCAGAGCGGTCGATCCGTGCAAGGTATCGCAGGTACTCGCGCTTTCTCTCGGGTAGCGTTTCGGACTCCAGAAGCCGCAATACATCCGCGCTCAGGTCCACATCGGGTCGGTCCTTCGCGGACTGAAAGAGTTCCTCGAAAAGACGGATACCCCGTTTTCTGTCACCGGAATCAAAGGCGGTGCGCGCAAAGGCGCGTTCGGAATCGAGCGCCGTGGTAGTCGCAAGCCTGGGGGCGGCCGAACCAGCCTCCGCGACCGCAAGAGGAGCGGCCTCCCGCCCGTCGGTTCGCCTGGCCTCACCCTCAAAAAAGATCGGTCGCTTCACGAGGGAGGGTTGGGACGGAGCCGGAGCAGGGCCCCCGGTCACCTGCGATGGCCCGGCGCCTTCCGGCTGCTCACCATGAGCAGGCCCGAGCTCCGGCCGAGCCGGTGCTTCCGCTACCTCGCCCTTCTTGCGTGTCAAGCCCTGGAATGCCCAAAACCCACCCGCTCCCACAAGCGCTGCAACCATCAAGACGAGCGCGTTCTTCACGGCTCCACCTCCATCCAGTTCCACCAGTTCACATTCATGCTCAGCTTTCGAAGCTTCCTGACAAAGCCGCGACGCAGCCAATCAAGGCCTCGTTGACGCCGGATCAACGAGCGAAAAATTATAGCACAATCATTGCCGAAGCGGAAAGCCGGAGGACTTGAGCGCTTCCATGACACGTTCCTCAATCTCCTTGCGCTCCTCCCCGCTGAGCGTTCGGTCCAGGGCACCAAAAATGAGGTGAAACGCCACCGACTTCTGCCCCTGGCCGGACTGCTCGCCGTGGAAGACATCAAAGACCTCCGCCGACAGCAGCAGCTTACCGGCTGCTTTTTCAATCTTCTCCTGAATCTCCGAGACGGGAACTCTCTCCGGAGCGATGACAGCCACATCAAATGGCACTGTGGGGTACTTGAGGGGACTCTGGTAGATGATCTCTCTCTGACGGCTCTCAAAGAGCGCATCAAAATCGAGGTCGAAAAGGATCACGTCCCCCTCGAGACCCAGGATAGCTTCGATCGCCGGGTGGACTCGATAGATCTGGCCGCAGTCCTTGCTGCGTAGACGGACGCGAGCATGGACGCCGGGATGCGCCCACGGCTTGATCGACGCTTCCGACGGCGGCACAACCTGCGCATCGGCCACTCTCAGCCTCTCGAGAAGAGAAAGAACAAAGTGCCGCACCGTGTAGAAATTCTCGGGAATCTTCTTTTCGAATGAAATGCAGCCCGCCAGGTGGCTTCGCTCGTCGGGAAGGTCACTGGCCTGACGCCGGTCTTTTTTCTTCCTGTAGACCCGGCCCAGTTCAAAGAATCCGAAACTCCTGGCATATCTCTGGTTCTCCACCGCCTTCTCGAGGTGCATGGGGGCAATCTCTTGCCTCAGACGGTCCATGTCCTCGCTCATCGGGTTTTTGAGTTTCAAGTGACTCTGAGGGTCGAGCCCAAAGCGCTGGCAATGCGCCGCGCCCACCAGCGAGTACGTGAAGATCTCCGACATGCCGCAATGAAGAGCAAGGAACTCCTTGGCCGTCCGCTCAAGCCTGCGATGCTCGTTCACTCGCGGTGAGTCGCACGTCCACTCGGGCGCAAAAGGCTTGATCTGGTCGTATCCGTGGATGCGTCCAATCTCCTCCACAAGGTCTTCCCGCATCGACACATCCTTGGTCGCACGCCAGGAAGGCACTCGCACCTTCCACTCACCGCCGGTGTCACCACGAACCAGAAAGCCCAGGCGATCGAGCGTGGCACGGACTTCCCTCGCCTCGATCTCGGCGCCCAGGCGCCGCGTCAAGATCGCTGCCGAGGTGGAGATCTCAATCGTCTGCGCGGGCTCATGGGCAAGGTCCTTGAGAGGCCCGATGACTTTGGCCTCGGGGCAAAGGTCGAGCACCATGCGTGCGGCACGAAGGATCCCTGTGCGAGCGTTTTCGGGGTCAAGCGACTTCTCGAACCGCAGGGAGGAGTCGGTACGTTTCCCCACGCGTACCGAGGCCCTGCGTACGCGGGCTGGCGCAAAGTTCGCCGATTCGAGAAAAATGGAGGTCGTGGACTCTGTGATCTGCGAGCCAGCGCCTCCCATGACGCCGGCCAGTGCAATGGCCGAACGGGCGTCAGCGATCACCAGGTCTTCGTGATCGAGCTTGACCTCCTGACCGTCCAGGAGGTCAAGCTCCTCACCCTGGTGGGCCCTTCGCACTCTGACCTCGGCTCCCTCGATCCTCTGCGTGTCGAAGGCGTGGAGCGGCTGGCCCAGCTCGAAGAGTATGTAGTTCGTAACATCGACAATATTATTGACCGATCGCGCTCCAATGAACGCGAGCCTGTGGCGCAGCCAGTCCGGCGATGGGCTCACCCTCACGCCATCGATCTGAAGGCCGCAGTAGCGTCGACAAAAGCCATCACGCCCCCCCACGCCCTTCCCCTCGACGGAGACGCGAATCTGGCTTTGTCCACGAGAATTCGCGAGCCCGTCATCGGCCTTGAGCGCGAGAAGTGGCGCGTGGTAGATCGCGGAAAATTCCCGTGCAATGCCATGGTGCCCCCAGAGGTCGGGGCGGTGGGTCAGCGACTTGTTGTCGACCTCCAGAATGACATCGCGCAGATCCGGTCGCAGGGTGGCGATCGGAGTTCCCGCGAGCGCATCCGGGGGCAGCTCCCACAAGCCCGTGGAGTCAACGGAAAGCTCAAGCTCTTTCTCCGAGCAGAGCATTCCTTGCGAGAGGACACCGCGCACCTTTGTCTCGCGGATTTCATGGCCATCGACGACAATTCCCGGAGCCGCGTACGGAACGAGGATTCCAGGTCTCACGTTGGGCGCCCCACAGACGACGTCCCGCTTCTCCCCCCTTCCGATGTCCACCTCGACAACGGTAAGCCGATCAGCATTGGGGTGCGGCTTCACCCCGAGCACGGCAGCGACAAGGATCTGCGAAAGATTCGAGCCCCTGATGCTCCAGTGCTCAACCTCGGCGGTATGAAGAGAGAATCGCGCTCCGATTTCCCTCGGGCTCTCCGTGGTCTCAAAGGGGCAGAATTGCCGGATCCAGTTGAGTGAAATCTGCATGAGAGTTTTCTACCGGAACTGCCTGATGAAACGCAGGTCCGCTGAGTGAAAGTGGCGGATGTCATCAATGCCGTAGCGCATCATGACGAGACGGTCAAGCCCAAGGCCAAAAGCGAAACCAGAGTACTTGTCCGGATCGATGTTCCCGGCTCGCAAGACATTGGGGTGCACCATTCCGCAGGGAAGAAGCTCCACCCAGCCGACTTGCTTGCAGACAGAGCACCCCTTGCCAGAGCAAAGCAGACAGCGGATATCAAGCTCGAAGCCTGGCTCCACGAAGGGGAAATAGCCGGGCCGAAGCCGGACCTCCACCTCACGCCTGAAGATGCTCGAAAGGAGCACCTTCATGAAGTGGATCAGATGGGCGACCTTGATATCACGGTTCACCATCATGCCTTCAAGCTGGTGAAAGGTGACCTCGTGGCTTGCGTCGATGCGTTCGGATCGGAAGACCTTTCCTGGTCCGATGATCTTGAAAGGCGGCTTCAGGCGCTGCATGCCGCGAACCTGAATCGTGGAGGTGTGCGTCCGGAGAAGGTTGCCGTCCTCGAGGTAGAAGGTGTCCTGCATGTCCCTGGCAGGATGTTCTTTCGGGATATTGAGCGCCTCGAAGTTGACCTCGTCTGTCTCAACGTGCGGGCCATCGAGAACCTCAAATCCCATGGCGGAGAAGATGTCCTCTATCTCGTACTGAACTTGACTCACCGGGTGGAGGTTCCCGACGGGGCGTCGAGAGAGGTTGAGGCTCACATCGACCCATTCGGTCTCAAGCCGTTCCCGCATCTGTCGGTCAACGAAGGACGCTTCAGCCTCTCCGAGCGCCTCCTCAACGTAAGACTTCAGCTCATTGATACGCTTTCCGCATGCCTGGCGCTCGTCCGGCGAAAGCTGCCCGAGCTCCTTGAGGAGCCCCGTGATCCTGCCCTTCTTCCCCAGAAGGTGCACCTTCAATGTCGCAAGCTCTTTTTCGTCGCTCACATTTCTGAGAAGGGCGGCGAATTCAGCCTGGATCGTAGATAAGTCTTCCTTCACGGCGTGCTCAAAGTGGGCAGGGTCTGGCGACAGAACCTCCGCGAAGTCCACCGACTCCACACGTCCCGCTCCAAACCATGCAACCGATCAAGCGCTCAGCGCAGACTTGGAAGTCGAGACGAGGTTGTCAAAGCCCGAGGAGTCCCGAAGAGCCAAATCAGCCAGCATTTTTCGGTTCAACTCGACCTTGGCGCGCTTCAGACCCAACATGAATTGGCTGTAATTCAGTCCGCGGGACCTACAAGCAGCATTGATGCGGACAATCCAGAGGCCCCGCATGTCGCCCTTCTTCTTCCGCCGGTGTTTCGTGGCAAAAACCTCGGCGCGAATGCGAGTTTCCTTCGCTGTTCGAAGAAGTTTTCCACGTCCTCCCCGGAATCCCTTGACCCGGTGGAGTAGCCGACGCTTCTTGCGGAGCTTGGCAACGCTGTTTCGTACGCGTGGCATTTTTTTAAATCTCTTTCTGTGATGCTAGTCGATGGATCAACCGAGGCCAAGGAGCCGCCGGACCTTGTAAACATCCACTGCGGCAATTACACCGCCCTTGCGAAGATGGCGCTTCCGCTTGGTTGTGCGGACAGAGAGGAGATGCCTCCTGCCGGGCTTGCCTCGAAGGAGCTTTCCGTTCTTCGAGACCTTGATCCGCTTCTTAGTGGCCTTGTTGGTCTTCTGCTTGGGCATTACGAGTTCTCCAGCTACGCTTGAAAAGCTTAGAATTGTACACAGTTCAACGCGCCTGGAAAGCTTTTTCTTGCTCCAAGAGGGCACGAAGAGTGCGGCCAAGAGGCCCGCGGATCACTTGCCGACGAGAATCATGTCCATCTTGTTACGGCCTTCCTTGGTGGGTTCCTTCTCGAGCTTCGCGGTGGGCTCAAGGGTCTTTGCAAACCGCACTAGCAGCTCCTTGCCCAGCCCCAAGTGCATGGACTCACGCCCACGGAACACCATGGTGACCAAGACCTTGTGCCCTTTTTCAAGGAAGCCCTTTGCCTTGTTTACCTTCACCATGAAATCATGTTCTTCGCACTTGGGTCGAAGCTTGATCTCCTTGCGGCGAGTGAGGTTCTTTTTCTGCCCATGGCTCTTCTTCTTCTGCTCATACTTGAACTTGCCGTAGTCCATGAGCTTGCAGGTGGGTGGCACAACCGCAGCTGTCATCTCCACCAAGTCTAGCCCACGCTCGTCAGCAAGCTTCTTGGCATCTATCTGGTCCAGGATGCCCAGCTGCTCGCCGTTTTCGTCTATGAGTCGGACCTTGTAACCAAAACGAGGCCGATCAATAAGCCGAGGCCCTCTGCTGGGAGCGCCTCTGGGAGACCGATCCGAAACGTTACCTGGAGGAATAAACGCACCTCTGTAAGAAGAGTGATAAAGAAAATGGCCACCGCAGCCAGCTGCACCCGGACTTTATCCGGCACAAATATCGAGTGTCAATAAGGTTCTGCCAGCAGGCACCAGATCGGCCAGGAACGCTGAGAGTCTTCAGCATGGCTCCACTCCACCCTGGGCCCCAGGCTCCGGTGACAGAATCTTGAGCGACAGCTCCTTGAGCTGAGCTTCGGACACCTCGCTTGGAGCATCCGTGAGGAGACAATTGCCCCGAGCAGTCTTGGGAAACGCGATCACGTCGCGAATCGAGGAGGCTCCGACGAGCAGCATGACGAGCCGATCGAGGCCGAGCGCAATGCCGCCGTGGGGTGGCGCGCCAAAGGAGAGAGCATCCAGGAGAAAACCGAACTTCGATCGGGCCTCCGGGGGTGTCAGCGCAATCCTGGAGAAGACTTTCGCCTGAACTTCTTCCTGGTGAATTCGGATGCTGCCGCCGCCAAGCTCAATGCCATTCAAGACAATATCATAGGCGCGAGCGCGAACTTTCCCGGGATCCGAATCGAGCAGGGGCATGTCCTCGGGCTTCGGGCTCGTAAAAGGGTGGTGGCACGCGTTCCATTTCTTGTCTTCCTCGCTCCAGTCAAGGAGGGGAAAGTCGGTGACCCAGAGCAGATCGTAGCGGCCCGGATCCTGAAGCTTGAGCTTTCGGCCCAGGTGAAGCCTCAACTCGCCAAGCGCCGTGAGCGCAACCCTGGTGGAGTCGGCGACCATGAGGAGGAGGTCTCCCTCGACGGCCTTGAAGGCTGCCTTGAGGTTGGCCGCGCCCGAGGCGCCGAGAAACTTGGCGATGGATCCCTTCGCCCCCCCCGCCTCGAGCTTCAACCAGGCAAGGCCCTTCGCTCCGAACTTCTTGACGGTCTCCTCGCATTCGTCGATTTCTTTGCGGGAAAAAGTGCCGCCCTCGCTCACGCGAATCCCTCGCACGGTGCCACCGGCGGCGAGGGCGTTGCGGAAGACCTGGAAGTCGAGCGTCCCGGCCGCGTCGGAAACGTCCTTTAGCTCGAGACCAAAGCGCGTGTCAGGCCGATCGCAGCCGTAGCGCGACATCGCCTCACTGTACGGCATCCTGGCAATAGGGAGCGTCACTTCTCGTCCGATGATCTCCTTGAATAGCCTCGCCAGGAGAGGGTCGATCAAGGCATAAACATCGTCCTCATCTATGAAAGCCATCTCGATGTCGAGCTGCGTGAACTCTGGCTGGCGATCCGCCCTGAGGTCCTCATCGCGAAGGCACTTCACGACCTGGTAATACCTGTCGTAGCCCGCGACCATGAAGAGTTGCTTGAAGAGCTGCGGCGACTGGGGCAGTGCAAAAAACCTGCCCGGCTCCTTACGAGCCGGAACGAGGAAGTCGCGGGCTCCTTCTGGCGTGCTCTTCGTGAGAAGCGGTGTCTCGAGGTCAAGGAATCCTTCGGCGTTCAAATAGTCGCGCAGGATTCTCACGATCGCGGAGCGGGTGAGCAGGTTGTGCTGCATCTCTCGTCGCCGGAGATCGAGGTAGCGATACTTGAGGCGAATCTCCTCGTTCGGCTCGGCGTCCGTCCGAGAGATCTCGAAGGGCGGGACTCGGGATTCATTGAGAATTTTCAGATCGAGCGCTTCGACCTCGCACTCGCCGGTGGCGATCTTCGCATTGCGCATGCCCTCGGGGCGACTTCTCACCTTGCCGGTGACGGCCACGACGAACTCCGCACGCAGGATGGTGACATCATCCGAATACTTGGACCCGGGGTCGAGAACCACTTGCGTGATGCCGTAGCGGTCACGCAGGTCAAGGAAGGTGAGTCCGCCGTGGGCACGGAGGCTCTCGACCCAACCGTTCAACACAACAGTCGCGCCCTGGTCCTGGAGCCGGATGGCCCCACAATTATGGGTGCGTTTGGGAAACGATACGGATTGCGAATGCGAGGGTGACAGTGGCATAGGGCCCGGATTGTACAGGGGTGAGGGCGAAACCGGAACGTTCTCCTGCCGGGTCGCGACGCAACAGGGAAGCTCCCTCAACTCTCAGCCTTGCCACGTTTGCCTGGTGTCCACTTCCACGTTGCTTCTGCCAACGCGGGCGTAGGCTCCCCCTGGAAGTCTGCGCAAAAATCCGTCCAGCTCGAGGCGACTCAGCTCGCGAAGCACCTCATGGGCAGGCGCCTCGAGGCGCCCGGCCAGCTCATCGGCCTGCCAGCTATCCTCCGACGCGAAGAGCTCGCTCAAGCGCGCTCCGAAGTTGCCCGGCAGCCCTGCGGGGGCGGAGTCGCTGCCTCGGGGCATCCCCGGGGCCTCGCTGCGGCCCACGCCTGGCAAGACGTCCCCGGGTGCGATCACCGGGGACGCTCCGTCCATGAGAAGGCGCAGGCACCCAAGGGACTCCGGCCGGTCCACTCGCCCCGGGAGCACGTAGATGGTTTTCCCCTGATCAAGCGCGTGACCCACGGTGATGAGGCTCCCACTTTTCTCGCCTGCCTCGATCACAAGCACGGCCCGAGAGAGCCCGCTCAGGATCCGATTTCGCATCGGAAAGTGGAAGCTCTTCGGTGCCGCAAGCAGGGGAAACTCGGACAGGAGAATGCCACGTGCTGACGAGACGATGCGCTCGGCAAGCTGGCGATTCGCCCCGGGATAAATTCTTCCCAGCCCCGCGCCGAGCACCGCCACGGTGGAGCCGCCCGCATCGAGAGCCGCGCGGTGCGCCTCGCCGTCAATTCCGAGCGCCAGTCCGCTCACGACACTTATTCCCCTGGCCGCGAGACTTCCGGCGAATCGCTGCGCCTGAGCCATGCCGTAGGGCGTGGGCTTGCGTGAACCCACAACACCCACGGCATCCCGTGGCAGCACGGTTCCCTGGAAGGACCCTCGCGCATAAAGGAGAACCGGCATGGCCGACAATTCGGCGAGAGCCGTGGGGTAACTTTGCGCTCCCCACGAGAGAATGGAGACCCCCAGATTCCTTGCCCGCCGAACCTCTTCCCTCGCAAGACTCGCGATCGATCGGCAAACTAGCTTCTCGATCACAGACTCCTTCATTCCCGGCACTTCTCGAAGCGCCTCGGGCGGCAAGCGAAGGACAGTCTGGGCTGACCCGTGGCGGTCGAGGAGCGTCCTGCCCAGCCCTGCGTGATACAGGGTCGCAAGGTGAAGTCGGATCAGATCGAGGGGGTCAGCTTCGGGCGGAGGAAGGTGGTCGAACGCGTTGGTGGGGCTGGGCATGGCACGCGAAGTGTTGCGAGCTCACTGGGAGGCTCTGGGCCCAGGCCAGGGCGGAAGACGCGTCAGGATACCGCTTTTCTTGCTCACTGCGTAAATGAAAAGTAAGATTCTGCCCATGCGATCCTGTCGACACACCCTGTGCTTCGCGATCCTGGTGCTGAGCCCGAGCTGCGTCACCGAGACAGTGGAGGACCGTCTTTCGAGACCCTTGCCCAAGATCCTTGAACTCACGACCGGAGCCATTCCCGCCGGCTTCTACCACGGCGTCCAGTTTTTCTTTGAGGTGGAGCCAGGCGATGTGCCCGATGCAATGGCGTGGATGCTCGAGGGCACACGCACTCGCCAACTTCCGCCCATCTTTCCCGAGATCGAGCCCGGGGGGGCCGAGGTTTATCGCCTTCGCGATCTGCACGAGGTCACCTTTCGGCATAACATGTTCGAGACGGGTGGCTACCGCTATCCCCGCATGCCGGGGGCCCGACTCTATGTATTCAAGAAGCGCCCGGAAAACTTCAGCTTCAGCTTTCGCGGGCAGGGGATTGTCGTCCCATCCGACGTACGGTGGGCTCCCTCAATTTACTACTACGCCGAGGAGCAGGCGCTCGATGAGAAGAAAGGCCCGGGCAAGAGCCTCGTTACCCTCACGCGGGAGGTGCTCCAGGTGGGGCTGGCCACCATCGAGACCTTGCCCAGGGAAGGCGTCTGGCTGGTGAACGGACGAAAGTACCTGCCCGACACAACCCGCCCTCTCGAGTTGGACGGAGCCGTGCACGCGAAGGTGGCCAGATGACGGATGAGCCTTCCTCTGTTTCATTGGCGCTCGAGCGACCCGAGTTACTGGGCCTCGGCTCCCAGGAGTTCCAGGCCGCGATCGCAGGCTTCCTTGAACGCGAAGGTGAGCCAAGGTACCGGCAGGGGCAGGTCCGCGAATGGACTTACCGGCGCATGCCCTTGAGCTTTCAGGACATGAGCGACCTTCCAGTGCGACTCAGGGAGCGTCTTGGGGAAAGCTTCACTCTCCTTCCCCTCGTCAAACGAGTCGAGAAGATCTCGAAGGACTCCACTCGCAAGCTCCTCTGGGACCGCGCAGCGGGTGGGACCATCGAGAGCGTCCTTATCCCGGATGCTGACCGCGTCACCTACTGCATCTCCACGCAGGCTGGCTGCCCGGTCAAGTGCACCTTTTGCGCAACGGGATACGGCGGTTTTCAAGGCCAGCTTCGCCCTGCCGAGATTGTGGCGCAGGTGCTCGGGCTGAGAGCGCTCACTGGCCTTGCGCCAACCAACATTGTCTACATGGGAATGGGAGAGCCAATGCTCAACTTCGACGCCGTGAAGCGTTCGCTCGAGGTGCTGACCCACCCCGACCAGGTAGGCTTTGGCGCACGCCGTATCACGGTGTCGACGGTCGGGGTTCCGGACCGAATCCGTGAGCTTGGGGATCTATTCCCCCAGGTGAAGCTCGCGCTCTCTTTCCACGCCGCCAGGGATGATCTCAGAACAGAGATCATTCCGCTCAACCGCAAGTACCCTCTTTCGGAGGTGCTTCAAGCCCTTCGCGATCACGCGAGCAAGACAGGCAAGAAAGTGACGCTCGAGTATCTCGTTCTCCCCGGCGTCAACGACACCGAACGCGACGCCTCCGAAGTCATCGAGCGTGTGAGGGGACTGCCTTCGCGCATCAACTTGATCGGCTTCAATCCTTTCCCGGAAGCAACCTACTCGAAGCCGAGCGTGAAGCGCCTGTTGACCTTTCGCAGGTGGCTGGAGGCGGGGTACCACGGCGAAATCACTATCCGGCGAAGCCGGGGTGAGGACATTCAGGGCGCCTGCGGACAGCTCAGCCTGAAACACACGGAGGAGACATAAAAAAGCCCCGGGCTCGGAGAGCTCACCCGGGGTCGAGGTGGGAAGAAAAGAGAGATTCAGCTAACGTCGGCTTGCGAGGGCTTCGAGGAAGGGTGGGGGGGAGGAAAGTTCAAGGTTGGGAAGAAAGGGAGGTTGCCTCGCCTCTCCGTGTCTCTTTTCCTTGTGTTGGAAGAACCTGAAGAGCAAGGGCTGTGCCCGGGGGTGGAAAGCACAGCAAGCAGCGTCACTCTGGCCACTTGCGGGACCCGACTATCCTTGAGAAGACGCTGCCTTCTTCCCATGACAGGAGAACTCGTCAAAAAAAAAGACGCCCGGCCATTGCGCCGGACGTCCTGAATTCTTGCGAGCGTGAGCGGTGCTGCTACCGAGCCGTGTTGTTATGACTTCGGCGGCGTCGATTCCGGGGTCGGAGCAGGTTTTGACTCCTCGGGCTTGTTCTGCCCAGGGGGTGGAGTCGGCACGGGAGAGGGGGTGGCACCCTTCTTGCCCTTGGGCCCGCTGCCCTCCCTCGCCTTTTCAGCGCCAGGACCCGTGCTCGGGGAGGCCGTGGTACCCTGAGCGGCCTTGGCATCCGGGCCAGCATTCGGCGCGAACGGCTTGCCCTCTGGCTTGACGAAGAGCTTGTCCGAGAGATTGGAGTTGAAACGGACATTCGTGTACTGGCGCTCGGTATCGAGGTCACCGTCGAGATAGATCTCTAGCTTGAGGGGAAACTTCACCTGAAGGCCCGAACCGTCCATGAAGGGCAGGTCGCGGTACTCTTTGTAGTACTGTTCCTTCTTCGAGGTGGCCTTCGGGTTCGAGCCCGCGTCCTGCCATTCTTTCTTGATCAGGAGAGCGTCCTTCTTCGAGAAAAAGTAGCGCTGATCCTGACGGCCGGAGAAATCCGTGACGACAACAATATCGCACGGGATGTCCTCCGACGTGCCCATGATCTCTTTTGGCGCGAGGGCTTGGCCCCCGATCGTGAGCGTGAAGCCGTCCTCCTTCCAGCGGCAGAAGAAGTCGTCCATCTGCTTGTCCCATACGAAGACCTGAAGGGTGCGACCATCGAGGGGTGAGACGGTGCCCAGCATTTGCACCCAGCCCTCCCCGACGTTCCCGTTGTAGATCTGGTTAAATGCGAGCTTCTCACCCTTGATGTCAAATCCCTCAATATCCCACTCCTCACGGATCATGATGCTATCCTTCATCATGAGGTTGATGTTGGCGACTGTGGGGCCCGTCGCAGCATGCTTGATATTGCGGAATTTCGTGGCTCGATCCTTTACCTTCGCAAGCAGCTCCCTGCCGCCAAGCGCCTTGAGGTAATTCTCAACGATGGCAATCGCCTGTGGATCACTCTCTCGTTTGACCTGAGCAGCGCCGGTCGTGTCGGGCGAAGAAATCGCAGGTGCGCCTGTGGCGGGTGCCAACTCGACTGGCTGGGGCGGGACTGCGGGGGGCTTCGAATCGACTGTGCCCTGAGCGTGGAGCGCAGTTGATCGGCTGAGCCAGAATCCAAGGGTGATAGCTATTGCCAGGGTAAACTTCCGCATGATCATTCTCTCCATTGGGTGGGTCCCGACGTCGCCGGGAACAGGACAACGACCTAAGAGGTACCGCAACGACCTCAACTTCGGGGGCTAAACGGTTCCCCTCGATGAGCGAGGGCCGACCAGCCTGGGGCGAGCGCGGCAAATCTTAGCGAGACGAGGGTTTGTATCACTCAATCGAGGGTCGATCAAGAGGGAAAAAAGGACTCCCACACCAGGAGATGGGCCCTCCGCCAACCGCCGTCGAGCTGATCCGTGGGCCTTCCCGCCCGGCGCTATTGGGTCTTCTTGGCGCCTCTCGCGGACTCGTTGGTCAATGCCTCCTCCTGCGAGTCAGGCGCGCACTTCCACTCCATCTCCCCGGGAATCGGGCCCTGCTTGTGCACGAACTCATACCCCTCTGAGTCGAGCCACCTGTAGATCACGTCAAGGGGCACAAAGAGCCCCATGTGCGGAACCACCGCGGGCTGCGTCTTGCCATAAGTATAGATCATGCTCGAAACACCGATCAGCTTCGAGCTCTCGGCCAGGTAGACTCCGCCACCCGAGTTTCCGAAAAAAGTCGGTGCGCTCAACATCCAAAAGACCTGGTCGGCCACGATTTTGGACTTGGAGGAGATCTCGCCCACGGTGGGCAGAGGACGGTTGCCGAGCGGACAGCCCACGGCGTAGGCCCGCGAAAATATGTCAATGGCACCCAGCTCCGCCGGAGGCATGAGCTCCGCGACCTGCAAGAATCGTCGCGCGGACTTGAGACGCAGGAGGGCCAAGTCTCGGGGCCGGTCGTAGACGACCAGACGAGCCGCGAAGACCTCCATGGCGCCAGAGTCAGCCTCTGGCAGGATCTGGACCTCCTCTACCGTTCCATCGTCGGCCCTGTCTCCCAGGACCTCGACCACGACGTGATAGGCCGTCAGAACAAAGGTGGCATACTCCGACTCGCTGGCGACCCCCTTGCTCCACAACGGCTGGGAGTAAATGATGACCCCGCTTCCAACCGTGCCGTTGCCCTTCAGTTGAACGGTCGGGTGAATCATCTTCCGCTTCATCTCCTGCGGGTCCCGGGATGCCCCGGAAAAAATTCGCTCCAGGCGGGCGGTGCCAGCCTCGAGGGCGAACCGCGTGCTCGAGATTTGCTCCTGTTCGATCTCGATACGATCAACGAGAGAGCCCTCCATCTCACGGGTGCGCTCGTCGAGGAGGTCGAGCAGCTCAGCTCGCCGGTCATCCAGCCGCAGGATGGCATCCTTGATCTCCCCTTGAGCCTTCGTGATCTCGAAGACGCAATCCTTCAGAGTGTCCTCGACTTGATCTCGAGTGGCTCCGAGCTCCGCGCTGTTGCGTGTCTCGGCAAAGACGATCCCGGCCCGTTGCCCGGAGATGTCGTGACGAACCCCGAGGATCTGATCCTGGAGCAGGAAAAACCCACCGAGGATCAACAAGATCCTGAGGCCCTCGCTGAGTATTTTCGGCCTTGCCCTGTCAGACATGCTCCTCCTTTTCGGCACGCCAAAGTGAAGAATTTCATACGAAAATCCGCTGAGGATACGATGGCCGGGGAACCAGGGGCAAGCTGCCTACTGGCTCACTGGGTACCGCGCGCCATGATGAGGTGCCTGAAATCTACCGGAGGCGCGCGGTACTCTTGAGGGGGGCCACGCTGCCCCCCTCACAATCCCCTTGCCGAGTACCGCCCAGGAGCTGCATTTTCAGGCACTAACTTGCGGTGGGCGGTACTGAGCTCCCCGCAAATGGCGAGGCGAGGTTGCCTCCTGTAGAACAATCCCGCGCCAGATTTGGACAGGAGGCCAATACACGCGCCGCAAAGCAGTCCCGGAAAATCAGTTGTGGGCGCCCGCAGGTTTGGAGGGGGGAATTTGGCAAACCAGCCCCGCAAGGCCCTGTGGGCAACGCCAGGCCCCCACGAACACCCCGCGAGCGAGGAAGGCCCACGGAACAAGAGCGACGCAGCTCCTCCTACTTTGCCGCGATAATGCTTACCAGCTTGCCGGGCACCACTACCACCCTCTCGACACGCCGGGTGCCAAGCAACTCGATGATCTTCGGACGCAGGAGGGCTCTCGATTCGAGCTTCTCCACTTCAAGTCGCGAAGGTTGCACCATTCGGTCGCAAGGTCTGCCGTCGAGGTAGATCAAGAACTCCTTTTCGGGCGGGTGGATAAGCTCGTCGCTTGGAACGGGCCAGGAAGCTGTCTCGATGGGCTGAGTCTCCCCCATTCGACTCCAGAGCTCCCTTGCCAGGAAAGGCGCGAAGGGGGACAAAAGGATCAAGAAGGTCCGCATGGCGCCACGGTCCATGTCTTCGGGAGCAGTGTCGGGATCCTCAAGGAACCTCACGAACCGCATCAGCGCAGCGACGGCAGTATGTGTTTTCCACAGGGAGAGCCGTTGAGTTACCTCGTGGATTAGCAGGTGTTTGGCCACCAGCATGCGACGAGATACGAACCGTCCTCTCTCGCGCCGCAAGTTGACCTGGTGCCAAATCCTGTCGAGGAACTGGCGCGCTGAAAAGATCGCGTTCTCGCTAACCTCAACACGCCTGTCGAGTGGGCCCGCGAACAGAAGGGCAATCCGCAATGCGTCAGCACCGAATTGTTCTACCAAGTCCAGGGAACTCCCCGGTTGTCTGGGCTTCCCGGGCCTGGGGGAATGCACGAGTTGAGCGCCGCCGAATTCCTGAAGCCTTGCGAAGGGCTCCGAAACCGGCCATTGGCCCGATTCCTCGAGGAACTTGAAAAGGTAACGGACCCTGATGACGTCGAGGACCGATAGCCCGGAGCGACCCAATCCGACGGCGACCGGCAGGATTGCCTCCATCTTGTCACCGGCGAAGGGCCGGAGCTTGGAAAGGCGCTCCGCCTGAGACTCCTCCTGTGCGTCGTCCTCGTCGACTGAGGTCAAGTCCTCGGGCTCGTCGGCCCGCCGATGACCTCTGTCCTCACCGCGGGAGGCCAGGCTCGAAGGCCCCGGCACACTCACCGGCGCCACGGGAGCTGGATCGACAGGTTCGTCCGGGGCACCACCCGTCAGCTCCTCACTCCCTCGCGTTCCCTCGGACTCCGGGGCAAATTCGTCCGGGCTCTCATCGCCAGCGTTCTCGTCGTTACCCTCCACGTCAAAGACGTCCCTATCCTCGGGCAGCCCCGGAGCGGCGTCGAGCGCTGGCACCGAGCCATCCGGGGAATCCTGGACTGTCGCCGCAGCTTCCTCGGGAGGAGCTGGTGTGCCGGAGACCGTCACGGCAGTGGCCACCTTCAGCGCCGTGCCGGCTTCTGCGAGATCGCGGAAGCCGTTGACCGGGCCCGCAAGCTCGGGCAGGAGCCCCGCAATCAAGCTCCACGCAGTGCCGAGCCACGGGTGGATCGTCTGCGTGTCCCGTGCGGCCGAGTCACCGCACCTGGGACAGGGGGTACGGACAAAGCTCTTTTCAGACTCGAGGGAGGGTTCGCCCTCCCTGGCTCTTCCCGGGTCGGCTCGGTGAGGACCGGGAGCCCCCGGAAACGGAGCCCGCAAGAGCTCCGACGGCAGTTCAACGGGCAGTGAAGCCTCGGGCACAGGCACCACCCCGCAACGTCTGCAATGCACCATGGGGACAGGGGCGCCGAATGGTGACGGCACGGAGAGCGTGAGCCAGCTCACGCGATACCGGGTAGTCCGCTGGCACACCCCTTTCCTCGAGAGAAGACTGAAAATGCGTTCGCCACCCACTCTCAAGGCGAGGCTTGTGAACGGGCCCGAGTTTGTCAGGACTCCGTCTCCAAGCCACGGCTCCTCAAGTTTCAAGTGAGAATCGAATTTCGCCTTGTCGCCGTGGATCACCTCACGGATCAAGAGCTTTTGCCGTCGAGCCAGCTCAAAGAGATCCTTGTCGTGCGCTGGCACACCAAGGATCACGCCGTTCGTGCCTCGCGCCTGGGCGAGGGTGCTGACGAGGATCGGAATCCGTCGAAGGTTGGCGGGATTGAGAGCAAAGCCTCCGATGCGAGCGGCAGAAATTCTCGGCTCGGCCCCCTTTCTGATCCGTTCCCGATAGCGCTGGACATCGTCCTCGTACGCCGGGTCCAGTAGCTGCTCGAGGAGAGGATGGTAGGGATCGAGCAGGATGAACGTGACGCCGAAAATCCGCTCGATCCTGGTCGTAAATGCCGTGATCTCCACGTAATCGTCGAGGAAGATCCGTGAAGCAGGAAAGGTGACCTCACAGCCGTGCACGCGACCGATCACTTCTTTCTGCTCCGCTGCCTGACCCGGCGAGAAGCCCGCACGCTCGAGGTCGTGGAGGAGCTTCTCTGCGTAGGGGCTCAGGTCAGCCCGCCACTCCATGACCTCGCCTGCCTTGAGCTCACCCTGACAGTCGCTACAGGCAGCGACGTGGCCGAAGTTGTGCTTCTTTCCACAACGGGAACAGAGGTCATAGTGGGTCTTTACCCGGCTCACAAGGCCGCGAAGGTACAGCTGGAGAAAGATCCACTGCGTAAAGCGGTAGTAGGACGGTTCGCCCGTCTCCACCAGCTTGGCTTCGGGGCTGACTCCAATGGCTTTCAGGAGCGCGCGATGGCCGGCGGCGTGAGCTTCCGCTCGCCGACAGAGCGTCTGGCCCAGCGCTCGGGCCTCTGCGAAGATTCCGGGACTGAAGGTGTCGAGGACCCGGGGCGACACGACCGCTTCCGAGCGGTTTCGCGAGAAACGTACAAAAGTGTCAGCCGCCAGCCACTGGCGGGTGAGCGAAAGGTCGGCATCGGGTCCCAACGCCTCGGCGGGCCACGGAAACACATACTTGGGAAGTTTTCCTCCGACCACACCCTCCCTGGCAGCATCCACCTCCACCACTTGTGGAAAAGCCTCTGCCTCCAAAGCCTGTCTCCACCTGGCTTCCACCTCTCCGAACGGGTATTCAGTTCGTCTCTCCATGTTACCTGGGGCGCAAACGATATGGCGAACTGCGACACCCTTCAATCAAAAACAATCTTGACTCTCCTTCCACTCTTCCTAATATGCTCAGCTTCCACCTTGGAACGGCTGGATCAACTCAACACCCAATCCAACTCAAAGTCAAAGGCTGCTGATAGGATTGGCCGAAAGATTTTACCCAAGAGACCCAGGAAGAAAATTCTACAGGCTTCAGGAAAGACTTCGCAGAGGACTGCAAGACTTTTTGATAAGTGCCTGTGGACGCACCAACAGATAGCTTGCGGGGGATTAGCTCAGCTGGGAGAGCGCAGCGATGGCATCGCTGAGGTCAGGGGTTCGATCCCCCTATCCTCCACCAATTCAAAGACCCTGCACGGAGACAAGCCTGTGCGGGGTCTCTTTTGTTTAGGGATCCCCGAGACTTTTTTTGCCTTTGACAACTTCCAACCGCCCCCCCCAGAATAGTCAGCCACAGTGATAGCGCAATTCGTTTTAATATCAAGACTTACACCGAAAAAAATGGCCTTTGCTCTGTGGGCTGGGCTCCTCGCCATCAGTAGCGGCTCTGGACCTGGATTGTCTCCTGCGCTGGCACAGGGTGATCCGCTGGAACGTCAACGGCAGCCGGAGGATGCGCCCCAGATGCTCATCGTGCCGGTCACGGGAGTGATAGACAAGGCTCTCACCGACTCACTCATTCGCCAGATTCAGACCGAGATGGCCCGGAGCGACTATCGACACATTCGGTACGTCCTTTTCGAGATCGACTCCCCGGGAGGGGACCTCGAAGCAGCACAAAAACTCTCGGAGTTCATCCTCGAGAGCTTGAAGGGCCTCACCACGATTGCCTTCGTACCTCCGGGCAAGCTATCGCTTGCCGAGAGCCTCCTCGTGACCTTCTCGGCAAAGGAGCTCATCCTCGGAGGTGAGGCACGTCTCGGCGCCGATCTCGGCCGCTCGCCGTCGCCAGAGCAAGACCGCGAGCTGCGGGATCGTCTGAGAGTTGTCGCCGGCGCCCGGGGCTATCCCAGCCTGGTCCTCGACGCCATGGCCACGAACCAGCATGACGAGGTCTACTCCCAACGGGTGGCCGTGGGGCTCAACGCAGAAGAAACAAAGTTCCGAACCAAGAGCGACCTCGATGTCGACCTCCGCGGTGCGCGAGGCGAGCCCGTGCGCGTGATTCAAAAGGGGGAGCGTCTCGTGGTCTCCGCGAGAGAAGCAAGCGAGAAGTTCAAGCTCACCCAACACAGCGCGGACAACCTCTCCGAGCTTCAAATCGCGCTTGGAATCAGCGTCGCCGAGGAAAACCAGCTCGGGCTCGGAAGCGGCCCCCGCAAGCTGGCCGCTGCCCCGGGCCTCCAGGGCCTCATCGAGGCGTTCAACACCCCTCTGGCACGCTTCCTGTTAATTCTCTGCGGCTGCCTGGCGGCCCTGATCGAGGTCAAGACCTTGGGGACTTCGATCGCGGGCATATTTTCTGTGTTCTGTTTCGGCATCTTTTTCCTTGCGGGGAGCCTTCCCACGCAGGCTCATCCACTTGGAACGGCCACACTCTGGGAAGTGATCCTCTTCGTCATTGGCCTCTCGCTCTTCGCGCTCGAGTTCCTCTTGCTCCCGGGCATGGCCATCTTCGCGATCTCGGGTGCCGCTCTCTGTGCGGTAAGCCTCGTTCTCGCCATGCTCCCTGCCGACGCCTCCGAGCTCGCAGGAAAGCAAACCATGGGCGACGCGATTGAGAGCGCGATCGCAACCCTCTCCTACGGCTTCGCGGGAGGTTGCCTTCTTTTCTTGCTCCTTGTGCGAATCCTCGCTCGCAGGGCAGGACCCTCGGGGGGGTTGGTCACGAGCGCGACGATTACCGGCGTTGCAACGGCGAATTCGGCAATCGCTGCTCAGACAATCCAGGCGGAGCTGATCGGGAAATCGGGCGTGGTTTCGACGACTCTTCGGCCTGCGGGCAAGGTGGAGCTTGCCCAAGGCCAGGTGCTCGACGTGGTTACCCTGGGTGAGTACATCGAGAAGGGCACTCGCGTGCGCGTGGCGTCGATCGAAAGCGGTGTGATCACGGTAACCCGGGAGAGTTCTCCAAACTCGAGCTGAGTAGCCAGGGCACTTGCCAGCAGAGGCTGAAAACAAATGGAATTGATCTTGAACGATTGGCGCGTGGCTTTCGTATTCCTCGGGCTCGGTGTCCTGTCCCTATTCCTCGAAGTCTTTGTGCCCTCGGGGGGCATCCTCGGCATCCTGGGCGTCTCCTTCGCTGGCTTCGGAATCTACGAGCTTTTTGCGCATGGCCACGTGGCCCTCGGCTGGGTGTCAATCGTCGTCACCTGCGCGGCAGCTTTTTTCGGGCTCCGTTTCGGTCTGCGGAGACTTGCCTTGCGCGGGTCCCTTCCAGTCGCGCTTACTGGACCGCCCGAGGATTTCCTGGCCTCCCTCGTGGGCAAGGAAGGAATTGTGCAGACGGCCCTTCGTCCAGCCGGCGCTGCCTTGATTGACGGGCAGAGGGTGGATGTCGTCTCTCAGGGTCAATTTGTCAATACAGGCGCCCACGTACGGGTCGTGGCAACGGAAGAAAACCGTATTGTGGTGCGAGAGGTCACCGCTTAGAGTACCGCTTCAGCTCGGGCCAACCACGCCCTGAAATTTCCTTCAGGCCCGAGCTCCCTGACCCATTGAGTTTGAGGAGAATTAATGCTTTCACACCCCCTGACTGTTGAGATCACCACCTTTGTCCTGTCCCAGGCCGGCCGGGGCGTTCGGCTAGATATCAGTGCCCTCGATATCGTCAAGTGGGCTGGAATACTTTTCGCTGTCATCCTGGGAATCGCCCTCTTCTTCTTCTTCGTGAAGTTTGGGGCGCTGTGGCTCCAGTCAATCTCGTCGAACTGCCCTGTCAAGATTGGTGAGTTCGTCGGCATGTACCTCAGAAAAATCGACCCACGATTGATCGTCGATGTGCTGGTCGCCACAACGAAAGCGGGCATCCCTGTCCATGTCGACAAGCTCCAGGCGCACGTTCTGGCACGGGGGAACGTGCGGGATGTGGTGCAAGCCCTGATCGCGTCGTCGAGAGCCAATATCAACCTTGGATTCGAGCGCGCTGCTGCGATCGACCTCGCCGGCCGCGACGTCCTGGATGCCGTGCGCACGAGCGTTCACCCCAAGGTCATCGACTGTCCCAACCCGGCTCGCGGCCGCACAACTATCGACGCGGTGGCGAAGAACGGAATCCAGCTCCGAATCAAGGCCCGCGTTACGGTCCGCACCAACCTTGAGCGTCTTGTGGGCGGCGCGACGGAGGAGACCGTCATAGCGCGTGTGGGAGAGGGCATCGTTGCGGCCGTCGGTCAGGCGGACTCGCACAAGGACGTGCTCGCCAACCCACGCATGATTTCCAGAGAGGTGCTCAACGCCGGCCTCGACGCCGGGACTGCCTTCGATATTGTGTCGATTGACATCGCCGACGTGGATGTCGGCGAGAACGTCGGTGCGAAGCTGATGGCGGACCAGGCCGAGGCCGAGAAACGCAAGGCGCAGGCGGAAGCCGAGGCGCAGCGAGCCATGGCCGTGGCCCGGGCTCAGGAGATGGAAGCTCTCCAGCGCGAGAACAGAGCCAAGGTGATCCTGGCGGAGGCGGAGATTCCAATGGCCATCGCCGAGGCGTTCCGCACGGGCAACCTGGGTATCAACGACTACTACAACTTCCAAAACATCCAGGCCGACACACGCATGCGCAACACGCTGGCCGAAAGCGCAAGCTCTGGTGTCGGCTCCAGCGGCGGTGGAACCCAGTCGACAGGACAAGAGACCTGACCCTGGAAGGCATCCTCAATTGGACAACGATGTAAGCCTCCTGTTCAAGTTCGTCATCTTTGGCCTCTTCGTGGCCATGGTGATCCTGAAGTCTCTCTATGAACACTTCTGGAAGCCGCTTCGGGGTCAAGGGGGCGCCGGGTCGGCCCCCCCTCTGGCCCAGAAGGACACCGAGTCGATCCGGAGGTTCCTGGAGCAGATCCGGGGAGAGACCCCGCCTCCCCGGGAGCTCACGACTCAAGTGAGCGTCGAGAAACGACCCCGCAGGGAGCGCCCAGCGAAGCGGGAAGGAGGCACTGTTTCGCCCCCTCCAGCGCCCGAGGTGGAGAAGGCGGCACCCAGCGTGCATGAGTACCTGAAGGAGCTGTCGCGCAATGACGCCAAGGCGGCCGAATTGAATCCGGTGCCGCCCATCCGCACTCCCTGGCTTCCCGGCATGAACGCCAGCCTTCGCGACGCGATCCTTGCCGAGGTGATTCTGGGCAGGCCTGGGCGGCGTTCACAGCGGCCAGCGCGCGCACGTCGATAAGAGCCTGTTTCAGTAGTCGCTCCTGGCTTCGGCCGACTGCACGCCCGCGATGCTGTCCCGCCGCTCTCCACGCCTTGTGCGGCACGGCTCGGCCTCGGGCCTTACGGATCGACTACTGAAATAGGCTCTTGGCCAGGATGTCCCACTCAGGGACGGGACGGGTATAATTCTGGCCTCAGGTACAATCTATCGATTTCCGCCGGGGATTCCCCCTCTTGCCCACCCTTCAAAGCAGATTCAAGCTGATCCGTCTTATTATTTCCAGCATCCTTGTCCCGGGGAGCCTGGTTGTGAGTCCCTTCACGTTCGGACAGTTCACGGCGCCGGAACGGATTACTGCGCCCAATGAGGCAACGACTTCCTTTGACCAGGGCCTCGATTTCTTTGGGAACCTTGTCCTGGCTCATGAGGAGGGCGCGCAGCTTGCCGTGGAGACTCTGGGTGGACACTTCACGGACCATGCTGCTCTCGGCGAGGGCATGGAGCCCCGATTGGCCTTTAGCCCCCTCGGCGCATTCATTGCATACTCCGCACCATCTCCGGGGTCTCAAAACCACAGGATTGTCGTGAGGACCCGCACCAGTAACGCCTGGAGCGCCGCGCATTCGTTTTCACCCGAAGATGGCGGCGACGCCAGGGTCCCGGCGATTCAGGTGACAAGGCAGGGCATTCACGCGGTCGCCTGGGAGAGGCGGGCCCCGGGAGCATCCCCACGGATCTGGTTTCGTAGGTCAGGCGCACCCGCGGTGGAGATTGGTCAGGGCGAAGCACCCTCCCTTGCGATCGAAGGATCAGGGAGGTCTCACATATTCTTCCTGCGCCAGGGCGACATCTTCCACGCCAAGGAGTCATCGACTCTGCCAGGCTCCTTCGGGCCGGCAGTGAACGTCACCCAGACGCCCCTTCTTGCGGAGTCCCCTCCGAGCTCCGCCATTCACGAGCAGCGGCGGATACTGCTCTGTTTCGAGCGAGAAGGCAATATTCTGCTCGCCAATGATTTGGCGGGCGATTTTTCCACGCCATCCCGGATAGCCACAGGCGGCGCGCGCCCGGCAATGGCGATTTCGCCCAATGGAGCGCTCTCCCTGGTTTTTGAGACAGGCACCGATCTCAAGGCGACACTGGGCACAACGTTTCTTCTGCCCCCGCCCGTTACGGTTCTCACCTCGGCCGCAAAGGCGCGCCGCCCAGTCGTTGCCGTCGACTCCTTTGCCAACACATTCGTCGCCTTCCTGCGCGACGGAGCTCTTTACTCTATGAGCAACGCAGGCGTCCCTCAGGCCAGCTTTGAAGCAGACCCGCTCCGTGGCGAGGCACCCCTGAAGGTTGCCTTCCTGGATCGCTCGAGCGGAGACGTCACCGCCTGGGCCTGGGAATTCGGCGATGGAGGCACGTCGAGCGAGCAAAATCCCGTCCATACTTACGAGTTGAGCGGGCAGTACAGCGTCCGCCTCCGCGTCACCGGGCCTGGCGGCGAGAGCCCCATCGCCTCTGAAAAGCTGGTGCTGGTATTGGACCCTCGCAATGAGATGCATGCAATCGACGTGGCGGCCTTTCCTGGGCAGGAGAAGGTGCACATCCCCGTCCTCGCAACTCACGCCAGAGCCGCGCAGGGATTCACCCTTGCTGCTGTTTACGATCCCGAAGTTCTCACGGTGCGCGAAGTCGTCTACGACGAAACCCACTTGAACGGCATCGGACCCGAGCTCTTTGCTGTCAGCGTGTCAGACGACCCCGCCGAGCCCTTCATCACAGCCGGGATCCTCTTCGATGTGACCGAGCCCTTTGATGGGCGAGTCCTTCCGCCCGGTCAAAACCACCGCATCGCCAACATCATCGTCAATGTCTCCCCCGATGCCAGGGCGGGCACTTTCACGCCACTTGAGCTCATGAACCAGGTCGGAAGGCCGCCGCTCAACAACATCTTCACGATCAACGGGTTCACGCTCTTGCCTGTCCTTGGCAAGCCGGCCAAGGTTCATATTCGAAGGCTCTCGTTTCCGCCCCCGAGATTTTTCCGACGAGGAGATGCCGATTCCAATGGCCTCGTGAACCTGACCGACGGGATCACAATCCTGAGCTACCTCTTCACGGGCGACAAGAGTCCTGCCTGTTTTGACGCCGCCGACGTTACCGACAGCGGATCCGTGGACGTCTCCGACGCGGCGTTCCTCCTGAACTTCCTCTTCAAGTCCGGGGAATATCCGCCGCCTCCGTTTCCGGACTGGGGCCTCGACCCCACGGATGATGAGCTGACGGACTGCCTGCTCCGATAGCAAATGCCGGGAAGCGCGGTCAGAGTGAGGCTCGCTGACGCCATTTGGCTGAGCGCTACCGGTCGGCCATCGGCCATGAGATCAGCTCGTTGATATGCGGCCCTCACGTGCGCCCCCCGAACGGGCGCAGAGCTGAGCTCGAGCCCGTTCCGTGCATTCCAGCTTCGTGTGCAGTGTCTCACGCTTCTGGCGCACCTGGCTGAGGCTCTTCTCCATGTGAACGAGGCCGTCCTCCGCTATCGCTATCGAGCGGCCCAGTCGAGCGTCAAGGAAGATATCCTCGAAGATAGCTCCGAGGAAACTCACCATCACGGACTCCAGTCCGCCAAGCCGGATTTTCAAGCTCCTGACGCAGAAGAATTCCTTCTGCGCGAGCTTCAAGTTTCTATTCGCTCCGGCAATCATTTCCTTGGCACGCCCGATGTTCGAATGGCGAAAGATGTCGGTCGAATACCCGCTCTCGACCCAGGACTCAATGTCGAAAGAACCCTTCGCGCCTATCAGGAACATCCGGACGCTTTTCATGTAATCCACGGTTCGAGCCAAGAAGAAAATTCCTTCGTCGAAATTGAGCGCGTCCTCCGTGAGCGAGTTCCAGAGTACCTCGGTCCGCTGGAGCATCTCGGGGATCTTCCGGATCCTGGAGGAGTGACTCGGAGCCAGGCTCTTCACCGCCACGCCTCTCTCCTCCGCAAGGATGCTCCGTTTCTCCCCAAATCCCAGAAAGCTCTCCAACTTCGACCTGGCTGTCTCCAGTTCCCTGAGCAAGGTCTCCCGTTCCTCCAGAAAAAGCTCCAGGATTCCTGCCGAAATGAAGTCCTCCCTGGCCCGAAAAAAGAAGGGCCCCGCCTTGTCGGTGCGGGCCTTCTCGAGGGCAATCTGTTGGGAGATCTTGTTGTACTGCAGGTTTTGCAAACCCCGCACGGCGCTCTGGTAGTTTGTCACGCAACGCTCAAGGGCCTCGACTTCCGCCGCAAGTAGCGTGCACTGCTGCTTGAGGCGACGCGCCTTCTCAAGCTTGATATCGCAGTAACCCAGTTCCTTGTCGATCTTGTCAAGTCTTCTCGTCATCTTCGCACCGTCATCTTCGCATCGTGTCACTTACCGTGATCAACGATAACGCTTCTCTCCAAAGAGCCCCCCCTTGGGGCGCACCAATGCCAAGTTTACCGCTCAATTATTACATCCCGGGGCAAATCCGCTCCGGGGTCATGAATTGGGTGCTGCGCGGGGCACACTTGCCTCTGGACCTCGGGGGCAACCTGCGGGGACCTCTTCAGCGGCCCTGGAGTACCCCGTAGCCCTGTCGGCCCTTCTCTGGTAACCTCGAGAGCCTATGAGCTCCTGGCTTGGACTCTGGGTCCTCTCCCTTGCGCAGTCGTCCGCCCCCGGGAGCTTTCACGGCTGGAAGACGGACTGTGAGTACCGCTTTGTCTGGTCTCAGGACCGGCAGAAGGTCGGAGAAACCACCCTTCGCTGGAGCTTGATGGGGGAAAATCGCGAAACGCCTGCCGTTCGGTGGAAAATCGATTGCCGGCGATCCTACGATCGACTCGGGATTTCACAACGCTCCTCGTCCATGACCCTCTGCGACGCCGCAGGATTCGTGATTCAGTACGAGGATCGGACCGATGTCACGGCAAATGTCGGCAAGAAGGCGAAGCAGGTGACGAACATTGGATTGACCGGCGAAAAGGCCCACGTCACCTACACGCAGGAAGGGAAAACGCAGCCACGCATCGAGGCGGTGCTGCCGGCTGGAACACGACTGACGGCTAGCCAGGCCATCGAACACTGGATCCTCTTCCTGGCCACCTGGTCACGAGAGCCCGAGACCCGAGACCAGGATCTCTATTATCCAGACTTCGGCAGAGTGCTGAGGGTCACCTTCAGGCGAGGCAGCGAGGAAAAAGTGCGGATAGGCTCTGGCGAGATCGTGACAGTCCCCCATGCATTCAAGGCGGCTAGGGAAAGCCTCGAGGGAACGGTTTGGCTGGACAAGAACTCCCGCCTCGTTCAGATTGAATTTATCAATGCGCTCAAGCCAGAGCTGACGCTGCGTGTGACCCTGGCCGACGAGACACCAGGCGCGAAGGACAAGTAAGCAGCTCAAACTACGCCTCAAGCTACACTCCTCGCGGCCATGATTGGGACATCCTGGCCAACGATCCCTCGCCCTCGGCGCCCATCAGGCGCCGAGGAGGGGGAGGGCGCCGCCAGGCGGCCGATGCGGGGGAGGCCTTCCTCCCCCGCGAAGAGTATCTCACTCGCCGAGATGGCGAAAGCGCTCAAGAGCGGCAAAGCAGCTCACCACCACCTTCTCAAGGCGTACCAGATCGCCCGCCCGCTCCTCATCGACGTAGAAATCATTGGGGTGCGCCTCGAGGCCCAACGCGGGGTAGACAACAAACTTTGAGTACCCGTAGCTCTCTTCCTGGATTGCAGCGAGCAGATTCGTGAGAAGAGCGCTTGCTCGCATGTATTTCTCCTGCCCGCGGCTTGCGTGCACCTCAAGGAGCGCTCGAAGCTTTGGCCGCCATTGCTCGTCCAGGAACTTGCGCCACTTCGGCTCATCGAGAGTACCTTCCGGCGTCAAGTAATCGCGTGAAAGCCAGGCTGATGCTTCCGCGCCGCTGCGCATTCGAGGCCTCTTGCCATCAATAAATACTCGCCGCTCGTCGACTCGGGAGTTGAGCGTGAGCTTGAGAGCACGCTCCAGCCTCCGGGCCTCGTCCAAGACCCTCGTATAGTAGGCGCGCGTGTCGTCATCCTGCTCCCGACTCTCGCTCACGCTTCCGGCAAAAATTTGTCGACGCGCTTCAGGTACCTGCAGTGAATTCCAGTCAACCTCGGGATATGCCTGTTGCCACTCCTCGATCAAGGAGGGTGCTTCGAGCACAATGCCAAAGGACGATCGAACCTCGTAAATCCCGGAGAAAAAAGCTCGCGGCTGGGGAGTTGTCATGCAAGCCTCGAACCTGCGGCTGTTGACCACCGCATTTTCCGTGTCAGCGATGGTTCGTTCCTCGTCGAAATAAAGGCTCGTCTGGATGTGCGCACCGTCCGGAAGCCGAGTCGTTCCCTGGACGCGAACCCGTAAGCCGTTTCCCCAGTCCTCAACCAGCACGTCCTGGAGGCGGATCCAGGAGTCCTCGTTAGCCTTCAGGCCAGCCGTCAGGTTGATGGTCCAGCGGATTCGCTCGGGCTGCTCGGGTATCAACGAATCTTCCGGGGCCCTGCCCACTGATTCGTCAGAAAGTGCTCCGTTGGGTATTCCATTGGAATCGGCGGGGCTCGTGGACGGGTCAGGATCCCCGGTAACAACACTGCTCCAGCGCGAGATCTCCTCGGTACGCCGCAAGACCCTCAGAGGCAAGCACCGCGGGCGAGAAACGCCTGGAAAAGCAAAGGTCCCGTCGGCGCCCACCAGGGCTTTCTCCTCCCCCAGCAAGACCTCCCACCCACTCCCTGGCCCCGTGAGCGACTCGACGATCCGACCGGCTGGAGCCAGCGCCCTTGGCTCTCCAGCCCTCGCCGGCGACGCCTCGGGCACCGCAATCGGCTTTACCACCGGATGAGGCCTGGCCCTCCTTGCCACCAAATCCTCGCGGAGCACCCGATAGAAGACCACCCCTGCCAGAGCCAGGAGGACCAGGACGGCCAAGCCAAGTAAGTGGCCACGGTTCATTGTGAATGAGAATATCGGGTACGGTACGCATTGCAAAGCCGCGAACTGGCCAGAACGGCCAGCCACGCATCGGCTGCATGGGATCGGGACTGCCACGATCCCACGGGAATCTTCCAGTGGACCACTGCTCGACGAGCCAGCCTGACTCCTGGCATTTCCCACCTTCCCCCGGGGACCGGTTAACGTACCCCACAAGACATCGACTCTTGGTACAATCCGGTCATGCAGAGCGGACCGAACCGATCCGTCGTAATCACAGGGCTTGGCTGTGTCACACCGCTTGGAAACAGCGTACTTGAGTTCTGGAACGCGCTCCTGGGGGGCCGAAGCGGCGCAGGTCCGGTCAAGAGCTTTGACTCCTCCTGTTATCGAACCCACGTGTGGTGTGAAGTCAAGGACTTCACACCACACGTACAGAGAACCAGGGGCCGCGCAGCGCAGCTGGCCATGGCGGCAGGAAAAGAGGCCCTGCTCTCGGCAGGCATCGAGCCCGAGTCCGAGGGCTTGATGCTGGGGGTCTCGATCGGCACGACCATGGGCGAGGCCAATTTTCTTGACCGCCTTACAGATACGAGTCACGACCCCGTTGCGGCGCCCTGGGCCGAGGTGCTCACCCACAGCGCGTACTCCATCACTTCCGACGTTGCCGAGGGCCTCGGTATCGAGGGCCCGCAGGCTTCCCTGCCGGCGGCCTGCTCCGCAGGCAACTATGCGGTAGGGCTTGCACTGGATTGGATCCGGCAGGGACAGTCGGACCTGGTCCTCGCCGGCGGCGCAGAGGCCTTCAGCGAATCCGCCTTCGCGGGCTTCAACCGGTTGAGCGCCATGTCTCCAGACCGCTGTCGACCGTTTGATCGAGATCGCCAGGGCCTCCTTCTTGGCGAAGGCGCAGCCCTCATGCTCCTCGAATCGGAAGATCACGCACGACGCCGCGGAGCGCAGATCCTCGCCAGGGTACTGGGGTACGGCCTGAGCTGTGACGCTCACCACATCACGGGGCCTCACCCCGAAGGCAACGGAGCTGCCGCCTGCATGCGCAACGCCCTCAACGACTCTCATGCTGACGCCATGGACGTGGGTTACTTGTGCTGTCACGGGACCGGCACACAACAGAACGACCGCATCGAGGCAATGGCCATCCACAAAGTCTTTGGCGAGGGAGCGCGCCGGTTACCCGTGAGCTCCATCAAGGCGCTCACGGGCCACATGATGGGCGCTGCGAGCGCGGCCGAGGGCATTGCCTGCGTCCTTGCTCTCAGGGATGGAGTCCTGCCCCCGACCTGCAACCATGAGAACCTTGACCCCGAGTGCCCGCTCGACGTCATCCCAAACCAACCAAGGGAGCTTCGAGTACGGTTGATCCTGAATAATTCCTATGCCTTTGGCGGAAACAACGCCTGCGTCGCCTTCGGGGCTTGGCCCGGGGTCGCACAAAAGTAGCATGGGCGAACCCGAGGCACCGAGCACAGGAGGCACTCACTTCCCGAGGCGCGTCGTTGTGACCGGGCTCGGGTGGGTTTCAGCACTTGGCAGCGGCCGGGCGAGAGCCCTCGAGGCTCTCTCGAAAGCTCCCTCGAGCAAGCCCGCGCCCGTTTTCGATCCTCACTCGGAGGGTCTGCCCGTGCCGGCGGCGCCGCTCTATACAGCCGATGAGAACAGCCTGCGGGATGCGCTCGCCCGCCTCGGTCCGAACGATCTGGTCGACGATGCAGAGCTGCATCTCGCCGCTGCCGCCGCGAAGATGGCCATCGAGGATGCCGGGGCCCAGTCGCTCCTCGGCGAGGCAGCACTGGTCCTCACCTACGAGGCGCCCGGACTCGACAGGATCCTCAGAGGGCTCTTCCATGATTTTGTCTCGAGCGAGGCCAAGTCGGGAGCAACTCCCGAGCAGATCTTTGAACACCTCTTCAACGTTCACAAGGACGCAGCCTATGGTATGCATTCCTTCCTGCACCTCCACAGCCTTGCAAAGGCACTGAACATTCACGGCCCCACGCTCTTCGTAAACAACGCCTGCGCCTCGGGCCTCTACGCCCTCGAGGCTGCGGCGCGCAGCATTTCTGAAGGACATGTGGATGTGGCGATGGCCGTCGCTGCGGAGTCGTCACGATTCCCTGCAAAGCGGCTCTGGTTCGCGGAAGGAGGGCTCTACTCAACCGACGGCAGGATTCGCCCTTTCGACAGCAATCGTTCCGGCCTCATTCTGGGAGAAGGAGGAGCCGCGTGGGTTCTCGAGCCGCTCGAGGCCGCCATGGCAAGGGGAGCCAGGGCTCAGTGGGAATACATCGGCGGGGGTTTCAACCAGGAAGGTTGGAAGGTGACTATCCCCAATTTCTCGGAGCCTTATTACGAGCAAGCCATCCTCAAGGCCCTCAAGACTGCGCAAGTGGCCGCGGAGGACGTTGACGTCATCGTGGCGCATGGCGCCGGCACGGCCCTGAGCGACGCCTATGAGGCCAAGGGAATCACGGCCGTATTCGGGGACTGGCCGAAACGCCCCCTGATCACGTGCTTGAAGGGCTGGATCGGGCACACACTGGGCGCCAGCGCCGCCATCGAGACTGCCCTCGTGCTGACGTGTCTCGAGGCGGGTTTTCTTCCAGGGGCCGCTGGCTTCGAAAACTCCGACCCTCGACTTCGCATGGAGCCCATTCGACAGCCCACGCCCTCGGCAGCGAGGACCGTGCTCAAGGTCTCCAACGGCTTCGCGGGATTCAACGCGGCCAGCATCTTTCGTAGAATCCCGGAATGACCTCCAGAATCGCCATATTCACAGACGAGGGTTTTCTCGAGCACAAGACGGGCCCAAGACACCCGGAGCGCCCCGAACGACTGCTTGCCATTCGAGAGGCGCTCGAGGGCTCCGATTTCGCAAATCGGCTCGTCTGGCGCACGGCCCCACCGGCCGAAGAGGCCTTGATCCTGTCTTGCCACACAGACTCCCACCTGAGGCGAATCATTGCCGCCACGGGTCGGTCGGGCCGAATGGATCCAGACACGCCCTTCTCGCCCGAGACGACGAGGGCCGCCTTCCTCGCTGCCGGCTGCGCGGCCCGGGCGGCGCAGGCCTGTATTCAAGGCGATGATGGCGTCAGAAGCGCCTTTGCCCTGGTACGTCCACCCGGCCATCACGCGACTCGAGATCAGGCGATGGGTTTTTGCTTTTTCAATAACGCGGCCATCGCCGCTCGCCAGGCCCAGAGGTTGGGTGCGAAGCGCGTGCTTGTCATCGACTGGGACGCGCACCACGGAAATGGAACCCAGGAGATCTTTTACTCGGACCCGACAGTCTTTTATTACTCGCTGCATGTGCACCCGCACTACCCGGGGACTGGAGCGTCTGGAGAAATCGGCGAGGGAGAAGGCCTGGGCACCACGCTCAACCGTCCGCTGCCCCACGGTTTCCCAGCCGACCGCTATTTGCAGCTCTTCGAGGAGGACCTCGACTTGATAGCGAAGCGCTTCGACCCTGAATTCGTGGTGGTGAGTTCGGGGTTCGACTCCCACAAGCTAGATCCTCTCGGCGGGCTAGAGCTCGACGACGAGGACTTCGGGCGACTGACACAGGCAGTCTTGCGGCGGTTTCCTCCCGGTCGCCTCCTGAGCGTGCTCGAGGGAGGCTACAACCTCGAAGCCATTGGCCCGGCGGCTGTGTGCCATGTCCGGAGCTTGCTGGGCCCAGGCGATGACCGATAGCCTGAAACTTCCGTCTTGCATGAGCCCGCTCGAGGCTGACAATTATACTTTTTGCGGCCATAATCAAGAGATCCTTGACGATGGCTCCCCCACCATCGGCGCCGGAAGCGCCCCGTGCGGGGAAGTCTTCCTCCCCCGCGGGGAGTATCGAATTAAGTGGAGTTTTCAGCGCCTTTTTGGCTTACCCATCACTTGCAGGAATGAACATGCTCCCACAGCGTAACCCATGGTTGTCCACCGCCCTTGCGGGGTCCGTTCTCTGCTTGAGCCTCTGCACAAGTCCCCTGTTTTCCGATGGTGACGACGATTCACCGGACGCGACGCCCGCCGAGAAGAAGGCCACCAGCAGCTCGGTGCCAAAGAAAAGCGAGCCGAAGACGCCTTCAGAAGGGAAGATCGAGGACGCTCTGCAGTTGCGGAAGCTCGGCAAGTACGACCAGGCTTTCGGAAAGCTGAAGGAAGCATCTACCCTGAATCCCTCCCCAAAAATTCAGGCGGAGCTCCTCTTTCGCACGGCAGAGACTTATTTTGTGAAGGGCCAAAATGCCACAAAAGGAAAGCTCCCCGGCGTTGAGCCGGACCCCTGCTACCAGGAAGCGATCAAGGTTTTTGACGAGCTCATCACGAAATTTCCCAAGGAAGAGATCACCCCGGAAGGCTTGTACCTGAAGGGCTCTTCCTACCTCGTCCTGGGAGACCTGACGAACGCGCTGTCGGCTTATGCGTCCGCGTACCGAGACTTTCCCGGGAGCAGCTACCGGTCCAAGGCGCTCGAGCGCGTCGGTGTGTGCCATGCGGGCCTGGACAATGCCGCGGCTGCAATAAAGGCGCATCAGCAGACCCTGAAAGAATTCCCGGGTCGCTCTGAAGCCGCCACCAGCAAGACGGAAAAGTACATCCGTGAGCTCGAGCTTGTGGGTAAACCAGCGCCGCCCTTGAAGATCGCAAACTGGATCGATGGCGTTGCGACCAGGGGCCTCGACACCTTCTCCGGCGAGGTTGTCGTGCTGATCTTTTTTGCCACCTGGTGCCAAAGCTGCAAGTCAGAGCTGCCGCACCTGCGCGCGCTCATGAACACCTGGAGCTCCAAGGGCGTCACTTTCCTCGGGATTTGTGACCCGGATGACCCGAAGAACACCGAGTCGGTCGAAGTTTACGTCAAGAATAACAACCTCCCCTTCGTCGACGTCGGCCTCGACCCTGGCTCCAGGCATCTCCCCCGCTATCGAGTCAGCGGCTTTCCTGCTGGCGTGGTCATGGACCGAGGGGGTCGAATTCGTTGGCGTGGCCACATGGCATTCTTTCCAAAACCTCTCATCGAGAAGGCCCTGGCGGAGAAATAACTGCTCTCCGAGTCGCGCTGCAAGTCGGAGAGCGGCTTCTGCCTCGTCCGGGTGCAACAAGAAAAATGGGAGAGAAAATGGAATACGGCTTGAATGTTCGTCAAGGCGGTGCCCTCGATTTCGTCAGCCTGGGCGCCCTCGTTCACCGCCTGGACACAGGACTCATCCCCTTTCGCAAGGCGACGTGCTGCCAGATCCACGTATCCGGAGGTGAGTTCAACTGCGCCGCAAATCTGTCGGACTGCTTTCGCCTCTCCACGGGAGTCGTGACGGCAATGGTGGGCTACCCGATCGGCGACCTGATCTCCGAGCGCGTGAGAGCCATGGGCGTCAAGCCCTTCTACAAGTACTTTCCTCACGACGGAGTCCATGGCCCGAACATGGCCACTGTCTACAGCGATCGTGGCCAGGGAGTGCGCGCTCCCGTCGTCTTCTACAACCGATCCAACGAAGCAGCCGCCCGCTTGAAGGCTGGAGACTTTGACTGGAAGGACATTTTCTCGGGAGGCATCCGCTGGTTTCACTCGGGTGGAATCTTCGCCGCGCTCTCGGAGACGACCCCGGATCTCATCATCGAGGGAATGCGGGCAGCAAGGGCCGCCGGAGCCGTCGTTTCCTTTGACTTGAACTTCCGCCAGAAGCTCTGGAAGATCTCCGGTGCCGAGGCGCTGGCCGTGGAGACGTTGCAACGCATCGTGTCAAATGTCGACGTCCTCGTTGGCAACGAGGAGGACTTGCAGAAGGGCCTTGGGATTGAAGGCCCGGAGGTCGCTGCGAGGTCGAAACTTGATTCGAGCGCTTTCCTTGGAATGATCGGCAAGGTGGTTGAGAGATATCCGCAGGTAAAAGTCGTGGCGACGACCCTGCGCGAGGTGCACTCGACGAATCGCCACAGCTGGAGCGCAGTGGCGTGGATCAACGGCAAGACCTATACCGCACCAACCTGCGAGCTGGACGTGCACGACCGAGTGGGCGGCGGGGACGGATTTGCGGCCGGCCTCTTCTTTGGTCTTCTCACGGGTGTGGAACCAGAGGAAGCCGTCAAGCTGGGTTGGGCACACGGCGCTCTTCTCACCACCTTTCCCGGTGACACCACCATGGCTACCGTGTCCGAGGTCCGGGCCTTCGCCAGGGGCGGTTCAGCAAGGATTCAGCGATAGGCCTTCACGAGCAATTGGCCCCTGGGCAGGCATCCTGTGCAATCGGAGCGCACTCTCCTGGTCCCGGGAACGGGATTGGATCGGGTGCCCCCTGGAACAGATAGCGAAGGAGAAAGAGCGCGTCGTCAAGCTTGATATCCCCGCTCCCGTTCAGGTCGCTCGCCGCCGGACACGACACTTCGCCCTTGCCCTGGAACAGAAAACCCAGGGTCGCCAGCACGTCCCCGAGGTTGGTACTGCCATCCGAGTTTACGTCGCCGCGGTGGTATCGACTCCCGGGTTCCTTCGTGGCGATCACGCCGGGAGTGCCCCCGTCGATATCAGAGGCCCGCCAGCTCTCCGGCCTGTCGTTGTATCGCCAGGTACTGACCTCGGTCAGTTCCAGCGTACGGCCGAACCCGCTCGCCCCGCGAGGCCACAGGCCACCGGATGAATAGCTGAGGAAATCGACGGTTGCGGGGTGACCCGGCCCCCTGTCCCTCACGCGGAGCATCTCACCGTCATTGTCAAGCGTGCCCGCGTACGGCCCGAAGATGTTCGGGATCTTCCCGTGGCGCCCCTCAAGAGCCACCGGATCCTTGGCGAGGACAAGGACACTGCGCGCCTCGGCCCGAGCGCCCTGTGGGAATGCGAACTCCACGCCCTCGACACTCCAGCCGGAGAGGCCAATCGGCTGTTCCCCGGGATTCCACAGCTCGATGAACTCGAGCTTCTCCTCCTGCCCCGGCGGATTGTAGTGGAGCTCGGTGATCATGAGACGCTCGTGACCTGTGAATTTGGAGCGTTGGTCCAGATACCAAAGCAAGTGCTCCCGGCGCTTCTTCACATAGAAGCGAACCCGATCCACGTTGGAGAGGAAATCGCGTGGGAACTGCCCCCCGCCCTGGTCGTCCGTCAGCCTGCCCCACATCCGGATATCCTCGTCCTGCTCCTCAAAAAGCAGCTCCTTGAGCACGGTGAACCGAGCCTCGTAAAACTCCTCGGTAAAGCGCTCCTGAAGCGTGTCATGAAGCCGTACCAGGTAAGCCCGGCGGTACCAGGAACCAGCGTCGGAAAAAAATCGGTCCAGGAGGTAGTTTCCGAACTCTCCGTCGACAGCCGTCGCGAACCATGGGGAGAAGCCCGGGATCATTTCCGAGTCGTCAAACACGCCCCCCTTCCCAAACGTGAGGTCAAGATCCCAGGGTAGCGGGATCCACTTTCCGTTGGCGAGGTCGTGATAAAGGTAGTGGTTGTGGGAGGTGTGGTCGAAGTTGTTGATGAGAACCTGCGCCAGCTGGTACTCGATGATTCGGTCCGGGTGGGTGTTCGCAGGGAAGAACGTGCGAAGCTTTGTGAAGCTTGTCGAGTGCAGCTCTTTCAAGAAAGCGATGAGGTCGGAGTGATCACCGTTCTCATTGGTTTTTTTCTCCCAGGGGCCTGGCCCACCACCTCCCGGTTCTTCGCTCGAGCCCACAGACTTGTAGAGATTGCCGTCCGGGTCGAGCCCATTACGCTCCAGCATGTGCTCGTCAGGATTTTCGAGGGCGCTGAAGAGACCGTAGTACTGACCGTTCACGTGCAATCGTATGTATTGGTCCCTGCACGCCGGGTAGCCCAGGTCCTCGAAAAGGTCCCAGCAAAGCCGCTCCCGGATGAGCGACTTGTCCGTCCAGAGACCCTGGAAGTTGAGCTTGCGTTGCCGCTCAAATTCGCGGCCCCGTTGAAATCGAAGCTTCATGTACGGCTTGGGCGTACGACAGACCGATGCGCCGCGCATTCGGATACCGATCCCCGGGTAGAGGTCACCACCGTGGGCCAACGAGCCAGTCCAGTAGTGCTGGCAGTCCAGCTGCTCAATGATACGAAGCGGCTTTTCTTGTGATCGGTGCTGGAGCAGCAGTTGGTAGGTCGGAAGGCGCGAGGCCGGGCGCAAATCGTTGACGTAGAAACCGTGCACACCCGTCGGATCGCTCTCGGGCGGCGAGGTGCCAACGTTTCCAGCAACATCCACCCCGCGGATCCGATAGGTCACGATTGTATTGTGCGGAAACATGGGAAGCGTCGCTCCAAAGACACCGTCCCCGGCTTTCCCATCACCGTGCGCCCCGTCGTCCGCGCAGTCGATCGTGCTTGTCGATGACTTCAGGTCGATGTTGTAGTCCAGTTTCACGCTCGCGGGGGACGCCTCCGAGCGCACGCGGGCGCTGATGCTGACGGCATCCCCGGAGCCCGGCTCCTTGATGGAACGGGTAACGTCCGTCACATGGGGCGAAAGCCATTGCGAGAGGGCCGTGTTGGAACGCCCCGGGGTGGCGCTGGGCTTCGCATCGAACCGCCAGAAGAGGCCACGATCCGGCGTCGAATCAAGGAAGCCGGCGGAGAAACCTCTCCAGCCACTCAAGTGGGTGAAGTCGAATGCAAGCTCATACGTCGGGCCGTTGATGCGTATCAGGCTTGTGAGGTCGAAAAAGGCGCGGTGAACGACCCCCTCGAAGATCTCGAGGCCCTTGCCGCCGGGAATGTTCTTCGCCTTGAGACGCAAGGCGCCCGTACCTTTCGTGCCCCCCGTGGGATCCCACCCCGAGTAAAAGTGGCTCCCCTCGAAGTTGACCCCTCCGATTCCGCGGTCAAAATCGCCGCCCGCGATGAGATTCAGAGTCGGATTGGCCAGGTCAACCAGCGTGACATTGTCCAGGAGGCACTCGCCGCGCTGGTCGAGCTTGAGCTCCAAGAAAGTCGAGGTTGCCCTGCCTCGCACGACGACCCTCTGACGGTTTCGCGCAGCCCCGGAGTCCGAAGCCTTCCAGCTCATGGGGTCGCTCGACGGCGCGTCAGGCCGGATCTTCTCGAGGCTGGCCCCCAGGCCATCGGGCGCCACGGGCCAATCGCCGCGGTCCGAGTAGATCACGGAGTCGACATGGGTGCCCGAGCTGTCGACAAGGCCGATCCGCTCTCCGTCGTTCGAGAGCTGCCCTCCGAAATTACCGTAAGCCCTGGCGACTCCAAAGGTCCGCTTGACGTGGTCCGCATCTCGACAGACAGCAATGACCTCACCCGGCTGAATCAAGGAATCGTCGCCAAACGTGTACTCGATGCCTGAAGAGAAGCGGTAGCCCTTCAGCTGGATTGCCGAGGTCGTGTTGTTCACGAGCTCGACAAACTCCTCGTGCGGATCGAGAAAATTTGCGGCGTGATAATGGATCTCGTTGAAGGCGACCGCAGGAACGGCCAGGTTGGGCGGTGGACACTGGGCACGTGGGGATGCGCGAAGAGGCGTTGGAGCCCCCTCGGCTGTCCAGTTGGCCGGAAGGTCGGACTCGAAGGTGACGCAAATCCTCTCGAGCGACCCACCCTGGCCAGCGGCCCGAGCGTCCCAGGGGGCATCGTCGTCATAGCGCACAGAGTCGATGACAGTGCCCTGCGCGTCCCTGAGCTCCAGCCTTTCGCCGCCGTTGTCAAGCGCTCCACCGAATGGCCCCAGGACCTGCTCGGGCGCGACGCCGAAACGACCGAGAAGGGCCCGGGGGTCCCTTGCGATCACGAGAAATCCGTTGGCCGCTATCGAGACCCCTTCTTCAACAACGAAGTCCACCCCTCTTGAGAAGCCCCAACCTGAAAGGGAGACCGCCTGTGCACCCAGATTCTGGAGCTCAATGAACTCGAGCGTTGAGCCCTCGGTTGGATTGTAATGAATCTCGCTCAGAATCACTGCAGCGATGCCTGGCACTCTCAGAGCGAGGCAGACAGCAAAAGGTAGGATGGCACAGCCGCAGATGCCAAAAGAGACACCACTCATTGAGGATTCCCTTCTCTTGGGCCTTGGGGACCCCGATGCCATCGGCAAAGTTTAGAGTTCGATGGTCTGCTGCGTCCACCAAAATGACGCAGGGCGCGGGCCTCGTGCCTCTCGACTGCCGGTGAGGTTGCCCCTCCAGGAGAATCTTCCCCGGAAGTCAGGATCGGGTATCCTTATCTACTGTAGGGCTCGGGCATCCACAAGGAGCTTGATCGATCATGGACACGCATCGTCCCGGCAACTTCCGGTCCTGGGTACAGGTGGTCATTGGCCTTGGCTTCGCCGCCTCCCTCGGTGCTGACTGCCTCCCACCCTTTCAACGTGGGGACTCCAATCGTGACAACAAGGTTGACCTGGGTGACCCCATCTTCACTCTGGGGTACCTCTTCCTCGGCTCCGGCAAACCCGGCTGCCTTGACGCCGCGGACACTGACGATAATGAAGAGCTTGATTTGAGCGACGCGGTATACGCCCTGAGATACCTGTTTCTTGGAGGCACGCCGATGCCGCCCCCCCTGCCAGGAAGCTGCGGGATCGATCCCACGCTCGACGCCCTCGACTGTCGTCAATACTCTCCGTGCGAAGTGGCTGGCGCGCAGCCTTGTACCAGCAACGACTGCTGCGACCTCGGAAGCTACTGCGAAAAAGAGGTCGATGACTGTGATGGCGTCGGCGCGTGCGTGGTGCGGCCAGTGATCTGTCCACGTTTCTTCGACCCCTGGTGCGGCTGTGACGGTGTTACCTACGGAAACCGCTGCGGAGCAGCGGCTGCCGGGGTCAACGTTGTCCACCGTGGAGAATGCGCCAGGCCCGGGGGCTGCCAGAATAACGACGGCTGTAACCTTGGGAGCTATTGTGCGACCAGCGAGGGCGCCTGTGACGAGCTCGGTGAATGCCAGCCGCGCCCGGACGGCTGTCCCAAGAACATCGATCCCGTCTGTGGCTGTGACGACGTCACCTACTCGAACGATTGTGTCGCGGCCTCCAGTGGCGTTTCGGTCGCCTACCGTGGAGAGTGCAAGCGAGGCACTCGGTGCACCTCCAACGAGCAGTGCGATCCTGGCGAGTACTGCATGAAGGACCTCGGGGACTGCGACGCGGTGGGCATCTGCGAGCGTCGCCCCGACCTCTGCGCCCAGTTTTTCGATCCCATGTGCGGTTGCGACGGGGTCACTTATGGCAACACATGCCTCGCGGGGGTGGCGGGAGTCAACATTGCCCGGAAGGGCCCGTGTGACGCCGAGGCGCAGTGCCGCACGAACGAGGAATGCGCCGACGATTCCTATTGCGCCAGGCCAGAGGGGTTCTGCGAGGATCCTGGCTTCTGCCTCAAGGACCCCGATCCGCAGTCCTGCAAGGACCAACCCTTTGATCCGGTTTGCGGATGCGACAAGATCACCTACGACAACAGTTGCCTTGCTGCGCTCCAGGGAGTCACCGTCCTCAGACGCGGCCCGTGCGAGCTCGGGGCCCCGTGCAGCTCCAATGCGGACTGCAGGGAAGAGACTTTTTGCTTCAAGAAGGAGAGCCGTTGCGACGATCCTGGAATTTGCAGCATCGACCCGAAGCCGGAGGAATGCCAGGGTATTCCAGATGAGGCTGTCTGCGGATGTGATAACCAGACCTACCGCAGCTTCTGCGAGGCAAATCTCAGGAACGTCAACGTGGCCTACATTGGCCCTTGCGACAACCTGCCCCGCTGCCGTTCGGACAAGGACTGTCCCGAAGACTCCTACTGCGAATTCCGTGTGGGCTCCTGCGGTGGGCTCGACCTTTGCGCTGTCCGCCCCCTGGAGTGCCCTCCCGACATTGTCGAGCCCGTCTGCGGCTGCGACAACCGCACCTATCTGAATGACTGCCTGGCCGCCATGGCCGGCATGGCAATCTCATTCCGCGGAAAGTGCGAGGGAGGCAATTCGGACTGCCAGACGAGCGCGTCTTGCGGCGGCGGCCACTATTGCGCAAAGTCAACTGGCGACTGTGACGGGACCGGGAGCTGTGAAAACCTTCCAGCAGGTTGCGACAACGTGTTCAATCCGGTCTGCGGCTGTGATGGAATCACCTACAGTAACGAATGCCACGCGCACGCCGCGGGGGTGAACGTTCTTCAGGCTGGAGAATGCCCCTGACAGGTCCCCGCTGGCAGCGCCAGCCCCCCGCGGGTTGCGCTGCCAGTGGGGACTTGTTGGACGGGGTGCTAAATCCCGCAGTCGTCAGGACAACCCTGGACGACGATACACCCGAGCCCGAGCACGTGCTGCGCGCCTGGCAAACCGTTCGAGCCGAATAGCCACTTTAGGCCAGAGATAGCATCGGCGATGTCAATCCTGCGATCGCCGTTCCAGTCGAGAATCACTATGTTCGCCGGATCACCTGCGCTGCGATCTCCACAGGTGAGCTGGCTCGGCGCACCGAGAAAGATGTGGCCCAGGAGGCAGATCGGATCGGCCAGATCTACTCGCCCGTCAGCGTTGCAGTCACCTGGCCTCTGAGTGGGTTCCTCGCAGGGGGCGCAGAGGGCCTCCACCGGGCTGTTGAAATTGTTGAGCGTCGGCCCAAAGATTTGCTGACACTGGACCTGGACCGCGAGGCACTCGGCGGTCGGTGCGGGGCAATTGGCAAGGGTCGGGCAGGGGTTGGTGAAAGCATTTCCGACCTGGAATGAGTTGCACACTGCATTGATCACGCCGCCGAAGTACGAGTGACCCGTGATGGCCCGGTTGCAGGGGTCGGCGTTATTGTCCCACACGACCTGCGCATAGAATGCCCCCACAAAAAGCCCCTGGGTGCTAATGGCAAAGTAGAAATGCCCGCGGACCACGCCGCCCGCCCCACCGGCCCCGGCTCGTTCGGCGAGCTCCGGGAAATCTTCCGGCTTCCCCAACTTGACTTCGCGGACAGCCAGGGCGTCGAGGAGCGCCTGGGGATCCGAGGCGAGTACCTCACGCTGCGCCTCGATGAATTCGAGGGTCGCGCGTGGAACGACCCCGAGAGCCTCAAGCTGCCGGGCCGAATCACGCGCCCTGGAGAAGACCCGAACTGGCTGGGACTCGTCAAGCTTGCACTCATCGGGGACTCCGTCCAAGTTCTCGTCTTTCAGCACCCCAATCCGGATCTCGCAACTGTCTCGAATGCCGTTCGAGTTACAGTCAACGTTCGCTCGCTCGACTGGGTCAAGGGAAGGGTCCACCGGCTCAAGCTTCCTACAGTCATCGATGGGGGCAGCGGCAAAAGGTGACGCAAGAAACGCCACCTTTACGGCCAGAGTCATCCAGGAACACTGCGAACGACTTGAAGCTTCTTCGTGTGCATGACAACGAATCCATCCTTCCAAGAAAGGTCAACCTTCAGCGTCTGGAGGGCCGCAGAAAAGAAAAACCCTGGCACCAAACAGCTATCCCCGATTCAGAGAATTGTAAGTATGCCCTTTTCGTGGCGCCAAAGTCAAGCATTCGTGGGGAGACGACCGACGGCAACAGGTCGGCGTACTCAATCGCTCCAGAGCTTGACCCAGGCAAGCATCGCCGCCGACTCCCCCCACTTCAGCTGCAAGGTGCCTCTGCCGATATTCCTTCGCATGAGTCTGTATGCAGGCTACAGCCAGAGCCGGTTCACCTTCGACCCGGGACGGACCAAGGTCTGGCTGGAAATCGCCGATTATCTCGCCCGCTACTTCCCCGAGGACGGGTCCATTCTTGACCTGGGAAGCGGCTACTGTGATTTTATCAACGCGGCCCGAGCACGAGAGAAATGGGCCGTGGACCTGCATCTCGACCCGGAGAAACATGCCCGCAAGGGCGTACGCTGCCTCAGGACCGATGTGGCCGATCTGAGCGCAGTGCCCGATGCCTCGCTCGACCTCGTCTTTGCCTCGAACCTGCTCGAGCACCTTGACGACGACAAGCTCGGCGCCACGCTGTCCCAGGTGAACTCGAAACTCCGTCCGGGCGGCCGCTTCATCGCAATCCAGCCCAACTACGCCCACTGCTATCGCCAGTACTTCGACGACTACACGCATGTAAAGGTCTTCTCGCACGTGAGTCTCCCCGACTTTCTCGCCTCGCAAGGCCTCGAGGTAGAGCGAGTGACGCCTCGTTTCCTTCCTTTCAGCATGAAGTCACGCTGGCCCAAGTTGAGCTTCTTCGTGTGGATCTACCTCCGACTCCCGTACCGGCCGCTCGCCAAACAGATGCTCGTCGTGGCGCGGAAGCCGAATCCCTAATCCCGAGGCGGCGCGGCGATTCTCGCCTCGGCCTCACGGGCCAGCTCGAGTTGGGGCACCAGCTCCACATGCCCCAAGATGTGCCTCCAGTGCCTCAGGGCCTCTTCCCGGCGACCTTGAGTCTCGAGCACCCGGGCCAGGTTCGCGCGAAGAAGGAGGTAGCGCGAATGTTTCTCCACCGCCTTTTCGAACATCTCCAGCGCGCCCCTCGCGTCGCCCTGTGCGAGCAGCGTCTCTCCAAGGTTATTGAGGGCTCGAGGGTCGCCGGGCGCGAGCCCAGCATACAGCTCGTAGAGTGCGCGGGCGCCAGGGAGGTCGCACTGGCGCCGGGCGATACGCGCGAGCCGAAAGATGGCCTCCGGAACCTCACCGAACCGATCAAGCACTTGCGCGTAGATGCGGGCAGCGGCGGCATCGTCGAGCGAAAGCTCCTTCGTCTCGGCAAGATTCATGAGGGGGGCCGGCTTCTCTGGAAGGCGCGAAGCCTGGTAAGTCCAAAAAGTCACGCTGTCGGCCCAGACCTGGTTGCGAGCTGCGATCAGGCACGCGTGGATCGCAAGTACAAGGCAGAGCCCGAGGACAACCAATCGCCGCAAGACGATCGAGGTCGCCTCACCCTCCACCATGCGACCGCAGGCGATTCCAAGCCACAGGCTGACTGTGATCGACGGCAAGTAGAGGTATCTCTCGGCATAGTAGATTCCGTGTGGAACGATGTTCAGGTACGGGATGAGGTTGGCCACGAAGAAGGCCAGCCCGAAGGAAATCCACGGCACACTGCGGAACCGCCACGCGAACCAGCCCAGAGCCGCCAGGAAGGCCACGGAGGCCCACAGCTCGAGGTCCAATATCGACGTGACAAACCGCACGTCGTAGATTGCTTGATGCCGCCACGGGACGAGCGACGCGAGTGCGTAGTCCTTGAAGAGGACCACGTTCGTCAAGAGAACCGTGGTGAGCCCACCTGCGGGGTACTCCTCAATCACACCGTCAGTTGAGATCAGCACCAGGAAGGTCACGATGCCAACGAGCGCCACCACCAGGTAAGGCACGATCGAGAGGACCCTGCTGCGGAGGCCCAGATCGCGCCGGTAAAAGAGATCGTAGGCGATCGCCCAGAGCGGAAAGACAAAGGAGCTGGCCTTTGAAAGCTGCGCCAGCACGAGAAGAACCAGGACGGTGGGGTAACGCCCTTCGCCCGAACGCCAGCGGATATGGGCCAGGAGAGCGCACACCAGAAAAATCGCCGAGAGTGGGTCCTTTCGACCACTCAGCCAGGTGACTGACTCGACGTGTACAGCATGACAGGCAAAGAGGAGGGCTCCAAACGCCGCGGCAGTGCGTCCCCCGGCCAGGCGCCACAGAAGGAAGAAGACTGCGATGGAAGCTGTCGCGTGCAGGAACACATTTCCCGCTGCAAACCAACACGGGTCGTTGCCAAGAAGCGAGAAGGTCAGAAGGAGCGTCAAGTCCCGTAACGGCAGCCACTCCTCGCGCGCCGGCAAGGGGCTGAGAACCGTCCAGACGTTCTCCCAGCTCCAGCTTCTGAGAAAGGGCTGGCCGAGGATGACGATGTTGTCGTCCCAGGAGAGGAACCCGTGCCCGAGAGTGTTGAGGTAGGGAACCGTCGCAAGGAGCGCTACCGAAAAGACGATGGCGGCAGTGCCCACACTCTCCCGTCTCAACGCGCTGGCTCCTCGTCTCTATCCCATGCCTCACGCCTGCGGCCAAAGAGCGACCGGGATGATCCCCGCGTGGGCGTATTGGCGCGGGCACGCTCGGCGGAGGGCATCTCTGCGGGCAGTGGCTCCGGAATCTTTACAAGCTTCGAGTCATCAAAAATTCCCAACGCCGTTCGCACACGAAATCCGACGATCATCCCGATCATCTGGAGGCCAAGGCGGAAGGCCCTCCAGAGGCTGCCGGTGACCGAGGAGACTCCGATCCGCGGCCGGTAGTTCACGCTGAGCTCGGTGAATGGAATTCGTGCGGCGATCACAAGCAGGGTCAGGTGCGGCCCGAATTGCGAGCCACCCACCGAGAATGCACCACGGATTCGGCGCACCGTGTCCCGACTCAGGAGCCGCATTGTACAACCGACGTCGGTCAGGATGGATCCGTTGAAAAGAACCTCGATGAGCTTGGCGACGGCCCAGTTCCCCCACCGGAGAAACCAGCCCATGTTGGCCCCGGCCCAGATGAACTCGCGGGTCGTGCGCGTCCCGAGAACGTAGTGGAAGTCGTCCGAGTAGGCGAGCAGCTTGACGACATCCCGCGGCTCGAAGGCGCCATCGGGTTCGCAGATGACAATCAAATCCCCTGAAGCAATCTCGAGGCCTTTTCGGATGGCCCAACCGTAGCCCTGGCGAGCCTCGCAGATCTCGAGCGCGCCGGTGCCGCGGACCTCGTCCGAGGTGCCAACCACGGCATTATTATTCACCACAACAACCTCGTCGACGAACCCGGTGCTGTAGAAGCCCTCAATCACCTTGCGAATGGAATCACGTTCATTGAACGTGGGGAGAACAACGCTGACACGCTTCGAGTTCCACATGCCCCCATCTATCGGCTGGGGAGCCTCTTTTTTATTGGGGGAGGGAGCTCAAGATTCCCGTAAAAGATACTTTTTCGGGCCCAGATCTTCTCCGGGTCCATGCGCTCCCCGGGCCTTCCCGGACTTCACCCAGGAGCAAGATCCCCTGGTGAAAAATGGGCTCGCAAGTTGCAGCGCGAATGGTACCCGAAGCCAAGCCGGCATCCCACAGATGCACCACTACTCCATCCAGTTGTTCCCCGGATTGTGTGGCGAGCTGCTGTGCCCCCCAGCCGGACGACAGCGGCATTGACCGGAAGGTATCGCGGGATGACAATAATCGTCCTGCGGCATTGATAGCCCTTGGGGCAACGTTATTCGTGGGCTGAGTACTCCGCTGGTAGTGCTTCAGGAGAAGTTCTCAACATGAATGCCCAATTCGTAGTCGCTTTTTTGACGATTCTCCTTTCGAGTTTCGCCCGGGAGTCCCTCGAAGCGCAGCCTTATGGCCTGGGTTCTCCCGAGCCCACTGAACCATTCCTTGGAGGCGGCCTGCCCACGCGCAGGCCGGGTTCCACGGTCACCCAAGGCGGCGCAGCCCTGGTGAACGCTTTCCCCGGGATCTCCTTCACGGACCCGATATTTCTGACGTACGAGCCGACGACGCAGCGACTCGTCGTGGTCGAGCATGGCGGAAAGATCTGGGCCTTCAACAACGATCCCGGCGCGACCCAGAACAGCCGGACGCTGCTCCTCGACCATACCGCGCTCACGAAGGAGAGCGAGAGCGGCGGCATGAAGTGCCTCGCATTCCATCCGCGCTACGCTCAGGCGGGATCCCCCGATAGCCATTATGTCTACATTACGTATCGCGTTTGCCCGCCACCAGTCCCACGATCCACATCCGTGCAAATGGAGGCGTACAACCGCCTTTCTCGCTTCACCTTTTCGGGGCCGGGGGGCGTCATCAATCCAGGCTCAGAGGTGATTCTCATCCAGCAGTATGATCCGCACAGCTGGCACGACGCGGGCGCGCTCCTGTTCGGCAATGACGGTTTCCTGTACCTGAGCGTCGGAGACATGGGTGGACAGTCCGATGCCTTTGACAGCGCTCAGAGGATCGACTCGGGGTTCTTCAGCGGTGTGCTCCGGATCGATGTCGACCGGAACCCTGCGAAGTCGCATCCCATCCGGCGACAGCCGCGTAATTTGATTGCTCCGCCCGCAGGGTGGCCGAACACCTTCTCGAACGCAAACGCAGTGGACGGATACTTTATTCCGAATGACAACCCCTGGCTCGATCCCAACGGGAGCGTGCTGGAGGAGTTTTATGCGATCGGGCTCCGCAGCCCGCACCGCATGACGATCGACAGAATCACAAATCAAATCTGGATTGGTGATGTCGGGGATTTGACGAGGGAAGAAGTCGACTTGCTAAAGAAGGGAGCCAACTTCCAGTGGCCCTTCAGGGAAGGCAGCATTCCTGGGCCGAAGGCTCGTCCAGCGACAGTGATCGGAACGGAAACGCCCCCGGTCCACGACTACTCTCGAAACCAGGGCAACTGCGTCATCGGAGGCATCGTCTACAGAGGCCAAAGGTTTGCGACACAATTTGGTGGAACCTATATCTTCGCCGACAATGGCTCGCAGTCCGTGTTTGCGATGTCCTACACGCCGGGGTTGCCGGGGCAGGTGACTCTCATTGCCACTGGACCCAATGGAAACGAACTCAGCGGAATTTCGTCTGTGGGAGAGGATGCTGCTGGCGAGCTGTACTTCCTGAAGTTGACCGGCAGCAACATACCGGGCGCGACAATTCTCCAGCTCGAGCCGGAAACTGCGTTCGAGGTAGCGCCAGCGCTCCTGTCACAAACTGGGGCCTTCGTAAATCTACAGACCCTCCAGACACGTGCCGGTCTGCTTCCCTATGACGTCAACAGCCCGCTGTGGTCAGACGGAGCGGAGAAAAGGCGCTGGTTCGCGATCCCGAACGACGGTGTGGCCGACACGCCCGAGGAGAGCGTTACATTCTCCGAGAATGGGGAATGGAAATTCCCAATCGGAACTGTGTTCGTGAAGCACTTCATGCTCCCCACCGATTTGAGAGATCCCGGCGTGCAGCGCTGGCTCGAGACACGTTTTCTCGTGCGAGCGAGCGATGGAGACTATTACGGCTTGACCTATCGCTGGCGCCCCGACCGAAGCGACGCAGACCTGCTGACAAGCAGCCTGGATGAGTCGATCCCTGTAACGGATGCCAATGGAATCACTGGACAGCTTGCCTGGCATTATCCCAGCCGCTCC
>SXGT01510967.1_pt1 | contig 50602 bp, 42 predicted proteins | sample 3176221 | NCBI WGS metagenome assembly SXGT01 (sample SAMN11356862, study PRJNA531348) | freshwater metagenome | isolation source: freshwater sample F1-120 | place: China: Fuxian Lake, Yuxi | collected 2017-12-25
CGCTGCAGGGCCTCAACAAGGCCGAGACTCTCGAGCAGCACGGCAATGACCTCTTCATGACGTGGCGCCGCAGCTTCGACACCCCGCCCCCGGTGCTCGACGACGATGCCGAGTACAGCCAGGTGCACGACCCGCGCTACGCCGGCATCGACGGCGAGGTGCCGCGCACCGAGAGCCTGAAGCTCGTCATCGACCGCATGCTGCCCTACTGGCAGAGCGACATCACCCGCGACCTCGCCACGGGCGAGACGGTGCTCGTCGTCGCGCACGGCAACTCGCTGCGGGCCCTCGTGAAGCACCTCGACGGCATCGCCGATGACGCGATCGCCGAGCTCAATATTCCGACCGGCATTCCGCTCGTCTACGAGCTCGGCGACGACTTCATGCCCGTGAAGCCCGCGGAGTACCTCGACCCCGAAGCGGCAGCCGCTGGCGCCGCGGCCGTCGCCGCGCAGGGCAAGAAGTAGACCGAACGACGAACGCCCCCGGCTCAGGCCGGGGGCGTTCGTCATGAGATCAGGTCTCAGTCGTCGGCCTGCACCCAGTCGCCGGTCGCGAGGTACTGAACCTTCTTGGCAATCGAGACAGCGTGGTCGGCGAAGCGCTCGTGGTAGCGCGAGGCGAGCGTCGCGTCGACCGTGTCGACGGCCTCGCCCTTCCAGCTCTCGCCGAGCACCTTGTCGAAGACGCTGAGGTGCAGGGCGTCGATCTTGTCGTCTTCGTCGCGGATGTACTCGGCGATCGAGAGGTCTTCGGTCTCGAGCAGCTCGACGAGCTTGCGCGCGATCTCGACGTCGAGCGCGCCCATCTCTTTGAACGTGCCGCGCAGGCTCTTCGGCACGACCTTGTCGGGGAACCGGTAGCGCGCGAGCTGCGCGATGTGCTCAGACATGTCGCCCATGCGCTCGAGCGAGGCGCTGATGCGCAGGGCGCTCACGACGACCCGCAGGTCGCGAGCCACCGGCTGCTGCCGGGCGAGAATGTTGATGGCGAGCTCGTCGAGCTCGGCGGCCGCGACATCGATCTTCGCGTCGTCGGCGATGACCGTCTCGGCGAGTGAGACGTTCGATTCGTTGAACGCTCGCGTGGCGTTGTCGATCGAGTCTGCGACGAGACCCGCGATCTCAACCAGGCGCTCGCGAACCTCGCGCAGCTCTTGCTGGAACACTTCGCGCATTGAACTCAATCCTCATTTCGTGGGGCTCTGGCACAGTCCCCCTCACCGTCCCGTTCTCTCGTGAACGGCACGTGGCCCGCAGGTGAACTCTGCACTTCGGGCCCTCTCGCAGCACGGGAAGCGGAGGAGAGAGCACTCGCCGGTCACTAATCTAGTGCTCATGGACTCGGCACTGCTCGTGCCCCTCGCTCTCGTGCTCGGCGCGCTGATCGGGGGCGGAGCCGTCGTCACGGTCGTGGCCGCCGCGCGACGAGGCCGCATGGCCGCCGAAGTGGCCTCGACCACGGTGCCCGACGGTGTCGATCAGGTGGTCGAGGCACTCGAGTCTGCGGGCGTCGTGCTCGACCCCAGCAACACCGTGGTCAAGGCCTCGCCGGCCGCTTTCGCACTCGGGCTCGTGTGGCATCGCACGCTCGTGCACGCGCGACTCGTCGAGCTCGTCGAACGCGTGCGCCGCAGTGGCGAGCCGGTGACCGAAGAGCTCGAGCTGAGTCGGGGGCCTCTCGGTGACGCGGCTCTGCACCTCTCGGTGCGCGTCGCCCGGCTGGGCAGCCGCTTCGTGCTGCTGCTGGCCGAAGACCGCACCGAGTCGTACCGTCTCGACGCCGTGCGGCGCGACTTCGTCGCGAACATCAGCCATGAGCTCAAGACTCCGATCGGCGCGATCGGCCTGTTGAGCGAAGCGCTCGGCCACGCTGCCGACGACCCCGTGCAGGTGCGGCGCTTCGCCGATCAGTTGCACCGTGAATCAGAGCGACTCGCGAGCATGACACAAGAGATCATCGAGCTCTCGCGACTGCAGGCGAAAGACGCCTTGAGCCACCCCGAGGTGGTCGAGATCGATGCGGTGATCGCCGCGGCGATCGACCAGAACCGCGTGCTCGCCGATGCGCACCGCATCGCGCTCGCGAGCGGCGGCGAGAAGGGTCTGCGCGTGTGGGGCGACGAGGTCATGCTCATCACGGCAGTGCACAACCTCATCGCCAACGCCGTGCAGTACTCGCCGTCGCCCTCCCGCGTCGGCATCGGCGTCAACGCGACCGACGACGTCATCGAGATCGCGGTGACCGATCAGGGCATCGGCATTCCCGCCGACGAGCTCGACCGCGTCTTCGAGCGCTTCTTCCGCGTCGACCAGGCCCGCTCGCGCGCCACCGGCGGCACGGGGCTCGGCTTGAGCATCGTCAAGCACGTCGTGCAGAATCACGGCGGCGACGTGCGCGTCTGGTCGCAGCACGGTCGAGGTTCGACGTTCACCATCCGACTGCCCCGGGTCGACCAGCCCGCGGCGACCGCCACCGGAAAGGCCCGCGCATGACCCGCATTCTCATCGTCGAAGACGAGCCGGCGCTCTCTGAGCCCCTCGCCTACCTGCTCACCCGTGAGGGCTACGAGACCACGGTGGTCGCCGACGGCGCTGCCGCGCTGACGACGTTCGATCAGGCCGGGGCCGATCTCGTGCTGCTCGACATCATGCTGCCGGGCCTGCCCGGCACCGAGGTCTGCCGCGAGCTGCGGCAGCGATCGAGTGTTCCGATCATCATGCTGACGGCGAAAGACAGCGAGGTCGACATCGTCGTGGGGCTCGAGCTGGGGGCGGACGACTACGTGACCAAGCCGTATTCGACCCGCGAACTGCTCGCGCGAATCCGTGCCGTCATGCGACGCCAGTCAGACGAGGGCGACCTGGATGATGGCGTGCTCACGGCCGGTCCGGTGCGCATGGACGTCGACAAGCACCAGGTCACCGTCGATGGCCGCGAGATCGCGATGCCGTTGAAAGAGTTCGAGCTGCTCGAGCTGCGGCTGCGCAACGCGGGTCGCGTGCTCACGCGCGGGCAGCTCATCGACCGCGTCTGGGGTGCCGACTACTTCGGCGACACCAAGACGCTCGACGTGCATGTCAAGCGCATCCGTTCGAAGATCGAGCCGGACCCGTCGAACCCGCGGATGCTCGTGACCGTTCGAGGCCTCGGCTACCGCTTCGAAGACTGACCGCCGCGATCGCGGCCACCCTCAGCAGCGGGTGAAGTTCTCGACCGCGGCCGAGACCGCGAGGGTGCTGCCGAGAATACGAACCTCATCGGCGTTGTGCCGCCAGGCGCCGTGCAGCACGTCGTTCGGCAGGCAGGTCGGGCGCACCATGTAGATCGGTGCTGCGTCGAGTGCCGCGAGAGTGATGCCCGCGAGCGCGTCGGGGAAGTTGGCGCCCGTCACCCAGTAGCTGAACGGCGACGGGCGGTAATCGAACCCGAGCTCCGTCACCGCTACTGAGGTCGAGTACCGGTCGGTGCCGGCGGCGCGCACTGCTTCAACCCCGGGAAGCGCATCCACTTGGGCGAAGATTCCCGCGCTCATGACATTCGATCCCCCGACCAGGATCACCCGCTCGGGCTTGAGGGTGCCCGTGATGAAGCTCAGCGTCGAGGCGGGCAGGCTGCTCGCAAGGCCGTCGACCAGCAGCATCGGCATGCCAGTCGCACCCGCTGCTGCACCGGCACTGAGCGCATCAGGGAAATTGCGGCCGGTCACGAGGTAGAGGTCTTCATAGCCTGCAGAGTCATCGAAGAATTCCTGCACGATGCGCTGCGACGTCGCGTACCGGCTGGGTCCCTCGAGCCGGAACACATCGGCTCCCGTGGCTTCGAGCTGGGCTTCGACGGCGTCGGAGATCACGAGATTGCTGCCGGCGATGAAGATCGTGTCAGGGTTGAGGCGCTGGACCTCAGCGAGCACCTCGGGCAGCAGCGTGTTCTTCGGGTTCAGCAGCAGAGACCCGTTGAGCACCGAGACCGCGGGCGCGAGCGAGAGGGCGTCGGGGAAGGACGTGCCGCTCGCGATGTAGACGTACTGGCTCGTACCGGGGTAGGCCTCCTTCGAGATCTCGATCGCGGTGCCGTAGCGGCTGGCGCCGAAGATGCGGTCGATCTTGAGCCGTGCGACAGAGACTGCGTCGGTGCTGGACGATGTCGAATAGACCGTGCGGCCGTCGAGCGACATGACCACATCGTTGGTGAAGCTCGGTGTCGTGTAGATTCCGCGCTCCAACCCGATATCGAGATCGATCTTCTTGACCGAGCTGCCAGTCGCAACGAAGAGGATGCGCCCGTCGACCGAGGGGGCCATGCCGGTGGGTTGGCCGCCGAGGCTCAGGTACCCGATGAGCGAATCGTTCGTGAGATCGATCTTCGCAACAGTGCCGACACCGAACATCGAGACGTAGGCGCGGTCGCGAGCGGCATCGATGTAGACCTCGTTCGCATCGTCGAAGAGCGAGAGCGACGTCACGGCTCCCGAGCTGAGGTTGACGAAGCTGACTCGTTCACCGGCGGTGTCTGATCCCTCCGAAGCGACAATGAGTCGATTGCGTTCGGTGTCGAGTGCGAGTCCGTCGGGAGAGTCGCCCACTGCCCACGTGGTGATCGTGGATCGTGTCGCGGCGTCGATCACGCGCACGGAGTCGATCAGCGGCATGGTGACATACGCGCGGGCACCGTTCGCGGAGAAGACGATGTTCTGCGGAGCGTTGCCCACGGAGAAGAACGTCGTTTCGACGAAGGTGAGAGCGTTGACAATCGAGATGGTGCCACTCGCGTAGTTCGTGACCCACAGCTCGTTCGTACCGGGACGCATCTGCAGGTCGCTCGGGCTGAACCCGACGGGGATGCTCGTCACGGTTTGCGTGCTCAGATTGATGGCGCTCACCGTTGCGGCCGCCTGGTTGGCAACGAAGGCGACCTGGCCGTCGGTGCGCAGTTCGATCGCCACGGGCGAGTCGCCGACGGGGATCGAACTGAGTGCGGAGATGCCGAGCGCGGGTGTGGCGCCGAAGGGCAGCAGCAGTGCCAGTGAAGCGATCGCTGCGAGGGGGGCGGCAGTGCGCACGCGTCGGGAAGCGGGCATCAGGGGGCTCCTCTCGATGGCCGCAGATCGCGTTCGCGATCGCTCGTCGTGCTTCGCACCCTAGCCAGCGCGCACCCAAAAGTGAAGAGTAGTTGCTACTTACCCCCGGGGCTCTGGTGCTCTAGCACGGGCTGAGAGACGCCACGTCCGCAGTCACGACCGACTCGCTGCCGAGCAGGAAGAGGTAGGTCGCCTGCCCGCCGAACACGGCCTCCATTCCGCCGGGCGTCACGCACGACTTCGGCACCAGATACAGGGGTGCGTTGGCCCGTGCGGCAAGCGAGGCGGCAGCGAGCGCGTCGGGAAAGTTGGCTCCCGTTGCGAAGATGACGCTCTCACTCGAGGCATAAGCATCGGCGCTGATGGCCGTCGACGTCTCGTAGCGGCTCGCGCCCGACAGGCGGCGCACATCGCCGCCGAACGCGGTGGTCAGCTGCGTCATAATGCCCGCGCTCACCACGTTCGCCCCGCCGGCGATGGTGATCTGGGTGGGGGCGAGGTCGGCGATGAGCGCCAGGGTCGAGGGCGGCACGGTCGAGCGGGTGCCGTCGACCAGGATCACGGGCACACCCTCGGCCGCAGCGACGGCCCCGGCGCTCAGCGCGTCGGGATAGTTGCGCCCCGTCGCGATGAAGACTTCGGGCACCGTGAGCGAGTCCCACACCGTGCTGACGACGACCTCAGCTGTGTCGTATCTGCTCGCACCGAACAGTCGCTCGACAGTCGGCTGCGGTTCGGGGCCGAAGTCGATGGCCTCGACCGCCGCTTTCACGGAAGCCGACACGGCGCTCACGCCTCCGACGATGTAGATGGTGTCGGGCGCGAGCCTCACGAGTTCGTCACGCACCACAGACGGCAGACTCGTCGGCGCCGTGAGCAGCAGCGAACCGTCGAGCAGACCCGCCGCGGGTCCGGCAGAAAGTGCGTCGGGGAAGTTCAGCCCATTGGCGAGGAAGACGGTGTTCGCACCCGACGGGAACGCGCGCTTCGACACCTCGACGGCGGTGGCGAAACGGCTCTGGCCTGCGAGCCGCTCGGTCTCGAGCCCGACGATCGAGATCGTGTCGTCGAAGAAGTTGGTCACGGCAACCTTGCCGGTCGAGTCGCTCGCGACCGAGTACGGTTCGTCTCCCACCCGCACACTCGACACGACCTCCAGGGTCGCGAGGTCGATCAGACTGACCTGGTCGAGGCTGTACTCCGTGACGTAGACGAAGTCACCGGTCGCAGAGAAGTCGAATCCCCCTGGTACACCTGCGAGCGGAATGGTCGTGATCACCTCGGTGGCGGTGGGATTCAGGATCGCGACGTAGGTGCTCGATTCCGCTTGCACCGTCGCCCACAACTGCGTGCCGTCAGGGCTGAGCAAGAGGTCGTTGGCTCGCCCGCTGTCGGGCAGGGGGACGGTCGCGTTGTAGTCGTAGATCTCGCTCACCAGGTCGAGTCTCACCACTCGATCGATGCCGCCGAGACCGGTGAAGTAGAGCTGCTGCTCGTCGGCCGACAAGACGCCGTACGTCGGAGACGGCAGAGAGCTGCCGAGCTCGGTGATGGCCTGAGTGCTCGTATTCACCGCTTGCACGAGGGCGAGCTGCGAGTTGAGCACGTAGGCGGTCGTGTCGTCAGCAGTGAAGATGACCTCACGGGGTCGCCCACCCGTGCTCAGGGTGTCGATCACGAGGTTCGTGGACGTATCAATGATCGAGATCGTGCCGTCGTCCACATTCGAGACCCACACGACCGACTGATCGTTGCTCGCACTGATGTTGTAGGGGTTGCTGCCGACGTTCAGCGTCGTCTCGAGACTCCAATCGGAGGTGTCGTAGACGGTGACGGAGTCGTCCAAGCGGTTCGCAATGTAGGCGAATCCGGCGGCCATCGCGATGGCTTGCGGCCCGTCGCCGGTCGGCAGGCTGCCGAATTCGCCGTGCGCGGTCGCGGGAGGGGCGGTGGCGCTGTCGATGCCGCTCAGCCCGACAATGATCAGAGAAGAGGCGGCGATCGATGCGAGGAGCGATCGGCGGCGCGCAGCAGGGGTCGAGGTAACAATGGGCATGTCGTGCTCCGGGTGCGGGGTGGTGGAACACAACTCACACGAGTTGCTGGCGACACGCTAGAGCAAACTCGCCGTCGGTGCACTACTCAGGTTTGCTCGTCACTACTCAGTCACGCCCCCGGACCCGTCGTCGACCGACTGCACGGTGAGATCGAGCTCGATCGCCGCCTCTGTCGATCGGTAGAAGAAACCCTGAGCGATCGTGATCGGCACGATCTCGCCCACGACTGCGCTCAACCCCGCGAGACGGAAGTCTCCTTCCGCTCCGATGGCGGTGGTGGAGAGCGCGGGAACCAGACGAGACTCCTCGCGGTTCTGCTCATCGACCGCCCATCTGACGGTGAACGCGCGGTCCACTGACGAGGTGTTCGTCACGGTGGCCGTCAAGGTTGTGGCACCATCGGCGTCAGCGAGAAGTCGAAGGTCGGCGATCTCCAGCTGTCCGACGCTCTCGACAACGACGTCATTCGAGGTCGATGCGCATCCGGTCACGACCGCGATGATCGCCACGCATGCCACCATCAGCGACGACGCAGGCGATCGACGTGACATCGTGGTCCCGGCGAGCTCTCCGTGATGCCGGCTAGTCGCCCGAGGGGACGAGCAGCTCGTACTCGGGCAGGCTGCCGTCGAGCACGGGCACGAGCAGTTCGACGCCGGGCACGGTGCCGTAGCTCAAGAAGAGCGGCACGAGGCCGCCGATCACATCGGTGCTGCCGGTCACGAGCACCTGCGGCTGGTCGGGGCTGCCGATCGCCGTGCGGCCGTTCGCCGTCACGAAGACCGACTCGGTGATGCGCTCGCCGCCGGCGCTCCACTGCACCGAGAGCCGGCGGTCGGTGTCGCCCGAGTTGACGATGGTCATGACGAGGTTGAGCGTCTCGGGGTCGTCGCCGATGAGCAGCGCGTTGCGCACGGCCAGGTCGCCGACCTCGGTGCCGACTCCGTCGCTCGGGTCGTACTCTTTCTCGGTCGCGATCTCGGCGCTGAACGTGCAGCCGGTCGTTGCCAGCAGAAGCGCCGCAGCCAGGGCGATCGACGCGGCCAGACGAGATTTCACGAGTTGCCTCCAGAGCACGGGGGGTAGCGATCGATGAGCCGCGGGCGACTCTCGATGGCCTCTTCGCATCAAGTCTATCCAGCGAGCGACGGCCGCGCGCAGGCTCGAGGAGTGCCCGCCCGACCGCTGAGGCTGAGAAACTGCTGTGGTAGACTGGAGGTTCTGCGGAAGGACCACCATCCATGCTTTTCCAGGTCGGCGAGACTGTCGTCTACCCCCATCACGGGGCTGCCACGATCATTGAAGTCAAGAACCGAACCATTCGGGGTGAAGAGAAGCTGTACCTCAAGCTCAACGTCACCCAGGGCGATCTGACGATCGAGGTTCCTGCTGAGAACGTCGACCTCGTCGGCGTTCGCGATGTCATCGGTCAAGAGGGTCTCGACAAGGTGTTCGAGGTGCTGCGCGCGCCGTTCACCGAAGAGCCCACCAACTGGTCTCGCCGTTACAAGGCGAACCTCGAGAAGCTCGCCTCCGGTGACGTCATCAAGGTCTCCGAGGTCGTGCGCGACCTGTGGCGCCGCGATCAAGACCGCGGTCTGAGTGCGGGCGAGAAGCGCATGCTCGCCAAGGCGCGTCAGATTCTCATCAGTGAGCTCGCTCTCGCCGAGAAGACCGACGAGGAAAAAGCCTCGACGGTTCTCGACGAGGTCCTCGCTTCCTGAGCGATTCCGCGGTGACCGAGTCGGCCGCTGCGTCCGCTCCATCGTCGGGATCACCACGCCTCGCGGTCGTCGTCGTTGCCGCGGGCAGCGGCACCCGGCTCGGGCGTGCTGAGCCCAAGGCCTTCGTCGCCGTCGGCGGCCGCACTCTGCTCGAGCATGCCCTCGATGCCGTGTTCTCGCTCGCCGAGCCGGCTCAGGTCGTCGTTGTCGCGCCCGGGTCGCATCGTGATGAAGCGCGCGCGGTCGCGTTGAGGTCGGCGGGTGCTGCGCGCGACGCCGTGAGCGTCGTCGTCGGCGGCGACAGCCGGCTGGCCTCAGTACGCGCTGGAGTGGCCGCGATCGGGGCGGGCGTCGAGACCGTGCTCGTGCACGACGCCGCGCGCGCCTTCACCCCCGTCGAGGTGTTCGACCGCGTCATTGCGCGCGTGCGTGCCGATGGAGTCGGAGTCATACCCGCGCTGCCGGTGGTCGACACGATCGCGCGGCGCACGCCCGACGGCGCGGTCGTCGAGCAGGTCGATCGCGCGCAGCTCGCGTCGATCCAGACCCCGCAGGGCTTTCCGCTCGACCAGTACCGCGCCGCACTCGCGGCGGTGGCGCCCGACGCAGAGCACACCGACGATGCGAGCGTGCACGCGGCGGCAGGGCATCCGGTGGTCACGGTGCTCGGAGACGACCGCGCCTTCAAGGTGACGACTCCGTGGGATCTTCGCCGCGCCCAGCAGCTCGTCGCCGACGATCGGCCTTCGCTGCGCACCGGGGTCGGCATCGACGTGCACGCCTACGACGATGCGCAGCCGCTCTGGCTCGGCGGCCTCTACTGGCCCGATGAGCCAGGCCTCGCCGGTCACAGCGACGGCGACGCGATCAGCCATGCGATCTGCGACGCGCTGCTGTCGGCGGCGGGGCTCGGCGACATCGGGTCGCGTTTCGGTGTCGATGATCCTCGATTCGCGGATGCTCGAGGCGAGGTCTTCCTGACCGCGACCCTCGACCTGCTGCGCGATGCGGGGTTCGACGTGCTCAACGTCGCGGTGCAAGTGGTCGCTCAGCGCCCCCGGTTCGCTGCCCGCCGCCACGAGGTCGAGGCACTGCTGAGCCGCGTGCTCGGCGCCCCCGTGAGCGTCGCCGCGACCACGAGCGACGGCCTGGGTTTCACGGGCCGCAGCGAAGGCGTCGCCGCTATTGCAACGGCACTGATTCGTTCCTAGCCCCGCCGGTAGGCTTGCCCGGTGACCGTGCGCCTCTATGACAGCCTGCAGCAGGCCGTCGTCGACCTCGCGCCACGGGTCGAGGGCCACGTCGGCATGTACGTCTGCGGGCCGACCGTGCAGTCGTCGCCCCATATCGGGCACGTGCGCAGCGCGCTCGTCTACGACCTCTGGCGGCGGTGGCTGACCCACCGCGGGTACGCCGTCACCTTCATCCGCAACGTCACCGACATCGATGACAAGGTGCTCGCGCAGCAGAGCGAGCACGAGGCGTGGTACGCCGTGGCCTACCGCGTCGAGCTCGAGTTCACGGCGGCATACCAGGCGCTCGGCATTCTGCCCCCGACCTACGAGCCGCGGGCCACGGCGAGCATCGAGCATATGCACGACCTCATCGCCGCTCTCATCGAGCGCGGTCACGCCTACGCGGCCGACGACGGCAGCGGCGACGTCTACATCGACGTGCGCAGCTGGAGCCGCTACGGCGAGCTCACCCGGCAGAGCCCCGACGACATGGAGGCGGCCGGTGATGCGCCGCCGCGCGCGAAGCGCGACCCGCGCGACTTCGCGCTCTGGAAGGGCGCCAAGCCCGACGAGCCGGCAAGCGCCCACTGGGCGTCGCCGTGGGGCCGTGGTCGACCCGGCTGGCCCATCGAATGCTCGGCGATGGCTGCCCGCTACCTGGGCGAGGCGTTCGACATTCACGGCGGCGGGCTCGACCTGCGGTTTCCGCATCACGAGAACGAGCTGGCGCAGTCGAGCGCCGCGGGGCACGAGTTCGCTCGCCACTGGGTGCACAACGGCCTGGTCATCGTGGGCGGTCAGAAGATGTCGAAGTCGCTCGGCAACTCGGTGTTCGCGCTCGACCTGCTCGCGAGCCATCGGCCGGCCGTCGTGCGCTACTGGCTCGGCTCGGCCCACTACCGGTCGACGATCGACTACACCCCGAGCTCGCTCGACGAGGCGCAGGCCGCTCTCGAGCGCATCGAGGGCTTTCTCGCGCGCGCATCCCGCCGCGTCGCCTCGACCCGCGTCGCCGAGGTCGAGGCCGAGCTGCCGGCCGAGTTCGCTGCCGCGATGGACGACGACCTCGCGGTGCCGCAGGCGCTCGCCGTGCTGCACGATCGCGTGAGGGCCGGCAATGCCGCGCTCGATGACGATGATGTGGCCGCCGTCGCGCGGGCCCGTGCCGAGGTGGCCGGCATGGTCGCCGTGCTCGGCTTCGACGCGACCGACACGGATGCTCGCGACGACGACCCCGCCCGCCGAGCCCTCTCGACGCTCGTCGACCGGTTGATCAGCGAACGCCGCGAGGCCCGCGAGTCGCGCGACTTCGCGACGGCCGACCGCATTCGCGATGACCTGGCAGCGGCCGGCATCGTGCTCGAAGACTCACCGACAGCAACCGACTGGAGTATCGATGGCTAAGCAAGGGCGCCCCGGCGCCAGCAAGAAGAAGAAGGGCCCGACGGTCGGTTCAGGGGGACAAGGTCGCCAGGCGCTCGAAGGCCGTGGACCGACCCCCAAGGCGGAGGACCGCACCTGGCACCCGGCCGGCAAGCGCAAGGCCGCGAACGATCGGCTCGCCGCTGCGCGCACTCGCGCGGGGGGAAACTCCGGGGGTGGCCAGCAGTCGAACCGCTCGCGCGCACCCAAGAAGAACGTCGACGCCGAGATCGTGAGCGGCCGCAACTCGGTGCTCGAGGCGCTGCGGGCGAAGATTCCGGCGAGCGCGTTCTACATCGCGGCGCGCGTCGAGATGGACGACCGGGTGAAAGAGGCTCTGTCGCTCGCGACGAAGCGCGGCATTCCGGTGCTCGAGATCATGCGTCCTGAGCTCGACCGCATGACGGGCGAGAACTCGGTCAACCAGGGCATCGCGATCTCGGTGCCTGCCTACGATTACGCGCACCCGATGGATCTCGTCACGAAGGCTGTCGACCGGGGGCAGACTCCTCTGATCGTCGCGCTCGACGGGGTGACGGATCCGCGCAATCTCGGGGCGATCATCCGCTCGACGGCCGCGTTCGGCGGGCACGGCGTCATCGTGCCGCAGCGTCGCTCGGTCGGCGTGACGGCCGCAGCGTGGAAGACCTCGGCGGGAGCCGCGGCGCGCACGCCCGTCGCCATGGCCGCCAACCTCACCCAGACCCTCAAGGCCATGAAGGCCGAGGGAGTCTTCGTGCTCGGTCTCGACGGGAGTGGCGACATGATGCTGCCGAACCTCGAGCTCGCCGATCGCCCGCTCGTCATCGTCGTCGGCAGCGAGGGCAAGGGCCTGTCGCGGCTCGTCACGGAGACGTGCGACGCGATCGTGTCGATCCCGATCTCGGCAGCGACCGAGTCGCTCAATGCGGGCATCGCGGCGAGCGTGGCGCTCTACGAGGTCTCGCGACGTCGGGCGGCTCTGTAGAGCGGCTCGCGCAGCACGACAGCCTCGTGTGTATCCTCGAAGTGTTCATCTTTACTGAACATGTGAGGAGAGAGCGATGGCGCTCGACCACCTGAAGATCGCGATCGTCGGCACGGGTGCCGTCGGCGGGTCGGTCGCAGCCGACCTGATTCGCGCGGGTCTCGATGTCACGGTGATCGACCAGTGGCCCGACCATGTCGAGGCGATGCGCGCTCAGGGGCTCACCGTGCACCTGCCGACCGAGACTCAGGTGACGCCGGTGCCGGCGCTGCACCTGTGCCAGGTCGCCGAGCTGCGCGAGCCCTTCGACATCGTGCTCACGGCAGTGAAGACCTATGACACCCGCTGGGTGGCCGAGCTCATGAAGCCGCTCCTGCGCCCTGACGGAGTCTTCGTGGGGCTGCAGAACGGCATGACCATCGACCATGTCGCCGAGATCGTCGGGGCCGAGCGCACGATCGGCTGCGTGCTCGGCATCGCGGCGAACCTGCGCACACCGGGCGTCATCGTGCGTCAGGTCTCGCCTGCCGACACGTGGTTCTCGGTCGGCACGCTGAGCGGGGAGCGCACCGAGCGCCTCGACCAGGTCGCCGCGGTGCTCGCGCCCGCCGCCGAGATCGTCGTGACCGACGACATCCGCTCGGCGAAGTGGATGAAGCTCATCGCCAACAGTCCCGAGATGCTGCCCTCGGGGCTGCTGGGAGTGCCCCTGCTCGAGGCAGCGCGCACTCCGGGCATCAGGCCCGTCATGGATGCGATGTCGCGCGAGGCGTACGCGCTCGCGATCGAGCTCGGCATCACGATGATGCCGTCGCTCGGCATCGCGGCAGACGACATGCCCGACTCGGATCAGTACGCGCTCGACCTGCTCGACCGCGTGCTGTCGCACTTCTCGCAGCCCGACACGCGCGTCGCGGTGCTGCAGGACTGGGAGAAGGGCCGCCGGGCCGAGCTCGATGCTTTCAGCGGGTACATCGTCGCGAAGCGTGCGGAACTCGGAGGCAGCGCGCCCGTCAACGAGCAGATCCTGCGGCTCTCCGAGCGCGTCGAACGCGGCGAGCTCGTTCCAGTGCCCGAGAACGCACCGTTGCTCATGGCCGCGCTCGAAGGTGCTCGTACGCCCGCTTGACAGCAGACCATGCGATCGCATTGACTATGTTCACTAAGGCTGAACGCGTCGAACTGCCGCGGAGCCCCACTGAGCAGACACCACGAAGGAGTCGATGATGACCCGCTATGTCGTCCGTACGGCCGACGAGGCCGACTACCGCGACCCCGGGGCGCTCGCCCCCGACTCGCACGGCTACTCGCGCTGGTGCGCGGTCGGGTACGCCGACGGCGCGGTGCACACCGACTTCGGCATGTCGCGGCTCGAGCCCGGCGGCGCCGTGCCGACGCACGTGCACTCGTTTGAAGAGTCGTTCCACCTCGTCGAAGGCGAGGTGCTGCTCGTGACGCCCGAGGCGACCGTGCACCTCGTCGCGGGCGACTACGGCGTCATTCCGCTCGGGGTTCCGCACTCGTGGCACTCGATCGGCGACGCCCCGGCGGTCTGGAGCGACATCTACTCGCCACCGCCGCGCATCGAGCACGGCTCGGACACCTATCGCGTCGCCGACCTCGCGCCGGGTGAGCCCATTAAGGTCGACCCGCGCGACCCGCGCACGCGCTCGTTCGGGGCGATCACGACCGAGCAGATGAACCCCGGCAAGCAGTCTCAAGAGCTGCTTGCGCAATCGGCCAGTATGCGCACCGCCCTGCTCGTCTACAGCGGCATCTCGCTGAAGATGATGGTCGACAGCGATCTCGGCTCGGTGCTGCACACCATGTTCATGGTGCAGTACGAGCCGACCGGCGTCGCGGGCCCGCACGACCACCCGCTCGAAGAGGCCTACTTGATCATGGACGGCGAGGTCGACGCGACCTTCGACGGCCACGAGGTGCGGATGAAGCCCGGCGACATCGCCTGGGCGGGCGTCGGCTGCGTGCACTCGTTCCGCGCAGTCGGCGAACCGGTTCGGTGGCTCGAGACGCAGTCGCCCCAGATGCCCGCGCGCCATGCGTACCGGTTCGCCCGCGACTGGACCTATCTGACCGACAAGCTCGGCTCGGCCTGACCGAGCCCGCTTCGCACCAGACAGCAACGCTCAAGGAGGAGCAGTGACTCAGCGCACGATCGCCGTCATCGGCGGAACATCCGGCATCGGCCTCGAGATCGCGAAGGAGGTTGTCGCCCGGGGCGACCGCGTCGTGCTGACCGGCCGCGATCAGACGCGTGCCGACGCCATCGCGCGGTCGATCGGCGAGAGTGCCACGGGCCTCGCGCTCGACATCTCCGAGCCCGAGTCGATCGCCGAGAGCCTCGCGAGCGTCGAGCAGGTGCACGGCCTGGTGCTCGCCGCGATCGAGCGCGACGCCAACACCGTGCGCGAGTACGACATCACACGGGCGCGACGGCTCGTGACCCTCAAGCTCGTCGGCTACACCGAGACGGTGCACACCCTGCTCGACCGGCTCGAGCCGACCGTCGACACGGGCATCGTGCTGTTCGGCGGTCGCGCGAAGGACGCACCGTACCCGGGTTCGACGACCGTGGCGACGATCAACGGCGGTGTCGAGGGCCTCGTGCACTCGATGGCGCTCGAGCTCGCCCCCATGCGCGTCAACGGCCTGCACCCCGGCATCATCGGCGACAGCCCGTTCTGGGCCGACAAGCCGGCGGCGGTGCTGCAGGGCTACGAGTCGCGCACGCCGGGCGGCAAGCTCGCCACCATGGCCGACATCGTGGGCGCCACGATGTTCCTGCTCGGCAACCGCGGAGTCTCGGGCACGAGCCTCTACGTCGACCGCGGCTGGCGGCTCACCTAGATTCGTCTGTCTCCACTAGATATATCCACGCGCATCGACTTATCATTTCACCAGGGCTGTACAGATGCGTGCACCTTTACTGAATTGCTCAACGAGGAGGAACTCATGACCGACGCCGCTCCCCGCGCCGCGGACTTCACACCCGGACGGCCCGTCGTCTTCCGCAACGCGACGGTGATCACCGTCGATGCTGCTGGCGTTCTCGAGAACGCCGACGTCTTGATCACGGATGACACCATCGCCGCCGTCGGTCATTCGCTCGAGGTGCCCGCAGGCACGCTCGAGATCGACGCCAAGGGCGGCATCCTCATGCCGGGCATGATCGACACGCACCGGCACATGTGGCAGACCGCTCTGCGCGGCTACGGCGGAGACTGGGCGCTCAGCCAGTACTTCGTCTTCTACTACCTGACGTGGGGCCACGTCTTCCGCGCGGAGGACATCGCGGCCGGCAACCAGCTCAGCGCGCTCGAGTCGATCGACGAGGGTGTCACGACGACCGTCGACTGGTCGCACGCCCTGCGCACGCCCGAGTACGCCGACGCGGCAGTGGAGGCTCTGCGCAGCATCCCCGGTCGATTCGTGCTCGCGTACGGCAACTACCTCGGGGCTCCGTGGGAGTGGATGAACGAGCCCGGCTTCCAGTCGTGGGTCAAGAACTTCAAGGCCGACGACATGATGGGCCTGCAGGTGGCCTTCGATGTCAACTCGGGCCCTGACTTCCACGAGAAGGGCGCCTTCGAGGCGGCTCGCGACCTCGGCTTGCGGGTCACCACGCACGCGGGCGTCTGGGGCGTCAACGGCGACCCCAACATCGAGCTCATGTACGACCACGGGTTCATGGACGACACGGTCACCTACGTGCACGCGAGCTCGCTCGGTCCCGAGAGCTACCACAAGATCGCCGCCACGGGCGGAACGATCTCGATCGCGACCGAGAGCGAGCAGAGCGCCGGCCAGGGCTACCCCTCGGCCTGGGTCGCGAAGAAGTACGGCATCACCGCGTCGCTGTCGATGGACACGAGTGTGTGGTGGAGTGCCGACTTCTTCTCGGCCATGCGGGCGACCCTCAGCTCGTTCCGCTCGCGCGACCACCTCGAGGCTCACCTCAAGGGCGAGACGGTGAACGTCAACCGCATGAAGGCCGAAGACGCGGTCTGGCAGGCGACCATGGGCGGTGCGCACACGCTCGGCATGGCTGACAAGCTCGGCTCGATCACCGTGGGCAAGAAGGCCGACCTCGTGCTGCTCAAGAACGACGAGTCGCCCGCCATGACGCCCGTCCTCAACCCGTACGCGCACGTCGTGTACCAGGCGGGAACGGCCGACGTGCACACGGTGGTCGTCGACGGCAAGGTCGTGAAGTACAACGGCGAGCGCATCGGACTGCCCCTCAAGCCCGTTGCCGACCGCGTCGCCGCCTCGGTCGAGCACGTGCGCAGCGAGCTCGGCGAAGAGGCTTGGGCCGAGTGGATGAACCCCGCTCTGCCCGAGGACGAGCCGATCGCGAACCCCTACATGTACCTCGACGAGGAGAAGTAGGACAGCTGATCGATCAGAAACGGGGGCGTGCCGACAGCGGCGCGCCCCCGTTTCTCGTGTGTGACGTCAGCGCGACGCCAGCGCCAGCAGCACGTCGGCGTTGCTCGGGTGAGGCGCGAGCACACCGCGCTCGATGCGCCGGGCGACCTCGACGAGGGCGTCGTTGGCCGGGGTGGCGATGCCGAGTTCGGCACCCCTCCGCGCGACGAGGCCGTTGAACTGCTCGGCCTCGCTGCGACGGCCCTTGCGCCAATCGTGCAAGACGGTGGTCGTCGTGCTCGGCAGCACGAAACCCGCATAGAGAGCATCCAGCAGCACCTCGACGAGCGCATCGACGCGTGCGACGTCGTCGTCGTCGAGGCCGAAGATCGGCAGGACCGCCCGGCCGTCGCGCACGCCCACCTCGAGGGCCTCGTTGCCGGCGCGCACCATGAGCTCGCGCATGCCCGGGGTCTCCAGTGCGGCGATCATCGGCAGACCGAGCGCGGCGGTCGACACGAGCGTCGTGCAGTTGCTCACGAGCTTCATCCACTTCGCCGACAGGATGTCGTCGACGATCGCCACGGTGCCGGCATGCTCGAGTACCGCGGCGGCTTCCGCCAGTCGCGGATGGCCGTCGGCAGTGAGCGCGCCGAGGGCGAACCACGACCGATCGGCGGGCGTGTGGCGCATGACAACACCGGGCTCATCCATCTCGCTGGAGACCTCGATGACGCAGCCGAGGGTGCGGTGGGTGCCGACGACCTCGGCGATCGTCGTCGCCGTCATCCCGTTCTGCACGCCGATCAGCAGACCGTCGGCGGCGAGGTGCGGTTCTATGAGCCGCGCGGCCCACCCGGCGTCGTACGCCTTCATCAGCATGAGCACGATGTCGAACGGTTCGCGGAGAGTGGCGACCTCGCACAGGTGCAGGGTCGGAAGGCGCGTGACCGTCTCGCCGCCCGGCATGACCACGCGCAACCCGTCGCGGCGGATGGCCTCGACGTGCGCGGGCCACTGCTCGATGAGGGTCACGTCGACGCCCGCACGAGCGAGGTCGGCGCCGATGCCGCCGCCGTTCGCGCCCGCCCCGAGTACTGCGACCCGCAGCGGCCGCTGCTGGTCACGCGTCATCGCGAACCACCGGCCAGAAGCTCGTCGAGCAAGTGGATGCCCCGCTCGAGCTCGCCCCGCTCGATCTTCTCGGCGAGCGCGACGACGTGCGCGTTGACGGGAGCACGATCGCCGGCAGCGGCCAGCACGTCGACCACGAGGCCGTTCAGTTCGCGGTACTCCGACCGTCGACCCTTCATCCAGTCCTGCAGCACCGTCGTGCGCGTGTCCGGCAGCGAGTACTTGTCGAGCACTTCGCCGAGCAGCCGAGCAGCGTAGCCGTCGGGGTCGGTGAGTTCGTCGTCGCTCAAGCCGAAGATGCTCACGAGCCGGCTGCCGTCGGCGAGTGCAGCCCGTGCCGCCTCGGCCCCGCACACGATCATGAAGTCGTGCACTCCCGGCAGCCGGACGGCGTCGGCGAGCGGGAGGTCGAGGATCGCGGAGGGCACGAGCTCGCCAGCGTTGGCGACGAGCTTCATCCACTTCGACGAGCGGATGTCGTCGGAGACCTCGACAGTGCCGGTGCAGCTCATGATCTCTCTGACCTCGTCAGCGCGAGCATGGGCGCGCGGGTCGGTGCCGCCCACCGCGAACCACGAGTCGGCCGGGGCGTTCTGCCGGTTCACGATGCCGGGCTCGAACATGTTCGACGCCATCTCGATCACGGCCCCGAGCGTGCGATGCGCTCCGACAGCCGCGGCGATGTCGTCCATGGTCATGCCGTTCTGCACACCGACGACGACGCCGTCGTCGGCAAGCAGTGGCGCGATCAGTGCGCACGCCCACCGGGTGTCGTAGGCCTTCACGAGCAGCAGCACGATGTCGAACGGCTCGCGCAGGGTCGCGACATCGCAGAAGTGCACGGGCTGGGCTGGCGTGACGACCGTCTCGAGTGGGAGCCGCACTTCGATGCCACGCCTGCGCATGGCGTCGACGTGGGCGGGCCACTGCTCGATGAGGGTCACGTCGTGACCGGCGCGGATCAGGTCGGCGCCGATGCCGGCCCCTTGGGCTCCCGTGCCGAGAACGGCTATACGGGGTCTGGTCATGGAAGAGCCTCCTTGCTCTGGCTGGCACTGTGTCACGTCGACTCCGCCCGTTCAGTCCGACAGAACGAACTGGGTGCGTCTGCCCCTCGTGCCGGGGGAGCACACGCCGGAATGTGGCACTTGCAGGGGCGGCGACCCCCGTGTGTAAAGTATGGCTGAAACTCAAAGGAGAGTCAGCGTGAACACTATCGACCCGGCGCCATCGCGTCGACCCCTGCGTCGACGAAGCGGCCACTCCTGCGCAGCGCAGCGCAACGGAGGTCGAGCTCGCGCATGAGAGCGCTCGTGTTCCGTGGGGCGGCAGGCGCTGAGGTCGAGAGCATCCCGGTACCTGTGCCCGGGCCCGGTGAGGTGCTCGTGCGCGTCGCCGTGTGCGGCGTGTGCGGCAGCGATGCCGCCGAGCTCGATCACGGGCCGACTCTCACCTCGCCCCCTGTCGTGCTCGGTCACGAGTTCGCCGGAGTCGTCGAGTCGGTCGGCGCGGGCGTGTCGACGCTGGCGCCCGGAGCGCGCGTCGTCTGCGGAGCTGGCATCTCGTGCGGCGAGTGCCGGCCGTGCTCGCAGGGCCGCACCAACCTCTGCGTGCAGTACCGCACCGCAGGACTGCAGATCGACGGCGGCCTCGCTGAGTACGCCGTCGTGCCAGCATCGACGCTTCTCGACGTGACCGATTCGGGGCTGCCGCTCGACACTCTCGGTCTCGCGCAGCCGATGTCGATCGCCGTGCACGCCGTGCGGCGCAGCGGGCTGCGCGAGGGCGATGACGCGATCATCGTGGGTGTCGGAGGCATCGGCGCATTCCTGACCGTCGCTGCCTCGGCGCTGGCGGCGCGGGTGCTCGTCGTCGATCTCGATCCCGAGCGGCTCGAACTGGCGCTGCGCCTCGGAGCCGACCACGTCATGAACGCGCGTGAAGGATCGCTCGCCGACCGCATCGAGTCGCTAGGGCTCCACCCCGATGTTCTCTTCGAGGTCAGCGGCACCAAGCCCGGGCTCGACTCGGTGCTGGGCGCCGCGCGACCAGGCTCGACCATCGTGCCGCTCGGCATTCAGCGCGACGACGTCGCGGTGCCCCTCGCGCAGTGGACGGTGCGCGAGTACACCGTGATCGGTACGAACGCGCACGTGTTCGCCACCGACCTGCCCGACGCGGTTCGACTGCTCGCGACGAGAGACGACTGGAGCGACATCGCCCCGCTCGTGATCCCGCTCGACGACGCGGTCGCCGACGGCATCGAGCCGATCCGAACCGGCACGGCGCACCGCATCAAGACACTTGTCGACCCCACGATCCGGGCCGCGCGAGCGGCCGATCACCGAAGGAGCTGAACCATGCGCACTCTCATCACCCAGGCCGCGATCGTCTCGATGGACGACGCCATCGGCGACCTGCCGCGCGGCGACATCCTCATCGAGGACGGAGTCATCGTCGCTGTCGCGCCATCGATCGACGCCGCCGACGCCGAGATCATCGACGGGTCGACCATGATCGCGATGCCGGGAATGGTCGACACCCACCGCCACACCTGGCAGACCGCGCTGCGCGGTATCCTCGCCGACGGCAACATCCCCGACTATCTGCGCGGCATCCGGCTGCAGATGGCGCCGCGCTATCGGGCCGACGACATGTACGCCGGCAACTACGCCGGTGCGCTCGACGCCCTCAACTGCGGCGTCACCTCGCTTGTCGACTACTGCCACAACATCCTCGACCCCGACTGCGCGCACGCAGCGGTGACCGGGCTGCGCGACGCGGGCATCCGCGGCCTGTACGGTCACGGCCTCACGCCGATCACGAGCAACACGTGGAGCGAGAGCAAGGGAGGTTCGGCCGCAGACTCCGACCCCGCGGATCTCGAGACCCGGGCGCGGCTGGCGCGGAGCATCCGCGACGAGTACTTCTCCTCTGACGGACTGCTGCGATTCGGCATCGCGCCGCAAGAGCTCGCCATCGCGCCCGTCGCGACCGTGCAGGCGGAGTTCGCACTCGCTCGCGAGCTCGATGCGCGCATCACTATGCACGCCAATCAGGTGATGGTGCGGCAGCTCTTCAAGGACGTCGAAGTGCTGCACGAGAACTCGTTGCTGGGCGACGACCTTCTCCTCGTGCACTGCACGTTCAACACGGACGACGAGTGGCGCATGCTCGAGGGCACCGGAACGATGGTCTCCGTCTGCGCCGAGACAGAGATGCAGATGGGCATGGGCTACCCCGCCATCGCCGAGGTGACGAAGCACACGCCCGGCCCGAGTCTCGGCATCGACTGCGTGAGCGGAGACAGCGGCGACATGATCTCGCACGCGCGCCTCGTGCTGCAGGCGAGCCGCTATCGCGCGGACGAACCGGGCTACCAGCAGTGGGTCGCGCCGCAGACGATGTCGTGGACCACGCGGGATGCCCTCCGCTGGCTCACCATCAACGGCGCACACGCGGCCGGGGTGGGCGACCTCGTCGGCTCCTTGACCCCCGGAAAGCGCGCCGACATCGTGCTGCTCGAGATGGGCGGCATCAGCCAGGCCGGCTGGAACCGCAACGACCCCGCGGGCGCGATCATCGCCCAGGCTCACGCCGGCTGCGTCGACACGGTGCTCGTCGACGGCCGGGTGGTCAAGCGCGGAGGAGTGCTCGTGCACGTCGACCTGCCGGCGGCTCTGCGCACGCTCGATGAGTCGCACCAGTACCTCTATGAGCAGATGGAGCAGCACGGAGGCTTCATCCCCCAGCCCCCGATCGACATTCCGCTCTACCGCGACCGCGCCTGACGCGGCCCCACTGAACACCGCAGCCCCGATCTGGGCTGTTGTTCAACTATGATGAACAAAAGTGTAAGCAAGGCTTGACTAGCGTTCAGTCACACTTCTACGATGACGGCAGTACACCACGACGCGATGCGGCGCCCCTGGGCGACGTGTCGCCCGATACAGGAGTCAATGACGACATGAGCACCCGTACCCTGCTGCGTGGCGGCACTGTGATCACCTCGGCGCGAGCCGGCGAGGTCCTCCCCAACACCGACATTCTCATCGGCACCGACGGCACCATCGAGGCCATCGGCCACGGCCTCGACGCCGCCGATGCCGCGGTCATCGACGTGACCGGTCGCATCGTGCACGCTGGCTTCGTCGACACCCACCGCCACACCTGGCAGTCGGTCGTGCGGCACGTCGCCTCCGACTGGTCACTGACCGAGTACCTCGCGGGCCTGCACACGGGGCTCAGCAAGTACTTCCGCCCCGAAGACACCTACACCGGCAACTACCTCGGAGCCCTCGAGGCGCTCGATGCGGGCATCACGACGCTCGTCGACTGGTCGCACAACCTGGCGACGCCGGCACACGCGGATGCCGCGGTGCAGGCGCTCATGGACACCGGAATGCGAGCGGTCTTCGCGCACGGTGGCGGCGCGCAGCAGTGGGGCGCGCTGCCGTCGACCAACAACCACCCGGCGGAGGACGCGCGCCGCGTGCGCGACCAGTACTTCAGCTCGGACGACCAGCTGGTGACGATGGCGCTCGCCCTGCGCGGTCCGCAGTTCGTCGTCCCCGAGGTCAACACGCACGACTTCCAGTTAGCGAAAGATCTCGACCTGCGCGTGACGATGCACGTCGGCGACGGCTACTGGGGCAAGTCAGGCCCGGTCCGCAAGCTGAAAGAAGAGGGCCTGCTCTCTGACCGCATCACCTACGTGCACTGCAACACGCTCGGAGACGACGAGCTCGACATGATCGCCGGTTCCGGAGGCACCGCTTCGGTCTCGCCCGATGTCGAGATGCAGATGGGTCACGGCTACCCGGCGACCGGTCGCCTGCTCAAGGCGGGCATTCGCCCCACCTTCTCGATCGATGTCTGCAGCTCGAACGGCGGCGACATGTTCGGCACGATGCGCACCGCGATCGGCATGCAGCGGGCGCTCGACAACGCGCCGAGCGTCGAGACCGGCGAGGTGCTGCAGCGCATCGGCCTGAGCGTCACCGAGGTCATGCAGTTCGCCACCATCGACGGTGCCCACGCGGCCGGTCTCGACCACCGCACCGGCTCTCTCGAGGTCGGCAAGGCCGCCGACATCGTCGTGCTCGACGACCGATCGCTCGCGCTCACCCCGATGAACAACCCCATCGGCGCTGTCGTCTACTCCGCTCACCCGGGCCTCGTGCGCGACGTGTTCGTGCAGGGTCGCCAGGTCAAGAAGGATGGCGTGCTCGTCGGTGTCGACGTCGCGGCCCTCCGGGCGCGGGCCGAGGCGTCGCGCGACTACATCGTCGGTGAGATGCCCGAGGCCAAGCTCGACGGCACGTGGCACCCTGACCTGGCCCCGCAGGCCTGAGCGTCATGACTGCCGTTCAGCAGAGCCCGCAGGGTCGGCCCGAGATCGTCGATCGTGCCTCCCTCGCGCGCACCGTGTGGTCGTGGCCGGGAATGCGTGCTTTCGTGGCTGTGGTGCTGCTGTTCGCGGTGAGCCCGCTCATCGCTCTCGGCAGTGTCAGCGAGACCGCGATCATCTCGATGCTGCCGTTCGCTGCGCTGACGGCCATCGTCGCGATCGGCCAGACGCTCGTCATCCAGCAGGGCGGGCTCGACCTCTCGGTTCCCGGGGCAATCACCTTGAGCGCCCTCATCGTCGCCAAGTTCGGGGCCGACGAAGACTGGGGCTTGAGCACCGCGATCGTCGTCGCCATCGTGGCGACGTCGCTCTTCGGCATGCTGAGCGGTGTCGTGATCGCGGTCTTCGGTCTGCCGCCGCTCGTCGTGACGATCGCAAGCAACGCCCTCATGATCGGTGCGGTTCAGGCGATCTCGGGGGGCTTCAACGCCCAGACGACCGATGAGCTCAGCAGCTTCGCTCTCACGAGAGTGGCGGGGGTGCCGGTGCTGGCGTGGTTCGCGCTCGTGATCGTGATCGCCGTGCACATCGTGCTCAAGGGCACGCGCGTCGGCCGCCGATTCGAGCTCGTCGGTGAGAACCCGCGCAGCGCGGCCAACATCGGCGTCGCGACGCGGGGCTACATCATCTCGGCCTACTGGCTCTCGACCGCACTCGCCGCTGCGGGCGGCGTTCTCCTCGCCGGCCTGCTGCGGTCGCCGACTCTCACGGCCGGCAACGACTACCTGCTGCCTTCGATCGCTGCGGTGGTGCTCGGCGGCACCGCCCTCACGGGCGGCCGGGGAAGCATCGTCGGCACCGCCCTCGGGGCCCTCTTCCTCGCACAGCTCAGCCAGTTGGTTCAGACCTTCACGCAGGCGACCGCTGTGCAGAACATCGTCCAGGCGCTCATCATCGGCGTCGGGATTGTCGCCCAGCTCCAGCTGGGCGGCAACAGCGGACGGCTCAAGAGCCTGTTCCGCCTTAACCGCAACACCCATCCCTAGCACCAACGACTCAATGAGGAGTGTGCAATGAGCACCACAACCATGGGCAGAAGGCTCATCCCGGTGGCATCCGCCGCCGCGGTCGCCGCGATCATCCTTGCCGGATGCACGTCGACCAACGCCGAGGCACCCGAAGAAGGCGGCGTCGCCAACAACCTCCAGGCTGACATCGCCGCGGGCTCGGTCGGCACGGTCGACCAGTTCATCTCGATGGACGACGTCTGCCCGACCGAGGGCGACCCGATCACCGTCGGCGTTGTCGACGGCATCGGCACGAACAGCTGGTCGAAGACCGTGCTGGCCGAGATCGAGAGCGAAGCGGCGCAGTGCGAGCTCATCGAGAGCGTCGAGTTCGTCGCCGGTCTCTTCGACCTCGAGACGACCACGAGCGGCATCACGAGCCTCGCAGCCAAGGGCACCGACATCATCCTGGTGATCCCGGACGCCGGTCCGGGCGAGGCGCACCTTCCTGCGATCCGTCAGGCGACGCAGGCGGGCTCGATCGTGATCAACTTCGCTGCCGACCCGCAGGGTCAGGCCGGAGTCGACTACCTCGACTACACCGACCAGTCGCCGAAGTTCGTCGGCATCTCGAAGGCCGAGTGGCTCGTCGACCAGCTGGGCGAGGAAGGCGGCAACATCGTGTTCCTCGGCGGCCCCGCCGGTGCACTGGTCTCGACGCAGGAGTTCGAGGGCCTGCAGGAGGTTCTCGCCGAGAACCCGCAGCTCACCCTGCTCACTCCTGAGCCCGTCGTCACCAACTGGGACCCGGCGCAGGCGCAGCAGGCCATGGCCGGTCTGCTCTCGCAGTTCCCGGAGATCGACGCGATCATCGCCGACTACGGCGCAGCAGCTGCCGGCGTGATCCGCGCCTACGAGGCCGCGGGACTCTCGCTGCCGCTGGTCACGACGACCGACGACAACTCGCTGAGCTGCAACTTCGACGCTCTCAAGGAGACCAACCCGGCCTACGAGCTCGCGACGGTCTCGTCGCGCACGTGGATCGGTCGCGTCGCCCTCCGCAAGGCCGTCGCAGCGTTCTACGGCGGCTCGAACCCTGAGCCGTCGATCTACAACCTGGCGATCGTCGAAGACTCGACGGGCACCGCTCCGGGATCCATCCTGCCGAGCGAGGCCTGCCTGCCGGACGCGCCGCCGGACGCCACGCCGTCGACGCTGCTGACGGCTGACGAGATCAACGCGCTGTTCAACTAACAACGAAAGAACCGATGACCATGGACACCGCCCTCTCTCTCACGGGAATCACCAAGATCTATCCAGGGGTGCGCGCGCTCGACGATGTCAGCGTCACCGTCGCCCCCGGTAAGGTCCACGCGATCCTCGGCGAGAACGGAGCGGGCAAGTCCACGCTCGTCGGAATCGCCGCGGGGTCGGTCGTGCCTGATGCAGGCACGATCGGCCTCGCCGGCGACGAGCTTCCGCGCATGTTCCCGCGCGATGCTCGCGAGCGGGGGCTGGCGATCGTCTACCAGACCCCTGCTCTCGCACCGGCACTGTCAGTGCTGGATGCCGTGCTGCTGCTGCTCCCCGAGTCGAAGCGACCGGCGCGCAAGAACGCCGCAGCCTGGCTGTCATCCCACTTCACGACTCTCGGGCTGCGGGTCGACCCCGGCGCGCTCGTCTCGAATCTCTCGTTGCGCGACGCTCACCTGGTCGAGATCGCCGCGGCGCTCGCGAGCGACCCGAGTGTGCTCGTTCTCGACGAGCCCACCGAAGCTCTCGGCCCTGAAGAGACTCGCTGGTTGTTCGACCGCATCGCCGATCTGCTCGCGAGCGGCACGGCCATCGTGTACATCACGCACCGCATTCCCGAGGTGATCGAGATCGCGACCGATCTCACCGTCTTGCGCGACGGCCGCGTCGTCGGCCGCGGTCTCGTCGCCGACTACACCGAAGAGCAGATCGTCGAGCTCATCGTCGGTCGCTCGCTCGAGACGACCTTCCCCGACAAGGCGGTCGTCGAGCCCGACGCTGACGACGTCTACGCCGTGACTCGCATCACGGGCCAGGGCTTCACCGAGGTCAGCTTCGCCGCACGCCCCGGCGAGGTCATCGGCCTTGCGGGTGTGGAGGGCAACGGCCAGCGCGAGGTTCTGCGCGCCCTGGGCGGGCATGGACTCACCGACGGGTCTGTGGCGCTCGGAGGTCACCAGATCTCGGTGCGCTCGCCCCGGGCTGCCAAGCGAGCCGGCGTCGTCTATCTTCCCGGCGACCGCATCGGCGAGGCCATGTTCGGCAAGATGACCATTCGCGAGAACGTCGTCGCCCCCAACCTCACCGACGCCATGCCGTTCGGCATCGTGAACCGGCCCAAGGAGTACGAGCTGACGCGCAAGGCCATCGGCGGTCTCGCGGTCAAGACTCCGAGCCTCGAGACACCCATCGTCTCGCTCTCGGGCGGCAGCCAGCAGAAGGTGCTGCTCGCCCGCGCCCGTCTCGGCAACCCGCGCGTGCTGCTCGTCGAAGACCCCACACAAGGAGTCGACGCGGGCGCTCGCGTCGAGATCTACTCGTTCTTGCGGGCGATGGCGGCGTCGGGCGTCGTGGTCGTCGTGCTGTCGACCGATGCTGTCGAGCTCGAGGGTCTGTGCGACCGCGTGGTCGTGTTCTCGCGCGGCCGAGTGCAGACGGTGCTCAACGGCGATGACGTCACCGAGCGCGCCATCACCGGGGCAGCAGTACTGTCGACCGATACCTCGGAGTCGACGACGATCACTGCTGATAGCGGTCAGCGGCGCCGACGACTGCCACTGGGCCCCGGGGGAACACAGGCGACGATTCTGCTGGCGCTCGCGCTCACGCTGAGCATCGCGACGACCCTCGCGTCGTCGGCCTTCCTCAGCCCGTTGAACCTGAGCCAGCTGCTCGCCGCGTCATCCGTCATCATCCTGGTCGGCCTCGCGCAGCTGCTCGTGGTCATGACCGGCGGCATCGACCTCAGCATCGGTTCGGTGGTCGCGCTGTCGACGGTCGTCATCTCGTTCTTCGGGCAGGGAGGCCCCGGGCTCTTCGCTCTTGGCGTCGTGCTCGCGATCGTCGCGGGACTGGTTGTCGGCATCATCAATGGTCTGCTCGTGACCCGTCTCTCGCTGCCGCCCGTCATCGCGACCCTCGTCACCTCGATCGCGGTCGTGGGTGTTGCGCAAGTGATGCGGCCCGCTCCGGGCGGCTCGGCCACGGGCGACATCATGGCGGCCGTGGGCCTGGTCGTCGCTGGTGTGCCGGTCGTGCTCATGATCGCCGTCATCATCGCGGTCGCCCTCTGGTACGTCATCGAGCGCACGACGCTCGGCCGGGGGCTGCGTGCCGCGGGCTCCGACCCCATCAAGGCCAACCGGATGGGTGTCAACGTCGACCGCATGCGATTCCTGGCGAGTGTCGGCGCTGGCACGCTCGCAGCGATCGCCGGTCTCATCCTTTACACGCGCACCGGCATCGGCGATGCGAACACCGGTCAAGCGCTGACTCTGACCTCGGTGACCGCGATCGTCATCGCCGGGGCGAGCATCTTCGGCGGTTCGGGTTCGGCCATCGCAGTCGCCGCGGCCGGTCTGCTGCTGCAGACGATCACGAGCGCCTTGAGCTTCTTGTCGCTCGGTCTGTCATGGCAGTACTGGCTGCAGGGCATCTTCGTGATTCTGGCGGCACTGATCCCGATCGTCGCCGCGTGGCGCAAGGGGCGAGCTGGGCCGCGCTTGAGGTAGCGCCGGGCGCCCTTTCCCGGGCGCTCAGGCGAGTTGGTCACAATGAGGTCGAGTCATCGAGATTCTGTCAACGAGAGTGGAGATCATGAAGAGCACCGGAACAACCGGCACGAACGGCGTCGACTGGGAGGCGCGCATCGATTTCGATCGCCTCCGGGATGAACGGCTCACGAAGCTCAAGGCCGAGCTAGACCGTTCCGACGTCGGCGCGCTGCTCGCCTTCGACTTCTCGAACATCCGCTACATGACCGCGACGCACATCGGCACGTGGGCGATGGACAAGCTGATCAGGTTCAGCCTGCTGACCCGCAACACCGACCCCATCTCGTGGGATTTCGGCTCGGCGGCGAAGCACCACAAGCTCTACAACCCGTGGCTCGACGTGACGACCTCGGAGATGGACGCCGACCCGCATTCGCCGCACGAGGGTGCGAAGCGGCCCCGGCTCGAGAGCGGCGCCCGCGCCGGCATCTCGACGTTGCGCGGAGCCTTCCCGCCCGACGCCGGCATCGCCGAGGAGGTCGCCCGCAAGGTGAAGCGCGAGCTCGAGAAGTTCGGGGTCGCCGACCAGCCTCTCGGCGTCGATGTGATCGAGCTGCCCATTCTGTTCGCGCTGCAGAAGGAGGGCATCCAGGTCGTCGACGGTCAGCAGATCTTCCTCGAGGCGCGTCGCATCAAGACCCACGATGAGATCCGGCTGCTGACGCAGGCGGCGTCGATGGTGGATGCGGCCTACGAGAACCTCTACGAGTTCCTCCGGCCCGGCGTGCGCGAGAACGAGGCCGTCGGTCTGGTGGCGAAGACGCTGTACGACCTCGGCTCCGAGTACGTCGAGGGCGTCAACGCGATCTCGGGTGAGCGGTGCTCGCCCCACCCGCACGTGTTCAGCGACCGGCTGATTCGCCCGGGCGACCCCGCGTTCTTCGACATCCTGCACAGCTACAACGGGTACCGCACCTGCTACTACCGCACCTTTGCAGTCGGGTCGGCTAGCCGCGCGCAGAAGGACGCCTACACGCGGGCTCGCGAGTACATGGATCGCGCGATCGCGCTCGTGAAGCCCGGCGCGACCACCGCCGACATCGTCGCGGTCTGGCCGAAGGCCGAGGAGTTCGGATTCCCCGACGAAGAGGCGGCGTTCGCGCTGCAGTACGGCCACGGCGTGGGTCTCTCGATCTGGGAGAAGCCGATCTTCTCGCGCCTGACCTCGTTCGATCACCCCGAGCTCATCGAAGAGGGCATGGTCTTCGCCCTCGAGACCTACTGGCCGGCCTCGGACGGATGGGGTGCCGCGCGCATCGAAGAGGAGGTCGTCGTCACGGCGACCGGGTGCGAGGTCATCACGAAGTTCCCGGCCGAAGAGCTGCTCGTCGCGGGCAAGCGCTACTACGCCGTCGGCGGCGAGCTCAGCACGCTGCGCGACTCGCAGTCGCACCTCAACACGACCGACGGTCGCGGCGGCCACTGACCAGCGGGCGGCGGGAGCACGCTTCGTCCCCGCCGCTCGCTTGCTGCGCGTGCGGGCCTACAGCCCGCTGCGGCGCCGGGTGATCTCGGCGACGGCCGACCAGTCGAGCGCACTGAGGTCAGCGTCGGCCAGGGCTGCTTCGAACAGCTCGTGCAGCACGGGCGCGATCGGCAGCGATACCCCGCGCTCGGCCGCCGCGGCCTCGGCGAGGCCGAGATCCTTCAGGCCGAGCGACATGGCGAAGCCGACCGGCTCGTAGCGCTTCTCGGCGATGATCGGCGCGTAGCCCTTGTGGGCAGCGCCGCTGAAGGCCGTGTGGGTCAAGATCTCAACGAACTCGCTCGCGTCGATGCCCGTGGCCTCGACGAGCGACACCGATTCGGCGATCGACTGCATGGCGCTGATCAGGCTGTAGTTCACGGCGATCTTCACGACGCTCGCCATCGCGACGTCGTCGCCGAGGTTCCACGTCTTCTGGCCGAGTGCCTCCAAGGACGGCATCGCGGCGGCGACCGCTGACGGATCTCCGGAGGCGACCACCAGCAGGCCTCCCGTCGCCGCGATCGTCGAACGGCCGAGCACGGGCGCCTGTACGTAGCCGACGCCGTGACGCGCGTGCCGCTCCGCGAGCTCGTGGGCCGCGGACGGGCTGATCGTGGAGTGGTTTATGTGCACGCGGCCGGGCGGCACCGAGGTCAGCAGCTCGTCGTCGAAGACGGAGAGCAAAGCGGCGTCGTCGGCGAGCATCGAGTGCACGAGCTCGCAGGCGCCGAACGCTTCGGCGGGCGACGAGGCGACCGTGACACCCTCACGAGCGGCCAGCGCGTCGATCGCGGGCCGGCTGCGGTTCCAGATCGTGACGCCGTAGCCCTCGTCGAGCAGCCGGGAGACCATGCCGGCGCCCATGGCGCCGAGCCCGAGGAAGGCGACGACAGGGGAGGTCGCGCTCATCGCTCGCCTCGAGCGTCGAGCGGAGTGCGATGCCGTGCTGGATCCACGATGATCCTCCTCGTCGGGCGGTGGGCGATCACCGCTCCAGTGTACAGCAGCACTTCACACTGCTCCGGGTCGACGGATTCTGCGAACCTGCCGGGAAGCAGAAAGCAAGGCCGACGGGAGGGTTCGCTCGACTATGCTGAACGTCAGGTGAACGTTCACCATCACTGACGACCTGACTGACCCTCAGGGCGGCACAGTGCGGCGCGAGAGGGGCAGCGATGCAGTTCGATGTGGGCGCTGAACTGCGTCGTGTTCGCGAGTCTCGCAAGCTCAGCCTTCGAGCAGTCGCGTCGGCTGTCGGTGTCTCGGCGAGTCTGCTCTCGCAGGTGGAGACCGGCAAGACCCAGCCCTCGGTGAGCACCCTCTACGCCCTGGTCAACTACCTCGGCATCTCTCTCGACGGCCTCATGGGGCACAACCGTGTCGATGCCTCGCCCCTGGGGCTCTCGACCTCGACCGACTCGACCTCCAACGACGGCCGACGCAGCGACTCGGTCGTGCAGCGCCGCGAGGACAACCCGGTCATCGAGATGGAGAACGGCGTCACCTGGGAACGCCTCGCTGTCGGCGATTCGGCCGTCGCCGACCCGCTCATCGTCACCTACGCGCCCGCCGGCTCGTCGTCGGTCGAGGGCAAGATGATGCGCCACGCGGCACTCGAGTACGGGGTGCTGCTGGAAGGCCGGCTGACGCTCCGCATCGACTTCGAGACCTACGAGCTCACCCCCGGCGACTCGTTCTGCTTCGACGCCCAGCGGCCGCACCTCTACATCAACGAGGGTGATGTTCCGGCTCGCGGCATCTGGTTCGTCATCGGCCGACGCGAGATGGCGTACCAGACGCTGTCTGATCTCGGGCACGACGACACCGGTGAAGTTCGCCCCATCGCCTCGGCGGTCGACGTGCTGCAGGCGATGAAGTCGCTCAAGGTCGAGCCCCGCGACTGATCGGTCGTGGCGAGCTCAGTACGGGTTCGCGACGAACAGGTCTTGGGCCGGGAACTTGGTGAGCACCTGAGCGCCGTTCGCGGTGATGACGACCTCTTCTTCGATGCGCGCAGCCGAGACCCCGTCTGACGCGGGGCAGTAGGTCTCGAGCGCGAACACCATGCCGGCCTTGATCTCGACCGGGTGGGTCAACGAGTTGAGCCGCGAGATGATGGGGCGCTCGTGCAGGCCGAGCCCGAGGCCGTGCCCGAACTGCAACCCGAAAGCATCCATCTCGCTCGCAATGCCGATCTCCTGCGCAGTCGGCCACAGCTTCGCGACCTCGTCGGTGCCGACGCCGTCGGCGACCTTCTCGATCGCGGCATCCATCCACTCGCGAGCACGCCGGTACGCGTCGTGCTGGGCGGGGGTCGAGCTGCCGACCGAGAACGTGCGGTAGTAGCAGGTGCGGTACCCGTTGTACGAGTGGATGATGTCGAAGAAGGCCTGGTCTCCCGGCCGGATCAGACGGTCGGTGAAGTTGTGGGGGTGCGGGTTGCAGCGCTCGCCCGACACCGCGTTGATGGCCTCGACCTGCTCGCTGCCGAGCTCGTAGAGCTTCTTCGAGGCGAGAGCGACGATCTCGTTCTCACGGATTCCCGGCTTGAGTGCATCGGTGATGTCTTGGTAGACGCCGTCGACCATGGAGGCGGCCTGGCTCAGCAGCAGGATCTCGTCGACGTTCTTGATGGCGCGCGCGTCGAGCATCGACTGCTGAATATCGACGACCTCGATGCCTTGCCGCTGCATCTCGAACAGGAACGACGGCTCGACGATGTCGACGCCCACGGGCATGCCGCTCAGTCCGGCATCGTGCAGCAGACCCTTGATGGTCGTCACGGCCTCCTTCATGAGGCCGACCTCGGGGTGGATCGCACCGCGCAGGCCGAGCATGCCGCTGTGGCTGTGGCCCTCGTGCAACCAGGGGGAGAAGAGCCGGTGGTGCTTGGCGGCCGAGCCGAAGTCCCACAGGTGCGGCTTGCCGTCCCGGGGCAGCAGCGCGTAGCGCGACATCTTGTCGCCGAGCGCCCCGCCGATCCAGGTCTGGGTCGTGTAGCGGATGTTGTAGAAGTCGAAGAGCAGGAACGCCCCGCACTCGGTCGCTTCGAGCGCCTGCATCGCGCGGCTGAGCCGGTAGTCGCGAAGGCGGGCGAAATCGACTCGCTGTTCGTAGTCGACGGCCATGTGGCCGTGGGCGGGAATCATGCGATTGTCGAAGTCGAGCGCCGCGACGAGGGGCCGCGGGGCTTCGCTGCTCGAAGACATGAGGAAGTGCTCCTGACGTTGGGTGAATATGCTGGTCATGAGACCGGGGTGGGCGCCTTCACCGCGCCCACCCCGGTCACCTGCGTGACGAGTCAGACTCTGCTGATCACCACTCGGGAGCGACCGACGGGTCGTCCGCGTTGTCGGCCGTCACCTTGACCGAGGGCATGAACAGCTCACGGGGCGACGGGGTGTTGCCCGTGAGCACGTCGTACGCGACGCGCACGGCGTTCTCGCCATCCCACGACGACGACTGGAAGACGGTGCCGTCCAGTTCGCCCGAGACCACGAGCGGGTTGCCGAGGAACGTGTTGCCGATCGACGTGATGTAGAGCGACGCGGGGTCGATGCCACGAGCCTTGAGGGCGTCGATCGCACCGGCGACCATGGTGTCGTCAGCGGCGTAGATGCCCTGAACGTTCTCGGGGCCCACAGCGGTCAGCATCTCCGACACCGCGATCTGCGAGTCGTCCTTGTTCCAGTTGCCCGGCTGCTCGGCGAGGATCGTCACGTTCGGGCAGTTCGCCTCGATCGTGTCGACGAAGCCGGCGTTGCGGTTGATCGCCGTCGAGTTGCCCGTGAGGCCGTTCACGACGAGGATTCCGACCTCTTCGCCACCGACGAGATCGCACATGATCTCGGCCGAGGAGACGCCCTGACCGTAGGTGTCGGGGCCCGAGTAGGCCTCGGTCAGGTCTTGGTCTTCAGGGTTCACGTCAGAGTTCGTGACGGTGACCGGGATGCCGGCGGCGTTGGCGGCGGCCAGGCACGGACGCACGGTGTCGCCCACAGCGGGCCACAGGATGATCAAGTCGGGCTGAGCCGCGACCGCGACCTCGCACTCGCTCGCCTGCTGGTCGGCGTCGTACTGCGAGTTCGTGATGGTCAGGTTGATGCCCAGCTCATCGGCTGCGGCCTGCATCGGCGGCAGGTAGGTGGTGCCGTAGGGCTGGTCGGTGCCCTGAGGCAGCAGCGCGTAGACCTCGAAGGTCTCGTCGCCAGCGCCAGCGCCGTCGGTGCCGCCGTCGGACGAGTCTGCAGCTGCGCAGCCCGAGAGCACGAGCCCAGCGGCGGCCACAAGGCCGATCGCGGAGAACGTGATGCGAGTGTTTCGCATGGTCTTCCTCTTTCCGTTCTTGGTGGGGTTGACGTCGTCAGGGTTGACGACGAGCTGCTCAGACGGGGGTCTGAGCCCTCTCGCGACTGCGCAGAGACGAGCGAACGCCTGCGAGTGCCGCGCGAAGATTGGTGGGGTCGGTGATCACGGCGAGCAGCAGAATGACGCCGATGAAGATGTCTTGAATGTCGACCTGCACGCCCGAGAGCGTGAGGGCGATCTGCAGGATCCCGAGCGAGAAGGCGCCGATCAGGGTGCCGAGCACCGAACCGCGACCGCCGTTGAGCACGACGCCGCCGATGATGGCTGCGGCGAAGCTCGCGAGCAGCACCGTCGACCCTGCCGTCGGGTCGGCCGCGGTGCGCTCGAGCGTGTTGATGATGCCCGCGAGCGAGGCGACGAAGCCGGAGATCAGGAAGCCGGTCAGAATGCGGCGGCGCACGGGAATGCCCGCATCCACCGCAGCCTGACGGTTGCCGCCGACAGCGTAGAACTCGCGGCCGGCCTTGACGCGGGTCAAGAAGATCTGCAGCGCGACGAAGGCGAGCACGAAGAGCAGCACCCGGGGGGTGATCGGGCCCAGCAGCGGAGCGCCGAAGGCGATGCCGGCATCGATGTCGGTCAGGCGCACGGGCTTCTCGTCGGAGAGCACGAACGCGAGACCGCGCAGCGCGAAGAGCATGCCCAGTGTCGCAATGAACGAGTTGATGCCGACCACCACGACGAAGAACGCGTTGATGGCTCCGATGATCAGGCCGGTCGCGAGTGCGGCGAGAATGCCGAGCCAGAGGTCGGGAATGCTCGCCATCACGACGCCCGAGACCGCGAGCGTGCTCGCGACGCTGAGATCGAGCTCACCCATGAGAATGACCGCGGTGAGGCCCAGAGCGACGAGCCCGATGAGGGCGACGCGCCCCAGCGTGACCTGGTACGACGTGAACACGACGGGTTCGAGAATCGCGGCGGCGACGATGACGACCGACAGCAGGGCGAGACCGCGGCCCTCGGTGCGACGCGCCAGGGTCACCTTGAGCTGGTCGAACCAGCCGCCACGCGCCGCGCCGAGGTGCATGGTGGTCTGAGGCTGCTTCTCTGCAGTGCTCATTTCTTGGCCGCCCTTCTCGCCAGAGCATCGACAGAGACCGCGAGCACGATCAGCGCTCCGATCGCCATCTGCTGGAATCCGAACCCGATGCCCGAGAGCACGAGGATGTTGGTGAGCACGCTCACGAAGATCACGCCGAGCAGGGTGCGCAGCACGCTGCCCTTGCCGCCGAACACGCTCGTTCCGCCGATGATGATGGCGGCGAGGGCGCGGAACTCGTAGCCGTCGGACATCGATGACACCGCGGTGTTCGAGAACGCGGCGAGCACGAACCCGGCGACCATCGCCGAGAGCGCCGTGATGACGAAGGCCCCGACGACGACGGCGGTCGTGTTGACCCCCGCGAGTCGCGTCGCGCTCTTGTTCGAGCCGTAGGCGCGCACCGCGAATCCGAAGGTGGTGCGCGTGAGGACGAACCACAGGATGATCGTGACGAGGAGCAGCACGAGAGCCGAGAGCGGAATGGGCCCGAATCGCGCTTGCCCGAATGCTCGGATGGGGCCGTCTTCGGGGCCGAAGAAGATGCTGCCTCCCGAGAGCCAGCGCAGAATGCCGAGGCCGATGAAGGTCGTCGACAGCGTGACGATGACGGCATTCGCCTTGAAGAAGCCGACCGCGAGCCCGTTGACGATGCCGTACAGCATCGCCACGAGCGAGGCGACAGCGACAGCGGCGAAGACGCCGAACTCGTTGCTGATGCCGATGAAGATCACGGCGGAGGTGGCCACCTGGGCCACGACCGAGAGGTCGAGGTAGTTGGCGCTGATGACGACGAAGGTCATGCCGACCGCGACGATGCCGATGGGGGCAGCCCGGTAGAACACGTCGGTCAGGTTGGGCAAAGTCGCGAAGCCGTCGATGAAGATCACGGCGGCGAGAATGAGCAGCACGGTGAACACGATCACGCCGCGGTCGGCCATCCAGAGCAGCAGGCTGAACCGCTTCTTCTCGATGCCGGCCTCGGGCCGGCTCGCGACCGCGATCGTCTCGGTCAGGGTCTCGGATTCACGGCTCATCAGGCACCCACCAGGGTCTCGCCGGATGCCAACGACATCACGGTCTTCTCATCGGCTTCGGACTGCGCGAGCGTGCCCATGATGCGGCCGTCGCGCACGACGTGGATCACGTCAGAGAGCTCGAGCAGCTCGGGCAGGTCGGAACTCACCACGAGCACCGCTGCGCCGTTGTCGGCGAGCTCGCGCACCAGGCGGTGGATCTCGGCCTTCGCGCCGACATCGACGCCGAGCGTCGGCTCATCGAGCACGATGAAATCGGGCTTGCGGCCGAGCCACTTGGCGATGACGACCTTCTGCTGATTGCCGCCGGAGTACTCGCCCACGTCGCGCGTGATCGCAGGCGGACGCAAGCCCACGACGTCGGCGAGCCGGCGCACGAAGGCGCTGATCGCCTTGGGCCTGAGAACGGAGGCTCGCGAGAGCTCCGCGCGGTTCGGCAGGGCGACGTTGTCGGAGACGCTCATGGTGAGCGCGAGCCCGTCGACGCGGCGTTCTTCGGGCACGTAGCCGATGCCCGCGCGCACGGCCGACTGGAAGCTGCCGATGACCGTGCGGCGGCCATCCACCGTCATGGTCACGGTGCCCGCGGTGCGCGGGTCGGCGCCGACGATCGCGCGCACGAGCTCGGTGCGACCGGCGCCGACGAGCCCGCCGAGCCCCACGATCTCGCCCGCGCGCACGTCGAGGTCGACGTCGTTGACGTTCGGAGCCTTGATGCCCCGCGCCGAGATGACGACATCACCGGGGTTGGCGGTGCGGCGCACCTGCAGGTCGAGCTGCAACTCGCGACCGACCATGGCGTCGATGACCGCGCTGGGCGTGGTGCTGGCGATCTCGGTGCGCTCGACCAGGTGGCCGTCGCGCAGAATCGTGACGGCCTCGCAGATGGCGAACACCTCGGGGATGCGGTGCGAGATGTAGATGACCGCCATGCCCTTGCTCGCGAGCCGCTGCAGCATGGCCAGCAGGTAGTCGGTCTCGGCCGGGGTGAGCGTGGCCGTCGGCTCGTCGAGTATCAGCACGCGCGGCTTGCGGGCGACGGCACGGGCGATCTCGACGAATTGGCGCAGCGAGACCGAGAGGCGCGCGATCGGCTCGTCCAGATCGACGGTCACGCCGATCTCGTCGAGCGCTTCACGGGCGATCGACTTCAGCTGGCGCGAGCGGATGAAACCGGCCGTCGTCGGGGGAGCGCCGAGCAGGATGTTCTCGGCGACGGTCATCTCGGGCACCAGGCTGAGCTCCTGGTGCACGAGGGCGATGCCGGCATCGATCGCCGCGCGCGGCCCGCCCTCGAGCTCGTCGCCGCCGACGCGGATGCTGCCCGAGTCGGGAGTGATGATGCCGGCCAGGATGCGCATGAGCGTCGACTTGCCCGCGCCGTTCTCTCCGACCACTGCGTGGATCTCGCCGGGGCGCACCTCGAGGTCGACGTCGGCCAGGGCGAGAGCGCCGCCGAATCGCTTCGAGATGCCGCGCGCCTGCAGGATCGGCGCGGGGGGCTCGTGGTGCGTTGAGTTCGTCATCACTCTCCATTGGGTGGTGAACGCGGACGTCGGCGTCGCTCTGAGTGTAAACACACAAAGAACAGATTCGCCAGCGTTGTGGCAGATTTGTTATGTAAGAGAGAACGAATCGGGGCTGCAGCCCCGGAATCGGACTCGGGGCTACTGCATCACCATGCCGCCGTCGATCATGATGAGCTGGCCCGTCATGTAGTCGCTCTCGGGGCTCGCGAGGAAGGCTGCGGTGCCCACGACGTCTTCGGGGTACGAGTACCGCTTCATGAGGATCATGTTCTCGGCGAGCGAGTCCATCGACTCGCCGGGCTTCTTGAATTTGCCGATCGCGACGAGATCTTTGTCGAGCTGCTCCCACAGCTCGGTGCGCACGACGCCCGGCCCGTAGCCGTTGACCGTGATGTTGTGCTCGATGAGCGCCTTCGCGCCGCCCTTGATGAAGGCGAGCACGGCGTGCTTGGAGGCCGAGTAGGGGATGACATCGTCGAACGCCTCGCGCGACAGGATCGAGCCGACGTTGATGATCTTGTAGGGGAAGTCTTGCTTGCCCTGCGCGACCATCTGCTTGGCGGCCTCCTGCATGCACACGAGCGTGCCCCAGGCGTTGACATCCATGATGCGCTGCCAGTTCTCTTCCGTGATGTCGAGGAAGAACAGCGGCTTGTTGATGCCGGCGTTGTTGAGCAGCACATTGATCGAGCCGAACTCGGCGACCGTGTGCGCCACGGCGGCGGCGGCCGATTCGCGCTTCGTCACGTCGAGCGACACCGCGGTCGCGACGCCGCCCGCGGCGTTGATCTCGTCCGCGACGCTCTGCGCGCCCTCGAGATTGACGTCGCCGAGGCAGACCTTGGCGCCTTGCGCCGCGTAGTAGCGCCCGACGGCGGCACCCATTCCCTGGGCTGCGCCGGTGATCAAGACGTTCTTTCCTGCGAGTCGCGTGGTGTCCATGCGAGGCTTCTCCGTTTCGCTGTGTCTGAGGAGGACGGGCCCGGAGGAGAGAACAGCGTGTGGTCTCGCACCACCGGCGACCCTGTCGGTGTTATGTCACACAATACACGACGGCCGTGAAAGCGCCACAGGAAGGGGTTATCGTGGCTCCTGGGAGAACACTGGCCGCACAGGGGTGGATTCAGCACGGTTCTGTGTTGCGCACAGCCGTACACTGTTGACGAACACCCAAGGAATGGATTGTCACCATGAGCAACGCCGACGACGAATGGTCGATCGTGGGGGAGCGCATCCGGCTCGCGCGGGAATCCCTCGGCATGAGCGTGCGCGAGCTCTCGCGACGGGTCGACGTCTCGGCGAGCCACGTGTCGCAGGTCGAGCGCGGCCTGGCGTCGTTCAGCGTTCGTGCCCTCTACACGGTCGTGAGCGAGCTCGGCATCTCGATGGACAGCCTCTTCGAGGATTCTGCCGTCGACGCCGACCAATCTCCGTTTCCGGATGACGATGCCGTGGTCGCCCGCTCGAAAGACACGTCGCTCGAAGAGGCAGGAATCGTGCTGCGGCACGCCGATCGACCGACGATCAGCCTGAGCTCGGGCCCGCGCTGGGAGCGCCTCACCGCCAAGCCCGAGTCGAACGCCGAGTTCATCGACGTCATCTACGCCCCGGCGCCGGGGGCAGAGCCACCGGCCGACTTCGTGCGGCACGACGGTCGCGAGTACGGCGTGATCATCCGCGGCGAGCTCAACGTGCAGGTCGGCTTCGGCACAGCTGTGCTCGGCGTCGGCGACTCGATCTCGTTCGACTCGTCGATTCCGCACCGCTTCTGGAACAGCTCAGACGACGAAGTGCACGCCATCTGGTTCGTGCTCGACAACCACCTCGATGAGATGCGTCAGCAGTTCTCGAGCGTGGGCGCGACGAATCACCTGCACGGCTCGAGCGAGCGCGGGCCGGCGAGCGAGCGCTGACGGTCAGCGAGAGCACGCTCGCCGCAGGTCTCGGCGCCTACGCCCGCCAGACCGTCTTGAGGTTGCAGAACTCGCGGATTCCCGCGGCGGCGAGCTCGCGGCCGATGCCGGAGTTCTTGATGCCGCCGAAGGGCAGCTCGGGGTACGAGACGGTCATGCCGTTGATGAACACCGCGCCAGCATCCAGCTCGCGAGAGACGCGGTCTTGCTCGTCGGGGTCGGTCGTCCAGACGGCTGAGCTCAGCCCGAAGGGCGTCTGGTTCGCAATGGCGACGGCGTCGTCGACGCTCGAGGCGCGATAGACGGTCGCGACCGGACCGAAGGCCTCCTCCATGACCAGGCGGGCATGGTCGGGAAGGTCGGCGATGACGGTCGGCGGGTAGAAGAAGCCCTCACCCTCGGGCACGGTGCCGCCGGTGAGCACCGTGGCGCCCTGGGCGACGGCGTCGTCGACGAGCTCGGCGAGCTCGTCGCGCCCGCTCTTGGTCGCCAGCGGCCCGACCTGCACCGACTCGTCGAGCGGGTCGCCGACCACGAGGGCGGCCATCTTCTCGACGAAGAGCGCCAGGAAGCGGTCGTAGACGTCGGTGTGCACGATGAAGCGCTTGCCGGCGACGCACGACTGCCCGTTGTTGATGGTGCGGGCGGTGACGGCCATCGATGCCGCCGCCTCGAGGTCGGCGCTCGGCAGCACGATGAACGGGTCAGAGCCGCCGAGCTCGAGCACGGCCTTCTTCACCGCGGCGCCGGCCTGCGACCCGACCGCGCGGCCCGCGGGTTCAGAGCCCGTGAGCGTCACGGCCTTGATGCGCGAGTCGGCGATGATCGCCTCGACCGCGGCCGAGCCGATGAGCAGGCTCGTGAACGCTCCTTCCGGGAACCCCCCGCGCGTGAAGAGCGTGTCGAGGTAGAGCGCCGACTCGGGCACGTTCGAGGCGTGCTTGAGCACGCCGGCATTGCCGGCCATGAGCGCCGGGGCGGCGAACCGGATCACCTGCCAGAGCGGGTAGTTCCAGGGCATGCCGGCGAGCACGACGCCGAGCGGCTCGTAGCGTGCTCCGGCGGACGAGGCGTTGACGGCAGCGGGGTTCTCAAGCGGCTCGTCGGCGAGGAAGCGCTCGGCGTTCTCGGCGTAGAACCGCATGTTCTTGACGCACTTGAGCGCCTCGGCGCGCGCCTGCGCGATGGGCTTGCCCATCTCGCGCACCATCATGACCGCCACGTCGCCGGCCTCGGCCTCGAGCAGATCGGCAGCCGCGCGCATCCAGACCGCCCGCTGGGCGAAGTCGGTGCTGCGCATCGACTGCACCGCGCTCTCGGCGAGCGCGACGCGCCGCTCGATCTCGGCGGCGTCGTGCGCGTCGAACGTGCGCTCGGTCGTTCCGGTGGTCGGGTTGATGACGGCGATGGCCATGATTGCCTCTCTATCGGTGCGACGTGGTCGCGTCGGTGAAGATCTCGGGATGCGCGGCGAGCAGTCGTCGCGTGCGCCTGATGTGGTTCTCGACCGTGCGCTCGGCACTCTCGAGATCGCCCTCACGCAGCGCGGTGACGAGCAGGTGGTGCTCGTCGTGCACGATGCGCTGGCTGTGGTCGTCGATCATGAGCGTGTACGCGCGGCGGTAGGGCTGCGTGGTGTTCCACAGGCGCGTGACCAGGTCGCTCAGCACGAGCGTGTCGGCACCCGAGTAGCTGAGCATGTGGAAGGCGCGATCGAGCCGCAGGAACTCGGCGACGTCATCGGTCTCGGTCATTTGCTGCGCCAGTTCGGCGAGCTCGATGAGGTCGCGCGGTGTCAGCGACGGCATCGAATAGCGCATGAGCAGGGGCTCGAGCCGCTCGCGCGCCTGATACACCTCTTCGCACTCGGCGAGGGTGAGGCGCGAGACCCACGCCCCGGCGTTCGGCACGAGCGTCACGAGACCCTCGGCCTCGAGCAGCTTGAGCGCTTCGCGCACGGGCACGCGGCTCGCCCCGAAGCGCTCGGCGATCTCCTCCTGCCGCAGTCGCGCGCCAGGAGGGTATGTGCCGCGCACGATGCCGTCGCGAATGCCCTCGGCGACGCGCGAGCTCGCGTTGCCGTCGCGGGTGGCCGGGGCCGGCACGAAGGCGGCGGTCATTCGGCCGGCCTCCGCGGATCCCAGAGGCGCACGGTCGCGTCGCGCTCGTAGGCCTTGCCCTCGGGGTAGCTCACGAGCTCGAGCTGCATGCCCCAGGGCGACAGGAAGTACACCCAGCGCTGGCCCTCGCTGGAGTTGCGGCTCGACGTCGGCTCGCCGAGCAGCCGCACGCCGTGCTCGCGCAAGTGGGCGATACCGGCATCGAGGTCGTCGACGTAGAACGCCAGGTGGTGGCCTCCGATGTCGCTGTTGCGCGGCTGGGGCGCCTGACCGTCGGCCGACTCCCACTGGAAGATCTCGAAGTTCGGGCCGTGACCGCAGCGGAAGAAGCGCAGCTCGCGCACGACCGAGCGGGGGTGCACGTTCAAGTGCTCGTGCATCCAGTCGTCATCGCGCTCGAAGGGGCCGAGGGTGTAGACGTACTCGCACCCGATGACGTCGACGAAGAACCGCTGGGCTTCGTCGAGGTCGGGCACCGTGAAGCCGATGTGCTCGGTGCCTCTCAACCCGGGTAGCGCCATGTCGACATCCCTTCTTCGCGACGACTGGATGCAATCCTAGCCACAGCGGTGGACGCACGGCCAGGAATCCGGCGAAACTTGTTGAGATTGGATGCAATTGCGGGTATCGTCACGGCCATGCCGAAACAACGACGTTTGGAATCCACCGCTCCGTGGGTCGAGCTCAGCACGACGGCCGCCGACTGGAAAGCAGCCGACCCTGCGCTGCTCGCCACGATGCTCGGCCAGCTGCACCTCATCCGCGCCTTCGAAGAGCGCGTGCTCGACCTGGCCGCCGAGGGTCTCGTGCACGGCCCGGCGCACTCGTCGATCGGCCAGGAGGGCGGCGCCGTCGGCTCGATCGTCGGTCTGCGCTCCTCCGACGCCGTCAACGGCTCGCACCGCGGCCACCACCAGTTTCTCGCCAAGGCGCTGACGCACGTCGCGCAGGGCGGCCTCGATGTCGACGCGCTCGTCACCGCCGACATCCAGACCGTGCTGCAGAAGACGCTGGCCGAGATTCTCGGTCTGGCGCAGGGCTACTGCCGCGGCCGTGGCGGCTCGATGCACCTGCAGTGGTTCGAGGCCGGCGCGCTCGGCACGAACGCCATCGTCGGCGGCGGCGCCCCGATGGCCACCGGCAACGCCTGGGCCCAGAAGCGCTCGGGCACGACCGATCTCACCATCAACTACTTCGGCGACGGTGCCGCGCAGATCGGCTCGGTGCTCGAGTCGATGAACCTCGCCGCTGCCTGGAAGCTGCCGGTCTGCTTCTTCGTCGAGAACAACTTCTACGCGGTCGCGACCCGCATCGAGGAGAGCGTGGCCGACACGCGACTCTCGGTGCGCGGCATGGGCTTCGGCATTCCGTCCTGGCGCGTCGACGGCATGGACCCGCTCGCCGTGCACCTCGCGATGGAGCAGGCCGCCGAGGTCATGCGCTCGGGCGGCGGCCCGGCCGTCGTCGAGGCCGAGGTCTACCGCTTCTTCCACCAGAACGGGCCGTACCCGGGCAGCGCCTTCGGCTACCGCACGAAAGAAGAAGAGGCAGAGTGGAAGAAGCGCGACCCGCTCGAGCGCGTCGCCCGCGAGATGATCAAGCTCGGTCTCATCGATGAGGCCGGCGTCGAGAGCGTGCGCGCCCAGGCGGTCGCGGCGATGGATGCGGCCACCGAGCCCCTGCTCGAGGCCGACCCCGAGAAGCAGGGCCGCCGGCGCATCCGCCCCGAGCTCTGGCCCGACCCGAACTTCGTCGACGTCGGCGTGCGCGGCGACGCGAGCGAGCTCGACCCGCTCACCGCGCTCGACCCGAGCACGTCAGACGCCGCGCGCGAGGAGACGAAGTTCGTCGACGCCGTGGCCGGGGTCATGGAGCGCCGGATGTCGCAAGACGATCGCATCGTGGTGCTCGGTGAGGACATCCACCGGCTCAAGGGCGGCACGAACGGCGCGACCAAGGGTCTCGCCGACGCCTTCCCCGACCGCATTCTCGGCACGCCGATCAGCGAGAACGCCTTCATGGGCCTCGGCGGCGGGCTCGCGCTCGACGGGCGCTACCGGCCCGTCATCGAGTTCATGTACCCCGACTTCATGTGGGTGGCCGCCGACCAGGTGTTCAACCAGGTGGGCAAGGCGCGGCACATGTTCGGCGGTGACAACCCCGTGCCGCTCGTGCTGCGCACGAAGGTCGCGATGGGCTCCGGCTATGGCTCGCAGCACCTCATGGACCCGGCGGGCATCTTCGCCACGAGCCCGGGCTGGCGCATCGTCGCCCCCTCGACGGCGGCCGACTACGTGGGCCTCATGAACGCGGCGCTCGCGCTGCAGGACCCGGTGCTCGTCATCGAGCACGTCGACCTCTACGGCGAGAAGGACGAGGTCATCGCCGGCGATCTGGACTACATCATTCCGCCGGGCACCGCCGCGGTGCGCCGCGAGGGCGCCGAGATGACGGTCATCAGCTACCTCTCGATGGTGCGGCATTGCGCCGAGGCCATTGAGCAGACGGGCGTGGATGCTGAGCTCGTCGACCTGCGCTGGCTCGACCGCGCGTCGATCGACTGGGCGACCATCGAGGCCAGCGTCAAGAAGACGAACGCGGTGCTCATCGTCGAGCAGGGAGCCCTCGGCACCTCGTACGGCGGCTGGCTCGCCGACGAGATTCAGCGCCGGTTCTTCGACTGGCTCGACCAGCCGGTGCAGCGCGTCACGGGCACCGAGTCGTCGCCGTCGATCTCGCGCGTGCTCGAGCGTGCCGCGATCGCCCGCACCGAAGAGGTCGTCGCCGGCCTCGAGACCGTGCGCCGGAATGCGGGGGGTGCCTGATGGCCACGACCATCCGCATGCCCGAGGTGCTCGCGAACGTCACCGAGGCCGCCGTGCAGAAGTGGCTCGTCGCCCCGGGCGACGCCATCGCCGTGGGGCAGCCCTTCGCCGAGATCGAGACCGAGAAGGCCGTCGTCGAGTACACGGCCGAGACGGCGGGAACCGTGCTCGAGCTGCTCATCAAGGAGGGCGACAACGTCGACGTCGGCGCCCCCATCGCGATCGTGGGGGAGGCGGGGGAGGTGGCCCCCGCCTCTCCCGCGGCAGACTCCTCTGCCGCTGAACCCGCGGCCACCGCCGCACCCGCCGAGCCGGCACCTGCCGCAGCAGCACCCGCTGCGCCCGAGCAGACCACGGCCGCTCCGGGGGGCGAGGCGCACCCCGGAGCGCGCCGGTTCATCAGCCCGCTCGTGCGTCGGCTCGCTCGAGAGCGCGGGCTCGATCTGTCGTCGGTCACGGGTAGCGGCCCCGACGGCCGCATCGTGCGGCGCGACATCGAGGCGCTCGTCGCCGGCGCCGCCGCGCCGGCATCGCCCGCCCCCGCAGCGGCGGCCACGGCAGCCCCTGCGTCGGCCTCGGCCGAGCCCGACCTCATTCCGCACAGCCGCATGCGCACGACGATCGCTCGCCGGCTCACCGAGAGCAAGTCGACGGTGCCGCACTTCTACCTCACGGCCGATCTCCGCGTCGACCGGCTGCTCGAGCTTCGGCGCGAGATCAACGCGATCGACGGCGTCAAGATCTCGGTCAACGACCTGGTCGTCAAGGCGGTGGCAGCGGCATTCGCCGATGTGCCCGAGGCCAACACGACGTGGAGCGACGAGGGTCGACTGCGTCACCGCACTGCCGACATCGCGATCGCGGTCTCGCTCGACGACGGACTCGTGACACCGGTGGTGCGCGGCGTCGAGTCGCTCACGGTCACGGCCCTCTCGGCCGCGATCGTCGACCTCGCCACGCGGGCCCGCGAGGGCAAGCTCAAGCAGCACGAGATCGAGGGCGGCAGCTTCGCCGTCTCGAACCTCGGCATGTTCGGCACGCAGGCGTTCAGCGCGATCATCAATCCGCCGCAGGCGGGAATCCTCGCGGTCGGCGCGGCGCGTCAAGCTCCCGTCGTGGTCGACGGTGCGCTCGAGGTCGGCATGGTCATGACCGTGACGCTCTCGGCCGATCACCGCGTCATGGATGGCGCGCTCGCCGCGCGCTGGCTCGCCGCCTTCACTGCTCGCATCGAGAACCCGGTGTCGATCCTCGCCTGACCGCGCGCGTTTCCCCGCGCTGAAGAACCGCAGAACTTTCACGAATCACGGGCGCCTTCGCGGCGGCCGCTCGGCGCGCGCGGGATAGTGTTCCCCTGGTCGCCGATGACCTGAGGGAGCCCGCTATGCAGATCGCCATCCGGCGCGAACCGATCGACGGAGAGCTGCGCGTCGCCGCGACTCCGGCCACGGTGAGCCAGTACGTCGCCGCGGGCTACGCGGTCACGGTCGAGAAGGGTGCCGGTGTCGCGGCCGGCCACGCCGATGCCGCCTATGCCGACGCGGGCGCGACGCTCGTGGCGAGCATCCCGCTCGCGAAGATCAACGTGCTCGCCCACGTGCGTCCGCTCGATGCCGCGACGATCGCGGCGCTGCCGAAAGGTGCGGTCACCGTGGGCTTCGCCTCGCCCGCGAGCGAACTCGACGGTGTCGCGGCGCTCGCCGAACGCGGGGTCACGGCGTTCTCGCTCGAGCTGATTCCGCGCATCTCGCGCGCTCAGTCGATGGATGCGCTGACCTCGCAGTCGCTCGTCGCCGGCTACCGCTGCGTGCTCGAGGCCGCGATGCGGTTCGACCGGTTCCTTCCTCTCTACATGACCGCGGCTGGAACGATCCCGCCCGCGAAAGCCCTCGTGCTGGGCGCGGGAGTCGCCGGCCTGCAGGCGATCGCGACGGCCAAGCGGCTCGGCGCCAAGGTCTCGGCCTACGACGTGCGCTCGGCCTCCGCCGACGAGGTGCAGTCGATGGGCGGCACCTTCATCCACCTCGAGCTCGACGCCGAGGCCGATGCTGCGGGCGGCTACGCGAAAGAGCTCGCCGCCGACCGCGCGGATCGCCAGCGGCAGCTGCTCGCGCCGCACATCGCCGACGCCGACCTCATCATCACGACGGCGGCGATTCCCGGGAGGCCCGCACCGCGGCTCGTGACGGCAGAGATGGTGCAGGCCATGCGCCCCGGCTCGGTCATCGTCGACCTGGCCGCCGAGACGGGCGGCAACGTCGAAGGCGCCGTTCCGGGCGTCGACACCGCCGTGCCGGTCGCGGGCGGCACCGTCACGATCGTCGGCATGAAGGATGCTCCCTCGACGATGCCCGCCGACGCCTCGCGCCTGCTCGCCCAGAACATCGCGAACTTCATCGCGCTCATGACGGTCGAGGGCGGCCTGACCCCCGACTTCGACGACGAGGTTGTCGCGTCGTCCTGTCTCACCCACGAGGGAGCGGTGCGGCACGAGCCCACCGCCGCAGCCCTCGCCGACCGAAAGGGTGCGAACTGATGGATGCCATCACGCTGCTGACCTTCTTCGTGCTGTCGGTGTTCGTCGGCTTCGAGGTCGTCTCGAAGGTGTCGAGCACGCTGCACACCCCGCTCATGTCGGGGGCAAACGCCATCCACGGCATCATTCTGGTCGGCGCCGTCATCGTCGCCGGGCAGGCCGAGAGCACGCTCGTGCTCGTCGTCGCCCTCGTCGCGGTGCTCATGGCGACCATCAACCTGGTCGGCGGCTTCGTCGTCACCGACCGCATGCTCACGATGTTCGGCGGCCGGCCCAAGGCTCCCGCGCGTGAGGAGGCGGCCCAGTGATGCTGCTCAGCCCCGAGCTCACGGCACTGCTCTACCTCGTCGCGGCCGTCTGCTTCATCCTCGCTCTCAAGGGCCTCGGCTCGCCGAAGACCGCCCGCCGCGGCAACCTGATCGGCGCATTCGGCGCGGTGCTCGCCATGGTCGTGGTCTTCCTCTCGACCGAGCTCGACAACGTCGCCCTGATTCTCGGCGTCATCGCCGTCGGCACGATCATCGCCGTGCCCGCGTCGCGCATGGTCAAGATGACGCAGATGCCGCAGCTCGTGGCCCTGTTCAACGGCGTCGGCGGCGGCGCGGCAGCGCTCGTCGCGCTGCTCGAGCTGCAGCACAGCACGACAATCGGCGCCTTCATCGCCGTGGCGTTCACCCTGCTCATCGGCTCGATCTCGTTCTCGGGCTCGGTCATCACGTTCCTCAAGCTGCAAGAGCTCATGCCGACGCGGCCCATCGTGTTCCCCGGCCAGGCACTCGTGATCGTGCTGCTGCTCGTCGTCGGACTCGCGAGCGCGGTCATCATCGTGCTCGACGACGCCGTGCTCGTGGGCCTCGGCCTCGCGGGCGCGAAGACGGTCGCCGCCATCGTGGCCCTTCTCGTCGGCCTCGTGCTCGGCGTGCTGCTCGTGCTGCCGGTCGGCGGAGCCGATGTGCCCATCGTCATCTCGCTGCTCAACGCCGGCACCGGCCTCGCGGTCGCAGCCTCGGGTCTCGTGCTCAGCAACACGCTGCTGCTGGTCGCGGGCACCCTCGTGGGAGCATCCGGCTCGATCCTCACGCGCGAGATGGCGAAGGCCATGGGGCGCAGTGTCACGGGCACGCTCTTCGGGGCGTTCCGCGGCGGATCGACGGCGGGCTCGACCGCCGTGAGCGATCGCCCCGTGCGGTCGTCGAGCGCAGAGGATGTCGCCATTCTGCTCGGCTACGCCCAGCGCATCATCGTCGTGCCGGGCTACGGCCTCGCGGTCGCCCAGGCGCAGCACACGATGGCCGAGCTCGCCACCACGCTCGAGGCGAAGGGCATTGAGGTCGTCTTCGGCATCCACCCCGTCGCGGGTCGCATGCCCGGCCACTTGAACGTGCTGCTCGCCGAGGCGAACGTGCCCTACGAGGTGCTCGCCGAGATGGACGAGGTGAACCCGCAGTTCAAGAACGCCGACGTCGCCCTCGTCGTGGGTGCGAACGACGTCGTCAACCCCGCGGCGAAGACGAGCCCCGGCTCGCCGATCTACGGCATGCCGATTCTCGACGTCGCGGCGGCCCGACAGGTGGTCTTTCTCAAGCGTTCGATGCGCCCCGGCTTCGCGGGCATCGAGAACGACCTGCTCTACGAGCCCCAGACGACGCTGCTGTTCGGCGACGCGAAAGACTCGCTGACCAAGGTGCTGACGGCCGTCAAGAACCTCTAGCCTCTCAGACGCACGCGGCGGGCGCCGCTCTTAGACCTTGTCGCGCCAGCTGCCGGTCGGCTCGTCGTCGCCCTCGACGATCTCGATCTCGCTCGTCTCGAGCGGAGGCAGCGAGAGGGTCTCGGTCGGCGGAGCGATGACCGTCGCCTCGTCGCGTCGGTGCCGCAGCACGGTGTCGATGTACGAGCTCAGGGCTTCGGCGAGCGGGATCGACCGCGCCTCGTTCTGCGACAGGTACCAGCGGTGCTCGAGCAGCTGGTGGAACATCTCCGGCGTCTCGAGCTTGCCGCGCAGGTCTTTCGGAATCGCGCGCACGACGGGCTCGAACACGCGCGCGAGCCACTCGTGGGCGACCTCCTCCTCATCCATCTCCCTGCCCGGGTAGGTGGATGCCGCATAGGCATCGAGGTCGTTGAGCAGGCGGCGGGCCTGGTTCTCGCCGGCGTCGATACCGGTCAGGCGGATGAGCCGGCGCGTGTGATGCCCGGCGTCGACGACCTTCGGGCGGATGCGCACCTCGGTGCTCGCCCCGTCGGTCGTGATCGCGAGCTCTTCGATGTCGAAGCCGAGAGCGTTGAGCCGCTCGACGCGCTGGTTGATGCGCCAGCGCTCCGATCGGTCGAACGACTCCCACCCGGTGAGCTCCCTCCAGAGCGAGCGGTACGACTCGATGATGCCGTTGCTCGTCTCGATCGCGTCGACGCTCTCGTCGAGGCGCCCGCCCGCCTCGAGGTCGAGAAGCTCGCCAGCGATGTTGACGCGCGCGATCTCGAGATCGTTCTCGCGCTGACCGTTCGACAGGCCGCCCTCGTAGAGCTGGCCGGTCTCGGCGTCGCCGAGGTAGGCGGCGAACGCTCCCGCGTCGCGGCGGAAGAGCGTGTTCGAGAGCGAGACGTCGCCCCAGAAGAAGCCGATGATGTGCAGGCGCACGAGCAGCAGCGCGAGAGCATCCACCAGCCGCGTCGCCGTATCGGGGCGCAGGGTCTGCGAATACAGCGCGCGGTAGGGCAGCGAGAACCGGAGGTGCCGGGTGACGAGCACGGGCAGCAGCTCTTCGCCATCGGCGCTCACACGCCCCGTGATGACGGCGACGGGCTCGACGCACGGAATGTCGAGCCGCTGCAGCGTGCGCAGCATGTCGTACTCGCGGCGCGCCATCTCTTCGGTCGTCTCTTTCACCGCGACGACGAAGTCGCTCATGTGCACGAAGCGCACGAGGTGGCGCGAGATGCCCTTGGGCAGCGAGGCGATCGAGTCGTCGGGCCAGAGCTCGAGCGGCAGGTGCCAGGGCAGATCGAGCAGGGCGGTGTCGGTCACGGCCGACGTGATGTTCAGCGAGGCGGTCATGGCAGGGTGCTCATGATCAGGTTCTCCTGTCGCAGTGCGGCGGCGAGAATGCGACGAGGGCGGGGCGGCCTGGTGGCTCACCCCGCCCTCGTCGGCAGTGTCGTCAGTGGTGTCGGTTCGACGGGTCGTCGACCGATCAGCTGGCGATGGGCTCCTTGTTGAGACGCAGACCCGACGCCGTGTCGAACACGTGCACGTGCTTCGGCTCGGGCGTGATGTAGACGGTGTCGCCGCTGTGCGGGTGCACGCGGCCGTCGACGCGGGCCACGATGTCGACGCGCTGGCCGGCGACCTCGGTGTTGCCGTAGAGGTAGCCGTCGGCGCCGAGCTCTTCGACGATGTCGACCGTGACCGGCAGGCCGTCGCCCTCGGTCTTGACGATCATGTCCTCAGGGCGCACGCCCACCGTGACGATCTTCTCGCTCGTCGACGAGAGCACGTCGCGGGCGACCGGAGCGATCGCGGTGCCGAACTTCACGCCGCCGTCGCCGACCTCGGCCGGGAACAGGTTCATCGCGGGCGAGCCGATGAAGCC
>SXGT01260966.1_pt1 | contig 50594 bp, 48 predicted proteins | sample 3176221 | NCBI WGS metagenome assembly SXGT01 (sample SAMN11356862, study PRJNA531348) | freshwater metagenome | isolation source: freshwater sample F1-120 | place: China: Fuxian Lake, Yuxi | collected 2017-12-25
GCCAAGCAGGGGCGCGAACGCAAGACGCAGGCCGTCCTGCCGCTGCGGGGAAAGGTGCTCAACACCGAGAGCGCCTCACTCCAGAAGGTGCTCGCCAACGCCGAACTGACCGACCTGGTCAAGGCGCTGGGCTGTGGGATCGGCCGCGAGTACGACCGCACCAAACTGCGCTACCATAAAATCTGCTTGCTAATGGACGCCGATTCCGACGGCCACCACATCGCGACCCTGCTGATGACCTTCTTCTTTCGTCATCTGCCCCAGCTCATCGCCGATGGCCACCTCTATCTCGCCGTGCCGCCGCTCTACCGGATCGACATCGGCAAGGAGACCTACTGGGCGCGCGACGACATCGAGCGCGGGCGCATCATCGCGAAGCACGCTGGCCGCGCGAAGCCCCAGGTACAGCGTTTCAAGGGGCTCGGCGAGATGAATCCCCAGGTCCTGCGCCACACGACGCTCGACCCGGCGACCCGGACTTTGCTTCGGGTTCGAATCGAGGATCTCGCCGAGACCGACCGCACCATCCGCGTCCTCCTCGGCCGTGACGTGGCTCCGCGCTACGAACTCATCATGGCCCGCTCCAGCGAGATCGGCGAACTCGACGTCTAGCCAGGGGGTGGTTGCGGAGGCCCGGCCGTAGACGGTCCCCGGCCTGCCCCACGCGGCCCGGTGCAAGGGCGGCCGCCCTCGGTTAGGTCAGGGCATCATGGTTTCGAGACTCGAGGTCGGACGCTTGAAGGAGATGCTCGACCACGGCGAGGATCTCGTCGTGCTCGACGTGCGCGAGCCGGACGAGATCGCGTTTGCCGCGATGCACGGTGCGGTGGCGATCCCGATGGGCGAGATCCCACACCGGCTCGCGGAGCTGGATGCTGCGCGCCCGACCGCCGTCCTCTGCCACCACGGGATGCGCAGCGCGCAGGTCGCTGCTTTCCTCGTGCAGAACGGCTTCACTCAGGTCTGGAACGTGGCCGGCGGGATCGACGCCTGGTCGAATCTCATCGACCCCAGTGTCCGCCGCTACTGAGCGATGCACGACAAGTCTGTAACGCGCCCGGTCGGACGGGGCTTCGCCTCCGTCGGCGGGGCATCCGCCGCGAAGGGCCGGGCACCCACCCTGGCCGCGCACCGGGCCGAGCCCAAGCCCGCCGCTCCTGCGGTGCATCGGGTTGCCGTGGCAGGAACCACGCTGAGCGTGCTCGAGTGGCCGGGCGAGAGCGGGTTGCCGGCGCTCCTGCTGCTGCACGGCGGGATGGGCCACGCGCGCTGGTTCGGCCCGCTCGCCCGCGCTCTGGCCGGTCGCATGCGGGTGCTGGCGCCCGACCGCCGCGGGCATGGGGAGAGCGATTGGCGCGAGCCCGCGCACTACGGCATCAAGCGCGATTTGCAAGACCTGGAGGCCATCGCCGCGCATTTCGGACTGGCGCACTGCCTCGTGGCCGGGCATTCGCAGGGCGGACTGATCGCCGTACCGCTGGTGCTGCGGGGCCGGCTCTCGTGTGCCGGGCTGGTCCTGCTCGACGTGCCCACGGATCCGCTCGCGCCGCACCTGATCTCGTCAGGCCATCTCTTGAGACGGATCCCGCAGATTCGCTACCCGACACTCGAGGCGGCCCTCGAGCGCTTCCAGCCCTGGCCGACCTCGCACCGGATCCCGCCCGAGACGCTCGATGAAATCGGGCGCGCGAGTTTCAAACCCCTGCCCGAGGGCGGATACACGGCCCGTTTCGACTGGCGACGGATGCGCGACGCCCCGGCCGAGGTCCCCCACCCCTTCAGCGGCTTCCGCGCCCAGCTCGCGGCTCTTCCGATGCCCGTGCTGGCCGTGCGCGCCGGCGATTCGACCGTGCTGAGCGCGACCGATCACGCGGCGGGGCTCGGGGAGCTCCCCAACGGGCGCGGCCTGGTCGTGCCCGAGACGACCCACAGCCTCCACGCCGAGCGGCCTGACGTCATCGCGGATGCGATCGTCGGCTTCGCCTCGGAGATCACCCACCACGGCGGTGCGCTCATGTGCCGCCCCGATAAAAAGGAAGCAAGATGAAATCTCTCGACACTCCGGCCCCGGCGGTCTCCGTGCCCGGCGAGGGCGCGCTGCACGCCGATCTCGTGACTTCGATGGGCAAGATCGTGGTGTTGCTGCACGAGGCCGAGGCACCGCGCACGGTGGCCAATTTCGTTGCGCTCGCGACCGGAACCGTCGAATGGACCGGGCCCGACGGCAAGCCGACCATGCGGAGGCTCTACGACGGCTCGATCTTCCACCGAGTGATTGACGGTTTCATGCTCCAGGGCGGCGACCCGAAAGGCAACGGCACTGGCGGCCCCGGCTACCGTTTCCGCGACGAGATCCACCCCGATCTGCGGCATGATGTACCGGGCGTCCTGTCCATGGCCAATGCCGGACCCAACACCAACGGCTCGCAGTTCTTCATCACGCAGGTCCCGACGGCCTGGCTCGATGGCAAGCACGCGGTTTTCGGGCGCGTGGTCGAGGGCATGGATGTGGTCAACGCCATCGCCAAGGTGCCGACGGGAGCGCAGGACCGGCCGCGCCAGGACGTTCTGATCGAGTCGGTGACGATCCGCCGCGCCGGCTGAGCAGGGCCGAGACGGCGGGCGCTGGGGGGGCTCGTGCGCCTTCAGGTCTGCCCGCCGCGTCCGCCGAGCAGTTCGCCGAGCGGGCGCGTCGGTTCGAGCCGTTCGGCGAGGATCCGCAGCACCGCGGTAAGTGGCGTCGCGAGCAGCATTCCGACCACGCCCCAGAGGGTGCCCCAGATCACCAGCGCAAGCAGGGCCGTGATCGGGTTCAGGTCGACCGTGCCGCCGATCAAGGGCGGCTCGACGACGTTGCCGATCACGAAATGGATCGTGCCCGGGATCACGATCGCCAGCACGGCTGCGGTCGGGCCAACCTCGGGGTTGACCAGCACGATAGGTAGGGGCAGCAGCGTCGCGACGATCGAGCCGACCGTCGGGATGAAGTTCAGCAGAAAAGCGAAGAGGCCGAATACCACGGCCAGTTCGACGCCGAGGATGGCGAGCACGCTGCCGACCAGAACGCCGGTCACCGCCGAAATCAACGTCTTCGCCACGATGAAGCGGCGCACCCGGGCCTCGGCCGCGGCCCATACGCCCCCTGCCGTGCGGCCGGTCCAGCCGGCGAGCAGGTAGACCAAAAAGACCATGACCAGCATCGCCTGCGAGACGAGGTCAAGCAATGCGTTGGTCGTTCCGAGAAGGAAACCCGAGATCGAGCCCTCGGGCAGATCGATCAGGGAGGAGAGATCGTCGGTACCCTTGATGCCGAAGCGTTCGCTCGGCAGGTGCTCCCGCGCCCAGGCCAGCATCTCGCTGAAGCGGGCCTGGTAGAGCCCGGCGTTGGCCGCGAGCTGGGTGACCGAGGCCGTCACGACCTGCACGACGAGCCAGAGCAGCACCAGCGAGACGAACAGAGTCGAGAGGATGGCGAGCGCGCGCGGCAAGCGCAGCCGCCGCATCTGCCACTCGGCCAGCGGCTCGAGGCCGATCGCGAGCAGTGCGGCCAGGACGAAGGGGATCAACACACCCTTGAACCAGTAGAGCACGAAACCGAGCGCGATCGTGGCGAGCACGAGCAGCGCCACGGTCTGGATGCGGTTCTCGGTGCTCACCACGCCGCGTGATTCGTTGCTCTGAGGGTTCATGCCCGCTGCCGATCTCACGCGCGCCGGATCCGGTCAACCCGCGGGGACTCGCCTCGGCCGCTGCCGTGCTGCTAGCGTCCCGGCGGGACGAGTTCCCGCGAGGTGACGATGAGTCCGTTCAGTACGATTACCCTTGAAGTTGAAGAGCGGGTGGCGACGATCACCCTGAACCGCCCCGAGCGCCTCAACGCGATGAACCAGGCGATGAAGGACGACTTGCGCGCGGCCTGGACAACCGTGCGTGACGACCCCGAGATCTGGTGCGCGGTCCTCACCGGCGCCGGGCGGGCCTTCTCCAGCGGTGCGGACGTCGAGTCTCTCGACCGCGGCGGCTTCACCAAGATCGATCGTTTCCGCGAACTCGCCATGATCGAGAACATCCGCGCCCTGCCTACGCCGCGGCGCATGGGCGTGATGAAACCGGTGATCACGGCGGTGAACGGGCTCGTCAATGGCGTCTCGCTCGACCTGGTGACCGAGGCCGATATCCCGATCGCGTCCGACCGGGCGCAATTCTTCGATTCGCACGTCTCGCTGGGCTACGTCTCATCGCACGAGATGGTGAACATGGCGCGTCGCGTGCCGGTCGCCGTCTGCATGCGGATGGCATTGCTCGGTTCGCAGGAACGCATGAACGCCGAGCGCGCACTCGCGGTCGGCCTGGTCACGGAGGTCGTGCCGCACGAGAACCTCATGGCTCGGGCCCGTGAACTCGCCACGATGATCTGCCGCAATGCCCCGCTCGCCGTCTGGGCGACCAAGCTCGGCGTCCTGCGGGGCCTCGGTCTGCCCGTCGAGCAGGCCGAGGAGATCGCCGCCGGCTACCTCGAAGTCGTCGAGCAGAGCGAGGATCACGCCGAAGGGCCACGGGCCTTCATGGAGAAGCGGCCCCCGGTCTGGAAGGCGCGCTGAGCACGCGGCCGCGGAGTCAAGCGGCCCCGATCTGCTGGACACCTCGATGATGCAGCCGAGCCCGTTCGGACTGACGCTCTCGTTCGCCTCGCCCGTGCCCCATCCCTGAGCCTGGGACAGGGGCGAATTGCCGCTCGCTCAGCCCCCGGCAAGGAGGTCGAGGGCGCTGCCGGTGAGATCGCGCGCACGGGTGCGCAGCGCGGGCTTGTCCACCTTGTGTGTTCCGGTGCGTGGGATGTCGTCCTCGGCAAGTGCGAAGAGGTGTCGCGGAACTTTATAGCTGGCGAGTTCGCGACGGCAATGCGCCAGGATCGTCGCGGGCTCGACCGCCCTGCCCGGCTCGGCCACCACGAAGGCGGCGACGTTCTCGCCGCGCTCGGGATGCGGCACGGGCACGACGAAGGCAAATCGCACTCCGTCGGCGGTAGCGACGCAGGCCTCGACCTCGGCGGCGGCGACGTTCACTCCGGCGGTCTTGATGACTTCCTTCAAGCGGCCGTCGAAGAGCAGCGTGCCGTCGCTGTCGAGGCGACCGAAATCACCGGTGCGGAAGAATCCGTCCGGATCGAAGGTCTCTGCGGCGGGTACGCCGAGGTAGCCGAGCATCAACGAAGGCCCGCGCACGCGAATCTCACCAGTCTCGCCGACCGGCACGCTGGCCCCGGTCGTCGGGTCGATGAGGTCGAGCTCGACGCCGGGGGTCGGACGACCGAAACCTCGCACGCGGATTTCCGCTGGATCGTGGAAATCCGCCTGCGTCACGCAGGTCGCGGTCTCGCTCATGCCGTAGACCGCAACCGTGCGGTGGTCGGGAGCGAGCAGGCGCGTCGCGGCCGGCATGTCCGACCAGATTCCCTTGCACAGGTTGAGCCGCCGCGAAGGGAAGCTCGGGTGGTCCACCAGCGCCTGCGCGAGCTGCCAGCCGGCGTAGAGCGTGATGTCGTGGCGCTCCATCAGATCGAGAGCGACCCCGGCCTCGAAATGATCCTGCAGCACAAGTCCCGCGCCGCTGCCGAACGCGCTGAGCGCCATGATCACGAAACCGCCGGTGAAGAACATCGGTAGCGCGCCCCAGACGCGGTCCTCGGGTCCAAGACCGAAGCGAACCGGGAGCGTGTAACCCTGATGGACGAGCGAGCGATGCGCGTGGACCACGCCCTTGGGCCGTGCGGTCGAACCAGAGGTAAAGAAAATCATCGCCGGATCGTCCGGCCGCGAGCAATCGGCGGGTGGCGCCGCTGGTGCGGGCGTGCGCAGCGCGGCGTAGTCGACGGCGCCCGCAGGCAAGGATCGGTCCGACCGCACGGCGATTCGCGTGCGCAGCCGCGCGCCCACTGCGGGACGTTCGGCGACGACCTCGGCGAGACGACTTTCGTAGTCGTGGCGGAGAAATCCGGGCGTGGAGGCGAGATGGGTGACCTCGGCGTGATCGAGGTAGAAGCCGAGCTCCGCTGCGGTCGCCATGGTATTGAGCGCCACCACCGTCGCCCCGAGGCGTGTCGCGCCAAAAACCAGCGAGAAGACCTCGGGCCAGTTGGGCAGCAGCACGCCAAAGCGCGTCCCGGGTCCAACGCCAAGCGTGCTCAGTCCGGCGGCCGCGCGCTCGCTCTCGGCGAAAAGCTGCGCATAGGTCCAGCGGGTCTCTTGCCAGGCGATCGCGAGCCGCTCGCCGTGTCGAGACGCGCTCTCCGCCAGGAGTCCGGGCAAGGTTGCGGCGGGGTGAGCCTGTACCATCGGATCAGCGTCCCGTCTGAGGCTGGTGGGCAGCGCGCAGGCGGCGCGCGGCGGGGTGAGCCTGTGCCATCGGATCAGCGTCCCGCGAAGCGGGGCGCGCGCTTCTCGGCAAAGGCCCGCACGGCCTCCTTGTGGTCTTCGGTCTCGCCGAGGGCGCCTTGCGTCCAGGCTTCCCTCTCTGCGGCCTCGTCGAAGCTGCTGGTGCGTGCGAACTCGAGAATGCGGCGGGCCTCTCGCACCGCGAGCGGGGCCTGCTCGCCGATCCTTGCTGCGAGTTCGCCGGCGCGCTGCCGGTCCGCTCCCGGCGCAGCCAACTCGTCGCAGAGGCCCAGGCGGTAGGCCTCCTCGCCGCCCACCGGGTCGCCGGTCAGCACGATCCGCTTGGCCCGGCCGATCCCGACCCGGCGCACGAGCAGCCAACTCGTGCCGCAGTCGGTCACGAAACCCACCCGTACAAAGCTGAAATGAAAGCGGGCGTCGGGTGCGGCGACGACGATGTCGCAAGCCAGCGCCCAGGCACAGCTCATGCCGGCGACGGCGCCGTGCACTGCGGCAATCGTCGGTTTAGGGAATTCGAGGATGGCACGACTACCGGCGCTGCCGTGCTGCCCCCGCGCGTGGCCCTCGATGGCGCTGCGACCGAGCCGCCCGGGCTCGCCGAGGCGGTTCAGATCGGCACCCGCCGAGAAAGCCTCGCCCTCACCGGAGAGCACGAGGCAGCGCACGCGCTCGTCGGCCGCCGCTTCGTCAAGGCGACGCCGCGCCTCGTCGGTCATCTCCGGCAGCAGTGCGTTCTTCCGCTCGGGCCGGTTCCACAGGAGCCAGGCGGTGCCTTGCGCATCGACCTCGTAGCGGACCAGGGAGACGCTCAAGGCAAGGCTCCGACAGCTCTGAGGCGCGCCCGTTCGTTCGCGTCCACGCCGAGTTCGGCGAGAACCTCGTCGTTGTGCTCACCGAGTCCCGGTGCGCCACGGGTCACCGTGGCCGGGCTCGAGCGGAAACGGATCGGGTGGTTGAAGATCTCGATCTCCCCCCGGACTGGATGTTTCACCCGGACGAAGGTCTCGTTGGCCTCGAGCTGCGGCAGCGCGAACAACTCCTCGAGCGAGTTGACGCGGCAGGTCGGGATGTCCGCTGCTTCGATTGTCTCGAGCCAGTAGTCGACCGGCCGGGTCACGAAGACCTCCTCCAGCTCGCGCGCCAGCTCGGCGCGATGGCGGACGCGATCGCGCATCCCGCGGTAGCGCGGATCGGCGAGCATCTCCGGGCGGCCGATGGCGGCGGGCAGGCGCTTCCAGAAAGCGCCGGTCAAGCACGCGACGATGAAGTAGCCGTCCTGGGCCCGGAAAGCCTGATAGGGTGCGATGTCGGGGTGGCCCGTGCCGACGGGCCCGAAATGCAGGCCGGCAACCCGTGCCTTGAGGCCGACATCCACCAGCAAGCTCATCACCGCGTCGAGCATCGAGAGGTCGACCTTCTGGCCGACACCACTGCGCTCGCGTTCGTAGAGGGCTGCCGTGACAGCGAGTGCCGCGTAGATGCCGGTCGTGATGTCCGCCACCGGCGGTCCGGCCTTGACGGGCGGACGGTCGGCACTCTCGCCCGTGATTGCCATGATGCCGCCGGTGGCCTGCAGGATGAGGTCCATCCCCGGTTTCTGGGCCATCGGGCCTGTCGTGCCAAAGGCGCTGATCGCGCAGTAGACCAGCCGCGGGTTGAGCGGGCGCAGATCCGCGTAGCCCAGTCCCTTGCGGTCCATGACACCCGGGCGAAAGTTCTCCAGCACGACGTCGGCCTGCGGCACGAGCCGCCGGATCAGCTCACAGCCCTCGGCGACACCGAGGTCCACCGTGATTCCGCGCTTGCTGCGGTTCAGGCCCCAGAAGTTCAGGCTGCCGAGTTCGAAGGAGTATTCGCCCTGAGCGTGACGAATGGCGTCGCCGCGTCCGGGTTTCTCGATCTTGATGACATCGGCGCCGAGATCGCCGAGCAACGTGGTCGCCCACGGGCCGGCCGCCTGGTGACTGAAATCGAGCACGCGCACGCCGGTCAAGGGCGCCGGCCGCCGTCCATCATCGCTTTGGTTGGTGCTCATGGGTTCCTCATCGGTCCCTCACCGGTCCCGTCGTGCTTGCGGCCTGCGCGCTGCCGGTTGCCGTCAGAATGACTTCGCCTTCGTCATCGATGTAGCCGAGATCGGGGGTACGGAACCACCCGTCCTGCAGCACCTGGCGCGTCGCAGAACTGTCGCGGTGGTAGCCGCGCATGACCATCGAGCCACGCAGCGCGATCACGCCCGGCCGACGGGCGCCGAGAACGTGACCATCGGGCGCCAGCGCGCACACCAGCACCCCGGGGTGCGGCGGGCCGAGCCCGTCGGGCTTGCGCGCGAGTGTATCGCCCCGGGCGAGCAGCACGTCGCCGGCGGTCTCGGCATAGCCCCAGGCGCGCAGGATAGCGGCCTCGGGAAGAGCGTCCTGAAGGCGGCGCAATACCGTCCGGGGCAGCGCTTCGACGCGCACCACGAGGCGACGCAACGACCGGAGGCTGCGCTCTGGGAGGCCGCCGAGCAGCGCGTCGAGCCCGCTCTCGCCCAGCGTGAGCAGAGCCGGCCGGCCCGCGTCGAGCGCGTGCAGCAGCGCCTCTCGTCCCTGGCCCGAGACGATCCCGACGAGGCCCCCCGCGAGCAATGGCGCGATCACGTCGCTCACCAGCACTATGGCATCGCTCGGCGGTCGGGTGCAGAGCACGGTCTCACCGGGACTGTGGGTGCGAGCGGCGGCGACCCGGAGGGCGCTCGCCACGATGTTGGCGTGGGTCAGGAGGGCTGCCCGCGCCGGGCCTGTGCGTTCGGTCCAGGCGTGAAGTGCGACATCGGTCCGGCGCGCGGAACCGGCGCGAGCCGCGCCCTTGGCACGGGTATCGGGCCGCAGCGTCTGGCCACGCAGCACGGCGATGGCGGGCGGATTGCGGCAGCTCCGCGCCGCAGCGCGCGTGCGCTCGAGATGCTCTTCGTGCGCGATGATCAGACCCGGAGCGCTAAGACGCATGCGCCGGGCGAGTTCGGCATCGGCGAGGTCGGCGGCGAGCGGAACCATCGTCCGTCCCGCGTGCCAGCCCGCGAGCACAAGCGCGACCAGCGCGGGTGTTTCTGTAAGCACGAAACCGATGGGCCGTCCCTCGGGTGCCATCCGGGCGAGGAAGAGGGCCCACTCCCCCGCCAGCGCGGCGAGGCGACCGAGGCAGAGCCGCCGCTCGAGCCAGTGGAGGGCGACCCGAGCGGGTTCACGCCTGGCCCGATCGGCGAGGATCTCCTCGGCAGTGGGAAAGGCCTGCGGCATGATCACCCGGCTTCGTCGACGACCCGCGCGGCTTTGAAATCGAAACGCGGCAGAGCCCCGCGGGCGACCAACTCGACCTCGACAGCCACGCCGAGCCGTTCGCGAGCCCGGCGGGCGATCGCAGCGACGAGGTCACCCGCCGCATCGTCCGGCCCTTCGACGCGCAACTCGAGCGCACGGCCGGGCTGTGGTCGGCGCACGAGTTGGTACTCGATCGAGGGTACAGCCAGTTCGGGGAACTCGTGCAGCAGTAGCGCCGCGTCGATCGGCAGCATCTCGACGATCCGGCCGTCCGGGCCGTCCGGCGCCACCGCAACCGCGTCGCTGACGCGGCCGTCGTAGAACATCCGTCGGTGGGTTTCGCCACACGGGCACGGGTCGAGGTTCAGCCGGACGAGATCCTCGAGGTCGTAGCGGATGTGGAAGTTGTCCTTCTCCAGAATCGTCACGACCAGATTGCCGCGCTCGCCGTGGCCGACCGCGTGGCCGGTGCGGCGGTCGATGACCTCGACAACCGCGAGATCCTCGCAGAGATGCGCGCCGTTCTTCTCGGCACAAGCCGAGCCGAGCATCCCCAGCGCCTCCAGGCCGGCGCTGACCGCCTCGAATTGCGAGGCGGGATGCGACCCCGCTTGCTCGAAGCGCAGATCGCGGGCCGGATCGAGATTCATCTCGACCGCCGTCTCGTAGTACTTGACGCCGGCGTTGCCGAAGAGGCGGTACATATCGGGCGCAAGGCGCTGCCAGAGCCGCACCACCTTGCGGCGGTGCTCCGCTGTGGCGGGTGGGCCGCTTGGGATGTCGAGACAACCCATGAACTCGACGCCGTGGCTCATGTGCCAGCCGCCGGCGTAGAGGCCGTGCGGATGGGCCTGCGCAAAGACCATCCCCGGCCGCAGACCCCAGCGCCAGCGGGCCCGTGCCGCGGCCCGGTAGTCGATCTCGAGATCGCGCCGGGTCCACACGATCAGCGTCGGCCGGCCGCTCGATCCGGTCGTCTGGCCGATGCGCACCCAGCTCGCGGGGAGCGAGCCACGGTAATCGCCGAAGGGGGGCACGGCGGCTTCGCTCGCGCGCAAATCCGATTTTTTGAGCGGCGGGATGCGGGCGAGATCAGCCAGGCCGGCGACGTCGCGCGGATCGCGGATGCCGGCGGCTTCGAGGTGGCGCCGGAAGAGCGGTACGGGCTCTGCGAAGACGCGGCGGAGCTGGCGCGCCAGCCGCTCCTCCTGGAGCGCACGCAGCGGCTCGGCCGCGAGTGTCTGGATGCCGGGCTCGTAAAGCGCCTGTTCGGCGGGGCGCTGCGGGGAGGGTGAACTCATCTGCCCTCCCCGCTCGCGCGCTCGACGATCGCCTCGGCGAAGGCCGGGCCGGCCGCAGCCGCGGGAATATCCGCAGGCGTGCACAACTCGACATCCACACCGATCAGGAGAGCACCCCGCGCGGCGCGAGCGACTTCGGTCGCCAGTGCGGCTCGGCGCTCGGGCTCGGACAAGGCGGGGTCATCGACCGCAACCCTCAAGGTGGCACGCTCGAAGCTCTCGCCCTTGCGGTGCTCGACCACGAGTTGGCAAGAGCCGAGTCCAGGGAAGCGGCCGACCAGTTCGGCCACGGCGATGGGGTGCACCAGCACGCCCTTGATCTTGCGGATCGCACCGACCTGACCGAAGAACTCCACGCGTGGTGCGGCGTTGCCGCAGGGGCACGCGCCGTCGAGGAGGCGGTAGGCATCGCCCGGGGCATAGCGGACCAGTGGCAGGCCGCGGCGGCCCAGATGTGTTGCGACCAGCTCGCCGATGCCTCCGGGCACAGCCGGCTCCCCGGAGAGTGGATCGAGGAACTCGAAGAGGAGGTCGGTCTTCGAGAGATGCATGCCCTGATGCGCCCGGCACTCGCCCGCGACCGGGCCGATCTGCGCTTCGCCGATATGATCGAAGAGTTCGATGGCGAAGATTTCGCCAAGCTCCGCGCGCAGCTCCGGCGTGAGCTTCTCGGCGGTCGAGAAGCCGAGTCGGTACGGCAGATCCCGCCGTGGCTCGAGCCCCATCTCGCGCGCCACGACACCGATCTGCCGCAGGAAGCTCGGCGTCCCGGCGTACACGGTGGCGCCCCACGCCCGGGCGACCTTGACCTGCATTTCGGTGTTGCCGACGCCGCCGTTGATGACGAGGCAACCCGACTCCTCGAAGGCGCGATGAATGCGCAGCCCGCCCGGCATGATGTGATAGTTGAGCGTGACGTGGGCGATATCACCGGGCCGCACGCCCATCGCCTCGATCTCCTCGACCAGGGCCGGAGTGCCGCCGCGCTCCTCGGCGATGCGCGGGATGAAAATCGGACCGGGCGAGGTGTGCAGCGAGGCGAAGTGTTCGCGTCCGACCGCGAGCAATTCGCCGAAGGGTGGCTGCTCGCGCTGGCTCTGGACGAGATCCGCCTTGCGCAGGACGGGAACCCGGCGCAGGGATTCGGGATCTACGCGCGCCGGGTCGACACCGGCTGCGGCAAGCCGCTCGCGGTAGAACGGAACCCGTTCACACACCCAGACCAGGGTCTCGCGTAGGCGTTCGACGCTCCCGAAGATCATTGCGCCTGCTCGGCTAGCCGGGCCCTCGGGGGGCCGCAAGCGCCGTGCGCGGTCCGGGAAGGAGAGGACGGACCGAGGGGATGGCACCGAGCGCGCAGCGGCACCCACCGGGAGGTCGCGCCGCCTGCCTCGTGAGGAGGACTGACGGAGGGGCTGGCACGGAGCGCGCCGCGGCACCTGCCCGCCGGTCGCGCCCGCTGCTTCGTTGTGAGGACGGACCGAGAGGATGGTGCCGAGCGGGCAGCGCCACCCACCTGCTGGTCGCACCGGCTACCTCGTGAGGAGGACTTGCCCGCGAGAAGGCACACAGCGAGCGGACGCCGAAATCTCGCGCGAAGCTTACGCGGGATCGCCAGCGGGGCCGGCACCGCCCGCTCCGCCGTCTGTCGCCGACGAGGCACCGCTCGCGGCAGAGGCCGTCTTGCGCTTGCGGCGACGTTTGCGCTTGCGCGCCTCGCCGGTGGCCGCACCCTCGGGCCTGGCCGACGTTCCCGATGGCACGTGTTCTGCGGGCGGGCCTGTGGGACTCGCGATGGGAGCCCGTTCGGGCGCTGGCCTGCGCTCGGGCGCCGCGCTGGGCCGTGGCCGCCCTTCGCCGCTGAAGCCCCCCCGCTCCCCCGGACGCCCCGAACGCCGATCTCCGGGACCGCCCCCGCCTCCGGGTCTCCCCCCGCCCAAACGTCCACGCCGGTCGTCGGGCCGACGTGGGGGCCGCTTGTAGTCGGCAATGAGATCGTCCTCGGGGAAGCTCGAGGGCAGCTTGAAGCCGACGTAAGCCTCGATCCCCTCGAGGCCATCGACGTAGTTCTCGCACGCGAAGCTGATCGCCGTGCCCGAGGCGCCCGCACGCGCGGTTCGGCCGACGCGGTGCACGTAGTCTTCGGGGTCGAGCGGCAGGTCGTAGTTCAAGACGTGAGTCACGCCGTCGATATGGAGCCCGCGCGAGGCCACATCGGTCGCGACCAGAATCGAGACGCGCCCCTCGCGAAAGTCGTCGAGGATCTGCAGGCGGCGGCGCTGCTCGATGTCGCCCGTGATCTGCTCGGCGGAGTAGCCGTTGATGCTGAGCGTCCGTTGCAGGTAGTCGGCGGTGCGCCGCATGTTGGCGAAGATCAGCGTGCGCTCGCAGCCCTCGCGCGCGAGAACCCCGAGCAGGGCTCCCATCTTTTCGTGGTTGCCGACGTGGTAGAGTCGGTGCTCGACGCGCTCGGCGACGACCTGCTCGGGCTGTACCTCGACCCGCACGGCATCGTTCAGGAAAACGTAGGCGAGCTCCATGACGTCGTGCGAGAGGGTCGCCGAGAAAAGCATCGACTGACGACGAGTCGGCGGCGGACAGCGGCGCAGGAGGAAGCGCAGGTCGCGAATGAAGCCCATGTCGAACATGCGATCGGCTTCGTCAATCACCACGACCTCGATGCCCTCGAGGTGGTAGACGTCCTGCTTCAGGTAATCGATGAGCCGGCCGGGAGTGCCCACGAGGAGATCGACGTCTTCACGCAGTGACTCGCGCTGTTTTTTATAGTCCACGCCGCCATAGACGACCTGAATGACGAAGTCGGTGGATTGCCCCAGCACCCTGGCGTCGGCAGCGATCTGGATCGCCAGCTCGCGGGTTGGAGCGATGACCAGCGCACGCGGGCGGCCCGGCTTGCGGGGCACCGCATTGTGCCAGAGTCGGGTAAAGATGCTGATCAGGAAGGCCGCTGTCTTGCCGGTTCCGGTCTGGGCTTGGCCGGCGACGTCGCGCCCGGCGAGCGCGAGCGGCAGGATACGCGACTGGATCGGCGTCCCGTGGGTAAATCCGGCGGCTTCGATACCGCGCTGGACCTCCTCGGGCAGGGCGATTTCCCGGAATGCGAGGCGGGGCTCCTCCTGTGGTTGCTCGTCACTCATGCGGAGGTGTCTGGCCGGGGCGGCTACCAGAGCGCCCGCCGCCGCGCCACCTGCGATCGGCCGCAGCGAGGATCGTCTCGGCACGGCGGAGAGCAAATCGGGTGATCGCAGCGACGAACCCGATCTGTAGCGCCGAGACCAGACCGGCACGGATGTCACCCGTGCGCCACACCGCATGCGCGAGCAGCAAGAGCGCAATGCCGGCAACCCAGGGCACGAGAGTCGACGCGGCGACGCGCGGCGCCGGCTGCATGTTGCTTGCGCCAGGGCGACTCACGCACAGCCCTCGGCGACGGGAGCGGTCACGATCTGGGCGGGCGTCGTCATGGCCATCATCAAACCATAGGATTGCCAGCCCCGCGCGCCCAGTGCGGCCACCGCCCGTTCGCGCTCGCCTGCTCCAACGAGTGCCATCACCAGTCCGCCTCCCCCGCCGCCGGTGAGCTTGGCACCGAGGGCGCCCGCCACCAGGGCCGCCTGAACGGCCTGGTCAAGGCGGGAGGTCGAGACGCCGAGCCGGACGAGTTGTTCGTGATTGGCGGTCATGAGCCGTCCCAGCTCGGGCAGGTCACCGCGCGCCAGCGCAACAGCGCCCTCCTCCACCAGTCCACCGATGTTGCGGAAGAGTGGTTCGAGGGCCGTCGGATCCTGTGCGTGGCGACGGGCGACATCACCGACGGTCTCGCTTGTGCGGTGGGTCGCACCTGTCTCGATCGCCACCAATTCGAGAGCGCGGGCACAGACGAGCGGGCGAATCTCCGGGGGCTCGCCGATGCGGAAGCGGATCCAACCCGAGCTCGCGGCCGCCGCGACATCGAGGCCCGAGGGTCGGCCGTGAAAAATGGCCTCGACGCGGTTGGCCCGACGTGCCAGCTCGTGTGCGGCAAGGGGCATGTCCATGGCCACGGCCAGAGCTCGCACGAGGGCCACCGAGAGCGCAGCAGAGCTGCCGAGTCCGACCGCCTCCGGCAGGTCGCCCGACACGCAGACCCCGAGGCCATCGGCGCTGCCAGGGGGGAAGTCAAGTGCCGCAACGCGCAGGGCCTCCCGGAGCTGCGCGCCTTCGCCTTCGGCCGAGTCGCGGCGGCCTGGCGAACCCGATCTGCCCGCTCGTCCCGCCGCCCCCCGGAGGTGCAGGCCCTCACAATCGGCGGAGTCGCCTTCGCTGGGGGTGAGCGTCACGCACAGGCCCTGTCTCAGCGGCCCGGCGATCGCCGGCTGCCCGTGCACGACCGCGTGTTCCCCGAGCAGGATCACCTTGCCCGAGGCCCACCCCGTTGCCGGCGTTGATACGTTCGCAAGCGTCACGAACCGGCCTCGTGAGGCGGAAGCCATCGAGAAGTGCGCGAAGATCGTGCCGCGGTGGTGGCGAGCTTCACGAATCGGCCTCGTCAAGTAGGGCGCGAGCCCGCTCGACCTTGACCTCGCCCGTCCGAAGCAGAGCGGTCGCGATGGCTTCGACCTGCGCCGGGGGCGCGCCCGCGGCGAGCGCCACGGCGCGGGCGTGCCGGGCCATATGACCGCGCTGGATGCCGTCTGTCGCCAGTGCACGCAGGGCTCCCAGATTTTGTGCCAGCCCGACCGCGGCCACGATCGCGGCCAACTCGCGGGCGTCCGGTCCACCGAGCAATCGGAGGGCGAGCTGTGTCCGCGGGTTCCCCTCGACCGTGGCGCCGACCGTACCGACGGCCACCGGCAGCTCGATCCGGCCCGCGAGACCGGTGTCGGTCCGGCGCCACGTCGCCAGAGGACCGTAGCTTCCGCCGTGAGCGGCGAAGGCGTGGGCGCCGGCCTCGAGCGCGCGCCAGTCGTTGCCCGTCGCGAGTGCCACCGCGTCGATTCCGTTCATGATGCCCTTGTTGTGCGTGGTCGCTCGCCACGGGTCGGCCTCCGCGAAGAGGCTTGCGTCCTCCACGCCCGCCACCACCTGGGCACCCGTGAGCGAGCCGGTTGCGAGTGCGTCGGTTGGAATTGCCACCGACGCTCTCGCCAGCCGGTGATCGGCGAGATTCGAGAGGATGCGCAGGTGAGCACGACCGCCGGCGATCGCGGCCAGCAGGGGCGCACAGGCCTCGGCGATGGCATTGACGGCATTGGCACCCATCGCGTTGCCCACATCCACGTACAGATGGACCACGACGAAGCAGCGGCCGAGGGGTGCTTGAAGGCGTCGAACCTCGATCCCGCGGGCGCCGCCGCCGCGCCCCACCATGCCGGGGGCGGCTCGATCGACGGCCGCGACGATCTCGGCGGTAGCGGCGCGCAGGCGGGCGCAGGCGGCGTCGGGGTCGGCGACATCACAGAGCTGCACCTGCGCCGTCATGACCGGCGGGTCGGCCCCGGCCCGGAAGCCACCGCCCGCCAGCGCCAGTCGTGCCGCGTTGCTGGCTGCGGCGATGACCGAAGGCTCCTCGGTGACCATAGGCACCAGCACGGGTCGATCGTTGACCACAAAATTGAGGCCAATGCCGAGCGGCAGCACGTGCAAACCGATCGCGTTCTCGGTCCGTCGCGTGGCACTGGCGAGCGGCAGCGGGCTCTCGTCGGCCAGCTCGGCCAGGTCGCTCGGGTCGAGACCTGCGGCGGCGGCCAGTACCTTCCAGCGTTCGTCGAGCGGCAGACGGTCGAAGCCGGTCAGGCGTGAGTTCCGAATGCTCATCGCGGCGTCGTCCGATCCGCACGGCCGCCCCGAAAGAAGCGACGCCACGCGTCGAGTCGCGGCCCGATCAGCCGGGGGGCGCGGGGCAGATCGCCAATCTTTCGGCTTGCAGTCAGCAGCATCACGGTGCGGAGTTCGCGCTCGAACTCGAGGATCTGCGCGCGCGCCCCGGCTCTACCCGCTGCGCGATAGCGCTGGTAGACGGGTAGCGCGATTCCGGCCATCGACGCACCGAGCGCGAGGGCGCGGGCAACGTCGAGTCCGCTACGGATCCCACCACTGGCCACGCAACGGAGCCCCGCAGCCCGGACCGCAAGGACGCTGGCGGCGGTCGGGATGCCCCAGTCACGCAGTACGGTGGCGACACCCGCCGACTCCGGCGCGCGCAACCCTTCGACCCGGACCCACGAGGTGCCGCCCGCCCCGGCGACGTCGACCTGACGCACGCCCGCTTCGCGCAGCCGCTCGGCGACGCTCCGCGAGAGTCCACAGCCCGTTTCCTTGACGACCAGCGGCACGTCGAGCGCGCGCACCAGCCGCGAGATGGCGGCTGTGCCCCCGCGGAAATCGCGGTCGCCCTCGGGCTGCACCAGTTCCTGCGCTACATTGAGGTGCACGCAGAGTGCGTCGGCGCGGATTCTCTCCACCAAGCGGGCCACCCGCGCGACCGGCAGCGTGCGCGCCTGCGCGATGCCGATATTGGCCAGCAAGAGGAGGTCGGGGGCCTCGGCTCGGACATCGAAGCTCCACGCGAGATCGGGCTCCTCGTCCATGGCTCTTTGACTGCCGACGCCGAAGGCGATCCCGACCTCCGACGCGAGTGTGGCGAGGTCTCGATTGATGCGTGCGGCGGCGGCCGTCCCACCCGTCATGCCAGTAATCAGCAGCGGCAGGCGCAAGCGACGACCGAGCCAGCGCACCCCGGTGTCGATCTCGCTCTCGGCGACGTCGGGTAGTGCATCGTGGACCAACTCGACGTCCTCGAGGAGTGTCGTCCGCGTGAGCGCCCCGACATCCTCTTCGAGGCAGAGCTCGAGATGGGCTTGCTTGCGCTCCGCCGTCGAGCCACGGGCGCTCGCCCGTGCGGGCTGGCCCGGGCCCTTTCTCACGCGGCCTCCTCGAGCCGCAGCCCCTCGCTCCCGAAGCGAATCTCGAGTGGCTCGAAGCCCTGCTCCAGCCACGCCCGGCGAAGGGGCTGGTCGTCTTGCGTGGAGATGATGGCGATCGCGCAGTCGCCCCCGCCCGCGCCCGAAGGCTTGGCGGGGATACCCTGGCGTGCCGCGACCGCGCACGCGCGGCGCAAGCCGGCGGCGTGCATCGGCAGGCCCGCGAGTCGCTCGAGGTATCCGAGCAGGAGGGCTCCCTGCCGGAAGGCCGCAAGCACCTCAGCCTTGCGGCCACTCAGGCAGGCGTCGCGGAAGCGCAGCACCGTCTGCGCCAGCACATGGCCCCACTCGCGCAGCAATTGCCCGCCCGGCTCGCCGAGCGGACCTTGTCCCTGCCAGGAATCGACGAAGCGCCGTGCGCGCGGCCCGCTCGCCGCGGGCTTGCCGGTGGCGACGATGCGGAACGCGAGCGGGTCGGGCAGCGCCAGCGGTTCGGCGTCGAGAAGCAGATCGGCGTCGATGCTGTGCGTGGTCACGGGCGAGACGCGCAGCAGTACGGGGCCACCGAGCACGGCGGCCGCCGCGTCCGCCCCGGAGCCACCTCCTTGGACCTTGCGATGGATAGCGAGTGCTTGTGCGGCCAAGGTGCGTCGCGCCGGTCCCTCGGGCAGGCCCCCGACGAGATGCGCGTGGATCGCGCCAAGTACGGCCGCCACGACCGCGCTGCTCCCGCCCAGACCGCGTTTGGCGGTGCCATCGTCAAGGCCGTGCTCGATCTCGATCTCGAGCAGGCCCCGGGTCTCGCGGCCGGCGGCGACGCCTGTAGTCAAGTCGAGTGCGGCAGCGGCAGCAGCCGCAGCAAAGCGCAGCCCTGCGGGAAGGTTGGCCGCGGGCCCTGTCGCACGATCCCAGTCCACCCTGAGATCACCCGAGCGCAGGGCGACCCGCTTCGGGCGGACCGAGCCCGCAACCCGACAGGTCAGCCGCTGGTCGAGCGTCGCAATCACGGCCGGCTCGCCGACGAGCACGCCATACTCCCCGATGACGAAAAGCTTGCCTGGTGCCGAGACCCTCACGACCACGGCGGCGCTCCCTCGATCATCTCGACGCCGGCCCCGCTGCGTGCGCGCAGCACCGCCTGGACGCCGGGTACGGTTGCGAGCCGGGTCGCGATGACCTCGAGGTCGTTCTCGAGGCAGAGGGCCTTGACCTGCGGTCCGGCATCCATCGTGAACCACGCTGCCACGCCCTCGGCGCGCAAGCGCCGGATCTCGTCGATCACGGCGAGCGAACCCGGTCGCCAGTACATCACCGGCGGGCGGGCCGCGAAGCAGGTCGCGTGCATACGCAGGCAATTCTGCTCGGCGATCGTGCCCAGGGCCGTCAGGTCGTGCGCGCCGACGGCTTGGCGCGCTGCGGCGAGGTCGGCATCCTGCCCCGCGATCCAGGCCTCGAAGAAAGGTGAGGTTTGGGCCACGTGCTCCATCGCGTCACGCGACGGAATGGCCTTGGGGCCGTGCTCGATCACGGCCACGGCCATCGCCAGCGGCCAGTTGTCGCCGCCTGCAAGCGGCTCGGCGAAGGAGTCTTCGCCGTCGGGGCGCCGTCCGCGGTGCCATTCCACGAGCCCACCGAAGACCGAGCGCGCCGCCGAGCCCGATCCCTGCCGCGCCAGCCGCGACAGCTCACGCCGGTCGCGGCTCAGTCCGAGCGCCGAGAGACCCGCTGCCGCCGTCGCGCAGAAGATCGCCGCCGAGGAGGCGAGACCTGCACCCACGGGGAAACCGATTCCGACCTCGACCGCGAGGGGCGGAGCCCCGGGAGCGAACTCTCGCAGGCGCTCGAGAAAGGCCTCCATCCGGCGTGCTGCCGTGCCCTCGACCGCCTGGCCCGCACTCATGAACGCTGGCGCGCCCGCCGCTCTGGGCCCGACCGAGGCCGTCGCCTCCAGTCCCGCCAGCGTCAGCGAGAGGCTGCCGACAGCCGGGAGGTTCAGTGGGCCCGGTCGCTTCCCCCAGTACTTGACCAGGGCGACGTTCGCTCTCGCGCATGCGGTTGCGGGCATTTTGGATCGAGCCGGTCCCCCGCCGGCATCGCGCGTCATTGTCGCGGACGCCTTGCCGAGTGCAACCTCACGGGCCGAGCCGCGGCATCCGGAACGGGGATGCCCGGGCCGAGCCCCCATCGCCTGCCCACCAGAGTGCCTTGAATGCGCATGTAGGTCTCGCCGTCTCATCCGCGAAGATGCGGACAACCGCAAGGAGACAGTGATCATGTTGAATGGCAACCAAAATCCCATCCGTGGACTCCGGCGTCGTCTCGAGATGACCCAGGAGGAATTCGCCCACGCTCTCGGCATCACCGTCAGCACGGTGAACCGCTGGGAGAATGGCCACGCGAGCCCGAGCAAGCTGGCACGGGCAACGATCGCGCGACTGGCGGCGGAGAACCAGCTGTCTCTCGTCACCGAGTCCGACGGTCTGGTGGCGCTGCGCGCGGCTGCCGGCTGATGATCCCGGGAGGGGCTCTCTCGCCGAGCGCCCCTCTATGCTCGAGGCGGCGGGACGACGACCAAGCCAAGATTGAGCCTGGCCCGTACCAGACTTACCGCGGGTCGCCGGAGCCACTCAATCGGGCCGAGCCGCGGTGGCGCGCTTTGCCCGCGGCCGTGCCGGGGGCTTGCGGGGCCTGCCGCCGCCGTTCCCCTTGCCGCCCTCGTCGGGGGCGTAGCCCTGGCCGAGGCGGCGCTCGAGCAGGCCGTCAGCGCGTGCCAGCAGATCGGCGTCACGGGTGCGCTTCTCGATCATGTAGCTCAGGTCGCCGAGGTCGTGGATAAGCATCTTGACGGCACGATCGCGCCAGGCCGGGTCGCGCACGACTTGCAGCAGGTCGACCACCACGTCCTCGAGTTCGGAACTCTCGAGGTCGAGCGCCATCTCGAAGCTGCGCTCGAGCGTGGTGCCGTGCCTGACCTCGCGCCGGAACCCGGTCAGGAGTGAGCGCAGGCGGATGCCGGTGGTGGTGTCGAACAGGATTCGCGTGGCCAGGCCAAGCTCGGGATCGTTGCGCAGGATGCAGCCGACGAGCATCAGCGCGCCGCAGTGTCCGGCCTCGTTGCGGGCCATGGCGAACCAGAACTGGCGGAGTTCGGCGTCGTCGCCGAAGTGGCGCATCAGATCGGCGTAGAGCGCCATGGTCCTGCGCTCCAGATCGAGGGCCAAGTCGAGCACCTCGCCAACGGTGGTGCGTCGAATGCTGCTTGCCACGCGGCGTCTCTATCACCCGACCGCGATGAGGGAAAAGTGCGCGCCGCTACGGGTGACGGCCGCCCCAGGCGAGCGCCTCGCGGCCCTCGATGGCCGCGGGGGTTGCCGTGTACGAGCCATCCGTCGTGACATTCCAGATCCCGGCCGCAGCTTCCTCGTTACCGAGAGTGAGCGCGCCGGTGACGCCCCCCAGTTCGGCGCCGAGGAGACCGACGATCAGCCGGACCGGCATCACGACGATGTTCAGTGCGACCGCGCCGAGCGAGGTCAGGGCACGCTCTCCCGAGGGGATGACGGGCTGCGGGCGCGCGACCAACTCGGTCTCCTCGCTGAGCGCCAGATCGTCCTCCCAGGCCGGAGTCCCCTGTGCTGCCGCCGGCGCGGCGACCCACACGCCCAGCGTGACCACCGCCACCATGCGCCCGATGCGCCACCCATCGCGAGTTGTCTTCTGCTCAATCATCGTGCGTCCTCCACGCGGGGCTTCAGCTTGCCCTCTGCGGCGGTCTTGGGCAAGGCAGCGGACGGCGGCGCGACCTTGGGTGTCGGCGCCCCGCTCCCCTTGCTCGCGGCCTCTCCGGGGGGCTCGTTCTGGAGCTTGTCGAGGAGGTCGTCGACCACGCCGACGAGTTCCTCGGGGTTGGCTCCGACGACCTTGCGACCGTTGACGAAGAACGTCGGCGTGACCGAAGCCCCCATGAAGCGGGCGGTCAGGACATCGCGCTCCACGGCGTGCAGCGATTCGGGCGACGCCAGATCCTTCTCGAAGCGAGTCCGATCGAGCCCGAGTCCCGTGGCCATCGCAACGAAGTCGACCCCTTCGAGCTTCGGCCCTGCGGCGAAGAGAGCCTGTTGCATCGCCCAGAACTGATTCTGGCGGGCGGCCGCCCAGGCGGCGCGCGCGGCCTCGAGGGCACGCTTGTGGCGGCGCCCGGGGCGGTTGCGGAAAACGTAGCTGACAAGGTCGGGATGCGCCTTGGCGAGATGGGCGCCGATCCCCGCCATGCGCTTGCAGAAGGGGCATTCGTAGTCGCCGAACTCGAGGATCTGGATCGCGGCGTCAGGCCGACCGAGCCGCGGTCCGGTCTTGACGGCGCGCCCGAAGAGCTCGCCGGCATCGAACGCCGGCTCGGCCGCGTCGCGCTCCTCGCGGGGAGGCGCGATCATCAACCCGCGGGCCAGCATGGCATCCATCGTCGACTGCAGGCGATCGACCGACTCCTGGAGGCGCTGGAGCTTGGCCTCGACCGCCTGAGGGTCCGTATCCTGCTCGGGCATGGCGGCGGTGGCCGGCACGGCAGCGAGGAGAAGAAGACTCAGCGCGGCGAGAGTGCAGCGCCACAGGTAGTTGAAGGGCCTTGGCCGCGCGGCAGCGACCCGAGGGAGGCTCGGACCTTGGAGGAGCCCGGTCGCGTACCGGAAGCCGGGGAGCGGGTTTGGGGCCGAGTGACGCATCGAGCGGAGCACCGACGTCTGCTACCACGCGCGGCCCGGAGCCGGAATGACGCAATTCGCCCGCTGCTATCTTCTCGTGTTTGGCCAACTCGCCGCCGGCGGTCTGCTCGCGCTGGCGGTGCCGCCCTTCCACGACATGGCGCGCGGCTACTACAAATCGAGCGCCGGCGTGTTCCTCAGCATGTTGCTGCTCGGCGCGGGCGGGACCGGCTGGCTCTGGTGGACCCGGCCGGAGAGCGGCATCAGCGGTCTCGATCCCCTGCTCTGGGCACTCTTCACCCTGCTCTTCGCCGCCTACATGGCGACTCTGTGGGGAGAGCGGGAGATCCTCCGCGCCCGGCTCTACCCGGCTGCATTGCTCGCTGGCCTCGTCGCCGTGGGTGTCTCGGCGGCGGGCCTGAGCCCGGCCTGGCCGGTGCTGGGCGTGCTCGATGGCCTCGCGTCGGCGCTGGTGCTGGGCGCCGTCGTGAATGGCATGTTGATCGGTCACTGGTATCTCGTCGATCCCGGACTGAAGATCGCTCCATTCGCGAGCTGCTTCCGCTGGTTCGTGGGCGCGCTCTGGCTGCAGGTCGCGGTCCTCGCGTTGGGGCTGGCCGTCCTGTGGTCAGGTCACGGGGCGCCGGATCTCGCGCTCCATCTGCCCTTGATCGGGATGCGGCTCGCGCTCGGTCCCGTCGCCGCGCTCGGCATGGCCGCACTCCTCGGTCGGGTGCTCGCCATCCCGCAGACGATGGCCGCCACGGGTCTCTTCTACATCGCGAGCCTGGCGGTCCTGGTCGGCGAGATGCTCGGTCGATACTTGACGTTCCGCAGCGGCCTCCCGCTCTGAGGCGGAGCGAGCGGAGATCGGTCGCTCATTGCCGCGCTGGGGGTGGCGCTGTAGCGTACTGTTTTTGGCGTTACGCCGGGCGCACGGGGAACAGACGGCAGACCCGCAGCCCGCGTGAGGTCCAGGCCACGTCGTAGCCCACCACGACGCCCTCCCGGAGCCATTGGGGTGGCTCGGCACTCGCACGGCCGCCGGTGTCGACGAAGCGCAACTCGAACTCGAGTTCGCGCCCTGTCGCGGCCCGCAGCCGGCCCGTGCCGAGGCCGCGCGCGAGATGGATCACCGTTCCTGTCGAGACCAGCACGGGCGGTGCCGGCTCGGAGGAGTCTCCAACGACGTCCCGCGATCCCCCCACCGGACTCGTCGAGACCAGTGCTGCGGGTTCGCCTGGGGGCGTGTCTGTGCCGGATTCGGCAACGTCGTCCCTGCCCTCTGGCCCGCTGGTCGGCTCTGGTTCGTTCTCCTCCGCGATCACCGCCTCGCTGGTAGCAGCTTGCCGGCACGATTCCCCTCGGGGCGGGGTCCTCGCGCGCGCGGGCCGGTACCGACGAGCATTACGCCCTGCCTTGCCGAATTTCGCCATGCGAGACGCAGCCGGCGCCATCAGCTCCTCCTTGCGTGCGACCCGGATGTGCGTGCAGCCTGCGCTGGAGCCGTCGGGCCCCCGCCCTCTGTTCCTTCTCGCGGGCGGCCGCAGCGCTCGTGCTTCGTGCGCCACAGCCGTTGGCCCGCCCCCACCCGTCCCCTGCTCTTTCTCGCGGGCGGGCGCGGCGCTACCGAGGCGCGGATGCTTCGCGTCCTGCATGTCACCGCGACCGGGCTCACGCTCGGTGTCTCGCTTGGGATCGCCTTCGTGCTGGTCCCGCGCAGCCGACGCCGCGGCGATGCCGGGGCCGTGCGGTCGGCGCTGACCTCGGTCTTGCGGCTGGTCGATCCCCTGCTGATCGCCCTGCTCGGTATCCTCGTGATGACCGGGGCCTACGGCGTCACGGGCCTGAAGCAGATGCTCGGTGCCGACTACTTCGAGGTGGTGCAGCGTTACCTGGCGCTCAAGCTCGGGCTTGCCTTCCTCGTCGTGATGACCGGCACCTGGCTCGCGATGGGTATCGGCCATCGTCTGGTGCGGGCCGAGGGCTGGGGCGATCCTCCCGATGCGCGCCAGATCGCGTCCATGGCCACACGCCTCCAGACGGCAGCACTGCTACTCGCCGTGTTGCTGATCACGACGATCGTGATCTCGCTCCGGCGCGGAGGCTGAGGCGGCTGTCCGCAAGTGATTCGACCATTCGATGTTGACAAGGGATCTGTCCGCTCCGAACTCGGGCAGTTCTCTCGGGCGCCTGGATCGCGGGCCGAATCCCGATCCCTTGGTCGCTCATGGGCTCGGCCCCCTTGACCAAAGGTCTCCGCTGGCGGTCGCTGCCGCTCGCCCTCGGGAGCGGTGAGATTGTGTGGTCGCGCTCGCCGGACCCCGTCTGGCGCTCTGGGGTGCGGCCGCCAGCGGCGACGGTTAGGAAGTTCGGGCTACTCGTGGCTTCTCGGAGGAAGGTTTCGGATCGATGCAGATCAGCGCTACCGCCCTGCGCCAGGGCATGGTGATCATTTACAACGGCGACCTGCACCGGGTCGCCAACGTGCTCCATGTGACGCCGGGCAACTGGCGCGGCATGGTGCAGACCAAGCTGCGCAACCTGCGCAGCGGCAACGGCACCGAGCACCGCTTCCGTTCCGAGGACAAGGTCGAGCGGGCGACTCTCGAGCAGCACGAAATGGAGTACCTCTACGCCGACGGCGAGCAGTGGCACTTCATGAACACCGAGACCTTCGAGCAGATCGCTTTGGGCAGCGAGGACCTCACCGGCAACGAGGTCTACCTGCTGGCCAACACCCGCATCCAGGTCGAGTTCCACGACGGACGCCCCATTGGCATCGAACTGCCCAAGACCGTCGATCTGGTGATCACCACGACGGCACCTCCCATCAAGGGTGCGACCGCGGCCGCCCAGCTCAAGCCGGCCACCACCGAGACCGGCCTCATCGTTCAGGTGCCGAGCTTCATCGAGACGGGTGAGGCGATTCGCGTCGAGACCGCCACCGGCGAGTACGTCTCGCGCGCCAAGGGCTGACCGAGCGCGCGAATTTCACGGATTCATGGCTCGAATGGTGGCATCTCGCCACCGCCTCGCTTCCGCCGTGATTTCTGCGCGGACTCCGAGTCGCCCGAAGCGCGCCTCAGCAGCCGCTCCAACGTGGCTTGCGCTTCTCGGCGAACGCAAGAGGCCCCTCGCGGGCATCGTCCGAGGTGAAGAGGGTCCGGACCGCCGGGTAGAGCGCCGGTGAGATGGATTCGGCCAGCGGGCGGTCGAGGCTGTCCAGCGCGGCCTGCTTGGTCGCCCGGATGCTGAGCGGTGAGCATTCCAGGATCCGCGCGACCCAGCGCTCGACCGCGGCTTCGAGTTCGCCGAGCGCCACCACCTCGTTGACGAGTCCCAGCTCGAGCGCAGGCGCGGCCGGGAGCGTCTCGCCGGTCAACAGCAACCCCATCGCCTGTTTGAGCGGGAGCTGCCGGACCAGACGCTGCGCCCCCCCGGCGGCCGCCATCAGCCCAACCCGGGGTTCGGGCAGACCGAAGCGCGCATGGTCGGCGGCGATGATCAGATCGCAGGCCAGCGCGAGTTCGACGCCGCCGCCCAGAGCCAGGCCGTTCACTCGCGCGATCAGTGGCTTGACGAGATCGAAGCGGCCGCACAGGCCACCGAAACCACCCGGCGGAAAGGGCGGCATGCGGCCTGCGTTCTGGGCGGTCCACTTGAGGTCGTTACCCGCCGAGAACGCCCGCTCGCCGGCCCCGGTGAGCACCGCCAGCCAGATGTCGGGATCGGTCGCGATCTCGTTCCAGATCGCCTCGAGCCGATCGTGACAGGGGGGATGAAGCGCGTTCATCACCTCGGGCCGGTTGAGCGTGACCCAGGCCACATGGCCCCTGCGCTCGAAGAGGATGTCTTCCTTGCCTGCCACGATGCTCCGTCCCCTTTTTGCTGCGCGTCGATCCCGTCGCCCGATTTCTCGCGATGTGGAGAGCGCGCTTATTTACAGCCGCGAGGAACCGGCGTAGCATTCGCTCAGACCCGGACGAACACAGCGTCCGAGAACCGGCGCGCGGCACGGGGCCGACGCGTCGGTGGGTCAAGCCCGGAGGGTGGCAGCGGCGGTCATTGGACGGGTGATCGATGCGGGACTGGCCCCGCGAACTGGTCGACGACCGAGGGGTTATCGACGGCGCCGGGAACGGGAGGTGATCGTCAAGTGAGCGAAAGTACTCAGGTGACCTGTGAGGTGGTGGCCTCCTAGGCCTGTCCACGATATTTCCGTTCGTGGTGGCCTGGAGATGCCAGGCGCCACCGGCCCCGGGGACACCCCGCTCCACCAGCGGGGCCGCATCGGCGACAGTCGATGCAGGATGCGTCCCCGGGGCTAATTTTTACGCGGTGCCGCTGACCAAATGGGCCGCAGGAGAAGTCACAGGGCCAGCCTGTGCGGCGACTCGTTCAACCTCCGGCGAGCGGCGGGAAGAGATCGAGTTCGTCGTCAGGTCGAAGTGCGGCGGTCATTTCGCACTTCTCGCCGCCGGCGAAGGCCACGCCGGCAAATCCCTCGGGGATGCCCAGCGCCCGGGCCACCGTGGCCGCACTCGCCCCGGCGGGGACATCGATCTCCACGACGTTGTCGCTGGCGCCCGGCGGCAGGTAGCCGCGCAGGCCTGCGTGCAATCGCACCCGCACTCGCCTGCCCTCCGGCGCGCTAAGCCGTGTGGCCCGCGCGCAACCCGCAGAACTCTTCGTAGTCGATCAGTTCGCGGATCGTCGGCTGCTCGCCGCAGACCGGGCACTCGGGATCCTTGCGCAAACGCATCTGCCGGATCTCCATGCTGAGCGTGTCGAAGTGCAGCAGGCGCCCGACCAGCGAGCGCCCGACGCCGAGGATCTGCTTCACCGTCTCGACCGCCTGCACGCAGCCGATGAGACCGGGCAGCACGCCGAGCACCCCGGCCTCGGCACACGAGGGGGCTGCCCCCGGAGGCGGCGGCTCGGGGAAGAGGCAGCGGTAGCAAGGCCCTTCGCTGGGCTTGAAGACCGTGGTCTGGCCCTCGAACTGGAAGATGCTGCCATGGATATTCGTCTTGCCGGTGAACACACAAGCGTCGTTCACCAGGTAGCGGGTCGGGAAGTTGTCGCAGCCGTCGACGATGATGTCGTAGTCGGCGATCAGGCGCATGATATTTTCAGAGTTGACGCGCTCGCGGTAGCCGACGACCTTGACGTCGGGGTTCAGTCCCTCGAGCGTGAGTCGGGCGGACTCGACCTTGGCCATGCCGACGCGTTCCTCGTTGTGGAGGATCTGGCGCTGCAGGTTCGAGCGGTCCACCACGTCATCGTCGACGATGCCGAGCGTGCCCACCCCCGCCGCGGCCAGATAGTACGCCGTGGGGGAGCCGAGTCCGCCCGCGCCGATCAGCAGAACACGCGCATCGAGGAGCTTCGCCTGCCCCACCTCGCCGACCTCGGGCAGCAGGAAATGGCGGCTGTAGCGCTGGATCTGATCAGGACCGAACTGGCGGTCGGCGACCCAGCGGTAACCGGCGCCCTTCCAGGCGCCGAAACCACCGGCCATCGACACCACGTTGCTGTAGCCCATGTCGCGCAGGATGCGGGCCGCGATCAGCGAGCGCGTTCCGCCCTGGCAGTAGGCGATGACGGCGGCGTCACGATCGGGCACCGCCTCTTCGATCCGCATCTCGAGAAAGCCGCGTGGCACCGAGACCGCGTTCTCGAGATGGCCCTCGCGGTATTCCTCGCGCTCGCGGACGTCGATCAGGTGGATCGCTCCGCCGTTGCCCTCGAGCCGGGAGCGGGCCTGATCGATCGTCACCTCCGGCACCGCTGCGCGGGCTTCTTCGAGAAGCTGAATCCAGGTTCGTTTCATGGGCCCCTCCGGTGTACCTGCGCGCTAGCAGAGCTGGGGTTCGTCTGCCCGACGCCCGCTTCCACGGCTGGCGACGCGTGATCGGGAGCCTGCGTGCCGTCGGCCAGCAGCCGGCCGTGGACGGTGGCGACGATCGCCGCGAAGAGCTGCAGGACGAGCGTGGCCATGCCCGCGTAGATCAGAGTCTCGAGGGCCGCGTTGCCCCGGCCGGCGGCGACGCCGATGCAGAGGGTCACCACCCCCGCTACGAGTGCGACCCAGGCCAAGAGTGCCGCGATCAGCTCCACGCCGAGGTTCCTGCGCTTTGCGTGGACGAGGCCTGTGGCTGGCGCGGCGAGGTCGGCCTCAATGACACGGCCCGCGTCCCTCGCGGGGTACGCGGGCCTCGGCGACCCGGAACTCGACGATCTCGACGAGGCGAGCCGCGCGTGCCGAGCAGCCGGCGCATTCGAGCAGAGCGAGCTTCTCCAGCGGACTCAGCGGCAGAACGAACGCGAGGTGGTCGACGAGCTCCGACACCTCGGTCGGCATCCCGGACCAGATGTCGATCGTCGTTTCAGCGCGGCCGCGCAACAAGGCGTCGACCGCCTGGCGCAGGGCCGTGAGCACGGCCTCGGCGGGTGCCTCACGCGGATCGTCGAGCCATTCCACGCGCGCCCGCCGGTAGGGCTGACCCGTGAACTCCTCGACGATTTGAAACCGCCGTCGGCCGAGCAGAACGAGGTTGGAGCGCCCGTCGGGCAGCGGCTCGCGTTCGACGATCCGCCCGACGCAGCCCACCGGATAGATCTCGGGCGAGCCCTCATAATTCTGCTGCCAGTCCCCGCGCAGGACCACCATGCCGATCAGACCCGAGCCCGCGGCAGCCGTGGCCACCATGTCGCGATAGCGCGGCTCGAAGATATGCAGGGGCAGCCGGGTGCCCGGGAAGAGGACGACGTTGGGCAAGGGAAAGAGCGGAATCTCGTCGTCGAGGGTGTCGTTCACGAGAGGCTCCCCTCGGTGGTCAGATCGGCGGCCAGCGAGGCCCGCTGGTCCTCGTCGAGCGTCGTCCGGTGTTGATAGTTGACATGGTCGGCGACGAGTTCGACGCGCGAGTCGGGTCGGCACAAGGACGCGCGGCAGTCGGCATCGAGCGAGAAGCGCAGGTACTGCACTGCGGAGATCCGGTCGGCCTGCGATCGCCCGGATTCGAACAGCGCCCGCGTCGGTCGCCCGTCGATTTCGAGCCGGACGTGTTCGTCGAGCCCCACCAGGGCCTCCAGCGCCGGCCGGATCTGCGCCTGCTCGGTGACCTCGACCAGCAGCGTCGCCGAAAGCTCGCCCGCCTCGGGTAGGAGGCCGTTGTAGACCTCGACTTCCTGGCGCACGAGATCGAGGTCGGTGATGCGTTCGACGAAAACCATCTCCTGGGTCTGGAAGAGGATGGTCTCGAAGTTCTCGAACACCACGCTCACGCGGTCACCGAGGGCGACGCGCCGGATGCGCTTGAGATCGATGATCCGCCGACGGCGGTCGCCGCGCAGCCCGGCGTAGCGGGCAGGCCCGATGATGTCTTCGAGGGTGACCCGACGCATGGCGCAGGACCTCACGCCGTGCCGGGAGAGGCGGGCCCCGGTCGGCCCGCCTCTCCCGGACTCCGGGTCTCAGCTGCCGAGCTCGTCCAGACCCTTCTGGAAGCGACCGGCATGCGACTTCTCGGCACGAGCCAGCGTCTCGAACCACTCGGCAATTTCGGCGAGGCCTTCCTGCCGGGCTGTCTTCGCGAACCCCGGGTACATCTCGGTGTACTCGTAGGTCTCGCCGGCGACGGCGGCCTTGAGGTTGGCCTCGGTCTCGCCGATCGGCAGACCGGTCGCGGGGTCTCCAACCTCCTTGAGGAAGTCGAGATGTCCGAGCGCATGGCCGGTCTCGGCCTCGGAGGTGTCGCGGAAGAGCCCGCCGACGTCGGGATACCCTTCGATATCGGCCCGACGCGCGAAGTAGAGGTAGCGCCGATTGGCCTGCGACTCGCCTGCGAAGGCGGCCTTGAGGTTGTCGTGGGTTTTCGAACCCTTCAATTGAGGCACGTCGAGATCTCCTTTTTTCTGGAGTTGCACGGGGCGACGGAGCGAGCCTGCTCCGGCCCGGAAGTTGTCACGATTCGTGAGGCTGCCTATCACCCGGCCCCATCGCCGCAACCCGAGGCTCGCGCCAGCACGAGCATTTCGGCGATGCGTGGTCCGCAGCGTTCCGCCTTGCAGGGGCCGGTGGCGGCCCGCGTCAACCGGCGGACATCACCGAGCGAAGTCGCACCGGCGGCGATCGCCTTCTGGATGGTGCCGCGCCGGATCTTGTTGCAGATGCAGACCACCCGGTAGGAATCGATCACGGCCTGACGCCGTGCCTCGAGATCGGGCGTGCTCTCGGCGCTCACCCCGGGTACGCTAGCATTTAGCACGCTTCCGAAAAGCACCCCGGGGTTTGTTGCGTGCCGGGACCGCTCCGCCCGGACCAGAGGGCGGGCACGGAACAGCCGCGCACCCCCACGCGGCGGCGCGTATCGTCGGTGCCGAGTTGACTCCGGCCCGAGGTCTCGCGAAAGTCGGTCGCGATGTCGGGCGGGCGGAGGCGGCGGGTACTCGGCATGGTCATCGCCGGCGGCGAGGGCACACGCCTGCAGCCGCTCACCCGCGAGCGGGCCAAGCCCGCCGTGCCCTTCGGCGGGAAGTATCGCCTGATCGACTTCGTTCTCTCGAACTTCGTCAACTCCGACATCTTCGCCATCTACGTTCTGGTGCAATTCAAGTCGCAGTCCATGATCGAGCACATCGCTGCCGGCTGGCAGTTTGGCGGCGTTCTGCCGGACCACTTCGTTTCCCCCGTCCCGGCACAGATGCGAGCGGGACAGACCTGGTACCAGGGCACGGCCGATGCTGTTCTGCAGAATCTAAACCTGATCGAGAACTTTGCCCCCGACGTTGTGGCGGTGTTCGGGGCGGATCACATCTATCGGTTCGACATCCGGCAGATGGTGGATTTCCACGACGAGATGGGCGCGCAGGTCACCGTGGCCACGATGCCGGTCCGGCGCGAGGACGCGACGGAGTTCGGCGTGCTCGCGGTCGACGAGGAGCGACGGGTGACGGCTTTCGTCGAGAAGCCGGTCGAGCCGCCCGAAATCCCGGGACGGCCGGGCTGGGCCCTGGCATCGATGGGCAACTATCTCTTCGAGACGGGCTATCTGATCGAGGTGCTGAAGGCGTTCGGCGACCGGCCCGCCGCCGATCTCGACTTTGGCCACAACGTGCTGCCCCAGGGCCTCGATGGCGGACGCACGTTTGCCTACGACTTTGCGGCCAACCGAATGCCGGGGGAGCCGACAACCTTGACGCCCTACTGGCGCGACGTCGGCACCGTGGACGCCTACTTCGCGGCCAACATGGATCTTTGCGAGGGCACGCCGGCACTCAACCTCTACAACCCGCGTTGGCCGGTGCGCTCGGTGTCAAGTCCGGCGCCACCGGCGAAATTCATCTTCGACGTGGAGGGCCGCCGTGGCAGTGCCACCAACTCGCTGATCTCCGAGGGATGTCTGATCGAGGGCGCCAACGTGCTCGGGTCGGTCCTGGGGCGCAACGTCCGTCTCGAGAGCGGGGCCGAGGTCGAGGAATGCGTCATCCTCGACGGCAGCCGGATTGGATCCGGGGCGCGGCTGCGACGCGTCATCCTCGACAAGAATTGCGTGATTCCCGCCGGGGAGACGATTGGCTTCGATCTCGCAGCAGACCGCGCCCGCTTCCCGACGACGGAGAGCGGGCTCGTGGTCCTGCCCAAGGGCTGGCGGCGGATTTAGCGCCGCCGCTCGCGAAACCCGATCTAGAGCGCGCCGAGCCGGCGCACGCTGTCGCGCTTGCCCAGCCGGTCGGCGTAGCCGCGCAGGGCAGGCATGTTGTTCGGGATCTCTACCTGACGCTGCACGAGAAGAAGCAGACGTGGCGCAAAGGCAGCATCGGCGATCGTGAACTGCTCGCCTCCGAGCCACAGCCGCCCACCCTGCAGGGCCTCCTCGAGGATCTGGAAGGTCTTGTCGACCTCCTCCTTGGCCCGGCGCAGGCGCTCGGGATCGCGCGATTCCGCTGGCTTGGCGTGCTCGGCCAGCAGCGTGCCCGCCGCGAGCACAAAGAACTGATCGGCGTGGTCCTCGAGTTCGCGGATGCGGGCCCGAGCCGCGGAGTCGCCACTGCCGGGCAGCAGCGAGGGCTCGGGGTACTCGTCCTCGAGGTACTCGTCGATGATGGTCGAGTCCTGGACGATCAATTCGATCTCGCCGTCGTCCTCCTCGACCAGAACCGGCACGCGGTGCAGCGGGTTCAGGGCGAGGAACTCCGGCGTGTGCTGCTCGTTCTTGCGCAGGTCGACGAGGACGAACTCGTAGTCGAGCTGTTTCTCGGCGAGAACGATCCGCGTTTTCTGCCCGTAAGGACACTGCGGATAGTCGTACAGCTTCAGCATTCTCTTCCCCTCATCAACCGCGCCCGATGGAGAGCGGCCTGATAAGGGAAAGCTCACGGCCAAGCAATGCTCAGGCCGATAAAATGCCCGGAATTAGGACCGAGCGGGACACTCGCGGGATCGAATCTCGAAGATTTTCCGCAGGATGGGCTCGGCCACGCGGACCGCGTCGGTCACCGTGATCTCGCGTCCGGGGCATTCCGACTCGAGCGAGGTCATCTCGACCCCCGCCAGGCCGCAGGGGACGATCGCACGGAAGCCTGCGAGTGAGCCTCGGCGGACGTTGAGGGCGAAACCGTGTCGGGTCACACCCCGGCGGACCCCGATCCCGATCGACCCGAGCTTGCGCGGCGGCTCGCTCCGGGTCCACACCCCGGTCAGGCCCGGTCGCCGGGTGGTCGCGAGTTCAAAGGCGTCGCCGATCTGAAGCAGGGCCTCCTCGAGCGCCCGCAGATGGCGGTGGGCATCACCCGCCCGACGACGGAGGTCCACGATGACCCAGCCGACGAGCTGACCCGGGCCGTGGTAGGTCGCGTCGCCACCCCGGCTGAGCCGGTGCACCGGGAGTTCTCCGGCGTGTGCCGCGTCGGGCAGATGGGCCACCGCACCACCGCGGCCGGTGGTGTAGACGGGCTTGTGTTCGAGCAGCAGGACGGTCTCGTGGCCCGCCGCGCATTCGAGCGCGGCTTGTTCTTGCAGGATCAGGGCCTCCTCGAGAGGAAGACAGCCGAGCCAGCGCACGACCAGAGCCACTCGAGGCGTCCCCTCTAGAGATGGATTGCCCGCCCGAGGCAGGCGCGCGCGGCCTCGCCGATGGCCTCGGCAAAGCTCGGGTGGGGATGAATCGTTGCGGCGAGTTCGTGGACCGTGGCCTCGGCCTCGACCGCGAGCGCGATCTCGCCGATGAGATCACTCGCCGCGGTGCCATAAACGTGCGCGCCGAGGATCTCGCCGTGCTGCGTATCGGCGAGTAACAGGAGGAAGCCGGCATCGTCGCCGGCCGCGACGGCGCGCCCCAGCGCGCGCCAGGGGACGCGGCCTTCGCGGAGTTCGTGACCACGGGCGCGGGCCTCGCGGCGGGTCAGACCGATGCTGGCAATTTCTGGGTGGACATAGACGCAGACCGGCATCCGGCGCGGATCGAGCCGACCCTCCGGGCGGACGCCGGCCAGCATCTCGACCGCGGCGATGGCCTCGGCCGTGGCGACGTGCGCCAAGGGCGGCGAATCGATGAGGTCGCCGACGGCCAGCACGCGGGGGCGATTGGTCCGGTACTGGGCATCGACCCGGATTCGCCCGCCCATGAGTTCGATCCCCGCGGCGTGCAGGCCGAGGGTCTCCGCATCGACCCGCCGACCGACCGCGACGAGACAGCGTTCCGCTTGTAGTTCGATCGGTGCGCCGCGCTGCTGGCCCTCGATGCGAACCCCGTCGCCCTGGCGCACCACACTGCCGATGGCGGTGCTGGTGTGAACGTCGACGCCACGGCGGCGCAGCCCGCGCTCGAGTTCGCGCCCGAGCGTTTCCTCCAGGCCGGGGAGTAGTCCGGGGCAGGCCTCGATGATTGTGACCGCCACGCCGAAACAGGCCAGCGCGTGCGCGAACTCGACGCCGATCGGACCGCCACCGATGATGGCGATCGACTGCGGCAAGGTGCTCTCGGCGAGGAAGTCGCGACTCCCGAGGATAGCCGGCGGATCGAGTGGCACGCCGCCAAGGCGGGTCTCGACGGTACCCGTCGCTAGCAGAATCGAACGCGCGGCAATCTCGCCCTGACCATCGACGAGCAGAGTTCCCTGCTCGTCGAGGCGCGCGTCGCCACGGATCTGGGGGATGCCGGCACGGCTCAGCAGCCCTTCGACCCCGTGCGCCATGCGCGCGGCGGCTTCCCGGCTGTGTTCGATCACCCGCGGGTAATCGAAGCCGAGCGTGCCGGGGCGCAGCCCGAGGGCTTCGCCGCCGCGGGCTCGTGCGTAAGCATCGGCCGACGACAGGATCGCCTTGGAGGGAATGCAGCCCCAGTTGCCGCAGAGTCCGCCGGCGCGCTCTCGCTCGATGATCACCGTGCGCAGGCCGAGTTGGGTGGCGCGCAGCGCTGCGGCGTAGCCGCCCGGACCGGCGCCGAGAACCGCCAGATCCCAGGGCTCAGCCACCCGACCCGCCCTCTTCGTCGTCGCCGTCCCGGCGCACCGCCAACAACAAGCTCACGGGATCCTCGAGCCGAGTGCGCAGGGCGCTGAGCAGGAGGCCCGCCTGGGCTCCGTCGACGGCACGATGATCGCACGAGAGCGTCAGCACCACACAAGGAGCGACGATCACCCGGCCGTCGCGCACGACTGGCTTCTCCGACACCGCACCGACGGCCAGAATCGCGGCTTGCGGCGGATTGATCACCGCGGCGAACCGCTCGACGCCGTACATTCCAAGATTCGAGACCGAGAACGTGCCGCCGCTCAGCTCCTCGCTGCGCAGCCGGCGGTCACGCGCCCGCTGCGTCAGGTCGCGGGCGCGTGCCGCGAGGGCGAAGAGGTCGAGTTCATCGGCCCGCCGCAGCACCGGCACCACCAGGCCGTCGGGAACGGCGGTGACGATTCCTAGATTGACCTCGTGCACGATCTCGACGGCGTCGCCGGCGAAGCGCGAGTTGAGGGCGGGCTGTTCCCTGAGCGCGGCCGCCGTGGCGCACAGGATGAGATGGTTCAGGGTCACGCCCGCCACAGACCCACCCTGGCGGCGCAGCGACTCGCGCAACCGCAGCAGCTCGTCGAGGCGGGCCGAGGCCTCGACGTAGAAATGCGGCACTTCGCGTTTGCTGAGCGTCATGCGCCGGGCGATCGAGGAACGCATCGGCGAGAGCGGCACGCGCTCGATACGGCTCGGGGGCGAGACCTCCGGCGCGTCGGCCGGGGCACCGGCCGGGGCGTCGCGCGCGACGCGAACGACCCCGACGCGGCCTCGCTCGCCTGCGGCTGGGGACTGCGCTGCCGCGATCTCGGTTCTCGTCGCCGCCGCTGCGGTTATCGGCGTTGTCGGCGTTCGCACTGCGGGCGCGGGCACCGGCGTGCCCTGCCCGCGCGCCACCGCTGCGGGCACCGACGTGCCTTGTCCTCGCGCCGCCGCCGCGGCCTCGACGTCGCGCTGCAGCACCCGGCCGCCAGGGCCACTGCCCTGCACCTCTGTCGGGTCAAGACCGAGATCGGCGGCACGGGATCGCGCCAGCGGTGAGGCCCTTCCGCTCGGGGGGACGCGCGGCGGAAGGAGGGGTGGCGGAAACTCCGCGTCCCCCCCGCCCGGCGCGAGCCCACCTACGGCCGGAGTGGCCGCCGCTGCAAGCGGGTGTGCAGGTGGCGGTGCGTGGATGTCACCCTGCCCCTCGCGTGCGGCCGCGTCCCCAGTGGCGCCAGCGACCGACTCGACGATGTCGGGAGCGCCCCCCGCAGCCCCAAGCGGTGCGATTGCGTCGGCGGCGGCGCCACCGGCCGACTCGACGAGCGCGATCACCGCGCCCACCGGCACGCTCTCTCCCTCGGCGACGCGATGCTCGACGAGTACACCGGCCAGCGCGGACTCGACCTCCATATCTGCCTTGTCGGTCTCGACCTCGACCAGCACGTCGCCGACCGCGATCCGATCCCCGGCTTGCTTCAACCAGCGCAGGATTCGCCCGCCCTCCATCGTGTCGGAGAGCTTGGGCATCGTTACGTTCGGCATCGTCGCGTCTCCGTGGCGGGGCGGGCGGCCGGCCCGGCGGTCCATTCTGGCGCTGCGCGCCCGGCGCGCCAAGCGTGGCGCGATCCGCGCCCGCCCAGGCTCAAACCGGCGCCGTGGCCGACAGGTCGGCGAAGGCGTGGCCCCGGTCCTGGGCGGCGCGGCGCACGGGGGCGTAGCTCAGTCGGTGGATCGGGCACGGGCCGAGCCGCGCGAGAGCTTCGAGATGGGCCCGGGTGCCGTACCCGACGTGCCGCGCAAAGCCGTAGGCCGGAAAGCGTTCGTCGTAGGCGTGCATCAGGCGGTCCCGGAAGACCTTGGCCACGATCGACGCCGCGCCGATCGAATGGATGCGCGCATCGCCGCGCACGATCGCCGTCTGCGGCACACCCACCCCCGACAAGCTGCGCGCGTCGATCAGCAGATGGTCGGGCGCCTCGGGCAGCGCGTCGAGGGCCCGTCGCATTGCACAGAGTCCCCCCTGGAAAGGGTTCAGCACATCGACCTCCGCGGCCTCGACCACGCCGATGCCGATGCCAAGAGCGGCGGCGCGGATCTCGCCGTCGAGTCGCGTCCGGCGGGCGGCCGAGAGCTTCTTCGAGTCGCGCACCCCATCGACATGGCCACCCGGAGGCAGCACGACCGCGGCCGCCACGATGGGTCCGGCGAGAGGGCCGACGCCGACCTCGTCGAGTCCCGCGACGCGCAGAAAGCCGCGACCCCAGAGATCCTGCTCGAGCAGCAGCAGCGACTCGTCGCCCCGCCCTTCACCCCGCTGCGCCACCGCGGCCGAGCCTGCCGGACATCCACCGGCGCGTCCAGTCCATACGCGTGGATCGGCGCGGGTCTCCGAGGTTGCGCGCTCCGGAGGCGGGTGGTGAAGCAGCGCCCGGAGGAATCACGATGTCCGAGAGTGCTGACACCGATCTGATCGCTGCTGTTCGGAGCTTCGTCGAGAAGGAGGTCAAGCCGGTCGCCAACGAACTCGAACACCGCAACGAGTACCCCCAGGCGCTGGTCGAGCAGATGAAGGCGCTGGGCCTCTTCGGGGCCACGATCCCCGAGGCTTTCGGCGGCCTCGGCCTCAGCGTCACGACCTACGCGCGCATCGTCGAGGAACTCTGCCGCGGCTGGATGACCCTCTCGGGCATCCTCAATACCCATTTGATGGTGGCTTACGTCATTCGTGTTTTTGGCAACGACGAGCAGCGCCAGCGCTTCCTGCCGGCCATGGCACGCGGCGAGAAACGCGCCGCCTTTGGCCTCACCGAGCCTCATGCCGGCAGCGACGCCCAGGCGATCCGCACCCTCGCCCGGCGCAGTGGCGACGCCTACGTCATCAACGGGACCAAGATGTGGTCGACCAACGCGCGCACCGGCACGATGTTCGGGCTGGTCGTCAAGACCAACCCCGAGGCCGAACCGCGCCACACCGGCATCTCCTACCTGATCGCCGAGAAAGGCGGGCCCGGCTGCACCATCAGCCGCGACCTGCCCAAGCTCGGCTACAAGGGCGTCGAGTCGGCCGAGGTCTGTTTCGAGGACTTCCAGATCCCGGCCGCGAATCTGATCGGGCGCGAGGGCGAAGGCTTCAAGTACATCATGACGGGCCTCGAGGTTGGCCGCGTGAACATCGCGGCGCGTGCTGTCGGCGTGGCGCAAGCGGCCTTCGAGGACGCCCTGCGCTACGCCCAGGAGCGCGAGACCTTCGGCAAGCCGAGCTGCGAGCACCAGGCGATCCAACTCAAGCTCGCCGACATGGCGACCAAGATCGAGGCGGCCCGCCTCCTCACCTATCGCGCCGCGGCGATGAAGGACTCGGGCGAGCGCAGCGACATCGAGGCCGGCATGGCCAAGCTCTTCGCCTCCGAGACCTGCCAGGAGGTCGCCCTCGAAGCGATGCGCATCCACGGCGGCTACGGCTACAGCCAAGAGTTCAATGTCGAGCGCTATTACCGCGACGCGCCGCTGATGATCATCGGCGAGGGCACCAACGAGATCCAGCGCCTCGTCATCGCCCGCGGCCTGCTCCGGCGCGCCGGCTACGTCCGCCCGCCGCACGTCCGCGACGACTGACCGGGCTTGGCTCGAGCGGTCTTCCCACGCGAGCTGGACAGGGGATGGGCTCCAAGACCCGCAGGAGTCCTCTTCAAGTTCGCTCTTCCGAGCCTACTGCGGCACGCACCCTGCGCCGTTGAGGAAGACGCTCCCGCCGACAACGCTCAGCGACGGCATTTCTGTCTTGCAGGTCGGGTTGGTTGGCTGGCTGCAACCAATGAGGTCGAAGGCCTCGGTGTGGAGCGAGGGCGGAATGTCCTGCTCGCAGGCATTCCGCACGTAGTCCTTCGCCGTGCCCGTTCCCGCGCAATCGAGGTTGCTGGCAAACTGCACAAACGAGAACGACCGGTCGGCGCCGCAACGAATGTCGTTCGCCGAGTTCTCGTGTTGCTGCCCAGTGGGGCCGACTGCCCGCCAACCGTGGCAGTCCGAAGCCGCCACGTCGACGGGTCACGCAGGGGTGTTCTGGCCGCCGCAGGCCGAATTGGGCCGGGTCCTGAGCCAGACCACGGGCGACACGCATTCCTTTGCCGGGATCGGCGCGCCGCCGCCCTCGTCAGACCCGAACAATCTGCCAGTAGCCCCGCGAAGAGCACGCCGCCGAACTTCCCCTTCCTGCGCATCCTGATCCTCCCCTTCTTGGGTAGGCTCCGTCCGAATGAAGACGAGTACGGGCGCCGGAGGAAACGAGCCCGCACGCCGGGGGCCCCGCGACCGTCCGGTCATCCATTCATGATCCCGGCGAGATCCGCCAGCGCCTCGCCGACCGGCCATATCTCGATCCCGTTTTCGTGCCAGCGGCGCGGACCGGTGTGGAGCAGGTAGGAACGCGCCATGGGGAAGTCCTCCCGGAAGCGACGCAGACCGCGCAGATCCTCGCTGCGCACGCGAGAGGATCGCTTCACCTCGATGGCGATCAGGCCGCGTTCACCATAGAGTACAAAGTCCACCTCGTCGCCGGCCGCGGTGCGCCAGTAGTGGATCGAATAGCCGAGGTCGAGATAGTCGTTCCACGCTCGGAGCTGTTCCAGGACGAGGGTCTCCAGCGCTGGCCCCTCGATCTCTTCGGTGGCGTCGAGCGGTCCCCGCGGTCGCAACGCGTGAAACACCCCCACGTCGAAGAAAAAGAACTTGGGATGTGCGACGAGCCGCCGCTGCGCGCGGCGCTTGAAGACCGGCAGGCGGACGGCGATCAGGAGGTCCTCGAGGATCGTGAAGTAGTCCTCGACCACCTTGGCGTGGACGCCACAGTCACGTGCGACAGCGGCCATGTTGAGTGGAGCGGCCTGAGAGAAGCTCGCGGCCTGCAAGAAGCGACTGAAGGCGCTCAAATTGCGGGCAAGGCCCTCCTGCTGAACCTCCTCGCGCAGGTAGCTCGTGACGTAGCTCGCAAGATAGGCCTTGGGATCCCGGGTCGTACAGGCGAAGGGAAGGCCGCCGTAGCGCAGTGCCCGCCCGAGTTCGAAGTCCTTGCCGAGTTCGGATGCTGTCAGCGGATGCATGAAGCGCGTCAAGGCGCGTCCGGCGAGCAGATTGACGCCACGGGCACGTAGCTTACGCGCGCTCGATCCGGTCAACGCGAAGCGCAGTCGTCTCGATTCGATCAGGCGATGCACCTCGTTCAGGAGCTGCGGCACTCGCTGCACTTCGTCGATCACCACCCAGCCCCGGTGCGCTGCGGGGATCAGGGATCCGAGGAGTTGGGGCGTGGCCAGGAGCCGCGTGTAAACCTCCGAGTCGAGCAGGTCGAAGGTGGGCATGCCGGAGAAGCGCTCGGTGATCCATGCGGTCTTCCCGGTGCCGCGCGGCCCAAAGAGGAAGAAGCTCTGGCGCTCGGGGGCCCTGAGCAATCGCGAATACATAAGTCCTTTTTATACTTAGAAAACGACTCAGCAAGTCGGAACTACACCGCAGGATCCACGCCCCACCCTCTGGCCCACCCGAGCCTGTTCCCCCGGAACGGACTCGGGGACGTCCCGCCGATCCAACGCCGCCGCGCATCGGCGCCGTCGGCCTCACGCCGCCGTGCGACGTTTCTCCTCTGAACATGGATTGTCTGGGGTGCTCAAGAGGCCTCCCGTGAGGCAGCGGAGGGAATCGCCGGCCACCGGGGTCATCTGCGGGGTCTACCTCCGGCGTGGCTGCGAATCCTCTCGAAGCATGAGCCGCTTCCGATCGCGGGCGCGAGCATGACGCATCCGTGCGGCGGTATCAGCGCGAGAACCTGCGAGATGGACGAGGCGCCGGCGGGGCGGAGGTCGCTACTCGCCCGCGGAAACGACCCGCGATGCCGAGGCCGGACGAGAGCCGTCGATCCGCTCGACCATCTCGGCGACCAGGCGGACACCGTCGAAGTACTCGCGGGCGAGTTCGCGGGCGTGGCGGGCGTGGCGATCGTAATCCGCCTCGACGCTGCGCAGGGCCGCCACCGCGTCGTCGGCTGTGCTGAAGGACACGAGCCCATCGCCCCAGGGCACGCCTCCCGCCGGGCCGGTGGCGGGCGTTACGACCGGGCGACCCGCCGCGAGGTAGCAGACCGCGCGATCGCTGAACCAGCCGGATTCAGTATCGACGTAGATCGGCTTGGCCGGCGTCAACTCGCCGCGCGAGTCGCGGATGAAGCGGCGGTACTCGTCCGCATCGGCGGAGATCTCGACCGGATCGGCAAGTTCCCAACCGCCCGCGCGGAAGGACTGCACCTCGTCGGCGCGGTCGGGTTCGAGCGCCCCGAGCGCGCGTACCCCGGCGCGTCCGGGCACGGCCGCGAGAGCACGGAAACCCGCGTCCTTGGACCAACGCAGCCGGCGGCCCTGCCAGAGCACGTCCTTGCCCTCATTGCGCCAGGTCCCGAGCGTCGTCCACGCGGCTCCCGGCGCGGCCGGCGCGGCCTCCCAGAGGTCGGTGAGCACGGGCGGGCGGGTGCCCGTCCATTCGAGCCCAGCCGGGCAGCGACCCGAGCGATCAAGAATACCGGGGCCGTAGGTGAAGCGGACCGGATGCCGGCTCAGTTGCTCGCGCAGTGCCGTGTCGCCCTCGACGGCCCGGATCTGCTCGGTCAGCGGATCGGTCTGGACGTAGACGAGCGTCGCGCCGCCGCGTTCGTGACGCTCGTCGATGCGCGCCGCGCCGCAGATGTTCCAGATCGAGTGCGCACTGGCGAGCAAGTCCTCGACCTCGTCGGCCGGAAGCCCGAAGCCCGAGCCGTCGCGCGGATCGCGCAGTGCCCAGCAGTCATCAAGGCCGAATTGCCCGAGCGCTTCACCCAGAAAGCGCGCGCTGGGCGCGGGATCGGTGATCATTGTCTTCTCGCGCGGCGCGTAGAGCGGGCCGCCGAGATCCTCGACGTAGGTGACGTCGAAGCCGAGGCGCCGCAGCGGGATCAGGTAGTGCAGCGCCTGCCACACCATGCCGGCCATCGGCCAGCGTGCCACGAGTCCGAGCACCACCACGCGGGGTCTGGTCACGCGCGGATTCTCACGTGCGAACGCTCAGGATTCGCCGCACACATCCCCTGCCGCTGCGTGGCGGCGCCATCACGGAGTGAGGCGAGTCGAGAACTGAAGGGGAGATCGGAGGCCGCCCGCCCTCGCCTCGTGCCGGCGCCAGCGTCGCGTCGGCCGCCTGGCCTCGTTTGCTCGCCCGCTCGATTCATCGACCAGCCGCCGCCGAGGCCGCCGTGCGGGGGGCGTCGCCGTCGATTTGAGGTGCGGTGCCGCCGGCATGCGCTGCGCTGGGTGTGGCGGGCGCGCGTCGATCCAACTCGCGCGGCCGCGCCCCGAGATCGAGGAGCACATCGGCCCGGTCGCGGAAGCGCCGGGCATGGCTCGCGACGATGCAGATCCGGTCGCGGGCCAACTCGGCGAGCAGCGTGACGATGCGCTCGGCGTTCTCGGGGTCGAGCCCGAGCGTCGGTTCATCGAGCAGAAGAATCGCAGGATCACCGAGAAGTGCGCGCGCGACCGTGAGCCGCACTCGCTCGCCCACGCTGAGGCCATCCCCTCCGCCCGAGAGCATGGTGTCGAGCCCCTCGGGCAGCTCGCGCACGCGCTCGCCCAGAGCCACCCTCTCGAGTCCCCGCCAGAGGGCTTCGTCCGAGAAGCCGCGCCCGAGGGTGAGGTTCTCGCGGATCGTCAGCGGCAGCACGAGAGGCGGCTGCGTCCCGAGCGCCACCTGAGTCCCGAGCGAGGACAGGCGCAGCGCCTTCAGGTCGAACCCGTCGAGACGAATCCGCCCCGCATCGGGATCGCGCAACCGGGCGAAAAGTTCCAGCAGGGTCGTCTTGCCGCAGCCACTCGGTCCAGCGAGCACGACCAGTTGGCCCCGGCGTGCCGTCAGATCGACGCCATCGAGGAGGGGACGCTCCTCGGCGTACGCGAAGCCCAGACCGCGGACCTCGAGAACCCCCGGGCGGTTGGGCAGGTCGTGCGTACCGTCGGCGACGGCGGGGGCGAGATCGAGAATCTCGCGAACCCGCCCGAGCCCGGCCCACGCCTCGCGCAAGAGGCCCCGCGTGTGACTCAGAGTTTGCAGAGGGCCGTAGAGGAGACTCAGGTAACCGAGGAAAACGACCAGATCGCCAAGACTCATCGCTCCGGCCAGCACGAGCCGGGCTCCGGCCAGCAGGACCCAGCCGGTGGCGACCGCCAGTGTGGCCGCGACCACCACACCATAGCCGCCCTGCAGGGTGTAGATCTTCTGTGCGGCGAGCAGTGCGCCGCGACTGCTGCTCTGCCAGCGTTCGCGCGCCGGTCCCTCTGCGCCAAGCGCCCGGATCGCGCGCAGGCCCGAGGCCTCGCCCTCGGCCACCGTGTAGAGAGTGCTCTCGGCGAGGCGCGCCGCCGCGGCCCGTCGCGAGATCGCCGGGCCAAAGAGACGCAGCGGGATGATCAGGAGTGGCAGGGCGAGGAACGCGAGCCCGGTCAAGACAGGACTCAGCGCAACCGCGACCACGGACAGCCCGAGCAGGGTCGCCAATGCCGTGACCATCGGCACGAAGGCCGTGGTGGCGACGGTCTGCAGGGCGAGCGTGTCGGCGGCGAGCCGGCAGACGAGATCGCCGGTCTGCAGCGCGCGCCCGCGTTGCGGCGTGGAAATCTGGAGTGCACGAAAGGCCGCGTCGCGCAGCTCGGCGACCAGCCCGTGCCCGACCACGATCGTTGCCCGGTCGGCGAGGAAGCGCAGCAACTCCGCCAGCACCTGTGCTGTGACGAAGACCCAGATCGCCGGCAGCAGCGTATCGGGCTCGGCAGGTGCACCACTGCGCCCGCCAAGTACGTCGTCGATGATCCATTTCAGAGGCCAGGGGCGCACCAGCCCGGCGGCGGTCGCACCGACCGCCAGCAGGACGCCCCCGAAAAGCCTGAGCCGGAACCCACGGGTGCGGCCCGCCACCCAGGACAGCAGCCCCGCGGATCGGGTCATCGACCCCCCGCGACGCCGATGATCGGCTCGGGAACCTCCGCTTCGGGAACGGGTTGCAGCACCCGCTCCGGCACCGGGTGGCGTACGACCCGGCCGCGTTCGAGCACCATCCCGCCGCTGGCGGCCGCGACACGCTCCAGAGCCGCCAGCACCCGGCGGCGACCGCTACCGAGAGTGCTCGCGGCGCCGGTGAAGAACGCAGCCACAGCACCCGAGGCGAGTCCGACGCCGAGCCAGCCCCGCTCGAGCAACGAAGTCACGAGGAGCGGCAGAAAGGGGACCAGAATGACCAAGGCCATGGCCGGCAGGCGCGGCCGGAAGGCAAACCGCATCAGGCGTCGCCCGGCACCGTGCTCCTCGACCACGGCGCGGCCGTCGATCCGCCACCACAGGCCGCAGAGTGCACGGAAATCGAAAGGCGCGTAGCCCCCGCCCGATACCGGGTCGAGTTGCTGGCGCTCGAGTTCGACCACCAGCGAGTCAAGCACTTCACCCGGCTCCGGGGCGTGTTCCCACCACGTCTCGCCGCGCCATTCCAGGCCGCGTGCCCAGCTCAGCCGGCGACGCCAACGACCGAGACCCGGGCGCCCGGAAGCTTCGTCGCGCGCGAGTCCGCGCTCGGCCAGCGCACGCATCTGGCCGTAGCGCCGTACCGTGCGACCAGCGAGGACCAGCCAGGTCAGCAAGGCCAGATGGATTCCGGGGGGGCTGTCGTCGGCGCGCGTGCGTTCGAAGGCGGCAGCACTCACGCGCGCCCGGGCGCGAGCCTCGCGTACCGCCGCGAGCAGCGTCGGCAGCAGCATCGCGATGCCCGCGGCCGTGACGGCAACGCCATCGACAAGGCCCGAGAGCACGGCGAGCAGGCCGCCGACCAACCACTCGGGCGCCAGCACCACGCTGCGGAAGGCGTGATCCCCGGCCGCGCCGTAGATCCCAAGATATCCGAGTGTGCCGAAGGGCTGGCGGTAAATCACTGGTTCACTGCCCCAGAGCGGGCCACTGCCGTCGCCACCGTAGATCAGCCCGGTCCAGCCCGGTGTGCCGCCGGGCGAGCAGCGCCGTGCGTGCCGCGTGCGCAGCGAGGCCTCGGCGCGGCCGTAGCCCCGCTGCTGGCGGAGGTATCGGCGCACGGTGCGACGGCGCTCGTGCCAGACCACGCCAAGCGGTGCGAAGCCGATTTCGAAGCCGGCATCGAGCAGGCGCCAGCAGAAATCGGCATCGTCGCCCGCCGAGGTGAACTGGGGATCGAAGCCACCGATGCTCGCGTGTACGTCGCGGCGCACCACCAGATTACACCCGGCGAGGTGCTCGGCCCGGTCGTGCGAGGTCAGGACATGAGTCGGCGCCCCCGGGGCGGCGGCCAGTGTCGCGTAGAGGCGTCCAGGATGGGGCATCGAGAGGTTCGGGCCGCCGGCGGCAACGACGTTGCCGGCGATGACGGGCACGATCCAGCGCAGCCAGTCGGGATCCGCCACGCAGTCGGCGTCGGTGTAAGCGATCACCTCGTGGCGCGCCTCGGCGGCACCGCGATTGCGCGCCGCCGAGAGCCCCTGCGGCGGCGTCCGCACGACCCGCACGCCGGCAATGGCCTCGGCGCGCGCGGCGGTCGAGTCGGTCGAGCCGTCGTCGATGACGAGAACTTCCAGCGGTTCGTAACGCAGCCGAACCAGCGAGCGCAGCGCCGCCTCGATGGTGTCCTCGGCGTTGCGCGCGCACACCACCACCGTCACGCCGGGCGTCTCGGGCGCGGCCTGTGGAGGCGCCGTGAAGGCCCGGCTGGCCGCGGCAAGGGCTGGTTTCGGACGACGATCGACCGTCGTGACACCGAACGACCAGCCCTCGATATCGTGGCCACCGTCGGCCGAGGGCACGAACCACTCGTCGGTCCAGGAGAACACGAACGCCCCGGCGGCCCCGCGGCGCCATGCCACCCGGAGTTGCTCCTCGATGTGGGCCGCCTGGAAGCCTTCGCCGTGCGTTCCCGCGTCGGCTCCGATCTCGCCCAGGACGAGCGGCCGGCCGTCGGCGATCGTCAGCAAGCGGGCGAGATAGGCATCGAGCGAGGCGGCGTCGTTCAAGTGCACGTTGGCGAGCACAAGATCGGCCGGCACGGTCGCCAGATCCTCGGTTGGTGGAAAGGTCGCAAAGGTGTGCAACGCATCGGGTGCTGCCGTGCGAGCCGTCGCGATCAGGTCGCCGAGGAACTCACTGACCCGACGCGCCCCGTACCAGCGCACGACGGTCTCGGGAACCTCGTTGGCGAGCGAGCAGCCGAGGAGTGCCGGATGGCACAGCGCTTCGACTTCGGTGCGGATCCGTGCGCGGATGGCCGCGGCCTCGTGCCGGCTCTCGAGGAAGCAAACGTGCTGGTTCCAGGGCAGGCCGACCAGGACGCGCAAGCCACTCGCCTCGATCTCATCGAGCACCCAGCGCGGCGGCGGGGTGTAGACCCGCACGACATTCGCGCCGGCGCGGACCATCGCCGCGAGGTCTGCACGTGCGCGGGCCGGCGAGGGAAAATACTCATCTTGCCGGAGCCCCCGAAAGGGTCCCCACGTAAAGCCTCGGACGCATACCCTGCCTTGGTCGTCTTCTAGAAACGGACCGCGACAGCGCACTTTTCCAAGGAGCAAACCATTCGCCGACGCCACCCGGAGCACCGACCGCCCTTTCCGCATCAAGCCTTGCCGGACGGCGGCGGCAGTTCAACCGCACAGGAGAAGATTGCCCGGGCTTCCATCAGAATAAACTCGCCGGCGCGCGTTAGCATTCCCGGCTCGCGAGCGTGAGACCATGCGAAAGAAAAATGCCGGGGGCGGGACTCGAACCCGCACGGCCTGGTGGCCCGGACCTTTTAAGGGTCCTGTGTCTGCCGATTCCACCACCCCGGCAGGCGGCTCGTGCGGCCCGGTCGCTCGTGCAGCTCAGTCGCATCAAGCGGGCCCGATCGGATGGCCGGGCCCGGTCGCTCGTGCAGCTCAGTCGCATCAAGCGGGCCCGATCGGATGGCCGGGCCCGGTCGCTCGTGCAGCTCAGTGCCATCAAGCGGGCCCGGCCCCATCCCGAGAGGCGAGCGGGAGGGTTCGGATCCCGCCCGAGCCGTCGCTCGCCAGAGCGATCTCGCCACGGCCCAGCTGGTCGAGGGCCCCGGCCACGATCTCGCGCCGCCAGCCCGAACCTACCCGCGTATCGGAGCGGCCCGAGAGGTACGCTTGGACGTCGCCACGGCTGGCGAGCATCGAAGGCTCGAAGCGTCGCTCTGCGGCGATCCCCGCCACCAGGGCCACGCCAAGAGCGACCAGTGGCCCGGCCTCCTCGAGGGGCGGCTCGCCACGTGGTGGCACCCGGATCTGATCGAGCGGCATCGCCAAGCCCCGTTGCACAGCTTCGAGGATCTCGGCTGCGGTCGTTCCCCGAGCCGCGCGCGGATCCCAACCGCGTACCTGTTCGAGATCGGCGGCGTCGTTGGGCGAGCGATGGACGATGCCGGCCAGAGCGAGTTCCGAGAGGATGAAGCGTGGGGGCAGGTCCCGTCGCGCAGCGCTTCGCTCGCGCCAGCCGGCAACCTCCTGCGCGACCGCCTTCTGGCGTTGCGGCAACCCTCGACTGCCCTTGATCCGCCACCACGCCGTCTCGGGATCTGGTGCCCCCACGGGGCGTGAACGCATCCGTTCGCATTCCTCCTCGATCCACGGCAGCACGCCTGCCCGCTCGGCCTCGCCGCGCAACGAACTTTCGATCGTCAGCAGGTGGGCCACATCGGCGGCGGCGTACTCGAGCTGCGCCCCGGTCAGCGGACGGCGCGTCCAGTCGGTGAGCCGATCGCCCTTGGGCAGCCGCTGCCCGACCACGTCCTGCACGAGGCGGGCGAGCGATGCGAACCCGCGGCCGAGAAACGATGCCGCGATCTGGGTGTCGAAGAGTCGCGCCGGCCCGCAGCCGCAGACGTGCTGCAGAACTTCCAGATCCTGTTCGGCGGCGTGCAACACCACCAAGCCGGGGCCGGCGAGAACCCGGCGCAACGGCGCCACATCCACAGCCAGCGGATCGACCAGCGCCAACCCGTCACGCCAGGCGAGTTGGAGCAGTGCGACGCGCGGGAAGTACGTTTTTTCTCGGTGAAATTCGGTGTCGAGCGCATAGATCGGCTCGGCGCAGAGTGTCTCGACCAAGCGTTCGAGTCCGACGGGTTCATCGATCCAGAGAGTTTCCTGTTGCACCGGCGTGCCCATACCCCAGCGGCCGACCGATCTGCCAGCCGCCCTGGTTCATCGCCGTGCCACAGCAGTATGCAGCACCCCGGCAGGACAGGTGGGCCGATCGGCCCACACATCGCCGCGCTGCGGCCGCACGGAGTTCCCCGTTGCTTCATTTGGGGAGGGCAAGGGGCCGCGGCAGAGTTGCGGTCGCGGCAGGCGAGAGGCGGCGGCCGGATTCGAACCGGCGAATAAAGGTTTTGCAGACCTTCCCCTTAACCACTTGGGTACGCCGCCCGGCGGGAGCCCGGCACCCCGTAACACGACCTCGGACCGACAGCCACGGCGCAGGCGTGCCGCGCTGTGACTCCGAGCACGAGCAGGAATCCGCCGTCGGCCCTGCGCACGCTCTCAGTCGATCTCGCCGCCACCCGGAGCGGGATCGCTCTGCAAGGCACGCTCGACATCGGCCAGATGCGAACGTGCGACCGCAGCCCATTCGCTGCCCGGCTCGAGCTGGAGGAAGCGCTGCCACTGGCGGCGCGCCAGCACCCGGCTGCCCAGCTTCTCGGCCACCAGGGCCAGGTTGAAATGCGCGTCGCCGTACGAAGGCCAGTAGACCAGTGCCTGGCGATAGGCCCGCACCGCACCGAGCAGATCACCCAGCTCATCGCAGGCGTTGCCCAGGTTGAAATGAGTTCGCGGGTTATCGTTGTCGATCGCCGCGGCACGCGCGTAGATCTCGCGGGCGCGACCGAATTGCCCGAGTTCGTAATAGACGTTGCCGAGGTTGATCAGCGAGGGCACATGACAAGCATCGATGTCCAGCGCCCGCTCGTAAGCCGCGATTGCCGTGGCAAAGCTCGCCGGATCCCGATCGGCGCTGAAGCCCACGTCGAACCAGGCGTCGGCGGAGTCGGCGTCAATCGTTAGATCGATCCGCTTGGGCCGTGGTCGGTCGCGGGTTGCGCCGAAGCCGAACTCGAGTTGGCCCGAGCTTCGGTTCTGCAGCCGGGCCATCGCCTGGCTGAAGGTCGCACCTGCGGCCAGCAGCTCGTCGACTTCGCGCAAGACGCGCAGATCGCGGAAGCGCAGGCCCACGCCGTTGGGGAGATCGATCGGATGCACCAGCCCGCGCCGGATCAGCGCGCGGCGCTGCGCGTCGGTGAGGCGGGGATAGAGGCGACGCGCGTGATCGTGCGGGACCACGTCGCTCAGGTCCACCCCGAGATCGGGTGCGATTTCGAGTTCTCCGACCAGAGCGAGAAATTGCGCTTCGCTGATCGTGTGCCGACTACGCCGCGCGCCGCTGCCGCCACCGGCGAGGATGAGCAGGTCGGGATCGCGCGCCACCACGGTTCCGCCCGCGGCGCGGACGAGCCGCATGGCGTGCTTGCGGTCGCAGCTCAGCAGACGCCCGGCGAACGCGATACGTTTGCCCGCGATGGAGCCGAGACCCGACGCGGTTGCCTCCTCAGGCCCGCGCGACACATTCCTTCTGCCCACATGGGCTGCATTCCGCAGCCGGCGAGCGATGTCAAGATTCCGCGGCGCGATCGATCAGGATTGGGCCCGTGCTCCCGGCCACGAGATCCAGGACCGCACGCAGCGCCGCTTCCGGTTCGGCGCGCAGAATGCGCAGGCCAAGAGCAGGTACGCTCCCGATCCAGGCGCAGTCGTCATCGCTCCACCAAACCTCGATCCGTTCGCGGACGCGATTCCCGCGCGTGTCATCATTGCGTCGGGAGCGGAGCGGGCCGGGCCGCCCGCCACCGTTCAGCGCGACGGGCGTGCCGTTCCCACCGGGGGCGTCGATGCCGTCGATACCCGCGCGGCCACGGGCGCGTGCGACGGCCAGCCGGCGGCCTCCGAAGCGACTCTCGTTGAGCGTCGCCGTGGCCAGCGCCGCGTGTTCTTCGTCTTCGAGTTCCACGAAAGCGTAACCGCGACTGCGGCCACTATCGCGATCGTGGATCAGGCGGATGCGCTGCAGTTCACCATAGGGTGCGAAAACAACGCGGAGGTCCTCTTCGGTGGTGCTGAATGGAAAATTACAGACGAACAGAACGTTTCCGGACATGAGGGCTCCGAAGTACCACGACCGCACGGTTCCCCGGAACACAAAAATCCTGAAACCGGCGCCCGGGGGTGGCCCCCTCGATCCCCTCAAGTTGGCGTTGGCTGGCGCGAAGTGGGTCGGCGGCAACGAGGCGGTGCTCGCCGTACTCCAGACCGCAACTCCGAACGTGAGCGTGCCGGC
>SXGT01760980.1_pt1 | contig 50555 bp, 44 predicted proteins | sample 3176221 | NCBI WGS metagenome assembly SXGT01 (sample SAMN11356862, study PRJNA531348) | freshwater metagenome | isolation source: freshwater sample F1-120 | place: China: Fuxian Lake, Yuxi | collected 2017-12-25
ACTTGTTCTTTTTCAGCCAAACCCGCAAATGGGTTAAGTTTGAGGAACTCGAACAAACGGTAGGTGATCTTGTAACTTTCCGGGTGGATCGCCGTCGCATCCAGTGCTTCAGCGCCATCCCGGATGCGCAAAAAGCCTGCGGATTGCTCAAATGCTTTTTTACCCAAACCACTGATCTCCATCAGGTCATCGCGCTTGGTAAATTTGCCATTGGCGTCGCGGTGTTGCACAATGGCGCTGGCCAATTTGGGACCAATGCCAGATACATACTTTAGTAGCGAACTGGATGCGATGTTCACGTCCACACCAACCGCGTTTACAACACTTTCCACTACGCTATCCAAGCTCGCGCTCAGCGCGGTTTGGTCCACATCGTGCTGGTACAAACCCACCCCGATCGATTTGGGGTCGATCTTTACCAATTCGGATAGTGGGTCTTGCGAGCGCCGGGCAATCGAAACAGCCCCGCGGATCGAAACATCCAGATCCGGAAACTCCGCGCGCGCAAGCGGGCTGGCGGAATAAACCGAAGCCCCGGCTTCATTTACGATCAGATACTTGGTCCGCTCATACCCTTTTACCAGCTCTGCTGCCAGTTTCTCTGTTTCACGGCTGGCAGTACCATTGCCGATGGCGATCAGGGTCACCTTGTGTTGTTCGATCAACGCCGCCAATTTCTTCTTGGATCCTTCCCAGTCATTCTGCGGCTGGTGCGGGTAGATGGTGCCAAAATCAATGAACTTGCCGGTAGGGTCTACAACAGCATATTTTGTACCAGTCCTAAAACCTGGGTCCAGCCCCAGTACGGTTTGCTCTTTTAGCGGTGGCAAAGATAACAAAGAGCGTAAATTGGTCGCGAAAACATTGATGGCATGGTTGTCAGCCATCTCAGAAAGGTGCCTGCGGATATCTCGCTCGATGGATGGCAGGATCAATCGGCTCAACGCGTCTTCTGCCGCCAACACCAATTCGTCTCCAAAAACTGAAAGGATGTTTACCGGGTAACTATTCTCCACCGCGTAGGCGCTGTCTCGTTCATCAAAAATCACCTTCGCCTTCAACACCTCTTCTTTTTCGCCACGGTTGATCGCCAAGATTTGGTGCGGTTGCAACCGGTCGATCCGCTGCTCAAATTCATAATAAGATTCATACACAGCCTTCTCATCCACAGCGTCTTTAATTCTGCGTACCGCAAGCTTGCCAAATTTCAGGCCTTTTTCGCGCAACGCCTGACGGATCTCGGCATTATCGGCGATGGATTCTGCGACAATGTCACGCGCGCCTGCCAATGCGTCTGCGACGCTCTCAACCTGCTCATTCAAATATTGGGTAGCAACCGCATCCAAGTCTTTCTCCATTTGCGATTGCGACAAGATCAACGCCGCCAGTGGTTCAAGCCCTTTTTCGCGAGCGATCATCGCGCGGGTTCGCTTTTTTGGTTTATAGGGCAGGTACAAGTCCTCCAGGCGGGTCATACTGTCGGCGATCGTCAACTCATGACGCAATTCATCGGTCATTTTCCCTTGAGACTCGATCGATTCGATGATGGTCGAACGCCGGTCATCCAACAATCGCAACCGTACGATCTCATCAGCCACAATTCGTACCTGCTCGTCATCCAACGAACCAGTCATCTCTTTGCGGTAACGGGAAATGAATGGGACAGTATTGCCCTCATCCAATAACTTGACGGTCGCTTCGACCTGATGCACCTTGACGTTCAACAGCCTGGAAATGGTCTCTATGTTGTTCATGCGCGCGATTTTACCATACCAAAATTGTTTATAAACTTGCATATTCAGTTTAAAATATCATCATCCAACCCTACCCATCTAAAGGAGCGCCACAATGAGCCATACCAAAGGGTCCCCCAGATTTTTAGTAGTCTTGATCTTTTTCTTGTTCATGTTTTTACACCAGGTCGATAAGCTGCTTGTCGGCCCGCTAACACCACAGATCATGGAAGATTTTCAGATCACAAAAACCCAAATGGGAGCGGTGCTGACCGGGGCGTTACTGGTTGGCACGGTCTTTTACCCGCTCTGGGGTTACCTTTACGACCGCTATTCGCGCAGCAAATTACTCTCTTTGGCTTCGCTCATTTGGGGCTCAACCACCTGGCTCAGCGCTGTGGTCCGAAGTTATGTCCCTTTTATGCTAACCCGCGCCAGTACGGGCATCGATGACAGCGCCTATCCTGGCCTGTATAGCCTCATCGCCGATTACTTTAAACCCACCGACCGTGGACGCGTGTATGGTTTACTTCAGTTGGCCCAACCGTTAGGGTACCTTGGCGGCATGGTATTGGCCCTTATGGTGGCCCCCATGCTTCAATGGGAGTGGCGTACGGTATTTTTGGCTACGGGCGCTTTGGGCGTTGCACTGGCCGGCTTTATTTTTGTTGGCGTAAAAGACCTGCCACGTGGTGAATCTGAACCAGAGTTGGAAGGTATTTCCGACAGCGGCAAATACAAATTCTCGAAAGAAGCCTTTGTAGACGTGATGAAAAAACCGACCATGTGGTTTGTCTTCCTGCAAGGCTTTGCCGGCGTTTTCCCTTGGAATGTGATCACGTATTGGTTCTTTACGTACCTGGCAACCGAACGTGGCTACGATGAGAATGGCGTGCTGATGTTGATGGCGCCTGTCATCCTGATCCTTTCGGGTGGTTATTTCTTGGGCGGTTTCCTGGGAGACCTTGCTTTCAAGATCACCCACAAAGGGCGCATCCTTGTTTCCATTGCCGGAGTGTTATTTGGGGCAATTTTTCTCTTCCTGGCATTGGGTACCCCAATTGAAGACAAAAACACCTTTTTCATGTATATGTGCCTCACCGCCATTTTTATGCCACTATCTTCACCCAATGTGGTATCAACGGTATTCGATATAACCCTGCCAGAGGTTCGCTCCACCGCGCAGTCGGTGGAATACTTTATCGAGAACATAGGCGCCGCGGCAGCCCCGCTCATCGCGGGCATTATTGCCGATGCCAGCAACCTGCATACCGCCATCCTTTGGATCTGCATCTCCGCATGGGCACTCTGTTTTGTCTTTTACTTATTTGTTTTGGCGGTCATCGACAAAGATATCCTTAGCCTGCGAAGCACCCTGGCAGCCCGCGCAAAGAGTTTATAACCAGCCAAGCCAGCGCCGATACATCCCATATCCGATGTCGCCTATGGTAAAATTGATTGGTTAAATCACTCAAACTCTCAACTTCGGTTGGAATATCAAGGAGCAATTATGTCTGGACATAGCCATTGGGCAACCATCAAAAGGAAAAAAGGCGCCGCAGACGCCAAGAAAGGGCAGGTCTTCACTCGCGTAGCGCGAGAGATCGTTATGGCTGCCCGAAGTGGTGGCGACCCCGGCACGAACTTCCGTCTCGCTTTGGCGGTTGAAAAAGCCCGTGCTGTAAATATGCCCAAGGACAGTATCGAGCGTGCCATCAAGCGCGGTTCGGGCGAAGACAAAGATGCTTCCGCCTTTGAGGAATTGACCCTCGAAGGATATGGCCCTCATGGCTCCGCGATCATGGTCGAGTGCGTTACCGACAACCGCAACCGTACAGTTGCCGATATGCGGCACGCTTTTAGCAAGGGTAACGGTACCATGGCAGAACCTGGCGCCGTAGGTTGGCAGTTCGAGCGCAAATCTTATTTCACTATCCCCGCTTCCAAGATCTCCTTCGATGCGGCCTTCGAATTGGCCATTGAAGCAGGTGCCGATGATGTTCAGGAGGATGGCGAAAATATTGAGATCCTTGGACCTGTCGAATCATTCAAAACAATTGGCGACGCCCTGGCTTCCGCCAAGGTGACCCCAGAAGAAGGCGGCTTGCGCCTGATTGCAAAACAAGAACTGGAACTGGATGTTGACCAAACTTTGCAAGTTTTACGTGTGGTAGAGTCTATCGAGGACTTGGACGATGTTCAAAACGTCTATCACAACTTAAGAATGAGCGACGAAGTAATGGCAGCACTCGAAAGCGAAGAATAGGACAAGATCGGGCAGGCTAAGCCTGCCCTTTTTTTATATGGAAGTGATCTGCGGAATTGACCCCGGTACAGCGACGATTGGATATGGTTTTATCCAAGTCTTCCCCAATGGCGACATCAAAGCCGTCGAGTTTGGCGCCATAAAAACCAGCAAGAACGATTCACCCTCCCGTCGCTTGCAGGTCCTCTACCAAGAGCTCAATGCCCTGTTGGATAAATTCAAACCTTCCTCCGCGGCGGTAGAAAAACTCTACTTCCAACAGAACACCACCACAGCTCTGGCCGTAGGCCAGGCACGTGGTGTCATCTTGCTGGCCTTCGAGCAAGCAGGAATCCCGATCGGCGAGTATTCGCCCAATGAGGTTAAACAGGCGATCACCGGCTACGGCTTCGCGGATAAAAATCAAATGCAAGAAATGACGCGGATCCTGCTCAACCTCGAAAAAAAACCTTCACCGGATGACGCTGCGGATGCCTTGGCGATCGCGATCACCCACAACAATTCAAGGATCAACCGCTTATGATCGCTTCACTCACAGGGGATGTTCAATTTATTGAAGAGAACGCCATTGTAGTAAATGTTGGTGGTGTTGGGTTGCGGGTGTTTGTGCCAAAATATTTGGCTGCCTCAAAAAACATAGGCGATCCTGTATCAGTTTCTACTCATCTGGTAGTGCGAGAAAACGACCTTTCGTTATTTGGTTTTGAGAGCCCGGAAGAGAAACAACTTTTCGTGCAATTATTAGGTGTAGATGGTGTGGGGCCAAAAGTAGCAATGTCCATACTTTCAACCCTTTCCATTGATGCCATTTTCAATGCGATCACATCAGACCAGCCAGACTTGCTATCTAAAGTGCCGGGTGTTGGCAAACGTACGGCCCAAAAGATCCAAATATACCTGAAAGATAAAACCGGCCTCGGCAGCCCGCTTGCTCAAATTGGACGGATCGATGAGTCGGATGCTGACCTGTTGGCGGCGCTAACAAGCCTTGGCTACTCGGTGGTTGAATCCCAAAAGGCGATCCAAGGCTTACCCAAAGGCAACCAACTCTCACTGGAAGACAAGATCCGCTATTGCTTGTCCTCATTCCAATGACCCCTACCAACCGGAGTAAAAAATGAAACAAAGCAAGATCACCTTTATTGGTCCAGGCGCCATGGCCGAAGCCATCTTTGGCGGGCTCATCAGAAACGCCATTGCTACCCCATCCAATATCAACATATCCGGTCCTAATATCGATCGTACTCAATCATTGGCCTCCAAATACGGGGTTAACCCCTATACCAACAATAAAGAGGCAGTAAAGAATGCCGATATAGTGATCCTATCCATCAAGCCTCAACGGTTGAACAGTGTAATGGCCGAATTGCGCGGCAATTTGCCTGCCGATTGTTTGGTTATTTCCATCATCGCAGGCGCTTCGCTCAAAAAACTAAGTCATGGTCTTGCACACTCATCGGTGGTCAGAACCATGCCTAACACCCCTTCCAAGATCGGAGAGGGCATCACAGTGTGGACAGACACGCACTCTGTGACAGCGTCCCAAAAAGATATGGCCCGCACCATCCTCACCGCCCTTGGGCAGGAAATATATGTGGAGGACGAACATTACTTGGACATGGCTACCGCGCTCTCCGGTACTGGCCCTGCGTATATCTTCTTGTTCATGGAATCACTGATTGATGCCGGCGTACACATGGGGCTGCCTCGAAGGATCTCGGAGCAACTTGTGCTGCAAACCATAACCGGCTCGGTAGATTATTACAGGCAAAATGATGTGCATGTTTCAGCCCTGCGTAACCAGGTCACATCGCCGGGTGGCACCACCTCAGAAGCCTTGTATTATTTGGAAAAAGCAGGTTTTCGTACCGCCATCTCACGTGCCGTATGGGCTGCTTACCAACGCTCGCTGGAATTGGGCAAAGACCAACCTGCCCACCTGCTCGACCCCAATTCGAGCAACGAAAATTTTTAAGGAACAGCGTAAAAAGTTCAGATGTCACTCGTAACAGTAAAAAATCTTTCCAAATCATTCGGTGTGAATGACCTGTTTGCATTCCTGTCCTTCGGCATCGAAAAACGCGACCGCGTCGGGATCGTCGGTTCCAATGGCGTTGGCAAATCCACCTTGCTTAAGATCCTTGCCCGAATTGAAGACCCATCCAGCGGAGACGTTCATATTAGCCGAGGGCTTACCATAGGTTATCTACCGCAGGAATCCGATCTCACATTCGACCGCTCCCTCTACCTGTTTTGCGAGGAGGTTTTTTCCAGCCTCATTCAAAAAGGGCAAGAGTTGCAAACCTACCAGGAAAATCTGGGCAACAATCCAGACGAATCCAGCTTGCGTAAATTGGGCGAATTGCAACATGAGTATGAGACCAACGGCGGTTACAACTATACTAACAACATCCAACGAGTGCTTTTTGGGCTCGGCTTTTCAAATATTGACTTGCAAACTCCATTCAATCGCCTTTCCGGCGGGCAAAAAACGCGCGCAACATTGGCACGTCTATTGTTGGCAGACCCCGCTCTGTTGTTACTGGATGAACCCACTAATCATCTGGATATGGAAGCGGTCAGTTGGCTGGAAGGTTACCTGGCCAATTGGGAAGGCGCAGCGGTGATCGTCTCGCATGACCGATATTTTTTGGATAAAACAGTCAACAACATTCTGGAAATGGCACCCATTGGCACAGAAACCTATTCAGGCAACTATAGCCATTATTTGGTGCAGCGCCAACAAAGGTGGGAACGCCGAAAGGAAGTTTTTGAGCGCGAAAAAGAGAAACTCTACAAAGAGTTGGAATACATCAAAAAGAACATTTCTGGCCAAAATACCTTGCAGGCAAAAGGCAAGCTCAAGCGCCTTACTCGGTTGGTGCAGGCAGTAGAGCAAGTAGGTATGGAAGCGGTTATGAATAGCAGTTGGTCAGAATTGGATGTAGAAACCACCACCAGCCCCTTTAGCGTTGATGAAGCCGAACGCCGCATCAACAGCCTGCGCTTACCCAAAAGCCAACCACCGGTTATCCACCTCAACCTCAAGGCCGACCGGCGCTCCGGCGAGATCGTGTTGCGTGCCAAGGGTGCGGCCGTTGGGTGGGATGGCAAGCCGCTCTTTAGCGTACCTGAACTGGAATTGATGCGCAAGGAATGTGCCGCCCTGATCGGGCCAAATGGCGCAGGTAAATCCACCTTCTTAAAAACGTTGCTCGGCCAAATCCCTCCGATCAATGGATCTGTTCAATTTGGCGCCAGCCTGGATGTAGGCTACTTTGCCCAGGCGCACGAAGGCCTAAACCCGGCAAATACACTCATCAAAGAGATCCAAACCATTGCGATAGATATGAGTGATAACGAAGCGCGTCAATATCTGGGAAAATATCTTTTTAGCGGGGATGACGCCTACAAATTGGTCGAGGTCCTTTCCGGCGGCGAACGTGGCCGCTTGGCACTGGCAAAACTGGCATTATTTCATACCAATTTACTGCTGCTGGATGAACCCTCCAACCACCTCGATATCCCCGCCCAGGAAATGCTTGAGCAAGTACTCGAAGCCTACCCCGGCACGATCATTTTGGTCTCGCACGATAGATACCTGATCGATGCATTGGCAACCCAAATTTGGGAGATCGACCCCGCGACAGGGTCGCTGGTGATCTTTAAGGGCGGTTATGCCGAGTATGCCCTTGCCAAACAAACATCAGCAAATCTGAACAACTCCAATACCACCGCCACATCAAATATAAAACCAACCGAACCAAAACCCCCGGAAAAAAAAGCCTCCACCAATATGGAGCGCAAACGGCAGGCGGAGATCATCAAATTGGAAGCTGAAATACAATCCTTGGAGATACGGCATGCGGAGATTCAGAACTTGCTGAATGGCACCGGGATCTCTACCGATGAGGTGATCACCCTCGGATTGGAATTTGAAAAGATCACCCACCTGTTGGACCAAAAAATGGATGATTGGACCAACCTGCAACAACCATCCTAAAAATAAAAAAGCCCTCTTGCCCATTCAAGCAAGAGGGCTTTAAATTTACCTCAACGGTCCTTACGGTATGTTCAATCCTACTCCAAACAGCAAGCAGAATACCAATGCCAAATTTGCGGTTTTTCCCAAAATGGGGTTTAGCGCTTTGCCATCGGCCTTTCGTACGTCTGAATAAATCGTCCTTGCCATTGGAAGCGCAAACAAGGGCAACAAGGTTGAAAAACCCGATTGGCCGCTAAGTACCAAAAGGATCGGCAAAGCAAAGGCGAGCAGCAAGTTCAATCCAAACTCCAAAAGCATCGCATCACGTCCCAACATTACAGCCAATGTCCGTTTTCCGGTTTTTTCGTCAGTAAATCGGTCGCGAATGTTGTTGACCACCAAAATATTCGTGATCAGCAATCCTGGCGGAATGGCTACCAAATAACTGACCAGGGTGGTCTTGCCTGCCAATACGTAATAGGTTCCTGTCGTTGCCGCGATCCCAAAAAATAGGAAAACGAACACATCACCCAGCCCAATATAACCATACGCCAGCTTGCCGCCAGAGTAGAGCAACGCAGCCAGCACAATCACCCCTCCCATCAGGTAGATCACCGACCCTCGCTGCGAAGCGATATTAATAGCCAAACCAAGGCACATAATAACCAAAAACCCGATCGCAAACCACATCTGCTGTGGTTTTACCATTCCGCTTGCGGTTACCCTTACCGGGCCCAAACGTTCACTGGTATCAACCCCTTTTTGATGGTCAAACAGGTCATTGGCCAAATTGGCAACGATCTGCATCAGCAGCGCGATCAGTATGCAGCTTACAGCCAAGATCGGGCCAAATGATCCCTCGCGGTACGCCAGCGCGATGCCAACCAATACTGGCGAGATGGCTGCCGGCAATGTCTTGGGCCGGCTTGCCAGGATCCATTTTTGCATGGTTATTGAGCCCCCGCAGGTTGTAATATCAAAGTTCCCTCAGCGTTTTCAGCCACCTGAGTTTCTGTCCAATACATGGGGTAATAATCCAACCCAGCCCAGATCGGCGCCATATCAAAGTAATGTGGATGATATGCATGTCCCGATTGTCCGGTAGTATGCACGGTCTGCGAATTGGATAGATCAGACAGGTCCACGATCATGCGCATGGAAGGAAGCCAATTTACCTCAAAGGAATCATAAATATCCCAGCCGGTAGCGTTTACGATCGATTCTCCACCTGTGGTTGGTACCGGACCTCGATTGAAAATATTTTCAATCAAACTGATACCAGATTTTCCGAGCGTGGCGTTTCGGAAGGTTGCGCTATGCAGCACGCTCCAATCCCATTTGCTCACATCCTTGCCAAATTTCGCAAGGCACTCTTCACATTCCAAGGCTTTTCCAAACGCGCTGGCAAAGATCTCGTCTCGGGTCTCTACCTTATCAGTTGTCGTTTTATCATCCCACCACCAAGATTCTGGCTGCTGAATCAATCTGCGCATGATCTCGTAACTGCGCGATCCGCCAGCCGGTTGCTCATCTTCGGCAATGTTTTCATCACCAAATGTGCTTTCTACAAGGCTCCACCAAAACGCTTCGTACAATGCAGCACTGGGGCCAGCTGTTTCACGGTGATCCCAATTCGCAAGATACTCTTCCCGTAACTTGGCTTGCTCTTCCGGCAGTTCAACCTGATTCAAAATATCGATCATCGCCGCGGCATTCATGTTTTTATCATCCGCTTGCATCAGCTTAAAATCATCGATACTGATCTTACCTTCAGACTGTTTGATCATGTCCTCAATCCTCTGGGCGCGATAACCATAGTCATAATCAGTGGTCAACAAGTAGGGGTAGTTTTCAGGGGTTACCTTATTATTGGCGGTGATGATGTAACCTGACGGAGGATTATAGACCGAGGGCAGTTCCTCAAATGGAATATATCCGAGCCATTCATACTCATCCGTCCAGCCGGGAACAGGCAAAGTCCCATCACCATTTCGTCGCACAGGCACGTTGCCTGGCATTTGGTACCCAATGTTTCCCTCTACATCAGCATATAACAGATTCTGTGAAGGCACCTCGAAATTCTTGGCTGCTTCGCGGAATTCTTCCCAATTTTGGGCCTCGTTAAAACCCCAAATCGCAGTAAACACAGATCCTGGTTCAAGCGCCGTCCAACGCAATGTGATGGCATAATGCTCAGGCAATTCTTGCCCACTCCTCACCGCAAATGGTGTTTCGGTTGGCTCTACACTGTCCATCAATGGCCCGTAGCTATCGGAGATCACCGGACCGTGTATTGAAGATCGAATGCGGACCACTTCAGTTTTGTCGCCTACCTGCAATATCTCGGTGATGATCTCAAAGTCCACCCATTCGCCATTGTACTCATATTGGTCAGGGTTTTCAGGGTTCAATTTTTCAATATAGAGGTCCATAACATCGGGACCGTTATTGGTAAATGCCCAGGCGATCCTGTTGTTGTGGCCGATCACTACGCCGGGTACACCTGCAAATGAGAATCCGGCAACCTCGTAAGGGCAAGTGTTCGAGCGTGGCTTGCAATGGAGGTCGATCTGGTACCAGATCGAGGGCATTTGGATCCCCAAGTGCGGGTCATTCGCCAACAACGGCATACCCGTCTCAGAGATGTCACCTGAGATAACCCAATTATTTGACCCTACGGAAGGGGTATTTTTCCCAAGCATGGCGTCTAACAGGGCAATTTTTGCATCCACTTCGTTTGCCAAAACAGCCACAGCTTTGGTATTCATGGAGGTTTCTGTGCTGGTTTTTACCATCGATGGGTTGTCCAACGAAAAGTCACCGGCGATCAATGGATGATCTCCGGGATACTCGGGGTACAGGTCCGCCACCTGCTCTGGTGTAAGGGTTCTAAGCAAGATCGAACGTTCAATTTCCTGGCCTAAATTTCCCCTCAAATCCCAAGCCATTGCTTTGGCCCAAGTAAGAGAATTAACAGGAGTCCAAGGTCCTGGAGAATAATTTGGATTAAGTGCCTTCAACACAACATATTCCAGGCTGATATTTTGTGGCTTACGTATTGTTGCGCCATCGGTATAACCAAGGTATGCATTAACGCCGGCAGCATAGGCTTCCAGAATTTCCAAGGACTCCGCATCAAGGGTTTGCGCTTCTGTTTCAGCAATACGTTTCCATCCAAGTGTCTTTAAGAATCGGTCAGTTTCAAGTTGGCTCTCACCAAACATTTCTGAGAGTTCACCTGCGCCGATATGCCTCCAAAAATCCATTTGCCAAAATCGATCTTGGGCATGCACGTATCCTTGCGCAAAAAACAGATCTTGCAGGTTTTCAGCATAGATATGGGGAATCCCCATCGTATCACGTGTTACAGTTACAGGTTTTTGCAACCCGTCCACCAATAATTGGCCTTCAATCTGCGGGAACGACGCAACCTTGGCTTCGCTCCAATATTTGACGCCTGCCAAACCAGCCAACAATACAACAATAACAACGAAAATGATCACCACGCGAATCTTAGAGAACATACACACTCCTAAAAAAATATGTTTACAAAAACATTACATTCTGTTGTGTTCCACTTAACAATCAGGCTTTATAGTAATTGCATGATCAATTACACAAAACCACAAAATTTCAACCAAAGCCCAAGCTCAATCCTCATGTCTGCAAATTTCAATGTTCTTGCCCAATATCTGGACGAACAATGGATAGCCGTGGAAGGTACCAACATCCTTGCGAGCGGAGAAAACGATCGGGAACCCGCGATAATTTTGGAACTATTTCACCCCAAACAGCTTCTTTCGAAGCAGATCACCTTCCGCCGTACAAAAGACCTGGAAAGTTTCCTGGCGCCTCTGCGTGTTCCTGGATTAAGCCTGGCAGAATAACCTGGCTTATTCAGGCTCGAAGGGGGGTAATTCACAACGCAATGGCTTGTCCTTGCGATACCCCAATGCGTAACCAGCTTGCATCAATTGGTGAATTTCACTCGTACCTTCATAGATCACTGCCCCACGGGCATTTCTCATATATCGCTCAACATCATATTCATCAGAATATCCATTGGCACCGTGGATCTGGATCGCCTCATTGGCTGCCTCAAAGGACGCATCTGTCGCAAACCACTTAAGCAGGGAGACTTCGCGGGTATTACGCATTCCTTTGTTTTTCATCCAACCCACTTTTAGGGTCTGCAACCTGCCCAATTCATAATCACGGGTCATTCGAGCGATCTTTTGCTGAACAAGTTGGTGCTTTGAGATCTCCTTGCCAAACGCTTTTCGCTCTGTAGCATAGCGGATGCTGGCTTCCAGCGATGCGCGGATCAGGCCTACTGCGCCAGAACCAACCGTATACCTGCCATTGTCAAGGCAACTCATTGCGATCTCAAATCCTTCGCCTTCCTCACCCAAGCGGTTTTCAACAGGCACGATAACATCCTGGCAACTAACCCACCCCGTAGAACCAGCTCTTACACCCAATTTGTTGTGAATATCTCCCCTGGTTACACCTGGCCAACTTGCTTCAACAATGAAGGCGCTAATTTGTTTGTGAGGATCACTGACGTTATTTTCGGTTTTGGCGAAGAAAAGTATATGGTCTGCTTTGGTTGCCAGGGATATCCACATTTTTTCGCCATTCAGTATGTAACGGTCACCATCGCGCTTTGCGGTTGCTCGCATCGCCGCAACATCACTGCCAATGCCTGATTCAGTTAGCCCGAACATTCCGAGCTTCTTCCCTTGCGCCTGGGGCACAAGGTATTTTTGCTTTTGGTGCTCGGTTCCCCATTGATATATGCCCAAACTGTTCAGGCCAACATGAACCGACATCACCACCCTCAAGGAGGTGTCAAGCGCTTCCAATTCTTCGCACACCAACCCAAGAGTGATGTAATCCATCCCTGCGCCACCATATCGCTCAGGGATGCAAATTCCCAATAACCCCAATGTTGCCATCTTGTTCAACAATGCAATCGGCATCTGTTGGTCACGGTCAGCTTGCTTGATCACCGGTGCTGCTTCTTTTTGGCAAAAAGCACGAACCAGCTCTACCGCTGAAATTTGATCTTGCGAAAGGGTAAGATCGAACATAGGATCCTTGACGAAGAAGTTTTTTAGTTAAACACCAATGTGCTTCGGACGATACTGCAAAGCCTCGGCAATGTGGTTGGCCAGAATCTGTTCAGATGTAGCAAGATCAGCGATCGTGCGAGCTACCTTCAGTACACGATGATATCCCCTTGCGGAAAGATTCATTTGATCAATAGCATTCTTCATCAAAGCATCGGCATCTGTACTAATATGGCAAAATTTTCTGATCTCAGCCAGACGCATATCCGCGTTGGCAAGGACTTCTCCATTACCGAACCTGCTTCTTTGCAACATCCTGGCCTTTTCGACCCTGGCCTTGATATCCGCAGAAGATTCTCCAACACGGTCGCTGGATAACTTACCATAATCTACACGTGGAACGGAAATATGGATGTCGATCCTATCCAGAATAGGACCGGAGATTCGTTTTTGGTACTTTAGAATGTTGGTAGAACTGCACGTACAGGCTTTTTGCAAATCTCCATAATACCCACACGGGCAAGGATTCATGGCTGCAACCAATTGAAAATTTGCCGAAAATGTAAGCGTGCCATTTGCTCGGCTAATGGTCACAACCTTGTCTTCCATAGGCTGGCGCATTACTTCCAATACCCGGGGGCCAAATTCCGGGAACTCATCCAAAAAGAGTACACCGCGGTGCGCCAAAGAGATCTCGCCTGGATGTGGGATGTGCCCGCCGCCGACCAAACCCGCATGGCTAATGGTGTGATGCGGCGAGCGGAATGGCCGGTTTTTTATCAGTGGTGACCCAGCAGGTAACAGATCGGCTACTGAATAGATGCGAGTAACATCCAACGATTCTTCCAATGACAGATCTGGCAAGATGGTTGGCAAAGCGCGCGCCAACAATGTTTTACCACTGCCCGGGCTTCCATACATCAGTATATTGTGCCCGCCGGCTGCAGTCACTTCCAATGCCCGCTTCACTTGTTCCTGGCCTTTTATCTCGCCAAAATCTGTCAGGTCTTCTTCCAGCCCATTTTCAATTGGATGTGGTATCGCCGGCTGGATCAACAAATCACCGTTGAGGTGATCAAAAAGTTGTTTCAAGGTACCTACCGCGATGATCTCGATATCGGGAACGAGGGCGGCTTCTGCTGCGTCAACCAACGGGCATATCAGCTTTTTGTATCCAAGGCTGCGCGCTGCAGCTGCCATGGGCAGCACACCCCTGGCATGGCGCACGCTGCCATCCAAGGACAATTCGCCGATCACAAGTGTGGCTTCCAAGGTATCTGAACGAATAGCCCCAGCCAGGATCATTACTCCCAAAGCAATTGGGAGGTCAAAATATGACCCCTCCTTGCGGACCGACGCCGGCGCCAAATTCACCACAATGCGTTGCCGTGGAAAAACCAACCCAGCGTTCCGGATCGCCGTTGTAACCCTTTCTCGGCTTTCCTGTACGGCCATATCGGGCAAGCCAACAATGGTTATCCCTGGCAATCCATTGGTAAAATCTACTTCAACTTCAACAATGGCCGCATCTATGCCAACAACAGCGCAAGTATATATTCTGGAAAACATGATACATATTGTACAAGCAATTTATAATTAACCTGTACTCTTACCCCATACTACAAGGAAAAACAACATGCCGATAACTGTTAAACTAACTGAAGCTGGCAAATTCGATGGCACAATTCTTTATCCTTCCATCGCAACCGGAGCAACCACACTCACTGGCACGCCCGAGGAAGCTGGCGAGATCGTCCAGATCAATGGTGTTTATGTGGTTTCCTTAGGCAAAAAAGAGAAACTCACCAACGAAACCCTTCGTCGTATCGGCGGTTCGATTGCCAAATGGATGGCTCGATTTCAAGTTAACGATTGTGCGGTTCAATTGGAACCGATCCTAAAGACAGGTATCTCCCCCTTGCCTGCTGTCCAGGCGCTTACTGAAGGTTTGGTGTTGGGAAATTTTAAATTTGATAAATACCTCGCCACGAAGAAATCCACCGTTCTAAGCGTTCAATTACTCGCCGCAGGTGTTGATGCCCATTCCAGCCTGGAAGGCGCCGTGGCATCTGCCTCCATTACCGCTGAAGCTGTCAATCTTGCCCGGGAACTTTCTCACGAACCACCCAACGTGATCAATCCCCAAACCATCAGCGATCTTGCCATGCAATTGGCCACCCAGTATGGCCTTACTTACAGAGAAATTGACTCCAAGGAATTGGAAAAAATGGGAGCGGGAGCGATCGTAGCAGTTGGCAAAGGCTCGCTCACTCCATCCCGTTTGATCATTCTGGAACACAATCTGAAGGATGGGCAAAAACCAGTGGTCTTGGTGGGTAAAACCCTTACAATGGATACAGGTGGTTATTCACTCAAGGGCACTGAAAACATCATCACCATGAAGTATGACAAGACCGGCGGCATGGTTGTATTGGCGGCGATGGTTGCAGTAGCCCGGTTGAAACTGGATACTCCGGTAGTAGGCATTTTGGCAGCCGCGGAGAATATGATCTCAAGCAAAGCATACCGGCCAGATGACATCCTCACTGCGATGAATGGTAAAACCATTGAGATCATCAGCACCGACGCAGAAGGACGTTTGGTTCTTGCTGATGCACTTACCTATGCAGAGCGAACCTACACTCCCCAAGCTCTGATCGATATTGCAACGCTGACAGGAGCGGTCTCTATCGCACTGGGCGACAATCGCGCCGGCTTGCTAAGCAACAACGATACACTTGCCCAAAAACTTTACGAAAGTGGCGAATTCACTTACGAGCGGGTTTGGCGATTGCCCTTGGATACCGAATACTTTGAACAGATCAAAGGCACCGATTCAGATATTAAAAACTCCGGTGGCCGAAAGGCAGGCACCATCATTGGCGGCATGTTCTTGCAACAATTCATCTCCGAGGATGTGCCTTGGGCTCATCTGGATATCGCCGGCATGATGATGGCTGAAAAAGAAATGCCTTATTGCCCCAAAGGCGGTATGGGCTTTGGGGTTCGGTTATTCTTGGACTATTTGAAAAATATTTCCTAACCGATAAAAAAAGTAGACGGGCCGATATCACACTGGCCCGTCTACAATTTTTTTTATTTTCTGGCCCAGCCTGTAAACCAAACCCACAGAAGGTCCTGCGCTGGCTTCCCATATACTGAAGCGCTCCCATCCTGCAGCGCGAGCGATGTGTCCAGTCCGTCTGATATCACCCCTTCGATATTGTCGGAATCATTCACGGCAGCCAATATTGTTGCATACATCGCGGTCTGGGCAGATACTCCATCATCATAACCGCTTGAAGCGGTTGCGGGCGTATTCATACCAATATAAATGTACTTGCCAGCCGGAATATTCGGCACAATTTCGTTCTGGATCAAGGAATATGCCCACGATATCAGTTCGCTGTCTTGGCCGGCAATTTCAGCCGGAAGATCGATCCGCCAGTCTACCCAGTATCCATCAATCATAGCATCAAAGGTAGGCACACCAACCAATCCATCTTCTCCCAGGGTGACTGCAAAAATCAGTTTGCCGCCATAATTGCGGCGCAAATCACCAACCAGGGTGTCCCACCTCGCCAGCAAGGCATCTGATTTTTCTGAGTTGCTGCCAGCGATCGGGACGATATTGCGAAGAGCATCCAAATCCAATACCAATGCTTCCATGTTATTTCGCTTAGCATATTGCGCCTCAGCCGAAAAAGATTGTGCCAATTGGTTAAATAACATGTCCAATTCGTCTTCGGTCAGTTCATCAAAATTTGGCGCATCCAACCCCTCGGGCGAGCGAATCGATACCCGCCACCATCCATACTCTACACCTGCAGCAAGTACGCTCTCAGCGGTGGAAATCCTTTCCTCGCTTGAATATGTCAACAAGGTGGGAGAATCCACGTCCAATTCGTAGGTATGGGTACCTACCAACAGGTTCGGATGCTGCCCATTCACCAGGGTCATCAAATTACTGGCCGCCAAACTGGATCGCGCCGGCTTTAATGCGTACCCAAACCGAAAAATTTCAGCTTTAGGATACGGGTACACCTCTGGCATCGCCAAGGCGCCTTCAACTCCAACATTCTTCCATTCGTTCACAACCACTTCTCTGGCAATTTCAGGGTTGGTTCCCAGGTCCAAAATGTCGGTTAAGACTTCACTCAAACCTTCACCCTCACCTACCGAACAAACATCATTTCGGCAGACCTCGATCTTATATCGATCTTTTATTGGCAATGGCTTTGCCAAACGGAGCCGCCACTGGAGATCGCCACTTTTCTTTAGCTGAATTGGCCCGCCAAAAACGCCCTCATCTATAAGCACACTCACAGAATCTTCGGTTGGTGTGTTTGGTGGAACATTGACAACGATTTCGTATCCAATTTGATCAATGAAAGGTGAATCAGCTTTGTCCTCTACAACCATATCTTGTTGGCTAACCACTACAAGAAAAGTTTTTTCGGTACTGCCTCGATGACTGGCAACATTTACGTTTTCAGCGCCCAGTGAATAACGATACCGTAATGTTGACCCCATTGTTGTTGGCACTGAAAAGCGAAAAAGTGCGCTATTCCCTCTCCATTCAACCTGCCCCAATGGCATATATGCAATTACGCCCCGGCCAGAAAATTCGTCATTTAGATAAAGCAATGGTGTTGGATCGTTTTCCAACATGCCGTTGATCTCAACATTAATTGAGACAGATGTCATGCGGCCTTCAGGCATACTAAAATTGGCTACTGTCCGTTGGCCAGCCGAAATAAGTGCTTGCTGCTGAAAAGGCGATGTCCCGGCGGGTCCAAACGCCCTTAGCCAGTGTGTTCCCGGGCGCATTCCGGTAATTTCAAATCTGCCTGCAAAATCTGTCCGTACAAGGTCGCTTCCTGAAGCAACTTGCACCCCTTCCATCGGATTCCCAGCCGCATTGGTAACCACGCCTGAAAGAATGCCAAAATCGCCTTTGCGTTGCTCGCCTTCCCACCGCCACAAATAGTCCTTTGTTGCTTCTCCAGGTTTGGCTACCCTCAAAGCCGAAGAAAACCGGCCAGATGCTTCTTCGAGGTTACGGAACTGGCCTTGACGAACGTAGCGATACCAGATCGTTTGATCCCCCAGGCCTTCCACATCCACTGCATATTCCACATCAGTAACAGCCGTCATCGGAACAAATCTGGACCAACTTCCATCGATGGAAAATGGGTCCAATAGCTCTACCACGATCGATTGGTCTGCAGTCAATGGTTCATGGAGGGTTAATTCGAACCCCGTTATCGGCTGATCCATTGGCAATCGAAATTTTTCCGCTGCCATCGAACAAGCCGCGAGGCTCGACGCCAACACCAATATGGCAAAGGTTAGAAATTTAATTCGTGGAGGTAAAAACAAGGCATGGTTTTGCATACCCTAATTATACAAACCTTGCTTAGGGTTGTGTTGGCCTAATGGCAAGGTTTGCCACCCAGCTAAAAAGGATGCTCACAAAGTACAAAACGATCAATGGCGCCATAACCAATCCCATATTCACCGGGTCGATGGTTGGGGTCACCATGGCAGCAAGGATAGCAATGATCACGACAGCGAAACGCCAATAATTAAACAACATACCCGGTTTCAATATTCCTGTTGTCGATATTCCAAAAATTATCAAGGGAAATTCAAATGAAATACCGATCCAAAACAGTACACTGGTCAAAAAATCGAAATAAGATTGAGGCCGAAGCTTCGTAGAGACGCCCATAAAATCCAGCAGGTATTGCAATGCTCCTGGCAAAAAAACAAAATAAGCGAATCCGATTCCTGCCAAAAAAAACAAAAAAGCCAGCGGTATGGAGAGCAAGCTCAATTTACGCGCCCGAGGCATGATGCCTGGCGCAAAGAAGAACCAGATCTCAAAAGTGATGTAAGGGGTAGCGATGCTAATTCCTGCCAGCAAAGCAACCTTCATAAACACACCGATCGATTCAGTTACCTCGATCGCCTGTAGATTTTGGACCCCCCCGATGGGTTGTGCCAAAAAAGCAATGATCTGCTGAGTAAACGTAAGTGAAACCAGTATGGACGCAACCAAAAATAACACGGATCGCAATAGATGTTTTCGAGCGGCTTCAAGTTCGTTGAGAAATAAGGTGGGGGCTTCAAATGCGGTCGCGATACTTTCACTCACCGGCCTGTCTTCAGGCACTTCATTAAGGAAACGGTAAATTGCCCCTTTTTTGATCCAGTTTGTAACAGGGCTGATGAGCCAGCCGAGGAATCGAAAAGGTGATCGCAGCAACCATAATGATGCTCGCCCAATAAATTGAAAAATTGCATTGATCCATTTCATTCCGGATCTACACGCTTTGGTTCAGGAGGAGAAATGGTAGCGGTTTCAATTGACCGACTCACATCCCTGATCGGTTCTTCCAATTCCTTTTGCAAGTCTTCCAACATTGCCTCTCGCATAAGGCGATTGGGCAGCCGTGTCAATTCATCTCCGGTTTTTCGTACCGCTGCCCATTCAGGCGAAAGGATCACCTTCCGCAACATCCTGCCAATCGATTTTCCTGCAGAAACCATATCTTTTGGACCCAATATGATCAAAGCGATCAAAATAATAAAGGTAAGTTCGGGAATTCCGATACCAAGGATATCCATATTCGTTTATAAGGCCACAAAGGCTGCGTGAATTTCGTCCTCGTGGTCTGCCAAGCTTCCCAAAACGCCATTTACGAACTTTGAGGCTGTATCGGAACCATATTCTTTTGCGAGCTCCACAGCCTCATTGATGGCGATCTCGGTCGGGGTGTGTTTGGTTACCGCGAATTCCCAGGTAGCGATGCGCAAAATGTTTCTGTCGATCGCCGGAACCTGATCAAATGGCCATTCGGGTGCATATACTTCAATAACGTGATCTAACTGCGTAGCCAAATGTATGACACCGGTGACGATCTCATTGGCAAAAGCTACCAATTCTTCCGTCAATTCCGCATTTCCCGATTCTGCCCGATCGGCCAACCTTTGCGAAAAAACCTGGCCAGGCAAATGGCCAGCCAAGTCTACTTCATACAAAACTTCCAATGCCAAGGCGCGCGCCTTGGTTCTCTGTTTCATTACTACAAACCGCCTTCATACACAATATTTTCAATGTGGATGTTAACCTGGCCTACTTCCATGCCCGCCATTTCTGAAATAGCCCTGCTCACCGCCAATTGAATATTGCGGCTTACTTCCCTGACGTTCATATCCGCTCTCAGGTTTAAGTACAGATCCAAGTACACCAGATCTTCTTCCAATTGCAGCCTTATCCCTTCGTAGCCAGCGGTTTTGAATAACGTGCCCAGGTTCGCAGGCGCCTTGGCAAAGCCCTGGACGCCTTCGGTAGCCAGTGTGGTCATTTTCGTAATTGTATAAACTACTTCAGGAGTAAGGGTCGTTTTTCCATTGGTGATCATTTTGTTTGTCATATTGTGCTCCTTTTTTACATCATTGCCATGCCGCCATCTACACCCAATACCTGGCCGGTTATGTAAGCGGCAGAATCAGAAACAAGAAAAGCAACCGCGGAAGCGATCTCGGTTGGATCACCGCGACGGCCGAGAGGGATCATTTTCATCGCTGCTTCCAAAGCCTCAGCGGGCATAGCCTCCAAAATCTCGGTATCGACAAAACCGGGAGCAACGGCATTCACAGTAATATTTCTGCTGGCAACTTCTCGGGCCAATGCTTTTGTAAAGCCGATCTGGCCGGCTTTTGATGCTGAGTAGTTGGTTTGTCCGGGGTTGCCGAGCTGCCCTGAAACAGAGGAAATATTCACCACGCGGCCGTATCGTTTCCGCATCATGTGACGGACAGCCGGCTTGGTGCAATTGAAGGTAGATTTGAGGTTTGCATCCATCACCGCATCCCAATCCTCTTCTGAGATCATCATTAGTAAATTGTCTCGGGTGATGCCAGCATTATTGACCAGGATGTGAAGGTCGCCAAACGTATCGATCGCGAATTTAATCAGCGCGGCAGCTTGTGAATGATCAGAGACATCAGCCATCATCGCCGCTGCGTCACCTCCCACCTCCTTGATCAGCCTGACCACTTCATCCGCCTGAGCCGAAGATTGGTTGAAATTGACCACAACCTTCGCTCCAGCTGAACCTAAAGCCAGTGCAATTGCCTTGCCGATTCCACGTGAAGATCCAGTAACAACTGCTACTTTCCCTGCGATCGATTTAGTAAGGTCCACGGTAATTCTCCTGTTTTTGATTATACATTAGACTGATGGAGTAACACCTTTGCCGTTTTTTGGTTTCCAAAAAAAGCCCAAATAGAGGGCTATCAACAAGGTCCCACCCACCAAAAGCACCACTGCATCTTGCCAAAATCTGATCGGAAACAATCGGATCAACGAATCATCAAGGCGGAATAACCAAGTATCGCCTGCAAAAAAGAGCGAGTGAAACCAGGCAAAAAAATTCCAAAATGAGGCGGCCGCAAACAATCCCAGGCTAACCAACAAAACGGCCAACAATTGGCTCCCCTTTTTGATGGCTATGGAAAATTGTACGGGTTGCTTCATAGACCATAAAAGCAACCCACAAAACCCAAAAACGAAGAATGATCCCAACGCTACTCGATTTAATTTATCGACCACCAATTTTACATCAACCAGGTGGTCAATTTCCCGTTGGTTATAAAGTGGGTTGCCATCCACCAATGTCAATGATGCCAAGTCGTTCCCAACAGTACCTGACCGCAACGCGTCCACTGTTTTTTCGGCATAGAACAAACGGTCATTCTGACTAAAACCATATGAATCTGCCGGAAACCAGGGCATCCGGTACTCTAACCCAACAAATGCATGCGAGATAAGTAAATTTACCAACAACATCGGTAAAATAACCACAAATGCCAAAGAAGCGATCGATCGTGCCATAAATAATACGAATTGATTTTTCATTGGTTCTGCTCCGAAAATAAAAAGTTCAAGACCAATCCATTGGTCGCCCATTCGATCTGAGATCGGTCATCCGTATAGATGTTGCCGTGTTCAAATTGGCTGCTTATTGAGTTGACAGTATGGGTTGTGGTCTGAAGTAACAGATCCCCTTTTTTCGCCTGTGCGACGAGATGGGCGTAATTATTCGCATAATTATAAATGCTTGCTTCTGACGGGCCAGCAAAAATGATCGAATTCATGGTACCAGGAAGGTCCATTATAAATACACGCTCAAAAACTTGTGAAAGGGTGGTCGCCATATCATTGATCAATCTCCGATCAGTGTTCGTCCGGCCGACATTGATTGCCACCATTCCATTTTGTTTTAACCGCGCCTTGCAAATTTCAAAAAACTCGACGGTTGTGAGGTGTGGGGGTATGTACGGCGGTCGATACGCGTCCACAGCAATAATGTCGTAAATGGCAGAAGATTGCGCCAACAAAGAACGGCCATCACCAATGTGGATATTCACATCCGCAGGATCCAGCCCAAAATAAGCCTTTCCAACTTCAACGATCTTTCCATCTATCTCGAAGCCATCAATGTTGGTTTGGGGATACATGTTTCTCGCCTGCCGGGCAGATGTTCCCGCAGCCAGTCCAACGATCGCTATATCACTCACCATGGATGAATTAAAAGCAGGTAAAAATAATGGGGCAACCAAAAATTGCTCCCATGGCCCACCGTAAAAAAGCGTGTCAGGATTATATTGGGAGTGAAACCCTTGCCCTTCATTCAACCGTAGAAATGTATCTCCGCCATACTGTAAGACTTCGATGTAGTTGTAGTCACTCTCGGTCTCGTATACCTGTCCAGGGGTTATTTTTAATGGACCGTTATACAAGATCAGCATCAATAACATGAACAATGGCAATAAAAACACCAACCATCTTCGGGCGCCAAACGCTCTGTTTCCCATCAAAAACCAACCAAAAGCCACATAGGCACATTGCACCGTGGCAAACAAAATAATGGTTTTGGCGGTGCCGATCGTTCCAAACAAGAACAAAGTCGGTAAAAATGCGCCCAGTACAGACCCAAGCGTGGATATCGCACTGACCCTGCCCGCGAATCCGCCTAAATGTTCATTTCGGCTTCCCTCCAATCGAATCATGTATGGGGTTACGGTCGCCAACAGAGTGATAGGCAGGCTGAAAATAATGATCGTAGAAACAAAAGCACCCGCCAAGACAGGCAAATTTAGTGCGTCAAAAGCCAGTGCTGCATTCCTCAACAATGGGGCCGCCACCAATGGGGTCACCCCCAATGCCAAAGCTCCAATTGCCAACAAGCGGAACAATCCATCGTAAGTTGGATCTTGATCTGCCCGTCTTCCACCATACCAATAACCAACTGAAAAATAAACCAGGATCAGGCCGATCACGATCGACCAAACCAAATTGCTTGAGCCAAACACATTTTGCAACAACCGCGATGCGCCAAATTCAGCAGCCAATGCGGTCATCCCAGTAATGAATATCAATCCGTATTTGTATGCGCGCATTCGTTAATTCTACCTGATGGACCAATAAACCTTTCTTAAATATTGCTACGCGCAACCAACATTTGACGGATTACAGGGCATCGGGTAAAATTAATTTTCGCCAATCGTCTGGTTGGCTATCAAAATGAGGGCAAGGGTAACCGGGGTGTTCCCGGTGAGAGGTGCCCGAGGAGAAACTGTTATGGAAAAAGTAGTACTCAAAGCCACCAAACGTTCTGTCGTTGGCAAACAAGTCAAGCAACTTCGCCGCAAAGGTGAACTGCCTGCTGTCATTTACGGCGCTCATGTTGAGCCCATCAACATCAGCCTCGAGGCTCATTCGACCGGCCTGATCCTGCCCAAACTCACCGCTTCAAGTGTTATCAATGTTGAGGTAGAAGGAAAAGTTTACCCGGTTTTGGTTCGCGAGACTCAAAAGAATTATGTGAAGGACCTCTATACACATGTAGACTTTTTAGCCGTTTCGCTCAGCGAGAAAATTACAGCCAATGTCCGCATCCACTTCCATGGTGTCGCTCCAGCCATCAAAGAATTCAGTGCTGCCATCGTGCACTCCCTCGAATCTATCGAAGTCGAAGCTCTCCCCAATGATCTCCCTGAAAAGATCGAGGTAGACCTTACCAAACTCGCCAAACTGGGTGATTCCTACCATGTTCGCGATTTGGCAATTGGCCCGAACGTAACTGTGCTCACCCCCAAGGACGAATTGGTTGTGGTTGCTTCCGCCACCCACGAGGAATCACTTGATTCTGGTATTGCCGCTGTTGAACCTGAAGTGATCGAAAAAGGCAAAAAAGAAGCTAACGCCTGATATTGCGTTGGTATTTTTCAGACTGTAACACGACAGGCACCCTTTCATTGGGTGCCTGTTTTTTTTCTTGATCATCCCTGTTTACTGACTTATGAAAAATTGTCTTTTTCAGTGGGCAGGTAGCTGCCTTCTACCCAAGTCTCGCCAGTTGGTGTTACCTCTTTTTTCCAAACCGGCACAATTTGTTTCAACCGGTCGATTCCATAACGCGCTGCCTCAAATACTCCCGTATCTCTATGTGCTGCCGAGCAGGCGATCAGCACAGTTGGCGTTCGTGGCTCCAATCTGCCGATCCGCTGTACGATGCTGATGCCAATCACACTTTCCCACTTATGCCGGATCTCATCGGCTACCTGTCGCATTTTTTCTTCTGCCATTTCCTGATACGATTCGTATTCCAAATGGTCGGTTAAAGTATGGGTGCCTTTATTGGTAATGCCTCGTACCACCCCATAGAACACCGCAACCGCCCCGGTTTCCACGGTAGTGATCTCATCCACCAGGGTATCCAGATCCAGTGGATCATATGTGATTGCGCATCGGGTTATCAGGTTTTTCTGTGCAAACTCATCTTTCATTATAAAAATCCCCGCTTTTTCCGCCGTGTTTTTCTACCAGCCTAATATTTCCAATGACCATTTTTTTATCAATCGCCTTTGCCATATCATATAAGGTTAATGCGCAAACACTTACCGCCGTCAACGCTTCCATTTCCACACCTGTCTTTCCGTCAACCTTGGCCATGGCTTCAATACGAATCCCTGGCAAGTTTTCGTCTGGAGTTAATTCAACACTCACATTGGTAAGGTTGAGCGGGTGGCAGAGCGGAATAAGTTCGGAAGTTCTTTTTGCGGCCATGATGCCAGCAATCTGCGAAACAGTGCGGTAATCACCTTTTTTGTTCACACCGGTTGTCAGTGTTTTGTAAGTATTCAAATCCATGCGGATTTCGCCGCGGGCTATTGCTGTTCGACTGGTCGGAAGTTTTTCACCAACATCCACCATTGTGGCATTGCCCTCATCATCGATATGGGTAAGTTTTTGTGAAATCATAGCGCAATTATAATATATGGGCATGGTGATATAATCCCCGCCAATGGAACTCAATATCGCAAGCACACAATCCAGTGGTTATAAGGTCATCATTCCGGTCTTTGAAGGGCCGTTGGACCTGCTGCTACGCTTGATTGAACACGCTGAATTGGAGATCACTTCGGTCTCCTTATCGCTGGTTACAGACCAATATTTGCAGCACATACGTAGTTTTGAGGATTCCAAACCCGAGCAGATCTCAGCATTTTTGGTGATTGCTGCAAAATTGATCCAGATCAAATCAGAAGCATTGCTCCCCCGACCCGTTGTCCGTGAAGCCAGCGAAGAGGACCCGGCGGAAACATTGGCTGAACAGTTGCGCCTGTATAAAAAATTTAAGCAACTCGCCAATACGCTCGAAAAAATGGACATCGCCGGCAGGCACACTTTTGTTCGGGTGTCTGCACCTCCAAAATTGGAGGGCAAACTGGACTTGTCGGAGTTATCACTTTCTGATCTTGTGATGGCAGCCCAACAGGTGTTTATGTTGGAGAACGAAAAAAAGGCACTCGGAACAGTTATTACCGCCCCCAAGATCACAATTCGCCAAAAGATCCAGGCCATAAGCCAGTACATTCGCAACCATGAGCATTTCGTATTCAAAGATCTGCTCACCGGCTCCAGTTCCCGTCTTGAAGTAGTAGTAACTTTCCTCGCCTTGCTCGAACTGGTCAAGCGTTATCGTGTAAACGCGACGCAGGATTTGGTTTTTGGTGAGATCCGGGTTGAAAAATCAGATTCATGGGTCAACGATGAAGAATTTGACCTTGAGTTTGAGTGACAACCTTTTTCCACAAATACACACCTGTCCAAATACCGGCGTGGTCAAAAATCAAAACATCCACCCAGCTGGGGTACCTGCCTTCAGAAAAAATCTGATGTGCTTCATCGGTCACCGCATAAACCAAACAAACCAAAACCACCTGCCAAAAGGATCTCGAATTCGAATTTGCGAATTGGTATGCCAAAGCCAATAACATGTAACCCAAAAAGTGGCTTCCTTTTTTAACCAAGTGGTCCACCACGCCAAAAGAGGGCAGATCATCGGAAGACTGCGAGGAAGCAAAAAAAATGGTAGCCGCCACCGAAACAAAAGGTAGCCAACGCCACACGCCCATTTTTCGAGATAATTGTGTTAAACTTGGCAATAAGGAGCTAAACATTATGACTGAAAATTTGAATACCCAGATTGAATTAGAAGAGAACGACCCTATCTACTACAAACCCAAGACCTTGAATATTATAGCCACACTTTCCGGTATATTTTCGTGGATCGTTCTGGCCGGTTTCGTCGGTTTGGTTGTCGGACAATCAATCATCCTCTCCAACCTTACCCAGGGCGCTGCCATCACTGAGTTGGTCAACGAACCCCAAGCCTTAAACTGGATCTATAGCAATATTGTAACCCCTGTATTTTTTGCCATCGTTTCCTTTTTCGCCCTTCAGGGTGTCTCCATCGGTCTCAATGTACTGTTAGAAATTGACTTTAACGTACGCGAAGGTAAATAAGTATTCTGCGCACCAAAGCAAAGGGCGGCCAACTTGGCGCCCTTTTTTATTGTCATTGATTTGATTTCTTGACGATTCTTCTAACCAGTGGTATTCTACAACCCTAATGGCTACTATCAATACCACTACCAATCGCACCGATAACCGTAAGCAACACATTACGGGTCTTTGGTCGTAGGTACTTATAAGAGGTAAACAAAATAAACCAAAGCCCCGCTAAAAACGGGGCTTTTTAATAACCAGTTTTAAGGAGATCATCATGGAAGTCTCGAATACCACCCCTGTTTATGCGGTTCCAGAACAAAATCTGGTTCCGGTCAATCCTTATCTCAAGGATATGCAGGCAATCCCGCCATCCCGAATGTTCCTGATCAACAAATCTCTCAAAGTTTATCAGGAAAAAAATCCGGGAGCGACCGTTTTTGATGCCTCGCAAGGGGATGGAGGAGCCTCATTGCCAGGGGTTCCGCGGCAGATATTAGAGCGTGCCGCTGAAATGCAAATTGAGCATGGTACAAGTTACGATATGCCATTTGGAACCGAGGCTTACCGAAAGTCAGTCACCGAAAAGTACTGGAAATTGGAACCATCACTGGGTTACGGGCCACAAAACGTATTGGGTACTTGCGGTGGCCGCGATGGCTTGATCAAGGCTTACCAGACCATGTTACACATGGGCCATGGGCGCGAAGGCGATGTGATCGCAGTCTCTCGCGTGCCGTGGATCAGTTATAACTGGGGACCCTACGGGATAGGCGCAAATGTGGTTTGGTCACCGGGCGACCCTGCCAATGGCTGGGCATATACGGAAGAAGGTATCCAGGAAACTGTCAAGTTTACTGCCAAGAGTGGCCGCAAGGTGGCCGGTTTGGTGATCACCAATCCGGATAATCCGACCGGGCTTACGACCTCGGTTGAAAAACAAGTATCTTTGGCCAAGGCAGCCCTTGCTGCGGGTATTCCGTTTGTGTTATTCGACTGGATGTACCATTACGTTACCGATGAATCACCGATGGATCTCAACAAATTCTTGGCAAATTTTGATCCCGCGGAACGCAAGAAATTGATCTTTTTGGATGGCATTACCAAATCTTTGGGCGGTTCCAATGTGCGCAATTGCCATCTCATCGCAGATGAAGAGGTGGTCAAATTTATTGTGGCACGTGCTTCCCACACTGTAATGCCCACTTTTTACTCCCTTGCGGTAGCAATGGCGGCTTACGAAATGGGTTATAGCGAAGCTGCCAAGTCCATCATTGAACCAACCAACCAGAGCCGTCGCGTGCTAAAACCATTGTTGGAAAAAGCAGGATTCACTCATATTATCGGTAAAGGTTACTATGCCTTCATTAATGTCGGCGAGTTCGTAAAAGCCAAAGGATGGGCGGATAGCGAACCGCTTGGACAATACCTCGCCGAAAATTTTGGTGTGGCCATCGTTCCTGGTGCGTTTTTCTCGCCATTCGGTAACGATTGGATCCGTTTTAGTTATGCCACCCCCCAAGACCGAACTGTCGGCGCTTTCGAGAGGTTGGTCGAAGGTCTCAATTCCCTCAGATAAGGCGCTTTTTAATGTCATTATTTAACCCAAAGCAGTTTGCTGAAAAATTTAACCTTGCGTTGGAATCTGTAAAAGCCGAAAAACCAAATGGTGGCCTAAGTGGTATCGAGCTGGAATGGAACTTGCTCGATGAACGATTATCACCTCTGCTGACCGTTGGTTCCGGCCCAGCAAAAATGTCTTTTGTTGATTACCTGCGAGCTGAATGCTTGCCAAAAGACTTGGTCCATTTTTCGCAGTTGGAAGTTTTTCATTGGATGGTAGAGTTCGCTTCCAAACCGTATTACTCTGCAAAAGGCGCGATCTACGAGACCCGCCTTTTGGAAGCGATCTTGATCAACTCGTTAAAAAAAGCTGGCAAACACTTCAATGAAAACCTGTTCTATTGGCATGGCAATCTTTTGTTCCAAACCGATATTACCCACGATTCTATTCCGGGGAATTGGAGTATAGCCAAGCGGCGCTACCTTGAACGTTGCGTGGACTTATACGGCAATACCCTTGCTACCGCCGGTATCCATATCAATCTATCGTTGCCAGACCCATTGTTCAGCTGGGATTTTATGCACTTGCCTCAGGCTGATCGCAACAGCAAACATCTCGACCAATTCAAAAGCGAGTTTTACATCACAGCCACTCGCTGTTTGCGAGCTTTTGCTTCCTTATACATCGCTACCAGCGCATCTACTCCGTTGCAAGCACAAATGCGCAATGGTAAATCGGTGGTTGTGCTTACCGAGTTTGATTCTGTTCGTAATTTAACCTTCCCGAACCCCGCAGAGATCGACCAGGCAGACCTGTACCGTAGTTATAAGGACTATAAGGCAATTTCGTACGACCTCGTAAATCGCGGTGTCCGTTTTGGGAATAATAATTGGACCCCCGTCCGCGCTCGTTCTTTTGCGGAGCCAGTTGAACGCCTGATCTCCACCACTGGCGACCAACTTAATGACTTGTATACTCGCGGTTTGTATTCAATCGGTGATCTTACCCCCGCAGAGGAAATGGCGCGCCAGATCGAAAAACAAAACCTGCTCGCCCGCATCAACCTGCCCATGGGCCGCGTGGAGATCCGCACTGATGATGGAGGACACCCAGTCGCCACGGACTTGGCCAACCTGACGCTTAAAAACCTGCTGCTGATGCGGATCTATGCCGACCCCACATTTGCGCGTTCATTCAGGTACGACCGAGAAGACATCACTCGCGCCCGGGCAAACGAAGTATTGGCCAGCCAAAAAGGCCTCAATGCTGAAATTGAAAATCCGCTGACAGCAAAACCTGTCAAAATGCGCGATTTCCTTAAATGGACCTTGACCGAATTAACGCCTTTAGCCGAAGCACTTGGAGTAAACAAAGATCTGCAACCCTTGTGGGATATGGCTAATGGAGGCCCCAATACCTCCAATATTCTCCGATCCCGCATTCGCGAGTTCATTGGCGACAAAGATGAGGTTCCGATGGACATCCTCCGCATGATCGCACAAGAACGACAGGACCAGATAGCTGGCGAGGTTGAGCTCATCACCGCTAACTTGGGAGAGATTTCGGCTGAAGCCTTCAAGTTGACTACCATTATAGATTCCGCACGGGTAGAAGCCCTCACCGAAACCAGTCTGCCCATCCGATTCCGCCCTGCAGTTGATGCCAACCTGCCCAGCGAGTATGCCACCAAAACCGAAGAGATCGTGGACCTTTCTTCCACCCTAATCCGGATCCCTTCTGTCACCGCTTGCCCGGAAGAACGGCTACATGAGGTTCACAGGGCGGGGACGATCATTTACGATTACCTAAAAAATGCCGGGTTGGCGGTACGTTATTTCGATGGCAAGTACCCTGCCATTCTCGCATCTTTTCAACCAAAAAATTCTGTACACAAAATTGGCTCATCCCTGCTAACAGGCCACTTCGATGTGGTTGAACCAGAACCTGATGACAGCCAATTCCTCCCATCCGTAGAAGGCAATTATCTCACGGGGCGTGGTTCTGCCGACATGAAAACAGTTGTTGCTACATACCTGGTTTGGATGAAGGATGTACAGCAAGCTGGAGGGCCATTCCCTGATATTTCGATGTTGCTGGTTGGCAACGAAGAAAATGGCGAAGCTGAAGCATGGGGTACACCTCAAGTACTTAATCTGCTTAAAACTGAGAGTGGTTATGAGCCTACCTTCTTTATCGCAGGGGAGAGAACAGGCGAAAAAGGGGATGAGCTCTACGGCGAGATCTGCGTTGAAAATCGTGGCGTTATGCGCTTTGATGTGATCGCTCGCGGATCCAAAGGGCATTCTGGTGTGGCAGGTACCGGCGATTTATCAGACAAACTGATCAATGCCCGAGAAGGATTGAATGAGATATTTGGCAAAAACCTCACACTGAAATCCGACGACGGCTGGCAATCGCAAGCCAAATTTCCGTTTATTAAGGTAGGCACGCCCGGTGTTTACAATGTTACTGCCGCCGTAGGCATTTTGGGGGTAGAGATACGTCCGATACCGCAGGACAACATCAGCAACTTGCAGGTTGAGGTTGAGCGCTATTGTGCTGAAAATGGCCTTGAAGTGGAATTTTCGGTGAATGAAGCTGGCGTTGCCTGCTCTGCCGATAACCCGGCTTTGCGTGCCCTGATTGCCGCCGTACGGGCAGTTTCTGGCGCCGAGCCGCGCATTGGTCGAAAACTACCCGGCACAAGCGCTCGATTCGCACCGGGTGGCCAGGCTGTAGTGTGGGGCCAAAGTGGAATTGGCCCGCACAGTAAAAACGAAAAACATTATATTCCCAGCATCGAACCGTTCTACAACTGTCTTTGGGAATTTTCCCGCCAGCTTAAAGGGTAGTTCAGGCTGAAATCATCAAAAAAGGATCGGTGTTTACCCGATCCTTTTTTGATGGCATATGTCATCACGGATTATGCGTATGCCGGTTCCAACGCATACTTGCGAACGAGTGCTTCAAATCTCGGATCTTGACGGATAAAATCCAGATCCATGTCAGCTTGCGCAAGCGCGATTGAAGTTTGTTTCTTTTGCAGGGCTGTCTCCAAAAACTGAAGAGCCAGGTTTGTTTCTCCTCGTACCGATTCAAAACATGCTCGGTCATATTCTTTTTCGTTCTTCATAAATGGCATGGCGAAATCGATGTGGTACTTGGCTTTATCTGGGTAACCTAATCGTCGAAAGTAATTGGCCAGCGCGCAGTGGGCGTAAGTAGATGTGGGGTCCATTTCAAGCACTTTTTGCATTTCAGATATGGCGACATTGAAATTTCCATATGCCGCGTAGAGCGATCCCAGCTGGAAATGGTAGATATGTTTGCGTGGTTGAATGGATACCGCATTCTCGTATGCGAAGATAGCCTTGTCGTACCAGCGTTTGATCTTATACAAGTTGCCCAGCGAATCCCAAGCGCGGTCGTTGAAAGGGTTCTCCTTCACCGTTGTCTCAAACTTGCGGATCGAGACCAACAATTGGTCGTCATCCATGTCCATATCAACCGGTTTGTTTTGCTCAAGAACCATCGCTTCATCGCTCGCCAGTTGCTCGTGAGTACTTGTTGAACTTTGGTTGACCGCATCCATTTCGATCATTTCTGGTTCTGCCATATCTCCGCTGGAATTACTTGCAGTGACAATGTTCGGCATCGGTTTATCCAAACGCAATCCTTCCATCGTCCTTTGGTAATACTCCAACGCTTTCTGATAAACCTTGATCCCGTCATTACCATAGGCATTGTGGTCAAACACATTTCCCAATTGATAACAAGCAACTGCCTCGTCCAATTTTCCGTGTTTGGTCATCAGGTCCCCCATACCATTCCAACTTTCAGGGTCTTCCGGGTTTTGTACCAGGGATTTATGATAGGCAGCCTGAGCTTCATCATTCATATCCAAGTTTTCATAAAGGGCGCCTACTTTGTTCCACGGAAAGATCTGGTTAGGGGCCAATTCAGCCGCCTTGAGGTACGCATCGATCGCGCCCTTTATGTCGCCAAAGGCTGTACGCACCAATGCCAGTGAATGCCAGGCAAGCGCTTCGATCCATCGATTGTCGCTTTTTTGGGCGTCACCAATGGCCTTGGTCAAAACTTCCTCAGCATCTTCAAGCTGGCCATTGCGCCAATGCATAATGCCCATCGTCAACAACATTGTCAGGCGCAACCCTTCCTGGTTTTCCTCAATGCTCGCATCCGCATCGGTCATTGGCTCCTTGCTTGTTTCAACGGATTCAACGTGCAACGGCTTTTGTTCTACCATGCCAACCGAAGGCAGCTGATTAGCCAGGCTTGGGTCCAACTCCAGAGAGCGGTTCAAATAACCCAAAGCCAACTGGCCATCGCCCAAACGAATGCACATCTTGCCCATTTCCATCAAGGCCAGCGCTTTGTCGCTGTTGGCTTGGCTGTTCTTCACAACTTCTTCAACCAAGCTTTGTGCCAATGCAACATCTTCACTTTTTGCCGCGGCCGAATAAAGCTTTTCCATCAACTGTGGGTTACGGTCACCACAATCATACAGGCTCTGGTATATCTCAAAAGCTTTTTCCGAAAGATCCAATTTTTCATACATGCTTGCCAATTCCAACCAAGTTTGTGTGTTTTCCATGATTGCTCTCCTGATATTTTTATTCTTACAACCACAAGCGGGTTGGGTGTGGGTTTTGGCGCAGCATATTGGCAGCGCGGCTAAACAGGCTATTGTTTTCAATCTCGATTGGCTCTGCGATGGGTGCCACGTTGGCAGGTTGCATATACCATAACGTGTTTACTTCCGCACCAAAATCAGTATTGGATTCAATGTTATTGGTTTCGTCGACCTCTTCGCTATCCAGGTCAACGCCCAGTTGGCCGATCATCTTGCGGATCATCTCTTTTTCCAAATCAGCAGCAGGGGTGCCGATCCGATTTGCCGTTGGAGCCTTAAGACTATTCGCCACCGCGTAAGCACTCACACCGACCCGGTTAGCGATCTCATCGATCGAATAGTCGTGCTCGCTGGCAAGTTTTTGCAGATCAGACGCAATTTCTCCGCTGTCCTTTATGCCATTGTGCATATTTTCATGCAGCCTGATCTCAATCGATTCCGCGTCAGTTAGGTTGCGGATGATCGCTGGAACCGAAACCTGGCCAGCCAGTTTGGCAGCCGCAAATCGGCGATTGCCGGCGACCACCGAGTACAGTTGGCTATCCCTGATCGGGGTAACGATCAAGGGCTGCAATATTCCATGCAACTTGATCGAACGCACCAGATCATCCAGCATGTCATCATCAACTTCACGGGCCACCAAATCTGAGACCTGGATCGTCGCAAACCGCATTTCACTTTTTTTAGCGCTGCTATTAAGCTCTGCGATGATCTTTTCCACAATACCCGCCATTTCCATTTCGCCTTGCAGTCGATACACACTTCGAATTCGGGTCCATGCTTCGGCAATTTCGGTGCCATCTTCAAGCAATTTTATTAGTTCTTCCAACTCCAACAGTGCTTCCTCAAGTTTCCCCTGGGTCAAGTATGCCTGAGAGAGGTTGCTATGTACGAACGGCAGCATTGGATCGATCCGAATGGCAGTCTGATAAGCATCCACCGCGTCATCGTAGGAACCCACCTTGAACAATACCAAGCCAAGTTCATTCCAAACATGGGCATTGTCTTCGCCATTTGCTTCGGGAACCTCGGGCTTAGCCAGATAAGTTGTCACGTCATCGGGTTGTGTTTCAACGAGAGCGCTAAGTTCATCCACAGCCTGGTAAACCCTGATAGCTTTAAAGTGCATATTGGCTGCCACATACAATGCCCCCAACTTACGGTTTAATTCCAACATTTTCCCGGCATTGGTCGCGCAAGGTAAGGCGCGTTGCACCAACTCGGCCGCCGCCGAGAAATTGTTTAATTTTTCTTGCATGGCGGCAGCGAGGATCAACGCGTCGATGTTTCGGGGTGATTCTTGCAAAATGGAAGTGAAGGTATCCAGCGCTCGTTGGTGATGGCCGTTTTCATCCATTATCTTGCCCAAGGTGATCATCAGGTTGTATCTGTTCATTTGTTCCTCGATTCTTCAAAATTGGAGAAAAGGTTGTTGGTAAAGAGAGTATTCTTGCCTACAGCCAGCTTTTCAATCACAACATCATCGGCTGTTTGGTACGATTGGACAGCCTCGGTATAATTGCCGATCATTCGGTATTGGTCACCGATCAAATTCCAGGCTGTGCGTTTTTTGTGATCGTCGGTAAACAACGAAGCGCCTTTTTTCAAGTTTTCCAATGCGCTGGTGGGTAATCCCATCATGGAATAAAGAACTCCCAGGTTGGTAAAAGCGACCCCATTATTGCTGTCCAGGCGGATCGCTTGTTGGAAAGCAGCTTCGGCTTGTTTCATGTCTTTGCCGCGCAGAAGCACGTTACCAATCTCGGTCCACATGTCCGCGTTCAGCTGGCTAACATCTACTTTCGCTTGGTTTGAATCTGTGTTGTTGAAGGATGATGAAATGGCGAATGCCGCAATGGCTTGGTCTACCCCATTTACTTGGGTGTAAAGCTTGCCGAGAATGCTCCAATATCGTTGTTCGTCTGATTCTGAAGTAGCCAATTTAACACACACCTTGTATGCCGCAATGGCCTGATCGATCAAACCTTTCATTTCGTACCCTTTGGCCAGCTGCTCGGCAGCCTCAATGTTACCGGGGTTGGCCACCATCGCCGATTCCAGATCTGTAATGGGCGCATTGTTGTCAGTAGAAATAATGGTTTTGGAATAGAAAGCCCGGGGATCTGTTTTTTCGATCTCTGCCAGTTTCAGATCCAATTCCTGCTCTTCTGCAAATGCGCCGCGTTCGTGCGCAAAAAACTTTTTGGCCTTGATGCAAACGATTTTGGTGAACTTGCTTTGGGAAGCCTGTGAAGCTTTGCATGCGGTTGCCAGAGCGTTTTGGACAGCCTGTGAGTCTCCGTTTTGCCAGGCAACAACTGCCTGGGCAATCGCGTCCTGCACATCACCATCGATGTCACTTGTGACATCTTGGAAGTTCAAATAGCCCTCTTGGCCAAGTCCCATTTCATCAATTTGCTTGGCAGGTGCAATACCAAACCTATCCACCACGGTGGAGATCGCAGGTTGCGCGATGGTTGCGTCCAAACCGCTGGTAGAAGCCTCGTCTTCCAATTCGATCACTCGATGACGGGAAGCCCATAGGTCTGGCGCGCTGTGGGCAAATAACGCAGATTCTTCCTGTGTAAGCCAAACTACCATCCGAATGCCATTTTCGATGATCGAACGTTTGTTACTGTCCAAAATATCGATCAATTTACTGATCTGGCTAACCGGAGTATTGCTGTTGATGGGATCAATTGAAATGACCGCGTTGCCATCCTTTACGCGAGACAGAAGGCTGACAAACTCGCCAGTGGCATCGTATTCCACCTGGTACATCACCTGGTCCATTTTGTTCCTGATAAGCTCTGAAGCCAACTGTTTTTGGGCGGTTTTACGGATGGCTGCGGAAGTATAGATGGCGAAGACAATCGAGGGGCGGCTCCAACGGTAAGCCATCGCAATTTCCTCGGCAATGGTGGTAACCTTGGTTTCGAGGGATTCAGGGTCAAAGCAAATGCAGGCTGTTTTAGTCATTCAACACCGCCTTCAAAACGGGGTGAACATCAAACCAGTTCTCTCCGTTCTTATATTCCAATAAGGCAAGCAATTGCAGCAAAGGGCGAATACGCTCGCTGGATTGCATGTGATTATTTTTGAAGAAATTTCTCAATACCGCGATGTCTTCTTTTTCTAATATGCGGCGATATTCATTCCGAATCTCGGTAGCAGCCCATTCAACATCGGTTTTATCAACCTGATCGGCATTTCGTCTCCGTGCACGGCCAATGGCAGTGCGCATGATCCTCGCCATCTCCCGGAAAACACCACCGCTATAGGTAATGGCCAGCAACAAAGCTTGCGGTTCGATCAGGCGCGATTCCATCCGCTTGGATACAAAAAGTTTCATTGTCTCGTAGCCCTCTTTCACGTACTGTTCGGGCAAACGATGTGGGTGTAACATCACATTCGGTAAAAACATTGCCTGATCACGGATGGCATCAAATTCCTTGCTGTAAAACAACGCCGAGGAAACCGTATAGACGATAGCGCAATTGGGTTGCAGCATGATCTCACGTCGCTCCTGGAAGATAGATTTGGCTTCCTTCAAACCTGGCTTGTCCAAATCGTCGATCAAGATCAGTGGTATCCGGCCATCCCGAGCTTGCACCGCGCCTGCGATGCTGTTGATAACATCGATCAATCCGGTTACATTTTTATCGATCACCTGGCGGATCTGCCGGCGGGTCTTGGGCTCCATACGCATCTTTAAGCTGGCATTGGCAAAAAAGGCTTCAAGGCCCGCGCCAACTTCCATGTTGGAATACTTGCCTTCTTTTACTGTTGTCACTTCTTCTTCAACCCGTCCGCGCCAACTTTCCAGGTCCTTCATCAACTTGGAAGGCAATACACCGCCCTGTTTTCGAAATTCCAAGAACATTCGGCCACCCATCGCCAACAACACATCTCGGAAGTCAAGATCAATGATGTCAGCTTCGTCGCGGATGCTAAAAACTACCGGCCAAAATTTTTTCTGTATCTGAGGATTTGCCATCAAGTGCAGGAGTTCAGTAGACTTTCCACAACCGCGATGGCCGGAGAAAAAGAACTTGGGTGGCTTATAAAACGGGGAAAGCAAACCATCGATCAACTCCGCAATTGGATCTCCAGGCCTCGTGATGTAAAAGGGATTGGGTTTGCCGTTTGTGCCTGCTTCCAATGGCAGATCCAGCTCAAAATTAAGCCAGGCTCTGTCAAAATCCGTCGCGCGCAAGTAATTAAAGTGATTGGTCATCATTATTTCCCGAAGCAGATAGAGATCGAGGGGTCAAATTCCAGCGTGCCACTGGTGAGGGCGCTCATCTGTTCAGTCCAGCCAGAGCGGCTCCAAACTTCCAAATACATTCCCTGTCCAACCAATACCACTTCGTCGCCCAGGTTTTCCGGCAACGGCAATTCAACCTCGCCCTCAGCGTTGGCCATTACCAGGTTGGCATTGCCAACCAAAAGGCGTTGCAACACACGGGCAGCCGGGTTGAGGATGTTCATTGCCCTTAAGCTGGATTCGATGGCAAAAAATGTCGCGCTAGGCACCAGTAATAAGTTATTTTCAAAACCCAAAGTTAATACCCAACCTAACCCACCTTCCGCCTGGTAACGAGCGGGCAGGTGAAATTTCTTGTTGGTGGCTTTGGCAGTCTCTGTTCCAATGAACAATTTGTCTTCTCCTTCTGTCTAATTACAACCAAAGTTTACGTCCTGACCCTTTTTAGCCATATCCTACAAGTAGGGTTATTTGACGGATATTTAGGGCATCAAAATACCCAATTTTTTAAGGCAAATTTGGTCAAGATTGCCTGTCCTTGGTTGTATAATTGACCATAAGAGTATGGTCATTAATGACCAGAAACCGATATGTCAAGTAAAAAGTTGATCTTTTCAACCCTAACCGATGAGCTGGAGTTGGCGGTCAAATGGCGAAGGCCATCCATCAGCATCATCACTGCACGCGACCCACTTCGCTTTTTGGATCTCGCGCTGAACTTGTCCCTCATGGCCACCGATCTGGGTTTGCGGGTTCAACACCTCCACGCCACACCGCGCCAATTCGACTTGCCCTTGCGAATGCGTGATGCCAGTTACCGAAATGGCACCCTTTTCATCTGTACCGGTTTTTCCAACGGGGGAGGAGAAGGCGATCGAAACGCCTATACAGCGCTAAACATCCGGCGCGAGTGGTTGGTAGATCTTGGGATCAAGGCTGTTTTTTGCCCCACCGCAGCCGAAGCTCGAATACTTCCACGAGTAGCACCCGATTTCTGGGTATTTCGCCATCACGCTTATGAATATCCCGCAGTGAGCACCATCTCGCTCGAAAAGGTGCCAGCGAGCAACGCCATCGCACTTCGCGGCTGGCTGGATCCATCCTGGCTCAAAATGCCTGTTACCCGTTCCACCGATCATCAGGCAGCCTTTGCCCTAAAATGGCTGGATGGCCGATCAAACTCATTTTCAAACAACTCTGGCCAGAAAGGGAATAAATGAAAATCCTGCGAATTGTCGTAGTCGATGAACAAACTGTGGTCCGCGAGGGTTTGGTATCGATCCTCTCCTACCTGTCCGATATCCGGATATCAGGAGTGGCAAAGGACGCCGCGGAAGCTGTGAATGTCTGCAGGCAGGACAAGCCTGATGTGGTCCTTCTTGATCCAATAACCTCCGAAGGAGATGGATTTGAAATTATCCATAAGGTGCTTGAAGTATCTCCTTCTTCAAAAGTCCTGGTCCTTACCAGTGTTTCCGACGCAGAGAAGGTGACCAAGGCCATCAAGGCTGGCGCAATTGGTTACCTTTTAAAAAACTCGGATTGGGATACACACCTGCTGGCAATTCGCACGGTTTCGACCGGCCAATCTTTTTTCGACCCATCCTTCACAAGCAGTGTCATTACACAACTTTCACAAGATAAAAAGCCTGCCGATTCTGAGATGCAAAGCGATACACTAACCGACCGCGAAAAGCAAACCTTGGCACTGATCGCCAAAGGATTAAAAAACGCCGAGATCGCTGAAAAAATGGTGGTTCACGAACGTACAATCGCCAAATACGTTGGCAGCATCCTTGCCAAACTTCATATGGATAACCGCACTCAGGCAGCTTTGTATGCGATCAATAACGGGTTAGACAAATACGAGGAAGAATGAACGAGAATCAAAAAAATAAAATTATCATCGGTGGCATATACGGAATTACCGCCGCCATTGTTTTCAGCTTTGCCGCTGCTGGTTACAACGCCAGCCAATACGCCAAAGCCCACATCGTAAATGCCTGGTTGGCATACATGCTATTGGCCGCTGTCACAATCCCAATCGGTGTTATTGCCGGTACACTCAGCATTCGCTTTGGCAGCACAGCAAAAAGCGCGCTCATTTGGCTGCTTGCTGGCTTTCTCAGCTCTATTTCAGCAACCTTGTTACCTTTGTGGCTTGTGCCAACTATCGTGGCAAATACCAATCCCGCCCAAGCCCCATTCCTCCAATTTTCATGGGAAGAATCTTTTATTTTTTTATTGGGTTTTTCGACAGCCATCACTCTTGTCGCTTTCGTGATCTTGGGCATGCTGGAAAATTCTTTGGTAGATAGCGCTTATTACGCAAATTCAGCCGGCGCAGTATTGCCTGCGCTTTTGGTTAGCGCATTGCTGGCAGGTATCATCGGAGGGGTCGCCGACGCACTCATCAATCGCCCCATCCGCCAATCGGTAATGGCACTGGAAAAAGTCATTAGTTTCCAGTTAGCCCACTTGGATGATGTGCTGCCGAAAGAAACATCCCGGGCAATGCGCCTCTCATCTCTTAGACAGGTCAAACCAATGCTGGACCAAAATTGGAAAATGTACCTTGCTTCGGTCGATTTGACATATTCAGAGACCCACATCCTGCTGGAGACGAACGGGCAGTTATCACTCTGTTACATATTTACCGACCAGGTCTCCAATTGCATGCCACAAACCAACAAATGATCAAGGAAGCCTATCCATGACCATCGAACCATTCGCGATTGAACGCTATTTTGCCAAACATGAGTTTTCTGCCCGCTACCTGCTCAGCGCAAGTGATTGCGAAGGCCTGCCCATGCGCGAGTTGATAGAAAAATCGCCTTCGCCGGCCCGCGATATGTGGAACCAACTTAAATTAAATTACACCGAATCGCAAGGTCACCCAATATTGCGTGGTCTGATCGCAGCCATGTATCCCGGACTTCAAGCAAGCAACATATTGGTTGGCGCACCAGAAGAGCTGATCTACATCACCATGCGAACCCTATTAAAACCCGGTGACCATGTTGTTGTGCTGGCGCCTTGTTACCAATCGCTTGCCAGTGTCGCAAAAGCAATCGGCTGCACAGTAGAACTTTGGTACCTGCATGAACAATTCGGCGCCTGGGAAATGGATCTGGAAGAACTCGCCAGAAAACTGAATAGCAAGACACGTTTGGTTGTCGTAAACTTCCCCAATAACCCAACCGGTTTTTTGCCCAACAAAACCCAATTCCAACAACTGATCCAAATGGTCTCAACCAACGGGGCAACCTTATTTTGCGATGAGATGTACCGATTTCTCGAACCCACGGACACTGAGAGGTTACCGAGTGCATCCACTGAGAGCAATAATGCCATATCCCTGTGCGGCATGTCCAAATCCTTTTCCCTGCCTGGCCTGCGGTTGGGTTGGTTGGCTTGCCAGGATGAAAGCCTGATCTCCCGATTGCTGGTTTATAAAGATTACACAACCATCTGTAATAGCGCTCCATCGGAGGTATTGGCGATCATGGCGCTTTATGCTAGCGAACGCATTCTTTCCAGAAATGTGAACATGATCCAGGTTAATACAGACCTGAGCCGGAAAACCTTCGAGAAATTTCCCAACTTGGTTCGTTGGATCACACCCTCGGCGGGTTCTGTTGCTTTCCCGGCATGGACTGGCAACCAAAACCTTGCGCTATTGGTGGAAAAATGGGTTAACGAGCGAGGTTTGATGGTGGTCCCTGGGGAGTATTTTTTGGTTGCCAATGACCACTTTCGGGTCGGTTTGGGTAGAGAAAACTACCCCGAATCGCTGGGTGTACTTGCTGATATTTTGGGAAAAATGTAGCGTAAGGTAAATTATGGATCGGTTCAACTGCAAGTCAATGGTATAATCTCGGCACGCCTTCGTAGCTCAATGGATAGAGCGCCTGACTTCGGATCAGTAGGTTGGGGTTTCGAATACCTCCGAGGGCACAAAAAACGGGCAGCCTGCAGGCTGCCCGTTTTTTCATCTGTGAGCCATCGTTGAAATTCATCACCCCCTGAAGGTCGTTGCTAAGAAGAATACAGCCCCAAATGTGAGAACCATAACACAATAGTAACCAGGCAAATCATAAATCCAGGCACAGGCAACCATTTTTTGGCAACTTTATAGTAAAGGCGCAAAAAGGCTTAATAACCACCCTGCAATCATTACCCACCCATTTGGCAAAACGACTCTCCATCAAAGCCAATGCCTGGTGAAAAATCGCATATAAAGCAATAGGTTTTTTAAAAGCTATTCCATCAAGTATTGGCTAAACCTATGCAAAAATCCCGGCCGCGGTTGTTACCAATGCAATTAAGTTGCCAAATTCTGAATGTTATTGGATAAACTGTCAAAAAATCCAGGCTTGAATCTATAGCCAACCGGAAAAATATTGAGAGGGCAGCTCCCAAACGAATTCTTGACCCATTATTTCCTTTTGTATGTGCCATTAATGATCGCACCGTCAACCCAAATACTGTCTACCAAAGTGAGACCTTCCACCTCGGTATTAAAGTGTGTGCGATAATGATCGATCAGGTAATCGAATGGTTCATCCTTGCCCACCACCAAGATACGTTTTCGGTCCGGCTTCGGCAAGATCTTCCAGTTTTCTTGTGCCAGGTATGGGTGAAAACCTGTCACTCGGATATCAGTTCGCGGATCAGATTCCGCAATTTTTTCCAACGCTGTACGGTAAGCCAATCCCCAATAATCCATCGCATATGCGGTCCTGGCGGCAGCCAAATCACTACCAGCAAGCTTGTTGTAATACACATGTTCATATGGATGAGCAAAATAGAAAAATAGCCCTAATTTTGCAATAGCCAACAATACAAGCAACGATGTTGCCAAAATCACTGGCTTGCCCACTTTGGATTTCCACCATTTTATTGCCAGGTTTAATGCCAACTCAACCCCGATCGCTGCAACCCCCACAAAACCTGCGTAGATAAAAAAGGCATGCCGCCAACCATTGTAGATGACTGGTTTAATGGCCATCAGAACCAACAAGGGCAACACAAATGCAGCCACCATGATCCATCTCACCAGGTTAGCTTCAAAAGGACGGTTTCGATTTTCATTGCCGCCAGTGAAAACGGCAATTATTCCGACTCCAAAGAAAGCCAAAAATAAGATCGGGGTGGTCACCGCAAAATAAACTGGCAAGTAATACCATGGGTATTGTTCGGGGCTTAAAAAATTACCCATAAATAATTCTTTATGCGGCCATGTGAACAAATCCATGGATAAAAATAATCGCAATTCAAGGTATGGGTTGTGCCATAAGGCCGGCATGAATAATACCAATGCCCCCAAAGCCGCCACTCCATACACCAAAGCCAGTACAGAAAAAAGCTTCCACTTTCGGGGTTCCCGGGCCAATAACGCCAAGGCTGCCAAACCTGTAAGTCCCCACATCATCACACCGGGCAAGCGTAACACCACCAAATAACCGCTTAGGGTACCGTGCAAAAGCGCAAATTTCCAATCCCGTTTCTCGATCAACAAAGCCAGGCTATATAAAGACATCACAAAATACGATAAGAAGGGGATATCCTTGATGTTGTAAAAGCTATGCGAAAAGATGTGGGGGTGGAATACATACAACAAGACCCCTGCCAGCGCCACTCCAAATGCCATTTTCATTTTGCGCAGCAACGCAAATAAGTAGATCGACGAAAGGTAAAAAGTTAGATAGGTATATAGGTGACGTGCCAAGAAATTAACCCGGCTGTCTTTTATATTGCCCCCTATGGCTTCCAATTGCATCGCGATGATCGCTCCATAATGGCGGTCATCATAGCTTAGTAATTCATCACTTGTTCCAGCTATGTAATCCCAGTTTACACGGGCTTTCTTGATCTGAAAGGATTCATCCACAGAAATCCCATAATCGTCATAGCTGATAACCCCAATCGCCAATATTGCCAAAAAGGTCAGTACGATGACCCATCTCATCCAGCGAACGTTATCTGCTTTGTTTTGGTTGGATTCGAGCATTTTGTTGAACCTTTCAGTGCTTAATTATAATGGCTCAATTGGCCCATTAAATACACAAGCCGCTTTTCAGCGGCTTGCGAAAAAGAGGTTGATCAGGTTACTGAACCCGCAAAACAGTGCCAACATAAATGAGATTAGGATTCCAAATTGTTGGGTTCAATGACAACAGGTAGCTTAGGCTGATGCCATAATAACTTGCGATCTTCTTCATCGTATCGCCAGGTTTCACTGTGTAATACCCGCCTTCATCCCACCCAGCAAAAGGAGTATTGATGGATTGACCAACATAAATCAAGTTGGCATTGCCGATCTGTGGATTGAGTTTTAGCAGATCCCATAATGAGATCCCCCAACCACTTGCAAGGCTCTTGAGTGTATCTCCGCGTTGGATCTGATACGTTTGATAAACCATCGGTACGGGTTCAATGGGGGGTGTTGATGGTGTTTGGTCTGGCTGCCAACCATAGGATGGTATGTACAAAGATTGTCCGGCATATATCCAGGACCAAGCCGAAATGTTATTGGCATTAGCAATGCTATCCATGCTAACCCCGAAACGATTGGCGATTTTAAATAATGTATCGCCATAGCGCACTGTGTAATAAGAGCCGTAACTTGGCCAATCCACTTGGCCTTGCTGTGAATATAAATAGATCACTTGCCCTGGGTAGATCCAGCTGGTTAGTCCGGGGTTATAGCCCAAAATTTGGTCGACAGTGTACCCGCATTGGCGGGCGATCGAGTACAACGTATCCCCTCGCTGCACAGTCACTTGGTTTCCGCAACCATCCCAAGCCTTTGCCGCTGATGGAAAAACCAACGCCAATGTCAATACCAAAACAAGGATCTGAACATGAAATTGATTTCTCATAGATACCTCCTTGTTCATTGTATAACAATCAAAGCTTGGTTTCTACCCACCTACCTGTTGCCACGTACAATTGCAGCAAAGCTAAGGAATGTGCCCAGGCATCCGCCGCTTTTGGGTGCTGCAGGCTTAGGCGCCTTGCCGCTGTAGTAGATACCAACGGCTTTCCATCCATTTGTAATGGCTTGTTGCTCCAAACTTCCACTACCGAACATCTCACCCGAGATCTTTATGGTCATATCGGCAGCTTCCTGAAAGGTGGCAACCTCAGCCAGCCTGCCATCCATAGCCTCGTACCAGACCCGTCCTGCCTTCTCCCAAGCATATCCACCTAATTCAAGTGCCGCCATGCAAAAGGCCCGGTTCGGAATCCCTGAGTTGATGTGTACACCTGCGTTATCGGTGGTGGTATTAACAAAGGCGGACATATGGCCCGGTTGCGGATCGCGTCCCAGCATTGGGTCTTCATACGCGTTGCCCGGTTCGATCATCGACCTCAAACCCTTGGCTCGGATGTTGCCAGTGAATATTCCTGCACCTATCAACCAATCCGAAGTCCGCGCAGGTTGCCGGTCACGATATTGCCTTACCAGAATACCAAATACATCGGCAAAACTTTCGTTCAGCGCGCCACTTTGCCCCCAGTACATCAATCGAGAACCATTTTGGATCACGCCATGGGTCAATTCATGCCCAATCACATCCACAGAGGTGGTAAATCGGTTAAAAATGCGGTCCCCAACAGGCAGGTCTTCATCTCCATCGCCGTACACCATTTGTTGTCCATCCCAAAAAGCATTGTCGTAACTGTCTTGGTAATGAACTGTGGAATCGAGAATGCTGCCTTTGCCATCGATCGAATTACGGCCATATACCTGATGAAACAGATCATAGGTGTGGCCGCTACCTTCATATGCTTCATTTGCAGCATGGTCGGCAACCGGGCTTTCACCTTCTTTACGAATGGGCATCCCCGGTAAAGACATTCCATTGTTGGCTGAATACACCACCCGATATTTTCCCCTGCCAGTTGCAGCTGCCGGAAACATCGCGGCAACATTCGTGAGGCCGGTTCGCCTCCCTCGCAATTGTTCCGTAGAAACCAAGGTCATCAGGGCTTTGTCAGACTGTCCAGGTTTTCCTTTTTCCGCGATATTCTTCAACATGTGCGGCGGAATGATGCATTGCACTGGCTTGCGCAGGCACATACCCTAAGCCTCTACAAATGTACCGGCAGGCTAACCAACCGGGTCACCAGTTTCACCGCATTTTCCACATCTATCGGGTCTATCATTTCAGATGCGGAATGCACATATCGGCATGGGATACTAACAACCCCAACCGGAACACCAGAACGCGCCAATTGAATTGCACGCGCGTCGGTTGTTCCGCCCAATAACACTTCCCGTTGGTAAGGCATTTCCTCAGCCTCAGCTGCCGAAATCATCCATTTTACTACCCGCGGATCAGAGATCATTCCGGCGTCTTTGATTTTGATCGCCGGGCCAGCGCCGAGTTTGATAGACAATCCTTTTTGGTTGGGTGTATCGCCCCATCCGGTTACATCCAAAGCAATGCCAAGATCAGGGTCAACACTGTATGCCGATGTCTCCGCCCCCCGTGTTCCAACTTCTTCCTGGGTGGTAAACACAAAATATATATCATTGGCCGAGTCCTTTACTGCACGCATCACCTGTATGGCTATGGCAACACCAATTCGGTCATCCATAGCCTTGGCAACCCATTTTCCGCCAACCTCAGAAAATTCGCGGTCAAACCCGGCAACATCTCCAATGCAGACCGGATGCCCAGCATCACTCAAAACGCCCACATCGATATAACATTTTTCAATCGAGACAGCGTCGCCTGGTTTCATTTCTTCCACCCCAATCACCCCTCGAGTGCCATTTACGAATCTAACCCTGCTGCCTGGCAAATTACGGGGGTAAACTCCACCGATCGGGGCAAAGCGGACAAACCCATCTTTTTCAATGTGGGTAGCGATCACACCGATCTCATCCATATGGGCAGCGACCATGATCTTCTTCGGTTGCCCAGCTCCTTTTGCCGCTTTCTTTAACAAGATCAGGTTGCCCAGCGCGTCCACACGCATTTCATCGAACAAACCTTTAGTTTCAGCTTCAATAAACTCCCGAACGGGAGATTCAAACCCGGAAGGGGCAAATTTTTCAGTTAGCGATTTCACAAGTTGTTTCATTTTTTATCTCCGTTATGGGCGGGGTTGTTTGGTCAATTCATAACTCATTTTGGATAATCCGGCAGCCAACAGCCTTACACTGGATTCCCAATCGGTCAGTTTGGAAAGCAAGATCGCGGTGTGGGTATAACGATGCGGCACAGATATGCTAATCGTAGGCACACCCCCATTGGCCCGGTGTATCGAACCACCATTCGTGCCACCACCACCAGGTTGGCGCAATTGATAAGTGATTTTTTCCTCTTCCCCAACCCGCTTAAAGAGGGTTACCAACCGCGGGTCATTCAACGTTGAGCCATCATAAGTATAAATTGCGGGGCCAAGACCAATTTTGGTATTGTAGTAGCTGTTCTCAATACTGCCATCAGGGGATGGGTGGTCATACGCAGGGGTCGCGTCGATCGCAATGGCAAAGTCAGGGTCGATCGATTGTGCCGCGACCTTAGCGCCCCTCAAACCGATCTCTTCTTGCACACTGAATGAATAAGCGAGCTGAATATTGGGGAATTCCAGTTCCATCATTTGCAACAAAATTGCCACACCAATGCGATCATCAATTGCCTTGGCAAAAATGTTGTCTTCAACATACATAAGTTTTGTCGCAAAAACCGCCCGGTCTCCCGGTTGTATATTTTTGCCTTTGGTACCAACATCAATCTTCAGCGATTCAACAGATAATTTTCCGGCTCGTTCGTCTGCAGTGGTTAGGTGGATCGGTTTGGCGCCGATCACCCCGGGCACTTTGTCATTACCCACCAAAACCTGTTTGCCCGGTAATGAGCGCGGATCGATCCCGCCAACCAATTCAAACGAATACAATCCATCGCCATCGTCGCTAACCAACATAAAACCAACTTCATCCATATGCGCATCCAGCATCACCAACGGTTTACTGGCATCTCGTTGTTTGGGAGTAGCGATCACGCTTCCAAGTGCGTCCGTTCGAACATTTAGGTGCTTGCCCTTCAGCTCAGCCAAAACGATCTTGCGAACTTCGTCCTCGTGCCCCGAAACACCCGCAGCGTTGCACAATTTTTCTAACAGGTCTTTATGTCGTTGCTCAATCTTCGGCAGTTCCATCGTTCTCCTCATGGTCCCACGCTATCTTCTTCAAAAATTTGTCATCCAACTCGCTACAAATCCCTTCGAGTAGTTTGGCGGTGCGCTTAATATCAGTGATATTTACCATTTCTACCGGTGTGTGCATATATTTAAGCGGAATGCCAATGACAATGGTCGGTATTCCGGCATTGGCTACCTGGACCGCATAAGCATCTGTACCGCTATGCTTGGGCATAGGCTCTACCGAAATCGGTATCTCAATCTCCTCGGCAATCGATTTCACCTTGCGCATAAATCCAGTATGGATATTGGGGCCCAATCCCAATGTTATTCCCTTCCCAGATGCATATGTTTTCCAGTCGTTGGAACCTGGCCCCTTTGCAAATGTAACATCGATGACAATCGCCAAGTCTGGCGAAGCGGACCGGCTTGAAGTATATGCACCTGCGAAATTGGTCTCTTCCTGACTAGTGGCTACTGCCAAAACATCCCAACCGAATTGACGATTTTTGTTATTGCGCAGGAAGGTGCTTAGGGCGGTAACAGATGCTCTATTGTCTGCTGAGTGACCCGAGATAACATCTGATCCATGTTCCATGGGGTGAGTATTAAAGGAAATTAAATCACCGATCTGAACCTGGCTTTTGAGCTCAGCTTCTACCATGCCAAGGTCAACCAGCAATTCATTCATCGGGATACTGCCATTGGTTGGCGCCATCGCACGCGGATGCGGTGAAGCGATCACACCAGGGCGTTGGATAACCTCCCCATGGCCGCTGCAATGCACAGTCACTGGTGTTCCAGGTAAGATACGCGGATCAATTCCACCAACATCGGTAAACCTCAGAAAAGATCCGTGAAGCTCGGTTACCATCATCCCGATTGCATCCATGTGGGCGGCGATCAGTACTGATCTGGCCTTATGGCCAACAGGCTGGGCTCCTTTTTTAAGGCCATGCAAGGATCCTACCTTGCTCACGGTCACCTCATCACAGGTATCCTCCCATTCATGCCTAATCAAATCGGCTACCGGTGTTTCAAAACCAGATAAACCTGGGGCGTCCATTAATTTTTTCAACAACGTTTTTATATACTGCATTTTTCCTCTTCTCACGGAGATGGTAAAACGGTTTCGACCGGCGATGGAAGATTGGTCGGGGTATCAAAAATAAACTCTGTATTGGTAGGGCTTGGCTCCATTGTCCAGGTCGGCAATGGAGTAAAGGTCAATGTAGGTGAAGCTGTTCCGGTCGGCACTGATGTAGGCGGAAAAGTATTGGTTGCTGCCGGGCCAACAGTCCTTGAAGGTTCACCAGGTGCAGGTGTTTCAGTTCGACGGAATGGTGGAATGGTCATCGTTGGCGTTGAGGTCATTTCTTTGGCTTGGTCCGGTGTAAATTGCCATGTAAATACGCCCAAACAATAGCATGGCAATGTAAAAAAAATCACCAGCAACATTGCTTTCCGTTTTTCGTTGGCTGACCTTTCCGCGTCTGGCATCAATTTATGATAACATCAGTTAATTTTATGGGCAAGAAATTGTTACCACGCCATTTTGGAGGGAATCTATGAAGCCAGTACATTTGACCATGCGTGGGTTTTTATCCTACAGGGATGAAACCAAATTGGATTTTGACCTATTCGATTTGGCTTGCATCAGTGGCAACAACGGCGCGGGAAAATCCTCCATCCTCGATGCGATCACATTTTCATTATTCGGCAAAGCTCGCAAAAACGACGCCGCGCTTATCCATACGGCTTGCGACAAGGCAGAGCTTATTTTTGTATTCGATTACGAGTCTCAACGGTATCGCATTCACCGTGTATTGCACCGTAACAAAAGTTTTGTACTGGAATTTCAACAATTCAACGGCACCGATTACACGACGATAACGGAATCCAATCGCACCCGCACCGAAACCCTGATCCAACAAAAACTGGGTTTCGATTATGAAACCTTTACCAATGCGTCCTTCTTTCTCCAAGGAGATGCGGATTCCTTTACACAGAAGAAGCCCAATGAACGCAAGGAGATCCTGGGAAAGATCCTTGGCCTGGGTAGATGGGATGATTACAAACAAAGAACCGTTAAAGTTCGTCAGGTTGCCGAGAGTGAATTGAAGGTCATCGAACAACAAATCCTGATTGACGAAAAAAAGATAGCGTCAGCGCCCCTAGTCGCCCAAAAATTGGATGAAGCTACTGCATTGGCCAATGAACTAACTCACAATCTGGCATTGGCAACCGAACAATTGCAGATGGCAGCCCAAATAGTTCAACAACACCACCAAGACAAGTTAGCTCTTTCCCAATCCAACCAAAAATTTTCCAATAGCATTCGGGACCATGAGGCGGCCAGAAGTGCAGCCGAACGAACAATAAAAGAAATTCTTTCATATGAAGGCATATTGGCTTCAGAGGAACAGTTGCAGTCAGAATACGATTCTTATCAACGCAACCAACAACAATTCGACACGCTAACTCCTTTTGCCGGCCAATTTCGAACCCTTTCCCAAAACATTCAAGAATTGGATGCGATCATTTCCCGCGAAAAAACCATCCTCGAGGCGCAAGTAGAGAATCTGCTCAACCGGCAAATTCAATTTGGGCAAGATCAATTGACCGTTGTTGAACTTAATCGGCAATGGGACCTTACTCAACAACAAGTAGCTGAGGTCGAAACACAAATTTCAGCACTTGGCCCCCTTGAAGAGACTGAAAACGCCTTGAGGACTCTCACTTCCCTTGCCCAGCAATATGCTGACCTAAACTCAGAACTAAAATTGGCAAAGAATGGGCTGACTGCTCAGATCGATTCGTTGCGTCAGGAACAGGTTGGTATAGAACAAAAGAAACAATCGCTTCAGTCGTCAAATTCCCAATTCGCCCTTGCCGCAGCCGAGCAATCTGCCCTGCTGGCAGAAATTAATACCGCGCGGCAATCTGCAATATTGGTCAACCAACTTACGATTCAGATAGCGACCAT